>WNFC01002091.1_pt1 | contig 21415 bp, 21 predicted proteins | sample 5400541 | NCBI WGS metagenome assembly WNFC01 (sample SAMN13153342, study PRJNA577476) | soil metagenome | isolation source: 120 cm saprolite under Douglas fir tree site 2 hole 2 replicate 1 | place: USA:California | collected 2015-04-18
CAGCCCACGCCACCCTCTGAGAGGTGTTCCGAGCGGCCGAATAGGCCCGGGGAGGTTTGGAGGGGCGGAGCCTCTCCAAGCGATGAGCCAAACAGAGTGGCAGGGGCTGGCGAAAGCGGGGTAGAGGGGCGGAGCCCCTCCGGCGCGCAGCGCCGTGCCAAAGCAAACGAACGCCACCAAAGCCCTCGGCCTGAGCGCCGTGCCAAAACAGAACCACAATGCGAAAAAGTGCCAGGCTTCGTTTTGAGACGTATCTGCAATGACCGGTACTTTTCGGCCTCTGGTTGCGTTAGCCCCACTGAAGCATACTTCGCCGCCGCAGCTTTGCCGTCCTGACCCTGAATCACCGACATCCCGATCGGAGCCTACATGCGCGTTACTGACCTTCTTCGCACGATGGATATCTTCGAGGCCCTGGCCTCCGAAGAGCTCGAGACCATCGCTCAGCTGCTGCGCGAACGTCGGCTCGCCGAATCTGAGGTCCTGTGTCGCCAGGGTGACCCCGGCGACGCACTGTTCATCGTCACCGGCGGCCGAATCCGTCTCTCGACGACCGACCCCAGCGGAAACGAAAAGATTCTGACCTACTTCACCGACGGCCAGTTCTTCGGTGAAATGTCCCTGCTCACCGGCTCGCCGCGCTCCGCAACCGCGAGCGCCGAGACCGACAGCCAGGTCCTGGTGCTCGACAAGCACTCGTTCGATCAGCTCCTGGCCGGCCACGCGCAGATCATGCGCGAAATGCTCAAGGTCGTCTCGCAACGCACCCTCCAGACCAACCAGCAGCTACTGGCCGACGAGCCAGGCAATTCCGTCAGCCAGGGTGCCGGCCGCGTCTTCGCGATCTTCTCGCCCCGCGGTGGGTCTGGCAAAACCACCCTGGCGGTCAACCTGGCCGCCCAACTGGCTCACGAGCAGCCCGAGCGCACCGCGCTTCTGGACCTGAGCCTGACGTTCGGTCACACCTCCGCCCTGCTCGGTCTGCACCCAGAAACGTCGCTGGCCGCGGTGCCCGCCGAAAGCCTGGCTGACTTCGATCGCAAGACGCTCGGCCAGTACCTGGTCGAACATTCCAGCGGCCTCCAGGTGCTGGTATCCGGCACTCGCCCCGAAGAAGGCGAAGTCGTGACCGCCGCCCACGTGCGCGCCGCCCTGGGCACAATGAAGCGCCAGTTCAGCGCGACATTCGTCGACTGCGGCAGCAGCTTCGATGACCCGACCATCGCCGCGCTCGAGATGGCCGACCGGGTGATCGTCGTGTGCACCCCCGAGCTGAACACCCTGCGCGACGTGCGCGAGTGTCAGCGGGTGTTTGGCGAGATCATCCGCATGGAGCTCAAGAAGGTCTGTTTTGTGTTCAACCACAACCAGCCGTTTGCAGTGCTGGCGCGCGAACAGTTCGAGGCTGCGCTCGAACAGCCGATGACCTTCGAGCTGCCGCATGCGGGCGAGGCCGCCTACAAGGCCGCCAGTCGTGGCGAGCCGCTGGTGCTGAGCAATAGCGGCTCGGCGTATGCCAAAGCCGTCGAAAAGCTCGCCCGGATCCTCGCTCCGGCCGAGCCCAAATCAGCCCAGAAACGCGGTTTCAGCGTGGTGGGCCGCACTGCCCCACGCGCGCCAGGTGCGACCCGCAACGGGTCGGGACTGCTCGGCGCGCTGCGCGGCTCGCGCGCTAGTTAGGAGGCCCTGACCCATGTCGTCCAAAGTGCTCGACCTGCTGCGGTCGATGGATCTCTTTACCGATCTGCCTGACGCCGAGCTGAACAAGATTGCCCGCTTGCTCAAGGAGCACAAATTCGCCGAGAACGAGCTGATCTTTACTCAGGGTGAGCCTGGCGATGGGCTGTACATCATTCTCCAAGGACGCGTCCGCATCGCCTCCACCGACCAGCTCGGGCGCGAGCGGGTGCTGGCCTTCTACGGCCCTGGCGAATTCTTCGGCGACATGGCCGTTCTGACTGGCGCGCCACGTTCGGCGACCGCCAGCGCATCCACGAATCTGCGCGTGCTGCAGTTACGCAAAGACGATTTCGATGTGTTGGTCGCCACCAGCGTCGGCATGATGCGCGGCATGCTGCGCGTCATGGTCGAGCGTCAGACCGCCATGAATATGCGACTCAGCCAGGAAGTCGGCGCGACGACCGGCGACGTACGCGGGCAGGTGACGGTTGTCTTCTCGCCACGCGGTGGCGCGGGCCAGACAATCCTGACCACCAATCTGGCCGTGGCATTGGCCGAGCTCACCCCCGACCGCGTCGCGATTCTGGACCTGGACTTGCTGTTCGGGCACGTTTCGATGCTGCTCGACCTGATCCCGCGAACTGCCCTGGCGGCCATCACGCCCGCGGCTATTCGTAGCCTGGACCGCGACAACCTGGCCTACTACATGACCAAGCATCCCGAGTCATCGTTGCGGGTGATGTGTGGCACGCTGCGGCCCGAAGAAAGCGAGCTGGTCTCTGGGGACCACGTTCGGGCGATCGTCGATGTCCTGCGCCGCCAGTTCGTGCATGTCGTCATCGACGCTGGCTCGCGCTTCTCCGAACCATGCCTGGCTGCCCTCGAGCTGGCTGACCAGATCATGATCGTCAGCACCCCCGAGCCCAGCGCCGTGCACGCGACGCAAGAGTCGCAGCGCGTGCTGCGCGACTTGCTCGGCGTGCCCGCCGAGCGCATTCGCTTCGTGCAGAACCAACCCAGCCCGTATGGCAAGCTATCGCTCAGCGACCTCGCCGAGCTCGTCGGGTCCGACCAGGTGGTCGAGGTCCCGTTCGGCGGCGAAGAAGTGACCAAAGCTGGCCTGAACGGGTTCCCGCTGGTGATGGGCCATTCCGCCAACCCCACGAGCCGCGCCATTCTCGGCCTGGCGCGGCAGCTCGAGCAAAGCGGTCGCGAACTCCTGGCGCTGTCGCGCTAACGCTTCTTCTTGTTCTTGCCCCGTTTGGCTGGCGCGGATAGCCCAACTGCTTCCGCGACAGCCGCGGAGACGGGTTCGTCCCAGTCCACTTCGGGGAAGAGTTTTTCAACTCCTTCGGCAAACTTCTCGGAGTCGACGATGGTCAGCACGTACTGCGGATCCTCGGCGAGTGGATCGCGCGGGAACGTCAATTCCGCCCAGCCCTCGTCGATGCCGACGATCATCAACCGGGTGACCATGTTTCTGAAGATGTCGTAGTTGGTGTACTTGGGCGAGACGCCGGTAAAGAGGCGCTCACCCTGGCCGTTGGCCGTCCACAGCCGCTCGACCAGATAGGGCACGTTGGGTTTGACCAGATCGGCCCGCCAGCGGCGCGGTTCCCACCAGCGCGCCAGCAGCTGATCGAGCTGCACGACTTTGCCGACCTTTTGCTTGCACGCTGGGCACGAACGCACATCGCCAGCGTGTTCGACGCCCACGATCGTGCCGCATTGCGGACACGTGAATTCAATCGCCATTCGGCGTTTTTCCTTCTTGTTAGCTGCCATTTCCCGGGGTCGAAGCGTACTACACGTCGTCGTATCGATACAGGTCATAACGATCCATCAGCCCAATGAGCTTGCTCGCGTACGACGGGTCGGTGGCGTAGCCCGCTCGGTTGACTGCTCGCGCGAACAGGCGCGGATCGTTCTTGACCGCCATCGCCGCTGCGTAGCGGCCGTTCTCGACAAAGAACAGCCCGTGGTCGACGAAGGATTCGCCAATCGTCTGGTAGGCGCGGAACGCTTGCGACTGCATCACGTTGCGGCCGCCAATGACCTCCCAGACATCAAACCAGATCGATCCGGCTGAGCCGCTCCGAGTTTGAGCCTTGATCCCGAAGTAGTTGTTCGCCTCGCGGGCCAGGCGACTCGAGCCCCAGTAGCTCTCCAGGATGGCCTGGGCGATGGTCACGCTGGCTGGCACGCCCGTGGCATCGGCGGACTGCACGGCCGCTTCACCGATCGAGGCAATGAACTGCTCCTGGGGCGTCCCGCCCAGCACGGGAAATTGCCTGCGCGGCGCCGTCGCAATGGCCGCCGCCACCTGCTCCGAGTCGCCCGGTGCCCGAACGGTGTCTGGCCCAGGTGCGAGCACCACTTTGCGGGGCAGAGGTCGATAGCCACCCGGTACAGCCAGCTTCTGACCGACCACGATGATGTACGGCGCGGTCAGCCTGTTGGCGCTGATCACATCCGCGATCAGGGCGTCGTAGCCGTTGGCCACACTGGCCACCGTGTCGCCCGGGCGAACCTCGTGAATGAGCCCGCTGAAGGGCAAGATGTGCAGCTCCTGGCCGACCTGCAGGATGTCCGGATCGGTCAGGTCGTTCTGCCAGATGATCGTCTCGTTGGTTACCCCGAATTGCGCGGCAATCGTACGGACCGAGTCGCCCTCTTCGACAACGTACGTGCGCATGGCCTGCGGCGTGTCGGGCGCGGAGGGTGCCGCGGCATTGGCCGTCGCGGCGTCCTCGACCACGTCCGGGGTTGCAACTGGCGACGGCTGGCTGCGGTGCGGCGCCGGCGCCACGCTGCCCTGAACGGCGGCCACATCCGCCAGGGGTTGGAACCGCGGCTCGCCTGAAACCTCGACCTGTGACTGCGTCGTGTCGCCCGCGGCCTGGGGTGCTGGGCTACGCGCCATACCGACTGCGCCGCTACCGACAATCGCCGCGCCAGCGACCGCATGCAAGATGGGTCGCCGCCAACGATGAACGCGCGTAGACCACATGCTGAGTTTCGGCGGCAGGGCTCTCTCTCCCGAACGCCGATCTTACGCATAATGCCCGCGTGTCTCCAAACGGACCGTTCGCGCCCGGTGACCTGGTCATGCTGCTCGACCCGGACGGCAAGAGCTTCCTGGTGCGCCTGAACGAGCAGGACAGCCTGCACCATCACAAGGGAGCGGTGCGCTTGGCTGACCTGATCGGCCAGGCCGAGGGGACACTGATTCGGTCGACGCAGGGGCGCCTGTTCACCGCTGTGCGGCCGCGATTGATGGATTACGTGCTGGAAATGCCGCGCAAGAGCGGCATCGTCTACCCCAAGGACGCCGCCCATCTGTTGAGTTGGGCAGACATCGGCCCCGGACACCGGGTGCTCGAGTCGGGGGTCGGTTCGGGGGCACTCACGCTGGCGTTGCTGCGCGCCGTCGGTGAGCGCGGCCACGTCGTCGGGTACGAGCAGCGGTCCGATTTCATCGAGCTGGCGCTCGGCAATGTGCGCGCCTTTGGCGGCCATGCAGGCAACCTGCTGCTACGTGAACGAGACATCTATGCGGGTGTCGTCGATACCGAGCTCGATCGCGTCGTGCTCGATCTCGCCGAACCGTGGCAGGTGCTGCCGCATCTGCCGGGCGCGCTGAGGTCGGGTGGGTGGGTGGCGGCCTATACGCCGTCGATCATCCAGGCCAGCCAGTTCGTCGAGGCGGCGCGTGCCACGCGTCAATACGTTCAGGTCGAGACGCACGAAGTCCTGCTCCGTGGCTGGCACATCGACGGCCTGGCGGTCCGACCCGAACAGCAGATGGTCGGCCACACCGGTTTCGTCAGCGTGGCGCGCCTGATTTGCGAGGCGCAAGAACCTGGCAGGCAAGTGCGGCCTGCGTGATAGAATTCTGGCGCACTCGGGCCCTTCGTCGTGGCCGCAGTGTTTCGCACGTGGAAACACGCGCGCAGAAAATGGCCCTGAAAGGATGCCCGTTGGCCGAGACAAAGAGCACCCACTCCAATCCCGCGCGCGCCGGGTCGAATCGCGAGCAAGCCCGTAAGGGTACCGCGGTCGGGGCTGGCAGTGGCGGGCGTGGGCGTGGCTCAGCCGTCGCCACCGGGGCCAACCAACCTCGCGCACCCATGCCCGCACTGGCTGGTGCGGGTGGGCGTCGGGGCCGCGGCAACCCGATCAATTTCATTCGCGATGTCCGCTCTGAGCTGCGCAAGGTAGCCTGGCCGACCCAGCGCGAGACGATCAACCTGACGGCCGTTGTGATCGCATTGTCGGCGGCGGTTGGTCTGTTTCTGGGCGGCGTGGACTTCCTTTTTCAGGAGCTGTTCCGGTTCCTGCTCGGCCTCCAGAGCGGCGGGGGCTTCTAAGTGGTCGATCAAATGCACGCTACGGATAGCGGAAACGGCGCGGCCGATCAGGACCGCAAGTGGTACGTGATTCACACGTACTCGGGCTACGAGAACAAGGTCAAAACGAATCTCGAGCACCGCATTGAGTCGATGGGGGTCCAGGACAAGATCTTCCAGGTGGTCATTCCGACCGAAGAGGAGATCGAGATCAAGGACGGTCAGCGGCGGACGGTGCAGAAAAAGGTCTATCCGGGCTACGTCATGGTCGAGATGGCGATGGACGACGATGCCTGGTACGTCGTGCGCAATACGCCGGGGGTGACCGGCTTTGTCGGAACCACCACGCGGCCGTCGCCGCTGCAGGACGACGAAGTCAAAAAGATCCTGAAGAAGATTGGCCAGGAACCGCCCAAAGTCAAGGTCAGCTTCACCAAGGGCGAGCGGGTCAAAGTTGTCGATGGCCCGTTTACCGATTTCATCGGCGTCGTCGACGACATCAACCCCGAAAAAGGCAAAGTGCGCGTGCTCGTGTCGTTCTTCGGCCGAGAAACACCGGTTGAGCTGGACTTCTTACAAGTCCAAAGGATTGTCTGAGGTCTAAATGGCGAAAAAGGTCAAAGCCGTCATCACCCTGCAGCTGCCCGCGGGCAAGGCCACGCCTGCGCCGCCCGTCGGCCCGGCGCTGGGCCAGCATGGCATCAACATGATGGCGTTCTTGAAGGAATACAACGAGCGCACGACGGCTCAGGCGGGCATGGTCATTCCGGCGCTGATCACGATCTTCGAGGATCGCTCGTTCAGCTTTGTCACCAAGACGCCGCCAGCGGCCGACCTGATCAAGAAGGCCGCGGGCATCGACAAGGGCAGCGGTACCCCTGGCCGCGTCAACGCCGGAACGATTCGGCGGGCCAAAGTGCGCGAGATTGCCGAAACGAAGATGAAGGATCTGAACGCCAACGACATCGATGCGGCGATGCGCATGATCGAAGGTGCCGCGCGCAGCATGGGCGTTGCCGTTCAGGACTGAACCAGGATACCCACATGGCCAAACACGGAAAGAAATACCGCGCCGCCGCGGAAAAGGTCGATCCGCTGAAGCAGTACGCGCCGGAGGAAGGCGCCAGGCTGGTCAAGGACACGGCCTACGCCAAGTTCGATGAGACCGTCGAGCTGCACATCCGCACCGGGCTCGATCCGCGGCACGCCGACCAGATTGTGCGTGGTTCGGCGGTTCTGCCAGCTGGTACGGGCCGCTCGCAACGGGTAGTCGCCTTTGCTCAAGGCGACAAAGCGCGCGAAGCTGAAGCGGCCGGCGCAGACATCGTCGGCGCTGATGACCTGGTGCAGCGCATTCAGGCTGGCTGGACGGACTTTGACGTGGCCGTGGCGACGCCCGACATGATGGGCGCCGTCGGTCGCCTGGGCAAGGTGCTTGGACCACGCGGTCTGATGCCCAACCCGCGTTCAGGTACGGTCACCCAGGACATCGGCCGCGCGATCAAAGAGATCAAGGGTGGCCGCGTCGAGTTCCGCCTGGACAAGACCGGCGTGATCCACGTGCCGATCGGTAAAGTCAGTTTTTCAGAGGAGCAGATTCTGCAGAACCTTGGTGCCCTGGTCGACGCTGTCGTGCGGGCCAAACCGACGGGCTCAAAAGGCGTCTACCTGCGGACCTTCCACATTGCTTCGACTCTGGGCCCCGGCGTCGAGCTGGACCACCCAGGAACCTTGGCGCTCGCCAGCTCCGAAGCGTAAACTTCCCCACAATCCAATAGCCGAAGACCGCCGGTGTCCCCAATGGGGACCTAAGGGCTGGATGGAACCAGCCGCCTGCCGAGGCGATGACCGTTCACGCAGGTGTGCGTGGCTGGCCTTCGACCTCGCTCGGTCGAAGGCCTTTTTCGTGGCCCGAGAAAGGAGGTAGTCGCCCTTGGCCAAGAGTAGAGTTCGAGCCCGAGCTGAGAAAGACTCGGCCATCGACGGGCTCGTCGAAAGACTCGGCCGCGCCGAGATTGCAGTGCTCACCGAGTACCGCGGCCTCAGCGTGTCCGACTTGCAGGACCTGCGCGGCCGCTTGCGACCATTCGGCGTCGAGTACGTCATCGCCAAGAACACGCTGGCGCGCTTCGCCGCGGAGCGGACGGGCCGCACCGGAATCGTGTCCGACCTGGTCGGCCCGACAGCCATCGCCTTCGGCAGCGACCCGGTCGCGACCGCGAAGGCGTTGCGCGACTACACGCGGGTCAACCGCACGTTTCTGCTGAAGTCGGCACTGCTGGGCGACCGGCGGATCGACCCCAAGGAAGTCGAGCAACTGGCTAGTCTGCCGCCGGCCGAACAGCTGCGCGGACAGGTATTCGGCATGATCGTCAGTCCGCTGCAGCGGACAGTCAGCATTCTGTCCGCGCCGCTGGCCGGTCTGGCGCGCCTGATCGAAGCGCGCCGTACGTTACTCGAAGCAGAAGGCGGCGTAGCTGCCTCAGGAGGTGAAAACATGGCAACTGTAGAAGAGCTCGTCAAAGACCTGGGCGAGTTGAAAGTCCTCGACCTGGCCAACCTGGTCAAGAAGCTTGAAGATGCGTGGGGCGTGTCCGCCGCCGCGGTCGCTGCCCCGGCAGCCGCCGGCGTCGCCGTGGCCACGGACGGTGCCGCCGCGGCGCCTGTCGAGGCTCAAACCGAGTTCGACGTGGTGCTGAAGGACTTCGGCGCCAAGAAGATCGAAGTCATCAAGGTCGTCCGCGAGCTGACCAACCTCGGCCTCAAAGAAGCCAAGGACCTGGTCGAGGCCGCGCCCAAGCCAGTCCTCGAGGCGGTTGCCAAAGATGCCGCCGACGCCGCCGCGGGCAAGCTCCGCGACGCGGGCGCCACAGTCGACGTAACGTAGAGGGCGAAAGCCCTCTACTTTTCTTTCTCTTTGTCGCGATCGCCGCGGCCGAAGCGGCCGAACAGGCTGCCCGTGAGCATCGACCGCGTCGTCGGCAACGGGTTCTCGCCTTCGCTCGCCTGTCCTTGCGCTCGGCCAGCGAGCCAATCCTGATGTAGCGCCTGGGCTCGAGCGAACTGGTCCTTGAGCCCCGGGCTATCGCTGGCAATCGCTTCGCGCAGGGCTGAGAGCTCGTCGATATAGAGGTCCAGGCGGCGCACGATGTTGTCGCGATTGGTACGCATGATGTCGGCGAACATCTGCGGGTCGCTGTCGCTCAGGTGCGTGGCGTAGGCAAAGCCCCCGGCGGCCACTGACGCCGTCTCGCGCCAGCTCTTCTCGCGGCCCAGGTGACCGATGAGCCCGATTGACATCAGGTATGGCAAGTGGCTAACCGAGGCCACCAGGCCGTCGTGCTCGTCCGGATCGAGAAAATAGGACGACGCACCCAACGATTCGACCAGCTTGACGGCCTCGTCGATCGCATCCCGGGGCGCCGTCGGGAGCGGCGCCAGACACCAGACCGCACCTTGAAAGAGCTTCGCGTCCGCGGCATCGGGGCCCGTCTCGGTCTTGCCCGCCATCGGGTGCCCGCCGACGAACCGCACGCCGCTCGGCAAGAGGTCTGTCGCCCAGCGCAGAACCTGCGCTTTGGTACTGCCCGTGTCCATGACCAGGGCGTGGACCGGCAGCAGCGGCGCCATTTCCTCGAAAAGCGCCTTCATCGACCCAACTGGGGTCGAGACGATCACCAGGTCCGCGTCGGCCAGCACGTCGCGCAACGAGCCGCGGCGGTCGATCGCCTTGACGCCCTGGGCACGCCGCAAGTTATCGCCCGACGCGTCATACCCGGCGATCTGGGTCTGCGGCCGAGCAGCCTTCAAAGCCAGCCCGATCGACGCGCCGATCAGACCAGTTCCTAGAATGGCGACTCGGTTATGCGCCACTGGCCAGCACCGACAAGAAGTTATTTACGATGTTGGCGCCGCCTCTGAGGTAGGCGGTGAGCAGCGGCTGAGCCAGGAACAGCATCGCCAATAGGATGATCGGTCCATACCGCTGCAGCGGCAACAGTGCGATTTTGATAGGCCGCGGGGAAAGTCCAAAGACGAACCCGAATCCATCCAGCGGCGGCACGGGCAGCAAGTTGAAGACCGCCAGCAGCACGTTGATGCTGATGAACGCGTTGATGTACGGCGCGGTCGATCGATCTTCAATGACGGGGATGTAAGTGACCAGCAGGACCATCACCGACGCCGCCAGGATGTTCGACACTGGCCCGGCCAGCGAGGATAGCGCCCAGCCGAGATTGGGGTTGCGCATCCCCGCCGGGTTGATTGGCATCGGCCTGCCCCAGCCAATCGGGCCGATCAGGATCATCAGCGTGCCGATCGGGTCCAGGTGCTTCAACGGGTTGAGCGTGAGCCGCCCGACCCGGCGCGGCAGATCGTCGCCGAACAACGTCGCCACCAGGCCGTGGCTGAACTCGTGCACCGTGATGGCCAGGACGAGTGCGACGAACAACGGCAGCTTCGAGGTCAACTGGGCGAGCCCCGCGCCGCCACCCGTCAGATCCAGCAGGCCCATCTGGTTGAGGACCAGCAGCGCAAGCACAGCCAGCCCGACCCATTGGATAGGCGTAATGCCCTGTCGTTTGGGCGGCCGACTATCGGTGGTCACGCCCGCGTTGTCCGAGGGTGTCCCCGTGTTGGACGGAAGGATCCCCGGTCTATCGGGCGGAGCTGGCTGCGCGCACACGCTGGCGAGATTCTAGGCGTACCCGCCTCGCGACGAGCGGATTAGGCTCGCCCGTATACTTCGTAACTCATGTCGAGCCGAAAACGCATCGGAGTTGTCGGTGTCTCGGGCTATGGCGGCGGCGAAATCTTGCGCCTCTGTTCTCTGCACCCGGCCGTCCAGGTGGTCTACGCGGCCGGCGAAAGCAGCGCCGGACAACGCCTCGGCAGTCGCTACCCTGGCCTGGGCGGCGCCCTGGCCGATCTTACGATCCAGGCCTTCGACCCGCGTAACCTGCCCGATCTCGATCTGCTGTTTCTCTCCCTGCCCACGGGCGATTCAAAAAAAGCCGTCGCACATCTGGCAGCCGATCTGAAAGTGGTGGACGTCGGCGGCGACCACCGCTTCGTCGACGGCTGGACCTATGGTCTGACCGAAGTCACCGGTCCCGCGGCGATTGTCGAAACCAATCGCGTCGCCGATCCCGGCTGCTTCCCCGCCGCGGCGTTGCTCGCCCTGGCGCCCCTGATCTCCAAGCAGTTAGTCGAACCAACAAACATCGTGGTAGATGCCAAAACAGGTATCAGCGGCGCCGGTCGCGGCGGCGGCTCGACTTTCGGCTTCGCCGAAGTCAACGAAGACGTGTCAGCCTACAGCCTGTTCAAGCACCCGCACACGCCCGAGATCCGCGAAGCCATCTCCCGCCTCGCTGGCGGCCAGCACGCGTCAGTGGTGTTTTCGCCCCACCTGGTGCCGATGACCCGCGGCATTCTGGCCACGTGCTACGCCCGCGGCCGTCTCACGACGCACGAGGCGCTGCGCGCTGCACGCGAGTTCTACGCCGAGGCTGCGTTCGTCCGTGTCAGTGAGAGCCCGCCGCATTCAAAGTGGTCGCAAGGCACGAACTTGGCCTTCGTGTCCTACGCCAGCGATCCCGAGAGCGAGTCTGTCATCGCTCTGGGCGCCCTGGATAATCTCGGCAAGGGTGCGGCTGGCCAGGCCGTCCAGAACATGAACCTGATGCTCGGCTGCCCTGAGCAGCTCGGGCTCGAAATGGTGCCGATGCTGCCATGACCGTGACTCCTGCCTTCATGTACCTCAAGGGTCTTGCCCAGTCCTCACAGTCGCTCGGCGACCGCTCGGTCACCAGCGCACAGGGATTTCGCGCGGGCGCGCTCGCCGCCGGCATCAAGGCCTCAGGCAAACCCGACCTCGGTATCTGGGCTTCCGACGTGGAGTGCGTGGCCGCGGCGACCTTCACCCCGAACAAGTTCCCGGCCGCGCCGGTCGTGCTCAGCCGCGCCCGGCTGGCTGCCGCTGATGGCCACGCTCAAGCAGTGGTCTTCAACGCGGGCAACGCCAACGCGTGCAACGGCCAGCAGGGGCTGAGCGACGCACAGGAAACGAGCCGCCTGGCCGCCGAGAAGCTCGGCATCTCACCCGACCTGGTCCTGGTCGCCTCGACCGGCATCATCGGCGTGCCGATGCCGATGGACCGCGTTCGCCAGGGCATACCCCGTCTCGAGCTGCGCCCCGACGCCGGGCATGACGCTGCGCAAGCGATCATGACGACCGATACGCGACCCAAAGAGTCAGCCATTGCCATCGAAATCGGTGGCAAAGAAGTACGCATTGGCGCAATGACCAAGGGCGTGGGCATGATCCACCCCAACATGGCCACGATGCTGGCGTTCATCGGTACCGACGCGGATCTGGACAAGACGTTCGCCCGTGCCACGCTCAAACGGGCAGTCGACCTCACCTTCAACATGATCACCATCGACGGCGACACGAGCACCAACGATTCGTGTTTTCTCCTCGCCAATGGCCTGTCAGGTGCGCCGAAACTGGATGCGTCATCCGCTGATGCCGAACGGTTCACCGAAGCGCTGGAAGCCGTATGCACCGATCTGGCGCGCCAGATGGCTGCCGACGGCGAGGGCGCTTCAAAGCTCCTGGAGGTCAACGTCACCGGCGCAGCCACCGAAGCCGATGCGCGCTCAGCCGCTCGGGCTGTTGTTGGTTCGAGCCTGGTCAAGGCCGCCCTGCACGGCGAGGATCCCAACTGGGGGCGCGTGCTCGCCGCGATCGGCAACTCAGCCGCCAAGGTCGATGCCTTACGCGCCGCCCTGTGGATCGGCTCGGTCCAGGTCGCACGCGATGGTGTGGGCACCGGCGCCTCGAAAGACGACGCCCGCGCTCAGATGCACGGCTCGGTCGTCCAGATGCGCGTCGATCTCGGCCTCGGCAAGGCAGAGGCGCGCGCGTGGGGGTGCGATCTGACCGAGGCGTACGTGGTCGAAAACAGCGCGTACTCAACGTGAGTGTCGCCGAGCTCTCGATCGATCAGAAGACCGAAGCGCTGCTCGAAGCGCTGCCCTATATCTGCGAGTACGTCGGCAAGACCATTGTCGTCAAAGTCGGCGGCTCCGTCGGCGACGAGGGCACCGTCCTCGACGACGTCGTGTGGCTCAAGCAGCTCGGCATCAATCCGGTGCTCGTCCATGGCGGCGGCGCGCAGATCTCCGAGCGGCTGGGTCGCCTCGGCGTCGAAACCCATTTCGTCGAGGGTCGACGCTTCACCGATCGACAGACACTCGAGGTGGTCCACGAGGTGCTGATGCGCATCAACGGGGACTTCGTGTCGTACCTCAACGGACACGGCGTGTCGGCCTTTGGCTGCAACGGACTGGACGGTGAGATGCTGCACGCGCGCTTGCGCGACGAACGCCTGGGTCTGGTCGGCGAGGTCGAGGCGGTGAACTTGCGACCAATCATTTCATTGGTGGAGCAGGGCTACGTCGTTGTGATTGCCCCGTTGGCCGCCGGCCCTGAGTCGCAGCCGCTCAATGTCAACGCCGACACGGTGGCTGGTGAAGTCGCTCGGGCGATCGGAGCCGAAAAACTGGTCCTGTTCACCGACGTGCCCGGTGTCCTCGGCACCGACGGTCGCGTCGTGCCCGAGGTCAGCCGCGAACAGGTCGAGCAGATGCTGTCTGACGGCACGATTCGGGGTGGCATGATTCCCAAGATCCAGGCGTGCTTGCGGGCGCTGGAGACGGTGCCGCGTGTGCACGTCCTCGATGGGCGGCTGCCGCACGCCCTGATCCGCGAACTGTTCACTCACGAAGGTGTGGGTACGATGCTTACCAGCGACGACCGATAAGGAGCTCGCGCATGACCACCACGACCGTCCGCCCCAAGTCCAGCGCCGATTGGATCGCCATTGAGCAAACGACGTTCTTCCCGAACCGTCGCCCGCCGATGGTCATCGAGCGCGGCCAGGGCAGCCGAGTGTGGGACGTCGAGGGCCGCGAATACCTGGACATGATCGCCGGGATCGCGGTCGTCTCACTCGGCCATTCCAGCCCGGTCGTGCAGCGTGCGCTCGCAGAACAGTCGGCCAAGCTCATCCACATCTCGAACCTGTACTACAGCATCCCGCAGCTCGAGCTGGCTCAGTTGCTGACCGACCATTCGCCCTTCGATCGGGTGTTCTTTGGCAACAGCGGCGCCGAGGCCAACGAAGCGGCGATCAAACTGGCCCGCAAGTGGGGCCGGCGCAACCGCGACGGCGCGTACGCGGTCATCACCGCCGAGCACGCGTTCCATGGCCGCACCCTGGCCACGGTCACCGCGACCGGCAAAGAGGCGTACATGCGGCCGTTCGCGCCGCTGCCCGAGGGCTTCGTGCACGTGCCGCTCAACGACATGGACGCGCTGGAGCGCGCCGTCGATGCCACCACGGCCGCCGTGCTGTTAGAGCCGATCCAGGGGGAGAGCGGCGTCAACGTGTCGTCGCAAACGTATCTGCGCGATGTGCAGGACTTCTGCCGCGATCAGAACTTGCTGTTCATGGTCGACGAGGTCCAGACGGGCATCGGTCGGCTCGGGACGCTGTGGGGCTTCGAGCGCTGGGGCGTCGAGCCAGACATCATGACCCTGGCCAAAGGCCTGGGCGGTGGCGTCCCCATCGGCGCGGTGCTGGCCAAAGAGCACGCCGCGTCCTTCGAGCCCGGCGATCATGGCTCGACCTTTGGTGGCAACCCGCTGATGTGCGCCGTAGCCTTCGCCGTGGTCACGCACATCCTCGAACACGACATCCTGGGCAACGTCAACCGCGTCGGCGCCGTCTTGAAGGGCGGCCTGGAACGCCTCGCCGCCGACCATCCCATGGTCACCTCCGCCCGCGGCGAAGGCCTCCTCCTGGCCATCGACCTCAAAGCTGACCGCGCCGCCGACGTCGTCCGTCTGGGCATAGAAGAAGGCGTCCTGCTGAACGCCACCGGCCCGAACACGATCCGCCTCGCGCCTCCGCTGATCCTGACCGAGTCCGAAGCCGAAGAAGCCCTCCACAAGCTCAAACGCGCCCTGGACCGCCTGGACGCGCCCGCGGTTGTACCTCCCACCACGAGCTAGGTCTTCTTAGCTCTGTAGCCTCCCTCGAGAGCAGCCAGCGTGAGAACGGGTCGGCCGGCCCGGAGCAGCGACTGCTCATGGGTCGGCCGACTCGAACGCGTTAGTCTCTGCCTAGAAGCTGAACCGAGTGAGCAGCCGGAGCAGTCCGAGGCGCTGCAGCCGCGGCTTTCGGTAAACCTCACGAATTGTCATTTCGTGCCTTTCTTTGACCTAGTCTCCCGCGTTGGAGTCTTCGACGACGAAATGCTTCGTCCCGTGCTGGGCTGCCGTCTGCTTGCCTATGTCAGAGATGACGACGTCGGCACTGCCGGACCCGCCCCGTGCGGTGAGCACAATCCTGTTGTGGTTGCCGGCCGTGAGCCCAGAAGCCACATTAATCGTTCGGACCTCGCCGTCTGCGAGCCGTGTGGCCTTGAACAGCTTGCCGTTGACCTTGATGTCAATCTGCCTGACGCCCGGCGCGTTGTTGTAGATAGACACGCGGCTCTCTGCCTGAGAGACACCGGTGACGACCTGGCTTGTCGCCCGGCCAGCGCCGCTCTTTACGGTCACGAGCGCTGGATCGCAGGTAGTGACGTTGCCGGCCAAATCGGTCGCCTTCAGGTCAACCGCGGCGCCGGCCGACTGGTCGATCTTGGTGGCGGTGACAACAACCGGGTCCGTTGTCCCAACGGCAAACGGTGGGACCAGGGTGTTGGCGTTGTCGGAAGTGATTACTTCGATCGATTGCAGTCCGCCGTCCGCGTCCTGGATGGTGATCTGTATCTGTTTGGGCGGTCCAGCGATAACGGCCGTGAGCGCACAGGACGGTGGCGTCGTGTCAGCCGTCGCGGGCGTCCACACCTTGGTCGCCGCGTTGCTGCTGCGAACCGCCCCAGCGGAGTCGGTGAATGTGGCCACGAGACTGTCGGTTCCAGCGCCACCCGTATCGGAATATGTGAATGTCGCCTGGCCGCTGGCGTTGGTTGCCGCGGTGCCTGTCTTGCCCGCATTTGGGCCGCTCGTCACCGTAAAGGTGACCGTGACGCCAGGTACTGGAGAGCCAGTGCTCGTAGTTACCGTCGCAGTCACCGTATGCGAGCTTCCGACTGGATTCGTGGCTGAGATCGGATCAAGCTTGATGCCCGTTACTGGGACGCCACACGGCAGGGTGTCGGGTTTCGTTGGCTGGTCCAGGATATTGTCGAAGTTCTTCTTGTTGAAGGCATTCGCGCTGAACGTGAACCAGTTGTCCTGGCCGTTGTAGATGGCCAGGCCACCGCTCGGCGTCCGCACGTAGCCGACCTGGATGCCGTTGGTGCCGAGGGCGTTCGTACCCTGCTCGGCAGCGCACCATCCCCCGGTGTTCGAGTTGAAGGTATTGGAATCACCCACGGAGTCCGTACCGCCCCCGTCGCCGACGGCTACACCGCGGGTGATGGTCGCGGGCAGACTCTCCACCTCGACATTTGTGAGGGTCTGGATTGACCCCCTGGGCCCCGGATTTGTTGACGTGAAGGGAAAGAGGAAGGTGCTGTAATTGGGGACAGGGCCGTTACTCCCGTCGCACCTATCCCCGTCGTAGAACACCACCTTGCCGAGCCCGGTGCTGAGATAGCTATTGAGGGCCGTGACGAGGTTGGGATGGCTGCCGATGTCGCACACCTCGTACAGCATCACCGTGTCAAACGCTGCGATTGCCCCAAGGCCGCCTGCATCGATCGTGCTGACGGGCACGTTCGTGAATTTGGTAACGCTGCCACTGGGTGTCGTGTAATTGCCGCCTACAGGCGGGCTACCGGTAATCGCGTTGACAAAAATATTTGACCCAAGGAAGCTAGGGTCAGAAACACCGGAACCGAAGTCAAAAACGTATGCGACGTTGGTGCTGTTTGGTGCGGCGACAGCCACCGACGCCGATGCCAGCGGAAGCGCTGACAGGACAATTGAAAAGCCGAGCGCCAACCTCGCGCCTCGCGCGGGGAGTCCAAGGAATCTCATCGATCTCTCCCTTGCTGTTCCCGGGTCAGTGCCCAGACAAACACACGATCCAGATGAACCGGTGCAGTGGAGGTGGAGATCCCGTTGCGGATCCCGCCCCGAACGGCTGGCCCCGACGAGATCTGGCTAAGACATCGCGGCGGGCTGTATGGCGGTCACGATGCGCACGACCCGGTCATACCCGCCGTGGTCCTGGCACACGCCGACCGTCGCACGGCCGTACAGCGTTCGTGCCAACGAGGCGATGGGCGTCGCCTGCGCCTCTTCGTCCAGCTCAACGCATAACTCAGCCCCAGGCGCGAGCATTGGGCGCGCCTCAGCGAGGAGCCGTTCGATGAGCTCGGTGCCGCGCTCGCCGCCGAAAAGCGCCACGTGCGGCTCGTAGTCTTTGACGTCGGGCGGCAGGTCGCGGCGGCGGGGCACGTAGGGCAGGTTGGCCAGAACCACGTGTAGCGGCCCGCGCAGTCCATCGAGCAAATCGGTCTGGAGCAGCCGCACCAGCCCCTCTGCATGGCGGAAAGCGTTTTCCCTCGCCAAATCAAGAGTTGCGCCCGAAATATCGGTGGCAATCACCGAGACGTGTGCCTCGGCCGCCAGGCTGATCGCCAGCGCCCCGCAGCCCGTGCCCAGCTCGACCACCGTCGGCTCCACGCCAACTGCCCGCCAGCGCCTGACAGCCGCAATTCCCAGATCAACCAGCAGCTCCGTTTCAGGCCGCGGGATCAAGGCGCGGCGGTCGACGGTGAAGATTCGGCCGTAGAACTCGCGCTCGCCGAGCAGGTAAGCAATAGGCTCGGCCGCCGCGCGCCTGGCTACTAATTCATGGAAAGCGCTTTCCTGCGCTGGTGTGAGGCCGCGCTCGGGGTGCGCCAGCACGTCCGCGCGCGGCCAGCCTGTCACGTGCCCCAACAACAGCTCCGCGTCCAGGCGCGCGCTGCCGGGCGAGCCCGTCGCCTTCAGCCGTCGCGTCGCCGCCCGCAACAGCTCAGCGGCCGTCCGCTCGTCCGTGGCCGTCAATCGATCTCGTCGTCGCCGTCGTCGCGGCCGCCCGCTTCGGCCAGCGCGTCAAGCAATGGGTCGAGCTGGCCCTCCAGGATGCGGTCGAGGTTGTACAGCGTCAGCCCGATGCGATGGTCGGTCACGCGGTTTTCGCGGAAGTTGTAGGTGCGAATCTTGCTGCCGCGCTCGCCCGAGCCGACCTGCATTTTCCGCGCGCTGCCTACCTCGTCCTGCTGCCGCCGCAGCTCCATCTCAAACAGGCGCGACCGCAGCACTTCCATCGCCCGCGCTTTGTTTTTGAGCTGCGACCGCTCGTCCTGACAGGTCACCACCAGACCAGTCGGGAGGTGCGTAATGCGCACCGCCGAGTCGGTCGTGTTGACGCCTTGGCCACCGTGGCCACCCGCCCGATACACGTCCACGCGCAGCTCGTCGTCGCGAATCTGCACGTCGACTTCCTCAGCCTTGGGCAGCACGCTGACCGTCGCTGCCGACGTGTGGATGCGCCCTTGCGCTTCTGTCTCGGGCACGCGTTGGACGCGATGTCCGCCACCTTCCCATTTGAGCCGCGAGTACACGTCGCGGCCGTGCAGCTCAAAGATGACTTCCTTGATCCCGCCCAGGTCGGTCTCGCTGGTGTTGAGCACTTCAACCTTCCAGTTTTTGAGCTCGGCGTACTTCATGTACATGCGCATCAGGTCGGCGGCCCACAAGTTGGCCTCCTGGCCGCCTTCGGCGCCGCGGATCTCGAGGATGGCATCTCGCGCAGCGTTGGGATCGCGCGGTCTGAGGTACTGCTGCAGGCTCGTCAGGACGGCGTCGAGCCGCGGCTCGATGTCCGCAATCTCGGCCTGCGCCAGTGCCTGCATGTCGTCGTCGGCGCCATCATTGAGCAGCTCTTCGGCCTCGCCCAGCTGACCGACAAGCGAGCGGTAGCGCTCGTACTGCTCGACGACGGGCGCCAATTCGCTCTGCTCGCGACCGAGCTCCGCGGCCCGCCGCGAGTCGCCGAACGTCGCCGGATCGGACAGCTCGGTGGACAACGCGTCGACTCGCTCACGCGCCTCGTCCAGACGCTTGAGCGCCGACTCACTCAGTCGCGCCACGCTCGCCCTTCAGAACCGCGACCAGGTCGCCGATGGCCACCTTTCGCTGCTCGCCTCCCTCGCGCCGCAGGTCTTTGAGCTCAACCGAATCGTCGTCGCCGATGACGATCGCGTAGTGCGCGCCGGCTTTGTCGGCTGCGCCAAACTGCTTGCGCAAAGCGCGGTCGCCAAAGGACATGTCAGCTGAGATGCCGCTCGCCCGCAGGGTTTCGGCCAGGCGAAAGGCCAGGCGCTTGCCGCCCTCGTCGCGATAGACGACAAACGCGCACAGGTCAGCTATCGACGGAATCGCAACGTCCTGGTCTTTGAGCTCGAGGAGGATGCGCTCGATGCCCGTCGCGAACCCGACCCCAGGCGTGGGTCGTCCGCCCAGCTGCTCCGCCAGGCCGTCGTAGCGGCCGCCGCCGCCAATCGTACTCTGGGCACCGACGACGGGCGGCCAGACCTCCCACACCGACCGCGTGTAGTAGTCCAGCCCGCGCACCAGGCGCGGATTTATCGAGAACGGAATGCCCGCCCCTTCGACGTAGCCGAGCCACGCCTCGAAGTGGGTCCGACATTCATCGCACAGGTGGTCGGCACTCCGCGGCGCACCTTCGAGCACGGCCTGACACTCGGGTTTCTTCTCGTCGAGCAACCGCAGCGGGTTGGTCTCAAGGCGCCTTCGGCACTCTTCGCACAGACCGTCGAGATGTTGGCGGAAGTAGTCCGCCAGTTTTTGGATGTAGGCCGGCCGACATTTCTGATCGCCGATGCTGTTGACCTGCAGGCTCAAGTTGCGCAGGCCGAGCGCCGCATACAGCCGCCACTGCAATCCAACCAATTCCGCATCGGCCAGAGGATCGGCCTCGCCGATCACCTCGAAGTCGATCTGATGGAATTCGCGGAAGCGGCCTTTCTGGGGCTTGTCATAACGAAAGGTGGTCAGCTCGGTGAACAACTTGACCGGTTGCGGCCGGCTAGCCATGCCCCGTTGCAGGTAGGCGCGCACGATACCCGCGGTGCCCTCCGGCCGCAGGGTCATGCTGTCGCCTCCTTTGTCCAGAAAGGTGTACATCTCCTTTTCGACGATGTCGGTGGACGCCCCGACGCCGCGCTGGAACACGCCCGTCTCTTCGAATGTCGGCGTGCGAATCTCGCTGTAGTTGGCCAGCCGCGCCTGTCGACGCATCTCGTCCTCGACGAACGCCCAGGAGGGTGCGTCGTCGGGCAGGATGTCCTGAGTACCGCGTGGCGCTTGAAACTGAAGGGCGGGCATGGTCGACTTGACATGATACGGCCAATGCTGCGCCTGAACGTCGAAGCCCACCCTGGGTCGCGCATCGAACGCGTGGAGCTCCTGGACAACGCCGCGCTCGGCGTCTGGGTGCGCGCTCGGCCCGTCGACGGGCAGGCGAATAACGCGATCGAGCAGGCCATCGCCGCTGCGCTCGGGCTGCGTCCGCGCCGGGTAAAACTTATAGGTGGACTGATGGGTCGGCATAAAATTGTCGAAGTCGATCTGCCTGGCCCCGAGGCGCTGCACAGCCGCCTCTTGGCCCATGGGATCGGAATGCCGAATGGCTATTGCTGACCAACGAGACACCATTGCCGCCGGGCCGCGGACGCGCGTGCGAATCTTCAGTCGCACGGATGTGGATGCGTGGCAGGCGTGGCCCGACTACGACGAGCAGCTGCTGGTCGGCACCAGCCCACGGCGGATGTCACCCGATCAGCGCGCGCGGTGGTACGACGACATCACCCAGCGCCAGCGCCAGATGCCGTTCGCCGTCGAGGACGAGACGGGCCTCATGATCGGGCGCATCTTCCTGCGCCACGTTCGGCACGAGGAACGCTCAGCCGTGCTGGGGATCGACCTGCACCCCGCCTATCTCAGCAAGGGGTACGGCACGGAGTCGCTGGGCGCCTTTTTGCACCACTTCTTCGAGACCATGCGTTTTGAGCGCATGCTGCTCAGCGTGGCCGCGCACAACGAACGAGCGCGGCGGTGCTACGAGCGGCTTGGATTCACCACGGTTGGCTCGCACTGGGACGCGCACGTCGGCCCGGACGTGACCAGCCAATCGAGGTACGCCGCAATGCGCCAGTTGTTCAGACGTGGGCCGCTCGGCCTCGAGAGCCTGTTCTACGACATGCGCCTCGAGGGTGCGACCTGGCGCAAGCTCGATTTATAACCGCATCATATTTGGCAAGTTCTGGCTGATGAACTGAATCACCAG
>WNFC01002092.1_pt1 | contig 21414 bp, 16 predicted proteins | sample 5400541 | NCBI WGS metagenome assembly WNFC01 (sample SAMN13153342, study PRJNA577476) | soil metagenome | isolation source: 120 cm saprolite under Douglas fir tree site 2 hole 2 replicate 1 | place: USA:California | collected 2015-04-18
CGCTTGTTAATAATCTCAAGTTCGTTGAGATTATCGCAAAAATCTAGCGCGTCTTCGAGGGTAACAGATACAAGTGGCTTTTCGACAAAGGCACGAAAGACCTCAATATCTCGCAGGTAGGCTCGTTGGGTATGTGGACTCTTTTTGAGACGAATCCATAGTTCAATCAGTTTGTCTTCGGTCGTACCCTCTGGTATGATGGCTAAATCGCGTCTCATTACTAGCTCCTCATGCTAATTCGGCAGTTAGACTATTTTTCATCTTCGAGTTCAAGGTATCTACACTTATCTTGAAGATCATGTAAAAGTATTGTACCATGCTCAAGTGTCCTGAAACAAGGATTTTGGGACGAATATTATTGTAAATCTATGTAAAGGACAACAACATCCAAAGCTTTCCGCTTACTACATCTTCTTGATCCACTTCGCTTTCTCAACTCTCTTCAGAAAAGAAGTTGACTGGCAGATTATATTTTTATGTCAAATAGATGTCGTTGATGTAATATAAAAGCATTACAAGACTACAAGAAATCTTAAACATGCATTACCAGGTGCTTGTCTGACTAGTGCATGCCAACAAGCACTATGTTATACTGAACTCCATCAAGCATAAAGGGTAATAATCATCCAAAAGGAGTCATCAAATGCTCTCAACACCTGACACTGGCCCGATACGAATCTGGAATAGGCGATTGATTATCCTTCTTACCATTCTAGCAGCTCTTGCATTGGCAGTTACGATTCTTTGGGGCATCAGTCACATCACCACATCGGTGCTTGTGGTTGTGATCGCGGCCCTCATTGCCTATGCCATTGCCCCGGCCGTGGAGATATTCCACAAAGTAATGCCACGTGCCCTGGCGATTCTGCTTGCCTACTTGATAGTCATCATTATTTTAGGAGTAATTTCCTATTATGTTGTGAGTACGGCAATTGTCCAGATCGGAGTACTCGTACAAGGTATCAGTAGCTGGTTAAAGCCTGGCAACAGCGGACCTATTTCGCTACTGGCATTGTTGCTAAAATTGGGCTTGACACAGGCTCAAATCAATGCGCTCGGACAGCAGATTGCAGGTACATTATCGAACCTCGCGAGTTCGCTCGCAGGCGGGATTTTACCATTGCTCGGTGGGGTTGCTGGTGGTATGGTCAATATCCTCTTAACAGTCGTAATCAGCATTTATTTGTTGATATATGGAGCGCGTGCCTTCAGTTGGATACGTAATGCGACTCCCAGATCGCGCCGTGGACAGTTAGGTTCAACAATCGAGATACTCCAGCGCGTTGTAGGTGGTTACATCCGTGGTCAGATATTGCTGTGTACGACCATCGGATTTCTTGTAGGGGTGGGCTTATTTATTATCGGCTTCCCTTTCGCCGTTTTGATGGGAGTTCTCACGTTCGTCACAGAGTTTATCCCGGTACTCGGCACGATTTTCGCCGGATCTGTCGCCGTCCTGCTCGCATTGACGCAAGGAGGATGGGTCATGGCCATCAAAGTGCTCATTTTTTTCGTGCTCGTACACATCTTCGAAGGCTACATTCTTTCCCCGCGTCTCATAGGCAATGCCGTCAAGCTTAATCCCGCGATCATGCTGATTGCCTTAACTGTTGGGTCAGAGCTTTTCGGAGTCTTCGGCGCCATATTCGCTGCGCCCACAGCTGGCTTGCTGCAGGCATTATTTACTGCCTTCTGGATTCAATACCGTCAAACGCACAAAGATGAGTTTTCTGATGACGAAGACAACGAAGTGGAGTCTCCTACAAAGACATCAGAAGAACTTCCGATGGAGAAAACCTCCCCTACTTTGACAACGGTCGAGGACAACTCGAAGGGCAATTAGGATATCATAGAGAATTACAACGACAATAACGGCAATATTTGTAGAGTACGTTATGATATGTTACACTATGAAAGAAATGTAGTTACAAATGTAAAACTGTTGTGTCTATGAAATTTGTTCACAAGTTTAGTAGTCCTCTGCTGCTTGGAGGGTACTATGGCCGATCGTACAGGTCAACAACTAGGTAACTACCGCTTGATTCGTCTTCTTGGGCAAGGTGGGTTTGCCGATGTTTACCTTGGAGAACATATCCACCTTAAAAGTCACGCCGCACTCAAAATTTTGCATATTTCACTCAGTGACGAGGAACAGACTGCCTTTCTGAAGGAAGCAAAAATGCTTGTTCTCCTTACACATCCCCATATCATACGCATTCTTGATTTCGCTATAGCAGATAATGTACCGTTCATGGTGACGGAGTTTGCTCCAAATGGAAATCTGCGCGAGCATCACCCAACCGGCTCTCGTCTGCCTCTTGAGACAATTAATACGTATGTTCAGCAGGTAAGCGCAGCTTTACAGTACGCTCATGATCACGAATTAGTACACTGTGACATCAAGCCAGAAAACATGCTGTTAGATCGCCATTTTAAGATCGTTCTTAGTGATTTTGGCCTCTCAGTGATGACATCCAAACAACATTCCTCTTATAGCACACATGACATGGCACAGAGAGTAGCAGGAACCACACTTTATTTAGCTCCAGAACAGTTGCACGGTCATCCACAAGCAGCCAGTGACCAATATACTTTAGGCATAGTAGTATATGAATGGCTCTGTGGTTGTCCACCATTTCAAGGATCACCCCTCGAAATAGCTCTGCAACACCTTTCGATACCTCCACCTTTATTACGAGAGCAAGCACCAGATATTCCAGCTGAAATAGAAAAAGTCGTACAGCGAGCACTTGCCAAAGAGCCAGAGCAACGATTTGTCAGAGTACAGGACTTTGCTACCGCATTGGAGCAGATCATCCAGGGAGGGTCCACATCCCCTCCTTCCTTTCCTTCAACTGAACTACATGCAGGAAGCGAGTTGTTAAAAATTAGCGTCAAACCAGAACCTATCTGGAAAGTACCGACATTCTTCACCCCACTCATCGGGCGTGAGCAAGATATAGCTGTGATTATTACCTTGCTCAGAAAGTCGGAGGTGCGCCTCCTCACACTCATTGGAACTGGTGGCATTGGCAAGACCCGCCTGGCATATGAGGTAGCCTTGAAGATGAGAACGGACTTTGTTGATGGAGTTTGCTATGTCCAGCTAGCCCTGGTTAGCGACCCCAGGCTCGTTGTTTCGACCATTGCACAAGAGCTTGATATTCGTATGTTAGGTGTGCAACCGATCATTGAGCAAGTAAAGCTCTGGCTAACTAACAAGCACTTGCTGCTCATTCTTGACAACTTTGAGCAGGTGATAACGGCGGCTCCACTTTTGGAAGACATGCTCGCAGCCTGCCCACTGCTCAAGATCATTGTCACAAGTCGTGCAGTGTTGCATCTTCAGGCTGAACACGAATATCCTGTGTCTCCGCTCTCCTTGCCTGACCTAAAGCAGTTACCTACAATCGATGAAATTTCACAGTATGCAGCTATTGCTCTCTTTCTCCAGCGCGCACAAGCAGCAATGCATACTTTCCAAATCACGACATCTAACTTGAGAGCAATCGCCGAAATCTGCATACAGTTAGACGGACTACCCCTGGCGATTGAATTGGCGGCAGCTCGAGTCAAACTTCTTCCCCCCTATGATTTGCTAGCACGCCTCTCGCAGCGCTTCGAAATACTCACCAGTGGAATACGCACATTACCAGTTCGCCAGCAAACACTACGCAATACGCTCAAGTGGAGCTATGATCTGCTCAATACCCGGGAACAGCGGCTTTTTCGGCGGCTTTCTGTCTTTGTAAGGAACTTGACGATAGCAGCGGTGGAAGCTGTGTGCTACGAGACGCCACAGGAAGCTGCCTCTGCGCTAGACGAGATTTCCTCACTGTTCGATAAAAGCTTGCTGTTGCAGACCGAACAAGAGGGAGAGGCACGCATCATAATGCTCTTGACAGTGCGCGAGTACGGGTTAGAATGCTTATGGGAGAGTAATGAGGCCGAACAGATCCAGCGAGCACATGCCCGATACTTTCTCGCTATGGCAGAGGAGGAAGAGCCGGGGTATTTCGGCGCACAAGCGACAGCGGTGCTGGACAAACTGGAACGAGAGTATGAAAACTTGCAAGCCGCCTTTCACTGGTTGGCCAGGTCCGGAGAGATGGAGATGGCCCTCCGCCTGGGTGGGGCTTTATGGTGGTTCTGGTATGCACGCGGCCACTTGAGAGAGGGTCGGCAACTGATGGATCTGCTGCTGAGCAGCAGTGAGGGAGTAGCAGCATCTGTACGAGCGAAGGCACTGATTAGTGTCGGCTGGTTTGCATATCAGCAGAAAGACTTTGTCCGTGCAGAAACCCAACTCAATGAGAGCCTGGAATTATATCGATCGCTAGGAGACAAGCAACAGATCGCAACTTCTCTCTACCGTCTAGGACAGGTCGCCTGGGCAAAAGGGGACTTTCCTACCCTACAAACATTGGCTGAGGAAGCGTTGAAACTCTACTACGAATTGGGGACGAAAGATGGAATTGCTGACAACCTGCTCTTATTATCATATGTAGCGACCGAACGTGGCGACTATGCCAGAGCACATGAACTGGCAAAGCAGGCAGCTACGATTTTTAGAGAGATCGGTGACCAATGGGCTATATCCTATACACTTGCTGACCTTGGAAGGGTGGTCTTGTTACAAGGCGACCCTGTAACTGCACAAACCCTTATAGAAGAAAGTTTCGCTCTCTCGATAGAGTTGGGATATATGGGGAACACCGCAGCTTGTCTGGAGCACATGGCTGAAATAGCAGCAACTCAGGATCAACTATCGTGGGCAACATTGCTCTGTAGCGCTGCAGAACATCTACGGGACATCATTGCTGTTCCGCTGGGAAGTACTCAGCGTGCCGACTTCGAGCATGCAGTGGCTACGTTACGAAGCAAGCTAGGCGAGGAAAGATTTAAAGCCACGTGGTCACAAGGGCGAGGTATGACACCGCAACAAGCATTTGCTATGCAGGAATATGCCAGAACGTTGGATGCGGCCTTGATTAGAACGCAGTTAGCGGAATCGGTCAATCCTCAATTGCTGTCTACTTATCTCGATCATCTGACTGCACGCGAGGTCGAGATATTACGCCTGGTAGCCGAAGGCCAGACAGACGCACAAATCGCTGATCACCTGGTAATCAGTCCACGTACTGTAAATGCCCATCTCACCTCGATTTATCGAAAGATTCAAGTGTCCTCGCGCAGCGCTGCGACCCGGTACGCAATCGAGCATCATCTCATATAGACCATACAATCTAAAAGCCCCAAGTATCCTAAATGTGGTGGATACTTGGGGCTCTTTCCTACTAATGTAAAAGAATGGTCTCTCGAATACCTGCCTATTGTCCAGTTCGTTGCAAAAATTGCTGCACAGGGAGCCGTTCTTCAGGTCGTAATGGTCTAAATCCTCCCTGGTCATTGATAAACACGATGCGTGATGACTGGAAATGAATAATCATGTCTGGCTGATGATCACCATTCACATCGGCAAAACTGAGCGTCACAGGTATCAAATCATCTCCAGTGCCGTACAATTGGGGGCCAAGATAGATACGTGCTTTAGAACCATCACCACCAGGAAACTCAATGATTTCAATGTGGCCATTCAGGTTAATCGCTATAAAATGGCTAGGGGTGCCTGCTGCTTCGTTATGTCCGACAAAGGCATCGATCTGGAATGTGCGTGGACGGCCATAATGTAAATCATCCAACGTAGTGTTCCACCATCCTATCGCTGAAGTGAGTAATGTCCATAAAGCTAGCATCGCGATCATACCAACACCCAGGTAAAGCAAAGGGTGCGCTCCATGCCAGAACCTCCGCTTGCTTCGTATCCGCCCGGATTTTGGAGCCTTAGGTAGTTTCTGAGACGTTGTATCTACTTGACGTGGAGTCGCAGTTTTTCGACCAGTCCTGGTTTCATCAGTTTCTTCACGCTGCCATTCACTAACATCTTCCGCAACATCTGTATTTTTAGGACGAAGTCGCGAGGCACGCTGCGCAATGGGAGTTGTACTGGTGGAAGGGATGACGGGCTCCTTACCAGTTCTGGTAGTTTTATCTCCAATTGGTCGATGGCGTAGAACACTGCGTGGAGTTATTTCGTCGGTTGATTCTAAAACTGGCATTTGCAGGTTGCTCCTTTCCGCTTACACAAAAAAGACATAGAAGAAATACCGACCGATGTCGGAGAAACCTGTAATCGGAATCATGTAGGTCAGAAGCGAAATAGTAAAACCTGATAGTCAGAAATCAGGTTAGAAGTGGTTAACAACATAGAACAGGGGAAATATTTTGCGCTCATATTTCATTTGATTGACATTACTAGTATACCTCAGAGCCAAAGATTTTACCAGAGGGCTACAGGAAACTTTTTTGGTCGAGTACGGCTTGTAGATCTTTAGGCAGTGGTGCCTCAAGATTTATGGCAGTCCCTGTAGTAGGATGGGTAAACTTGAGTTGATATGCATGAAGGAACTGGCGTTTTAGTGTTGAACCACGGATTTTACTACCTGACCCGTAGACGGGATCACCTACGATAGGATGACCAATTGCCTTCAAATGAACGCGGATCTGGTGAGTACGCCCAGTTTCCAACTCTAATAACAGCAATGTATGCCGGGCAAAACGTTCCAGTACACGAAAGTGTGTCCGAGCTTCCCTACTTCCAACCGCTGTGATCGCCATTTGTTGGCGATGGCGAGGATTCCGGCCGATGGGAGCATCGATACTACCCTGGTCTAATGCTACAACACCCTCCACAAGGGCCAGATAGCGTTTGACTATCTCATGTCGTTTCATCTGGTCCGCTAAAGCTGAATGAGTAGCCGCATTCCTGGCAATGATAATCAGACCCGAAGTATCTTTGTCGAGACGATGGATAATACCCGGCCGCTGTTCTGAACCTTCTCTTTGAATGTCAGGATAGCGGGCAATTAAGGCGTTAACCAGCGTATCATCATGGTGCGCTGGTGCAGGATGAACCACCATTCCGGCAGCTTTATTCACCACTAGCAAGTCTTTGTCTTCGTATACAATATCGAGGGGTAATGGTTGTGGCTTGATATTGGTGGCTTTAGTATGCATGTTGAGCGAGAAAACCTGCACTTCATCGCCACTTCTTAGCATATATCCAGACTTGCCAGCATGTCCATTGACAAGTACCTCTCCATCCACTATCAGTTGTTGCACTGTCGTACGTGAAATGCCAGTCAGTACAGATGTGAGATAGCGATCAAGCCGTATACCTGCTTCGTCAGCTTGAATACTCAATGTACGCTTTTCTTGAGACGATTGAGGGTTAATTTTGTGCATCATGTTCTTTCGAAGACTGGAGGGCTTCACTGCTTGTTGAAGAGGGAGAGGTAGGCGCAGTTTCCTGCGATGGTTGATTTTTCTTAGATATCTCTTCTGGTTTCCGCAGTCCTCCAAATAAGAGGGTAACAAAGAGCAGTACCACTCCGATAGAAATGGCAGCATCAGCAAGATTGAAGATAGCGAAATGGAAATTAAATTGAGGAATATTAAAAGAGATAAAGTCGACAACATACCCGCTATGGCGTGCCCTATCAATCAAATTACCCAACGCTCCACCGATTATCAAACCAAATATCAGCTTATACCACAAGCTACCTGTGTTGAGCATACGCAGGTAGAGATATAAGATTACTCCGATAGCCACAATTATGAGAAGTACCAGAACAATGCTATTGGCGAATAGGCTGAACGCTGCTCCATTATTTTTGATGTAGTAAAGAATAAGGTAATTGCCAATTAATGAGATTTGACGGCCAAAGTAAGGTGGGGACAGGTTCGTAACAACCCACGCCTTGGACCATTGATCAAGGATCAACACTACAATTATTGTAAGCAATGCAAGAGCATCATAAACACGCGCGCGCTTGTATTTCACTGAAGTATATTCTTCCTTTCCTTAGCGGTGAGCATGTGTATTGTACCCGATCTACCGCCTGTTGAAAAGGTTACATAATGGATACCACGTATTTTAACTCATTTTGGGCACGATGTAATAGTTATAAAGTCGATCTAAGAATGGAGTTAGAGGAGTTGTGTGGACTTGTGATATTTCATCATAAAGAACCAAGGATGGCCCAAACTGAGTGTTTACCGTTTCTTACAAGTAACCCCCAGTAGTTTTATCCCATTCAGGCACAGATAGGTATAAGAGCTGTGGATAGCTGATCTGATCGGAGCCGCATGAATGGACCAGTAATCACACAGCTTATAGAAGGCAAACAGCGCGGATGAGCATTCCTGGTTGTCTCCTTCTAAGATTAGATACGCTATTGGGTTACACGGCACTAGCCGTGGAAGTACCCTGAGATAACGTCGATGATCGGTGGACTACTGGGTGGCAATTGTTTTACAAGGACATCAAGTAGATGTTGGGATGAGCATAGGTATTCTGGAGTATAAGGATTTGCAGTGAGGGCCAGAAGGCGTATAGGCTTTGCCACGCGTATATCCAGACCTCGCTCAGACAGCCGTTGCAACACAACCGAATGGCAGAAGATCCTGGTTGCATCCTCAACGATGAGCTCTCCATGATCAGGTGAGAACTTTTTAGGAAGCTCAGTAAGTAATGCCCGTGAGAGTTCCTCAGTAAAGGCGCCAAGTAGAACAAATATGGATTTGGGTGAAGTCTGCATATGTGTAGCAATCCAGCGAGCTTCATGCATGGGTTCGGCCACATCCGTAAAGATCTCGATGGTAGTGTCACCACCGTCGGCGGTAAACAGAGACAGCCTGGCCTGCAAGGTTTGCTTCCTATAGGCATCCATCCACTGCGTTTGTTGAGTAGAAAGGCGTAGTAGTACATCGGCAGTACGCCGGGCCACAAGTTCTGGTGTGGCTGCTGCACTGGTTCCCGTACAGAGGATACAGGCATCTGTTACTTTTGGCGCTGCCGCACCAAGGCGATTAATTGCGCCGTCAACAAGGCTTAGACGTGCCCCCATTGCCTGGAGTTGATCCATCGCATTGCGTAGATCGCGCAGTAAAGTCGGACCGGCAATGATAACACGCCCTGGGCACAGAATACGGGCGAGTATTACCGGTCCTAGCGCGGTTCTCCCTGGGAGTTGCTGCAAACGTTCGATTTGCGCACCCTCACCTTCAGCCTGGCGCAACAGTTCAGCGGTAGTTGCTACCAGCAAACCAGCCTGGGGTACATAACGTGGCTTGGGGAGACCAGTTAATGCATCTGTGACTTCGCCATCAAGTCCCAGCGAGGTCAGCGCTAATTCATCCGAACGATAGAGTTTCTCGCTGATGAGTGTCTCCAGTAGGTGATTCGTTGTGGTGGTTTTGCCTACGTTTTTTGAGAGACCTATAAGTGCGAGGCGATGAATGTTTGCCTCAGCTACAAGATGAGCAAGAAATGCAGACATATGCTCCTCTGCTTGATTAACCGAAACGCCTGGTAAAGATTGTCCTTAACACCGGGTAATCATGCAACAACTGCAATGCAACGGCTCCGTTGTCTGGCATATAGCCATTACCAATATGCATTTCGACCTCTCGGGCTATACCTTCCGCACCTAGCGCCGCTGCTGTGAAGCTTGTTGCCATACTAAAGAAGAGGATGCGCCCACCGGGTCTGGTCAACAGTATCGTGGCAAACTCGGTATGCGGAACATTGACGACATTGATAGCTAAATCAGCCTGGTATTCTCTCCCAGGACAGGCATCTTGCACTTTTTCAACAAGTTCCAGTGCCTGTGTAGCATTTCCCTGCACAAGCACATCAGCCACATGTAGCGAGGCTACATCTAGCAGAGCCTGCTCGCTATACTCTACAGCGATAATCTCACCATGTGAGCTCAGGCGCTGGCGAAGCGCACATAGTGTTAGAAGTCCAGCTGTTCCTCCTGCTCCGAGGACTGTGATACGCTGACCAGGTTGTGCTAACGAAGTCGCACGTGAGGGTGCCCCCGCAACATCTAGAGCTGCTACAACAATGCTACGAGGAAGGTCGTCCGGGAGTTTCGCTAATGGGTTATTACGAAAGAAGATGGCTTTACCTGTGACCTCTACTTCTGAACGCTTCAGGTGGATTGCGTCAATGCTTTTAAGATACAATGGAAGCCAGCTCAGGGATGTGAGACTGACAATGGTATCTCCTATAGTCAGGTTGTGTGTGTTTCTATATATCTCATCAAGCTCACAAATGGTGCCGATGAGAACGCCTCCGGAACCCGTGACTGGATTATGCATCTTGCCTCGTTGGGCAACGATATCTATAATATGTTTCTTCATTCGCTCAGGATCATGGTCACAGACACTCGCAATCTGGGTGAAACTAGCCGAATCGATATGCAATGCCTGGACATCAACCAGAGTTTCAGTGAGTTGTGCAACTGGTGTATTGTCAAGCTTCCAGGCAGCCTGAGGGAATGAACCCCTGGGTTCAATCACACGGTGAATACCGAGGCTGTGCAAAATGTCCGAGTCGGTGGGGGAAGGCATAGAATCGTTTCCTTGCTTCTTAAATAATGCTTGCTTAGATAGTATGACATTGCAACAGAAAGGTAAAGCAGATGCAATACCCATGACAGAGGGCATATTTTCTGATAGGATGGAAAGTGTAAGCTTTCAAGTGCCATACGAGCGAGCCTCAAAATACTTCCCATGTGTGCTATGCTTGATGCTGTAAAGTACTTGTATAATGCGAAAAGGATGCTGGTAATGACAGGAACACAGTTTAATAAAGCTCAGGATGATACCTCCGCAAAAGAGTCAGATATCCCATCCATATTTAGTGATGACGATCTTTACCTGTTCGGACAAGGGAAAGAGTACCGTATTTATGAGAAGATGGGTGCGCATGTGCGAACAGTCAATGGCGTGACGGGTACAAATTTCGCGACCTGGGCTCCCAATGCTCTGACGGTTTCAGTAATGGGAGACTTCAATAATTGGAGACGCGATGCTAATCCAATGCACCTGCGACATCGCGAGTTAGGGGTATGGGAATGCTTTGTGCCAGGAGTTCAAATTGGAGCTCAATATAAATTCGCTATTTACTCACGTGTTAATAACTACGCCGTTGATAAAACGGATCCTTACGGCTTTGCTAGCGAGTTGCGCCCTAAAACTGCTAGCATCGTGACTGACATTCATCAGCACACCTGGCAAGATGATAGCTGGATCAACGAGCGTGGACAGCATCAAAAATTGAATTCACCGATTTCGATCTACGAGGTCCATTTAGGGTCCTGGAGACATGTACCTGAACGGCATGCCGAGGGTGCGGTTGAAGAGGATCGTTTCATGACCTATCGTGAACTGGCCGTTGCTCTGGCAACATATGTGAAATATATGGGATTTACGCATATCGAGTTGATGCCGGTTGCCGAATATCCTTTCGATGGATCCTGGGGATATCAGATCACCGGCTATTATGCACCAACAAGCCGCTTTGGGACGCCCGAAGATTTTCAGTACTTTGTAGATTATATGCACCAGCAAGGTATTGGCGTTTTCCTGGATTGGGTGCCCTCTCACTTTCCCAGGGATAATCACGCGTTAAGATTCTTTGATGGTACTCATCTCTATGAATACAAAGACCCACGCAAAGGGGAACATAAGGAATGGGGAACGCTAGTTTTTGATTACGGTCGCAGCGAGGTTCGCAATTTCTTAATTGCCAATGCTTTATTCTGGCTAAAGGAGTACCATATCGATGGACTGCGTGTCGATGCAGTAGCATCTATGCTCTACCTTGACTATTTGCGTAAACCAGGCGAGTGGGTTGCTAACCGCTATGGAGGCAGAGAACATCTCGAGGCTGTGGAATTTCTGCGTCAAATGAACGAAGCGGTTTACGCCGAGCAGCCGGGAACATTGACCACAGCTGAAGAATCTACAGCCTGGCCTCTCGTTACGAGACCAACCTATGTTGGCGGGCTTGGTTTTAGCTTAAAGTGGAATATGGGTTGGATGCATGACATGTTGGACTATATGCACATGGATCCAATTCATCGACGATATCATCATAACAACATAACATTCTCTCTCATGTATGCCTACTCCGAAAACTTTGTGCTGCCACTTTCTCATGACGAGGTCGTACATATTAAAGGATCACTGATTAATAAAATGCCTGGTGATCTCTGGCAGCGTTTTGCGAACCTGAGGGCATTCTATGGATATATGTGGGGCCATCCAGGGAAAAAACTCCTTTTTATGGGTGGGGAGTTTGGCCAATGGAAAGAATGGAACTTTAAAGAGAGTCTTGATTGGCATTTGCTTGAGCCACCGAGTGATCCATTGCACGCACAATTACAAAGCTTTGTACGTGATCTGAATCAGTTATATGTGAAGGAACCAGCATTCAGTGAACAAGATAACGAGCCAGAGGGATTCTCCTGGATTGATCCTCACGATTCTGATCAAAGCGTTGTATCCTTTCTACGACGTAGTAAAAAAAAGGAAGACACGCTTGTATTTATTTGTAACTTTACTCCTATGCCGCGACACGGCTACCGGGTTGGCGTCCCGTACGCGGGGGAATACTATGAATTGATCAATAGCGATGCTAATTCTTACGGCGGTAGTGGGCTGGAAAATAAACAGCCTATGCCAAGCGGGCCAATGTTCTGGCAATCTTGCCCGCACTCAATACTCTTAACTTTGCCGCCTCTCGCCACTATAATATTGAAGCGGAGGCCTCAGAAACCTGAGGAAGAAGGGAATACCAACAATGAATCGTGATACTAACGCTGACAAAAAAAAACCAGCAGTAGGATTAAATGGCAACAACCGAAAAAATGGTAGAACATCTCGATACCGCCCGCAAAAAGAGCGGCGGGCAATAACGGAAGATGAACGCTTCTTACAGCGTCCAACTCGTCAACTGGTTAGCCCCACAGAACCAATACCGCAGGAGCAGGTAAAAGAGGAGGAACACTCCCTCGATCGTGCCCTGCACTTTGACTTTACGCTTACTGATTCCTGGCGCGTATTCCGTATCATGAGCGAATTCGTTGAAGGCTTTGATGAGCTTTCACATATTCCTCCATCGGTGGCAATCTTCGGTTCCGCACGTACCAGGCCCGAGGATCCCACCTACCAGGCAGCCGTTGAGACCGCACGTCTGCTGGCAAAGGCGGGCTTCGGTGTAATCACCGGTGGTGGCCCAGGCATCATGGAAGCTGGCAATAAGGGCGCTCAGGATGGCGAGAACTATTCCATCGGCTGTAACATCGAGTTGCCTTTCGAGCAGGGGCCAAATCCCTTCCTCGACATCTCACTCGATTTCCGCTACTTCTTTGTGCGCAAGACGATGTTCGTCAAATATGCCGAGGCGTTTATCATCTTTCCTGGCGGCTTTGGCACAATGGATGAACTATTCGAGGCGCTAACGCTTATCCAAACGAAGAAAGTCAGTCATTTCCCTGTCATTCTTTATGACTCAAAATACTGGAAAGGTTTGATTGACTGGATACGTGACACTATGCTGGCGACCGAAAAGATACACCCGGAGGATGCCGGGCTATTGCTTCTTTCAGATGACCCTCAGGAGATTTGTAAGATCGTGATTGATGCATATGAGGAAAGCTACAGGCAGGAGAGGGAAAATCCGGCTCGTCATAGAGAGCAATCTATCAGGTAGGGTTTCCTCTCGTTGCTGAGTGCTTTAGTAGTCTATGGCTATAAGAATAAGTAATTGTACCATTTATACTACCAAAAACCCTCTCCCTAGTTCATCTCGTGGATCTATAACAAACTCATGTCGACCTGTAATGAAGGCTGAGCCACTCACTTCTGGTATTATTGCTTCGTATAGTCCAACGTTGGTTCTTCCTATTACTCGTCCAGCGAATGTGCTTGCAGCACCCAGGATACTTTCGACGACAATCTGCTGGTCATCTACAATCTCGCCTTTGGCATGATGCAACGCAAGGCGAGCTGAGACACCTGTGCCGGTCGGTGAACGATCTACCTCTGCATTGGCAAAAACGCAAACGTTACGACTATGGTGGGCAGGGTTTTCAGGTGCATCTGTTATGATAGTGCCATAAACGAAGCTCAAGTCTGTCTCAATGGGATGCAAGATAGAGATGGTATGATTGACGGCCTTCTTAATTGCTTCAGCAGCTAACACCAGTTGTGGAGTGTTTTCTGGCGTGACTTTCAAACCAACTTGTTCGGCAGGTATAAAGGCATAGAATGCTCCCCCGAAGGCGATGTCTACTAACAACCTTCCGTATTCTGGCAACTCAAGTTCCACGTCTCGAGCATACAAAAAGGAGGGTACGTTTAGAAATGACACCTGCTCGACATGACCGTTATTGTCGAGGTGTGCAGTAGCGCGTACCAGGCCAGCAGGTGTATCGAGGTTAACCCATGTATGCCGTCCCTTCGCTGGGAATGCTCCCGTCTCTAGAAGGGCTGTAACCAGGGCTATGATACCGTGACCGCACATCGTACTGTAACCTTCATTGTGCATAAACAATACACCTAGATCAGCTTCGGGAGTGACAGGTTCAGTAACCACGCATCCGTACATATTGTAGTGTCCTCTAGGCTCCCACATTAATGCACGACGAATGTAGTCGAGATGCTCCAACATGAAGCGTCGGCGTTCAAGCATAGTCGCACCCTGAATTTCTGGCAAACCACCGGTAATAATCCGCAATGGCTCTCCCGCGGCATGTGTGTCTAGAGTGGTGATAACGGTAGAGTCCCTAACCGGGCTGTACTTATTCCATAAAAGTTCCATGTAATTACTCCCGTTTTGTGAATTAGGCAAGGTTCAATTGTGAAGAATAGTCCTTGACAGTTTGATAAGTCACACAATGTCACCCTGAACGAAGCGAAGGGTCTGTCGCGCTGGGCACAGAGATGCTTCGCTGCGCTCAGCATGACAGGGTTGGACCTTTCTGTTGATATTGAAGAGCCAAAGCCTCATCAATAACCCGGATTGCCTGCCCTGCTACTTCAAGATGGTCCGAATGCATTGCAGGTCGAAGTAATGCAATCGTTTCCCGGTATAGATTCAAGGCAGCAATACCTCTCATCCTGATAGGTCTATCATCTGCTGCAACAACATCAACTCCTGATGCCAATCGGTCGTAGCGTGTCCATGCAGAGTCCAACCCTATAGCCTCCTGCACCTGGCGGTAGTAGGTACTATCATTCTTCACCAGAACACCACGTTGTACTGCCACAGCCTCCGTCAAACTGGAAAGCAGCATCGAGGTTGCATACGAAAGCGCTAAGTCATCATGCTTGAAGATTTCACTCAGTATCTTATGCACCTGTTCAACATATATCATCATGCCAAAACTGGCATAACTATCGGCAGCCTTCTGCAATGGTTCCCATTTGAAGGTCTCGATCTCTCGCATCAGCCTGCCGACGGATCCATCCTTGTCCAGGAGTACACGACGAAAGCCGGATACAATAAAGATAGCTCTTTCTGGTCTCGCAAGCTCGCTGCGAACATCAGCAATAGTCTTTGCCCCAATGCTCAATAGGCGACCATCACGATAGATGAACCGCTTTGGCAGTGGCTTTACCGAGTCTGGAAGAAAACAGGCTATATCTACATCACTAAACGGTGTCGCTTCGTTGCGTGCATAACTACCCCCCAAAATGATGCCTATGATTTCATCACTGTCCAATTCCGCAACGAGGTCATCGAAGAATACATCGGATAGAGGCTCGACACTCTTAAGTGTGTGCTGTTTAGTTTTTCCCTTATCTTGTTGTGTCTGATTAGTCATGCGGATTTCCTTTATTTATAGTGGTATTCAATGGCTATAAGAAAATTCACTACTCTATTGGTTGAAGCGCTTCAGTCTTTTCGTATTGTAGGATTGCTACCCCAAAAAGCACTAGCACACAGCCTGCAATCTGCCAGGCATCCAGACGTTGACCTAACCAGAAATATGCTATAATTCCGGCCGCAGGAAGTTCCAGCATACTAACAATACCAACACGCATCGTATCAATACGCCGTAAAGAGCCTAGAATGAGAGAAAATGGAATGGCCATACCCAAAATACCTACCAAAGCTATCAAGAATAGATGATAGGGAGTCCAGGTATTGGCAGGAATAGCCCAGGGAGGCTGAAAAATAAACCAGAAAAGGCAAGCTACGAGCGCTCCGTAGCCTGTCGAGGTGATGGATGGTAAATACTGGCCAATTCGACGTCCAAGCACGAGATAAGTAGTATAGGTCACGAGACCGAGGCAAGCAAAAAATAATCCTAGCAGATCCAGGCCGTTGAGATTTTCATGCCACACACCAGTCACTAGAATAACACCACCAAAGGTTAGACCTAATGCCACCAGCACATGTTTCGAGGGCATACGTTTATGCCAGATCGCTTCCCAGAGTGCCATCCAGGCCGCTGCAGTGAAGATGATAATTAAAGCAACAGCTATCGGAAGGCGACTGATCGACAGGAAGTAGGTGTAGGTAGCCAACGCCAGAGAAATTCCAAAAGCGACGATCCAACCCCAATAACGACGTTGCACTTTCAACCCCTTACGTTGCCCTATGACAAGTACGGTTATCAGGCACATTCCGCCGATGAGCATACGAAACTCAATCAACGTAAGAGGTGTAATACCATCGTCGAAGAGTAAACGCGATATACTCCCATTGAGGCCAAAAAATACTGCTGCGGTCATTACCATAAGGTAGCCGACGAGGGTATAAGTAGTATTCCGCCTGGGTTTATTATGGATACGACACCTCCGACGAGGCTACAAAATGGCGATTGGTTTACTTATATTAGCTGTAGGAGTGGGAGAAGAAGGGACAACCAGATTAAACGTTGCATTCATACCCTGTGCGTCAGTTGCAATGTTCATCAAACATAACTCAATATTACCTGGTAAGTTATTTTGAGGGATCAATTGTGCCAACTTTTGATTTATCTTATCCTCAAACAAGGATACAAGGCCCGTTACGGATATATTGGAGAAATTGGCCTGGAGGACATGTATTTGGGCCTGGCAATTATTCACTATCAATTGGGCATCAAGTGTAAAAGGTTGCGTCACCGGCACACCTAATAAAGATACCTGGTAATTACCAGTAATGTTCATCTGCGTCCCATTAGTAAATTGAATCTGCACATTGCTAACACTCCCGTTAGCAGGCAAATCTATCTGTTGTACACTATTTTGTAGCAGAGGGGTAATGATAGATTGATCGGCATGTACAGTGATATTCCCAGATGCAACAGACGTTGGAGCAACCGGAACGGGAGATTTACTACCACCAATGGACAGTTGAAATATCAGCAACCCCAACGCTCCTAGTACGATGCCAATCAATAGAAAGACCGCGTATAGTACAATACGACTCACATTCCGTTGACGAGTTGGGGGTGTAGTAATTTCTGTAGTAGGTTGAGCTTTTCCAGGAGTATTGAATGCTTGAACCGGTAAACTGAATGCTTGCTTGTCAGGTAACTCAGGTGCGCCTGCCAAGTTTTCGTCTTCTACTGTTCTGTTGGCATCAAGCGTAGGTTCGTCCGCCATTACGCTTAGTTCATCCGGTGTGCTTTCATTATCCATAACAAGTTTATTTCCCCTTCTAAATTGCGTTCTCTATGATGTAGAGTATAGCATATCTAACACCGCATCAGAGCAAGAATTCAGCAGTTTTATGCGTAAAAAGGAGCATCTCACTATGGCCTTTATTGATGATCGGCTGAGCCGTATGGCACAAGTCCTGGTTCGCTATTCTTTGAATGTACAACCCGGCAATCTAGTCGCTATCCAGGGAGGGACTGAAGCGATATCACTCTTACGTGAGGTCTACCGTGAAACCTTGCGAGTTGGAGGGCATCCCGAATTGAATATAGTGATGGAAGAAGCACGTGAAATTTACTTAAAAGAGGCCAATGAGGAACAACTGAACTTTGTTTCCCCTGTCACACAGCTTATCACCGAACGATACGATTGCCTGCTCTACATCGATGCTGAAACAAACACACGACGTCTCTCAAGAGTTGATCCGTTTCGTGCTGCAAAGTTACGGAAAGCTTATGATGCTGTGGATACGCTCTGGTCGCAACGGGCAGCCCATGGCTTGATGCGCTGGTGTTATACTCAATTTCCAACGCACGCATATGCACAAAATGCAAACATGTCTCTGGAAGACTACTGGGAATTTGTTTGCAATGCCTGCATGATCAACAAACCAGATCCCGTGGAGCAATGGCAAGCGATGTCTACACAACAACTAAAACTGATCAACTGGTTAAATGGACATAAAGCAGTGCATATATTGGGAGAAGATACCGACTTAACACTTTCGATAGAGGATCGCACTTTTCTAGCGTGCGATGGACATGTTAATCTTCCAGATGGAGAGATCTATTGCGGGCCTGTAGAGAGCAGCGCCCAGGGAACCATACGTTTCACACTACCAACTAGCTACGATGGTCACGCTGTAGATGACATCCGACTGCGTTTTGAGGAGGGGCGAGTAGTTGAAGCACACGCTGCTTCAAGTGAAGAATATTTGCTCAGCATGCTTAATATTGACGAGGGAGCAAGACGGATCGGCGAATTTGCCTTTGGCATGAATTATGGCATTCGCGAAGCAACCCGCAACATCCTCTACGACGAGAAAATAGGTGGCACAATCCATCTAGCTCTTGGTCGCAGCTATCCAGAATCCGGTGGACTCAATGTACCCGCGCTTCACTGGGATATGGTGTGTGACCTGCGTGAGCAAGGCGAGGTATGGGTTGATGGCGAATTGTTCTTGAAAAATGGGAAGTATGTGCTGCTTCAATGAAGGGCAAGCTATCTAAGTCAAGAAAATGAGCATCCCTTGAGGATGCTCATTTTCTTCAAACCATCAGGGGTACTGCGTTAGCTATTAAGCGAAAGTGTTAGCGAAGGTGGTGGTATCTGATGATCAGTAGCAATAGGTATGATAGCGGTACCAACAGCAAAGAACTCGATGACGTGCGAACCCCAACCATGGCTGCGCTCAATAATTCGCGCGCCAACAATGCCTTGCGCACCCAGACTGGCAGCTTCCGCTTGCATACGTTCCATAGCGAGTTCACGTGCATCATAGACTGCCTGTGTATAGTTGGCAAACTCAACATTCTGGCCAACTTGCCTCATCATCTGCCCAATACTCTGGTGAGCGACATGGTAGACGCAGTTACCCATGACCATGCCTACTGCACGATATCCGGCTCGCAGCAAGGTCCAGAAATCCTGACCGGAAAGGTCCGAAGTGAACGGCCTACCAAGGGCGTTGCGATACGAGGAGCCGGTTGAGGGTTGACCACTACGCGAACGGATAGCAGTCCCGATAGCAACAAACTCAGCCATTGATTCGCCCCACTCGTAAAGTGAAATATCCAGTCGTACCCCTACAATACCATCTGCACCGAGCGCGTTGGCCTCCTCTTCCATACGGGTCATGGCCAGTCCGCGGGCATGATACATCGCCTGAGTCAGGACATTCACTTCCATGTTCTGTCTCCAACTCGAAAACTGAAACCCGATATGATAGATCGAACTTCCTACCACCAGGCCGACGGGGTCAAAACCCGCCTCGCGCACCAATAAAAATTCATTCACGCTTAAATCACTGGTGAAAAGTCCGCGGTGTGTGGCATCACCACGCATAATACTGAGTCTTTCTCGCGCGTGTACCGGTAGATCACTGCCCTGCGGAGGCATCTGGTTAGACATAACGATACTCCTTCTTTTCTCAAATACGATGGCTTGTACTTGTACCATCCGATAGCTAATCCAGGAAATTAGCATGAGTTAAGACTAATATTTTACTGAAGCAGAAATCGCTCAAGGGCAGAACGAGATTGCGCACTACGACTTGCAAGCTGAGCTAAAGCTTCCGAGAGTTCATCAATCCATTGATCCACAGGAATTTGCTCAGTTTTGAGTACGATTCCTCGCACCGCATGCGCGCGTACTGCCACTAGCGAACCTTGCTTCTCTCTGCCAATTCGATATTGATACTCTCCTAGAGATACCACAACCTCTTTCACAGGGCGTTCACGTGAAAAAATACTACCTTGTCGGGTTACTCTGGTATAATCAATCAATGAACCCTCCAACTTGAAAGCAAGGGCATCTAGAAATGTCTTTAAATCGGTCTTGTCGGCACGCAATGATGCAGCGAAAAGCTCCGTTCGCATGGGCTCGCTAATTTCGTCACTCATGCTCCTCTCCCTACCTGATAAGTCAAACAAATAACAGGATGCTGTGAACAGCTATAACCTGTGTATCCTATAATACCATAGACATGGAAGCCATAAATGGTAGCGCACTTTTACATTTGATAGTTTATGGCTATAAGAAATAACCAGTTAAATCTTCCACCAGTTCCTGTGCCACTTCCTTGCAGTCTCCAGCGCATCCCGCGTCTCCTGGGTAAAAATGGTCTCGCTGCGATCAACTTCAGCTGTGCCAGCGTTGAGATCGACAACGCCCAGGTCTACACCCAACAAAGGCTCTACAGCGGCAACGGTGCAGTAAGGTACATAGGTTGCACTGTAACCTCCTTCTTGCAACATCACTAACCGTCCTTCACAAACATCTTCTGCCAGTCCAAGCATCAGTTCGGACATTCTGCGGAATCCCACTCGAGTAAGCATCATCTGAGCAAGAGGATCAAGCCAGTTTGCATCCTGACCGGCCGAGATTATCACCAGTTGCGGGCGATATTGTAATCCAATGGGGACTACCAGTTGTTCAAATGCTGCGCGATAACCTCTATCTCCAGTACCCGCCGGGAGTGGAATGTTGACAGTGAAGCCAGCGCCTGCGCCAGTTCCCATCTGTTCTAATTCTCCGGAAAGTTTGGGATACCAGTTGTGTTGGTGCAACGAGACAAATAGCACACCAGGCTCAGCGTAGAAAGCGTCCTGGGTTCCATTACCATGGTGTACATCCCAGTCTACGATCATGATACGTTCGAGACCATAGACGTTACGCGCATAGTGGGCAGCGATTACGGCATTATTGAAGATGCAGAACCCCATCGCTCTATTACTTAAAGCATGGTGACCAGGAGGACGTAAAAGCGCATAGGCATTTCGTACTTCACCGTTCATTACGGCCTGAACTGCATTCATTGCTCCACCAGCCGCAAATATAGCCGCATCAAAAGAGCCATGACTAAGAGGGGTATCACTCTCAATCTCGCCCCAGTCACCTTTGATTGGACCGCCCTCAACATGTGCGCGCACCCCGGCTATGAACTCGCGTGTGTGATATGCAGCGAGTTCGTCTTCGGTCGCGGAGCGTGCAGAGATAGGGTGCATCTGCGCTGTTAAACCTGATCCGTCGAGAAACTGCTTAATACGTTGTGTGATATTCACGGATGAGGGATGCGGTTCCGGTCCTAATTGAAACGAGCCATCGCGCATAAAAACGGTTGATTGC
>WNFC01002094.1_pt1 | contig 21411 bp, 16 predicted proteins | sample 5400541 | NCBI WGS metagenome assembly WNFC01 (sample SAMN13153342, study PRJNA577476) | soil metagenome | isolation source: 120 cm saprolite under Douglas fir tree site 2 hole 2 replicate 1 | place: USA:California | collected 2015-04-18
ATAGAAAGGCAGCAGCGCGCGATAGTAATGCTTCACTTTCGGTAGTTTTTGCAGAAACGAACCAGCAATCTTGTGGGACTTAATCGAATCCGGCAGCGCGTCCGGGTCGTACACCAGCGTAAAGATATCCGCCTGCGGGAACATGTTTGCCAACACTTCAAGCACGCGCTCCCCGCCACGCCGGCGCACATACCAGTAATGGACAATAGCTACCCGCAAGCCCGAGTTGCCGTTGCGCTTGAAGTTCGGATCATTCATCGCTATCGCGCCTTCCGCCCCTCGTCATCCGGAGAAAAATCTGCACCGCGCCTCCTTGGCTGCTCGCAGCTCTCAATTCAAACCGAGCAAACGCCGGCCAACAGGTGCTTGGTATACGTGCCTATCCCGCCGACTAACACCGCGCATCGATGGTGACTTCTGGGCTCATGCCAAATTGAAGTTGCATCTAGAGGCTACAAATTCTATGTTCGTCGCTAGATACTTGAGTGGAGTAAATCGCACAAGCATCTGATCCAGAGACTCAAACGAACGGTACATGGGATAGCGAACAGAGTTTTTGGGGAACAATTGTCGATGCCAAATGTCCTGCAACTCAAAGCCTGATTCCTTTAAAAGGGACTTCACCTTTGATTTCGTATAGAGCCGGTCATGGTAATTATCTCCTCTGGATCGCATGACATACTGGGTCCACGATCCAACGAAAGGCAGAAAGAAGCAGAAGAAAAGACCTCTCGGCTTCAGAATGCGATTAATTTCCCGGAGAGATTCCAAATCATTTTCGACATGTTCCAGCACACCCATGCTTAGTACGATATCGAATGAATCTGATTCAAACGGCAACTTCACGGCATCTTGAAGTGGGATCACTTCAAGATTTTCTGCGGCGATGATTGGCGTCTCCTGCCCAAAGGTTGAATCGTCTGCGCTTCGCTCAATGTCGCAGCTTACAACCTTGAAACCAAGATGTCGCAAAAGATATGTGCAATGACCTTTGCCGCATCCCCAATCCAAGATTCTGAGGCAGCATGATTTCTTTTCGAGCTGGCGCTCGCTGAATACCTTCAGATAGTGCAACAGAAAAAGATACGAATTGTGGCTGGCGGGATTTGCCAGGAAAAAATGGGAAGGCGTGTTTCGCGCCAGTTCAACTAAACGATTATCAAGAGGAACCCGAGTTGCAAAACATTGGCGGCGTAGTTTGACCATCAGGGCATTTCCGGCGTTAGTGCTGAAGTCTGCTTGCGAGAAAAGAAGTACATAGCGAATATGACCAGGAGGACCAACACGATCTCACTGGGCGTCAATGGAACCACCTTGCTCGCGGACTCAAAAAGAGAAGCGCTTAGCAACATCCAACCGGAGTCGTCAGCAACGTCACGTAAAATAAATAGCGAATCGGGGCCTTTTCACGTGCAGCACAATGCTCCCAATAACTGCCTAACCGAAGCCTCTCGGCGGAACATTTGTGCCCTGGCTATTCCTTCGTTTCGCATGGCGAAACGAAGATTTACGTCCGCCAATACCCTTCTGATGGCCGCAGTGAAACGCTCAGCGTTCGCGGGTGGTTCCAAAATTGCAGCGTCTCCAAGTATCTCCGGCATGGGCTGGGCATTCGAAGCTATTACAGGGGTCCCGCAAGCCATGGCCTCCAGGGGGGGGATTCCAAAGCCCTCGTACAAAGAGGGAAAGAGAAAGAGTTGCGCACCGGCATAAAAGAACGGCAAATCCTCGTCCGGTAAATAACCGAGAAATCGAATCTCTCTCTTGGTGAGCCCGGCCGCCTGAATTTCCCGGAACAGCTGCGAATTCTTCCAGCCACCGGCGCCCGCGACCAAAAGGGGACAGTCCAGCTGGCCCTTGCTCTTGAGGATGCGCAAGACCTCCACGAGAAGTTTGAGATTCTTTCGCGGTTCGAGGGTTCCGACAGCGGCCAGATAGCGGCGTGGAACACCGTATTTATTGGATATATATTCAGCCGCTTTCTCAGGGTCCTGCGGATTGTAGCTCTCCGAGATACCCGGATAGACGAGCCTTATTTTCTCGTTGGGTACTCCGAGGCGCCGAGTCAATTCCTCGCCGGTGGAGCGGGAGATCACCACGATGATATCGGCGCTAGAGATCGCTTTTTCCGCGAAGACCTGCTGGACGAAGCGGGTATATCGAGGCATTGTCTCCGGAAAGCGCAACCAAACCAGGTCATACACCGTAATGATTTTCAGCACGCCATCTGGAATGCCCGGCGGCAGCATAGCAGCGGTTGACCAGAAGACGTCCAGCCGGTCCTTTCGCGCCAAACGACCGCCCCGAGCCGCCAACCAAAAAGAACCTGGGCAAAAACGGAAGGCGCGGTCGCTGCGCTCCCGCCAGACTCCCGAGGAAAGCGGTGATCTTATTTCCCGATTCGAATAGAGAAAGTAATCGTGCTCGGGGGCGATTTGGGGAAGTAGCTGGACGAGGCCGTGTACGTAGTTCCCGATTCCCGTGCGCCGCATGGTCAGGGGCCGAGCATCGATGCCGATTCTCATGCCCTGAACGCGACCTCCCCAGCAGGCCGAACATCTTGTGGGCTGGGCGCACGTCGATCCTCTAGAACTTTGGGGCTTGCGCTGGCTACCAACAGAGCCAAGAGCATCCAAAATAGAGTGCCGAACTGCGGGCTCACCCGGAACAGAAAATCCACGGAGCCATGCACGAGTACAGTTAGGATTGCACCAAGGACTCCGAACGACAACGCTCGACCCAAGTCATCGCGGCCCGCGCGCCACAGACGCCGTGCTTCCCTTCCGGCAAGAAATATGAGGGAGAAGAACGAAGCGAAGCCGAGAATTCCCGTCTCGGCGAGCAACTGGAGATAGAGGTTATGGACGTCGAATACCCCAGGGGGCACCCACGAAAAATTAACATAAGAGCCGTATAGCGTTACAAAATTGCCCCATCCTACGCCAAAAATTGGAGAGTGCACGAAAAGGTCCCAGGCAACGCTCCATAGAAGTAATCGTACTGCAGAGTCATACCCAAAACCTTCTCCCTGATGAGCTGGGTTCAAGGTTTCCTTTGCGAAGTAAAACCCGATGGCGAGCACACAAACGAAAGCCAAAAGAAGCAACCGCTTCCGCCAGTTCGTGACGAAGCAGAAGATCGCCAGGACAACGACGGAGCCAAAAGAGACTAGTCCCCCTAGGCTTTGCGTGCACAGCAACCCCACGAATCCCAGCCCCACAGTCCACGATCCAAGCTTTTTCCACCTACCCTTCCCAAGCACATAGCAGGCCAGGGCGAATGGGAGGACGAGATTCAAATAGCCAGCGAGTGAATTCGAGTAGCTCAAGAACGATGTCGCTCTCCACTCCCATTGCGGAACGCCCTCGTCGGGCGGATTCAGATAGAGCCATAGCGACGTATATCCGCCAACGATTTCCTGGAGAATTGCGAGACCCGCTGTAAGGATAGTAGAGAAGAGGAGCACGCCTAGGATCTTTCGAATTCGTTGCTGCGAATCTGCCCAAGCTAACACCACGAGAAAGAAACCCAAGTACGACACCACCTCGTATAGGCTTCCCGCGGACCCGCGCGTCCGAGCACCTCCCCCGAAGACTACCGGTGCCAGCGCCGTACCCACAAACAAGAACGATGCCTTCGTCAGCGCGGGGCTCAATAAGCGTTTCCCATCGAGGCGTCCCCGCCACAGGCGGCCGAGGAAGAAACCGATAACCACAAGGACGTGCAGAGTAACCGGCACATTACGAACGGGTAAATCGCCATTCAGAACCCACGAGACGGGGGTCAGGAAAATGACCAGCAGCAGGAACGGCTCGTTTTCGGCGGCCGAGAGCGCGAGAATCGCCACGGCTCCTACGAGCGCGATGCTCCAGTGAGCCCAGACGAACAATGCCGTTGCTGCTGCTGCCCCTATTCCAAGGGCCAGCTCTAGGTTGCGTCCCGCCAATCCGCCCGACATTTCACCCGCTGACGGATGCGGGGGACCAGAATAGAGAGTTGGTTGAGTGATATCAGTCATGTGTGGCGAATGTTTCGGCAAAGATCCCCAATGTTTGCCGAGCGCAACGTTCCCAGCTAAACTCAGCCGCCCGCGCCAGGCCCTTCTGCCGCAGGCGGTCCCTCAAGTCGGAATCTTCCAGGGCTCTCCTAATAATCTCCGCCATTTCCTCGACTGAAAGAGGGTCGAAGTACTCCAAGACTCCGCCGGAAACCTCGGGAATACAGGAACTGCTCGACGCCACCGTCGGCACGCCGCACGCCATCGCTTCCACCATGGGAAGGCAGAAGCCCTCGTAGAGGGAAGGGATGACACAAAGCGACGCGTTCTTGATGAGCGTCGCAAGCTCCGCATCGGAGAGTGCTCCCGTCAAAATAATCTGGTCGCGGTTTGCCGAGGCTTCACCGACTTTCAAAATTTGTTCGTAGCCGAACCCCTTGGGTCCGGCCAAGACGAGCTGCGCATCGAAACTCCGATTTCCCTCCATCATGCGGTCCCAGGCCCGAATGAGGCGGTGGACGTTTTTCCGCAGTTGCACCATTCCATGGTGCAAAATAAACGGTCGGCGGATCCCCAAACGAGCCAACAACGCGTCACTAGCTTCGGGATCAGGTGGAGCCTCGTTATAAAGCCCCTTGTCGTACCCGAGATAGACGACCTCAACCTTCTCTGGATTCAAGCGGTAAATCTCTACCAAGTCCTGCCTCGACCATTTGGAGATCGTGATGATTTTGCTCGCGAGCCTCGCGTTAATCCACGTAATCGCACGCAAAGCCATGCTATTACCGATCAGATCTGAAGAAAGTCGGCTGGGCATGGCATCGAGAATCGTGGTCACAACAGGAGCAGATCTCCCAGGCACCGAATGGTGTGCCGTAGGCAGAAACACGAGGTCCGGTCGCACAAGTGCCGTATGAATTGCCATGCCACCGAGGAGCCACAGCCGCCTCTGCGCCAGCACCGGCGCGTTATGCACCCGCAGGAAAGGTGAAACGAAGCCGTTTTTTGCCCAATTTTCATTGGGAGGCATGAAGCCATGGAATTCAACATTAGGCGACGCAGCCTCGGCAATTCTCAGGCATTCGGAGAGTACGTGAGACAGGTAGACGCCTGTCCCGGTGTGCCTAAAGCGCTTAGAAAGAAACAATGTGTCAATCGCAACGATCAACTCCGGCCACCTTCCATTGCGCCTGCCCCAACGCTTTCTCCCGTTTGCCATACCGCCATGAACTCGCGCATCAGGCCCGACCAATACAGATATGCGAGGAATATGACGAGACATGCGCTGCCCACAGCCAATGGTGTTTCGATCCTCTTTGCGGCAAATATCACGACCAACAACGCGCCGAAGACCATCGAAACTCGAAACAATCCAACAGGTTTAGGGACTCGGCCTAACGTCTGGCTCAGCCAATATGCGTTCTGTGCAAGGAGCACCAACTCTGTGAGTATTGTCAACACAGCCGCAGCTCTCCAAGAGAACATGGGGATGAAAACCAGATTGCCGACCAAATTCATTGCCAAACATAGTAGCGAAGTCAGCACAAAAACGTGTTCGCGCCCTACGGCCAAGAGCCCCATATTCATCGCGTAGTTCATGTACCTCAGGACAACGGCCCAAATAAGGATCTTCAAAGCCGCGGCCGACTCGGCAAAGCGCCCGCCAAGCATAAATGGGACACCGGCATCAGCAAAAACCGACGTCGCCAAGACAATAAAAAATGCTGCACTAAGCAAAAGGCTCATGGCACGTTCGAGCCGTTGCTGTCCTGATTGACTGCATTTGTCGCGGGACAAAGTTGGCAGCAGACTATAGAGAATTCCGTATGGCAAAAGCTGCACAGCGCTAATCGGCCGGTATGCGGCGCCATAAACGCCTGTGGCATAGTCCCCAGCCAGCTTTGAGAGCAACAGGACATCGACTCTGTCATAAAGATTCATCACGAGGGGATAAATATTGAATATGGCGCTTCTCTTGACCAGCGCAGACCAACTCAATTGAATTCGCACTTGCGTTCGGTGTCGAGCGGCTAGAACCAACGCTACGACCCCGGCCGCGGCGCCTGCCAGCACCTCCGTTGCAACGACGAAGTAGAGCCTTCCACCGTTAGCGAGTACTAAGCCTGCTCCCCCGAGGAGAACGAGCCCTGAAATCAAATCTACCGCCAAGTAACCACGGTTCTTACCTACTCCCCGCAGCAGCCCTTGAACGCACTCAGTTACTGACCGCGAGGCCAGTGTTAGCGACATCCCTGCGGTCGCAAAAAGTACAAATCGAGGGTAACCCAACAGCCAAAGAATAATTAGTCCTGCTGCCGTTAGGGGAAGGCCATAGGCAATTCGCAGCCAAGTCAGTTGCGCCCCAACTCCCCACCCCACTCGCTCATCCTTGGCTGCCTCACGTGTCAAGTAGTCTCCGTAGCCGATACCGGAAACTACAGCTATTATCTCTGTGATCGCAAGGATCAGCGTGTAAATGCCAAATGACTCGGGCCCTAGCTTTCGCGCCACAACGAGGATAAAGAGAAGTCGTAGAACCGCTCGCGAAAGTTGGGCTGCGGTAAGCAAGACAGCATCGGAAATCTTAGGCTCGCCGCTCCGCGAGTTATTCAATATCTTGGTCCCAGTCGCTGCGGCGCTCAACTTGCCTCGATTCCAATGTATCCACCACTTGAGCAGAAATGAACCTGCCTCTGACTGTTTTGCATCGCGGCTTTCCTCGGACGACTGTGGCTGGGATCTATGCCCGGGCGACGATCCCCGAATTCAATCGCATCCTGCTTACCCAGTAGGCGCTTCTCAGCTTCTCGGCCCCGCCAAGACTACCCTTGAAAATGGACAACCATTTTCCAAGATTCTCTGAGGTGATTTCGTCCCAATGCTTTAAGGCAACGACTGGTAGACCAGAATATAAGCTATTCAAGGACGATGACGGCACCAATACGATATGACCTAGAGCCAAAGCCTCCCATGTCCTGTGACAATCCAGGCCATTTCCGGGCGGGCTTAACACAAAGGCGTATTCCCCTCTGCTTCGCCACATCTCGCTCCTGGGGAGAGGCCCGTTTTGGCAGTGGACGGCCTCATTCGTCCGCAGTCTTTTAGCAAGCCATCGCCTACTCTGCTGCAACCTGGTTCCTTGAAGCGGATGATAGGTTCGGTAATCGAGGATGCTCCATCTTTGTTGCCACGCAAAGTCGACATAGACTTTCTGAATGCGGCTCCCAACGGGAGGGAGCCCTCGGCCAATGGATTTAAGCACTTGCTCTTGCTGAAGCGGGGAAGCAATGTTTTCCCCCCAAATGGGCCTCTCGCTCAGCATATGAAAATCTATGCCAATAGGTATTGGTGACATTTTCTGAGTAACCACCGAACCATCGTAATTCTGGGCGAACCAATGCAGTACGTTCAGGGAACCGAGGATCGCCTTTGCTTCGGTCATCAGCTCGGATGGTACGCAGCTATCCGAGTCTCCAGTGACTAATACAAAGCTGGCTTTCACTAGGGGAAGCACTTGCCTTACAAAAGATCTCAACCACGAAAGCCTCACCCAGACGAGTTCGCCGTCCCGTATGTCGCGATAAGCCGAAGGGTTGGAAATTAGACTGTCGGGCAATCGGCGAGATGCAAACGCTCCAGCCAGAGCCCGAACTGGCGAATAACTCCGGCCATCAGGAAACTCATCCGGAATTCTTCGATCACAAAGCGCCGCAATCCCTTTGTTCCACACCAACTCAACATTCTCCGCGTTGGTTTCAACTTGCCTATCAAATTTTGTGTAATCCAAGAGCATTGGAGCCTTCCGTGCGCCATCCCATACCTTGCTTTTGCCTTGACAACCTAGCTAATCCGTGCTAACATTCCACATGATTTTGCCGCACCGCCCTCGCCGCTCCCCTTCTCCAGATCCCTGTGAATCTCTCCTTGCGCCGCGTCCTTACCTCCCCGGATCATCTTTTTCCTCTCTCTCCCGCTCGCCACTCGCCACTTGTTCGCTAACTCCTTTCTTTGCCACAGATCCGAAAAAACGCTTGCTAAGTCCAATGATTGCCACACTTCCAAAAAAGCCCGGAAATAACCCCTGTGTTTGCCACACATCCGAGACCCCCCGGGGGGTGGGTCTTTCTCATTCTTCAAACTCTCGACAACTTTCGACCGCTTCCATCTATCCCCTTTCTTTTCACATTCTTGCACACTCTTTTGTCCAACGGACAAGCCGTATCTGCCTTTCTTTCAATCACTTGCGAACTCTTTTCCTCGCGACGGAGGGTATGGGGGGTATGCTCTGCCTATCCCCTCTCCCCTATTCCCTATCCCCTTTCTTTCCGTTGCCAAAAACACCCGGGGGTGGGGGTATTCCTCATTCTTCAAACTTTCAACTTTCAACTTTCAACTTGGAAGGCCGTCTTGTTGACTAGCCATCAATCTCCACTGCGGCGCACCGCAGCGGCGTTTAGGTGTGCCTCTTCTGCTTTTAATGATCCATTCCCATTCCCATTTCGCAGCGAAGCGGCAAAGGCGACGCCGTTCTCCGCTTTCTGGACGCCTTCCAGGTCCGCCTCGACCATCATTTTGACCAATTCCTCGAAGCCCACCTCTGGTTCCCAGCCGAGCTTTTCGCGCGCTTTGCTGGCATCACCGCAGAGAATGTCCACCTCGGCCGGACGGATCAGCTTGGAGTCGATCTCGACATACTCCTGCCAGTCAAGGTCCACGGCGCCAAAGGCGGCCTCCAGCAACTCGCGAACACTGTGCGTTTCGCCGGTAGCCAGGACGTAGTCCTCCGGCTCCGGCTGCTGGAGAGCCACCCACATGGCGCGAACATAATCTCCCGCGAAGCCCCAGTCGCGCTGCGCATCGAGATTCCCCATGAAAAGTTTTTTGGCGAGGCCGCATTTGATGCGCGCCACCTGGTGCGTCACCTTGCGGGTGACAAATTCCAGGCCGCGCCGCGGCGATTCGTGATTAAAGCCGATCGCCGAACAGGCAAACAGGCCGTAGCTCTCGCGGTAGTTCACGGTGATGAAGTGGCCAAAGACCTTGGCGACGCCATAAGGGCTGCGGGGATAGAAGGCGGTCTTTTCCGTCTGCGGCGTTTCCCGCACCTTGCCGAACATTTCGGAGCTGGAAGCTTGCAAAAACTTGGCCTGCGGCCGGTGCCTGCGAACGGCTTCCAGTATGCGCATTACGCCGAGTCCCGTTACGTCGCCGGTCAACACCGGCTGGCTCCACGAGACCGGCACAAAGCTCTGCGCCGCCAGGTTATAGACTTCGTCGGGTTGCACGGAATGAACTACGCTATCCAGCGAGGATTGGTCTGTGAGATCGCCCTCCACCAATTCGATCTGGTCCATCAGCTCCTCGATGCGGTCGAATTTTTTTACGCTGCTGCGCCGGACGATTCCGAAGACCTCGTAACCCTTGTTCAGCAAGAGTTCCGCGAGGTAAGAACCGTCCTGCCCGGTGATGCCAGTGATCAATGCGCGCATTGGTCGCTCCTTCCGGATTTAACTACGGTGCTACTAAAAACATTTTTGGCAGCCGCGCTCAATTCGCCGGCTGCAAATCCATGGCGTTCATTTCGATAGCTACGGAGCGCTGAAGCAATTCGAACGAGAGAACGAAGCGCGACCGGTTCTTCCGGCGGACAATCATTCCTTCCAGGCCCTGGAGCGGACCACACATGACTTGCACGCGGCGCCCGGCGCGCAGGTAAGGATGTGGCTCGACCGGGAGTCCGTAGCTGAGGCAGTTTCGAATCGCCAGGATGTCTTCTTGGGGCAGAGGAGCCGGGTGGCCAGCGAAGCTCACCAGGAGGACGACGCCGGGAGTCTGCAAGACGCGCAGACGATCGCGCAGCGCGACGCGCACGAAGATGTAGCCAGGAAAGAGCGGCGTCTGAAGATTCACGCGGCGGTCTTTCCAACGGCGCACACACTCGTACAGCGGCAGGAAATATTCTACGGAGCGTTCACGCAGTTGTTCCGCGACGCGCTTTTCGTGATTGGCGCAGGTGTACGCGGCATACCAGCGGGGCTCCAGGTGAGCGACCGGCAAACCTGGCTCTGGGCCAAGCACAGCGGGAGGAGGAATCGTTGCTAATTGTCCAGTGCCCATATCAAGCTCCGCCCTGTCACTTACAGGGGCGTTTGTGACCTAACCCGTTTAGAATTAAGGACCTACAGCCAACACAAGCGCTCATTTCGGCGCTTGGTCATCTTTCCCGCCCCGGCGAGTCCAACTCCAAGACTTGTCGACGCCGGAGTGATCTCCGGACCCGTTCTGCCCGAACTTTGGAATACTTGCCTTCACGGTAGTGAAAACTTCCTGCGCAAAGGATTTCTTCGGATCGTTCGAATCGGTCTGGTCCCAAGCGGTCTTTCCAAAAACCCAAGTCGTCGCAAAGGCAAACGCCAATGCCGTTCCCAAAAACATGATCAGCAGGCGCGGAGGAAACCACTTCTTATCCGGAATGTTTGCGGAATCGAGCACCTTGACGGTCGGAATTTCTTTGACTTCCTGAACCTTGGCCATCTCGTATTCCTTGGTCAAGGATTCGAATACCGCTTCCTGCACCCTCGTCCGCCGATAGAGGTCTGCATATGCAACGCCGAGCAGCGGGAGCTTGCGGATGGACGGATAGAGAGACGCCACCTGCTGACCGGAGGGCGCCAAGGGATCCTCTCCCTTTCCGCCGATTTTCTCGAGTTGGCGCTTCAGCTCGTTGATGCGCGCCTGGACCGAGCGCACGCGCACATTGTTATCCGTGTACATCTGCTTAAGACCTTGGAGTTCGGATTCCGCGGCGATCAGCTGCCCCTGCAGAGTTGCGGCCGCTTCCACCATGGCTTTGCCCTGCTCCTTAATGTCGATAGCCGTGTTCCTGCTTGCGAACTGGCTGAATTCTTTCTCCGCCGCTTCCAGATCCTGGCTCACGGCCTGCAGACGACCTTCAAGGAAAATACGCTCGCGGCGAGCGGAGGACGTGCTCAACTCGGCGACCAGGCGGTTGAGCTCTTCAATGTACGCATGGGCGATGGCAGCGGCGCGCTTCGGGTCGTGGTCGGTCATAGCGATCGTGATGATCTGACTCTTGCGGTCAACGGAGATGTCGGTGCGTTCCGCCAAGTCCTTGCGCGCATCCTCCATGCGGCGATCCCCATAAAGCTTCTTCAGGTCGAACTGCTGGATCAAATTGTCTTGAACCGTGCGGCTGGAGAGGATGCCGACAAAGATGTCGCTCGTGCTCTTGAGGCCAAGCATGTCGCTGGCGATGCCACCAAGGCTTCCGGCATTGCCGGAAAGCGCAGCTGCGGCCATAGCGAGCCCTCCCGACTGGCTGTTATCAGGAGGCATGAGGCGCGCCGTCGATCTGTAGCGGGTCGGGATCAGGAAGGCGATGAGCGTGCTCGCAAGGAGCCCGTACAGGGCGACGCGGGTAAGCAGGCGGCGATTCTCCCAGAGAAGTCGCAGGTATGCGACCGAGTCTCCACTACCATGCGGCGTTTCCTCGGGCCCAGTCGCGACGGGGAGGTCGTGTTCCGGCAACTCGGGCACAGTCTGGCGAACAGGAGCGCTACCTGTGTAATTCATGGCCGATCTCCCGGCGTCATCGCGGTACCCGGTCCGCTGGCGGCGGAGTGCTGGAACAATTTATGCGGCTCAAACAGAATTTGAACTGCGGCAGTCACGTTTCTGGAAACGTTCGGTTGAATCACGGGAAACAGCCAGCGCTCGTGTTGCACCCAGGCGGAGATGCCGAGGTTGGAACGCACCCAATAGTCGCCGCGCACGCCAATATCGGTCAGCGTGCCCCCTCCGGGAATGAATTCTTGGCTGACTTTTTGGTGCCGGAAATTCAATTGCAAGCGGTTGCGTGAGCCGAACCAGTAGTTGGACCAAGCCTGCGCGCCTTGCCCTTGTCGCCCAACCCAACTGCCAAGCAGATCTCCCTTATTGGTGTACCCGCTACGCCAGGTAATATTCTCGTAGTAGAAGCCGTGGCTGACATTGCCTCCTATAGGGTTATCGGTGTAAACGCCCTCGACTCGAAGGTCCAGCTTGTGCAACCACGGAAACTGAGAAAAATAAAGCCCAGCGCGCCACGCAGAACGATCGGCGTACGCAATCGGTGAGAATTGATCGTCTGTATAGCCATCAGCATAGAAGGTCAGCCAGTTGCGCAAGCCGGGGAGGCGATAGATCAGGTCGATGCCTGCGGTGCGATTACCCGGCTTGGACGTACCGCCAGGGTTTTCGTTCCCGGTGGTGAACAAGCTGCGGATTAGCGTGTGGAATGTGAGCGGATAACCGGGGCCTCCGTAAATCGTCGTTCGGAAGAAACCGAATTCGAAGTTGGGAGTGGGCTTGAAGCTGATTTTCTGGCCATTGATGAAAGGCTGAGGAGAGAACGATTGGCCGAATTGCCCGACAATCCCCGATGGGTTCAATAGAAATTCTTGCCCGGCTAACTGGCCGAAGAAGAACTCCGTCCGCAGTGGTCCCAGCCACCCTAGAATGCTCGGCAACTTGAGCGGCGTTGTACGGCTAATCCGGAACATGTTAATCGGAGGCGCATTGTTACTGAGCGTCATCGATCCGCCGTCGCCCGGCCCCCACGAAAGGCTTTGCTTCCCGAAGGAGACCTGCCAGTTCGACAACATCAAGCCGACATATGCCTCCAACAAACTGAATTGAGCCACGGACGGCTGGGGCGTGCCCGGGGGAACTTGCGGAAAAAAGTCCACCTGCTGGATCGTTTGACGCGTAGTCAGTGAATACGCAGGTATGCTAGGCGCACTCTGCTCTTCGCCGCGCACATAGGCAACCCAACGGCCCTGCGTAGCGTACGCAGAGAAGCCATTTACTGTGTTCCAGCCTTCGCCGTAGGGACGCCCAAAATCGTTGATCTGAGTTTGTGCGAAAGTGTAACCGTCCGTAAGGGGCACTCCGGAAATATGCTCCGTCCGCGAATAAACGGACTCCACGCGGAACACCCCGCTCTCGTTCCCAACTCTTCCTTCGGTTTCCGAACTGAATTCCGTTTCAAGCGCAGAGATGAGCTTCTGCGCGTCGCTGTTAACTCGTCCGGTGTCCGGGAGTTTTTCCTCGGCGTCATTCAGCATTCGCGCACACTCGCGGCGCGTCCACGGGCGAAGGCCTGTAAATCCACTGTCAATCAAACCGAGTCCTGCCAAACGATCGAGGGCGGGGTAGATCCAGCTATCGAGCGGAACATATGGGGACCCCTGATTCTCCAGAGAGTACGTTCCATCGCCGCGAAAGATTTGGCTGAGCGATCGCCATTCCCCGCCGCCGAGTTCCCAATCGTGATGGCGGCTGTAGATATTCTGTGCAATGAGGTTGCCCATGATGCTGCCAACGAAAACGTCGGAGGGAAAATGCTGGCGAGCATGAATCCGCGAGTAGTCCACCAGAGAGGCCAAGCCGTAGGCCATGATCTTCATAAGTGGACCCGGATATTCGTGAGCCACAACGCCCGCCACCGCCCAAGCGGCCGCGGCATGTTCAGAGGGAAAGGACGTGCCGCCCTGAAAGAACCCTCCGCTTCCATCTCCCTGAGCGGGTCGCTCGCGTCGCAGCGAGTATTTGAATGCCTCAACTGCGACCAAGCTATTCAACGCGGCTTCACCCGCAAGGAACCCCGTCTCGCTCCAGTGTTCGTTGTGCTTGACGTGACCCAACAGCCACATTCCGCCCGCTCCCCCGATGAGCGCTGCGACCCCGGCATTGGAAACCGTGTCGTAGTGGCGAATCGTCGCAGGGTTGCGCGACAGATGTTTACTGAATTCAGCGTCTGTCACGAAAAGTCCCGCCGTGATTCCGCCGAACGGCACAAGCCACTCGGTATCAGAAAATCGCAACCGGGCAGGGCTCGTCCAGATCTGTCTTTGGTCTCCGAGGAAATCGCTCGTTAAGCCTTTAAAGCCACGCCCAAATCCAGCAGATGTGTACACTTGCTGCAAATCGCCGGCATCTTTCAGCCGTCCCGTCTTAATTTCTCGATTGCTGTCTGAGGAATCGCTGGATGACCGGACGCTCTCGTCTTTGGCATCCGTAGCCGGCTCTTGCTGGCCGCAGTTAGCCTGTGCGGCCCAGGCCAAACCGGCCAGCATCAGACTGAATGCCATCAAAATGCTCTTCACCTTCATTCCACGCATCCCAGTTACGGCTTGATATAAGCAATCGTCAAAGCTGCAGAAGAGGCGATCTGCGCCGCCTGCATAACCGTCGCCCAGTTGTTGCGGCCGCCGATCTTTGGCGCGAGCTCCGGCACGACGATCGAATCGCCCGGCCTCAACGTCTCATTCAAGGGGTTACCCGACCACCACGAATCCGAGTTATTTTTTGCTCCGATCACTGATCCGTCGCCCCGAACGACAAAAACCGCTTTCTTATTCGCAAGTTGTGTCAATCCGCCAGCCTGGCTGAGATACCACTTGGCGCTCCGGCCGGGGACGTAGGCGACCGCCGTTGGGTTGAACACTTGGCCGGCCACGGTCACGTAGTTCGTAGTCTTGGGAATGACGAGTACATCACCGTCCCGCAGCGCAATGTCCGCCGGGGTGTTGCGCCAGGAACGCACATCCGGCCGAACGTGGATGACAACACGGCCAATGGGTGCGGTGGTCTCTAGCTGGTCGAGCGTCGACTGCGTTTGCGCAATCGCCGTCATCTTGGCGTTTTTTTGGTCGGCATCCGACTCCGGCAAAGATTTCAAATAGACCTGCTCGGCCTTTACTCGTTGCACGAGTTCCACGTGCGACCTCATTTCAAGGTCGCGGACCTCGCGCCGGACGAGTACCGCCCCGTACGGATATGCCTCCGAACCGAATCCTCCGCTTCGCAGCAAGACGGAGCTGAGCCGCTCTCCTGGCCCGATGCCATAGGTGCCGGGGTGCAGCACTTCTCCTCGCACCGTAATGGAGGCGCCAATATCGTTCCAGCGCGGAAGCTGGCGAATCGTCAGGATATCTCCGTCGCGCAGGGACACATCATTCTTCGCATCTCCGCTCATGGCTGCTGCAAGGTTCACTTCCAGCCGATCACCAGGATTCTTTCGAGAGCCACTCGTCTCAAAGCGGGCCAGATCCGCGCTCTCCGTATAGGCGCTCCGCTTTAATCCGCCGGCTACACGGACCAATTCTTCGACGCGCATGTTGGTTGTGAGCGGGTAACGGCCGGGCTTTGCCACTTCACCCTTGATGTAAACTGTCGGCGGATCCACTTGAGTGGGATTGCGGTGCACCAGTAAACGGTCACGCGGCTGAACCAGTATGTTGTCCACTGGATTTCCCGCCAGGGCTTCGCGGAGATCGACACTGAGGATTTTCATCGTGCCGTCGGGCTGCGTGCGGAAAACTTGCGCAGAATCGACCGAAGCGTCCTGGGTGATCCCGCCTGCCAGATAGACCGCGTCCCTCAGGTGCGCTTGCCCCGAAGTGCGATATTTCCCCGGCGCCCGAACTTCGCCACCGACCCAGATTTCCGGAGCGGGCTCAAAATCATAGCGGCTGAACACGCGCACAGTGTCAAGCCGTTGCAGCTTTGGGGCTGAGGCTGGATTCGCCAGCGCCGCGCTAAGATCAAAACTCTCGACGCTTGGGTGAAAATCCGGCGCGTTTAACCTGACGATCTCCGCATAGTGCGGCGCCGGCTCCGGCAGCAATTCTTTGTAGGACCCAATCAGGTCAGATATTTTCATCCCTTCCTTGTAGGAATAGCGGCCTGGCCGCAGCACGTGCCCCTGCACGTAGATCGCGTCTTCGTTGTACGGAGCTATCGGAAAGATATGAATTTCATCGCCGTCGCTGATCTTGAAAGCATCGAGTTGCTTCTTGGCTAAATCAGCGTCGCCGTTCGGCGAGAGATCGAGGGCCAGCATGGTGCGCTTTTCGTGCGCTTCGACACGCTGGACCTCAACGTGCCGCAGCGTCGCCGTCGGCAGGATCCCACCCGCCAGCTCGAGCACTTCTGCAAGTGAACTCTCGCCGTGCAGCTCGTAGACCGCAGGTCGCCGCACCATTCCGTCCACAGTCACCTGAGGTCCGATGGAAGGAACGAGCAGCGTGTCGCCATTCTCCAACCGGCGCAAATCGGAGCGAACTCCGTGCAAGAGCAAGTCGTAAGCGTCCACTTCTTCCACGAGTTGCTTGCCGCGATAATGCTTAAGGGCGCGCAGCGAACCGCGCGGCGTTATCCCTCCCGCAGCAAACAACGCGTTCAGCGGAGTCGATAGCGAGCTGATGTCATACGCGCCTGGCTCCGTAACGTCCCCGACTACGTACACACGAACCGTTCTCAGCCGCGAAAGGGAAACATCTGCCGAGACATCCCTATACTGGGTTCTCAGCACCTGTTGCACCGTCTGCTGCACATCGCCCAGATTTCGCCCACTCACGAGAAGAGGTCCCGATTCGGGCAGCGATACGCGCCCCTCACGATCGACGACCCGGAACAGCCGCTGCGACACTCCGCCCCAAAGATCAATCTCGAGACCGTCACCTGGACCGATGACGTAGTCAGGTCCGACCGGAAGATCCATCGGAATCGCTTGCGGGTCATTCGCGCTGTTGCGGAAGACCTCCAAGCCAAAGCGCTCGGCTGGCCGTTGGCGAGCCGATGCCTGCACGTACATGTCATAGAGCGATGGGATGTCCGCGAAGGGATTGGCACGGTGGACCATCCTCACCGGCGTCACATCTTCTTCGCTAGTTCTTCCCCGGGGAGTTCTCGCGCGCACCGGTTGCTCCCCTGCGCTCTTGTCTTCGAACACTTCTCCCGCGCCTCTCCGCTCAAGAGGCACGGAGGGAACATTCCGCCCGAGCGGCAATCCATCGATCGCGCCTTGGCCTAAGGACTGAGAGCCGGCAAAGGGATTGGTTTCCCGCTTGATGGGACTGGAAATCAATTCGAGGTCCGACGGCAAATTTGCTGCATCCCGCTGGTCTGGGCCCTGCGGCAATCCATCGGTTCGCAAGATCCGCGATGGTGTCTGCGGCGGTAATTGCTCGGGCGCCGCCTGAGGATTCGCATCAGGCGAGGGCATCACACCTCGAGTGCGCGTTTTTTGCCGACGATCTGCCGGCAATGGATGCAGGCAATCTTCGTCGCGTCGCGGATCGCACGTGGCCGTGCGTTCCAGATCTCCGTCATTTTTCTCCTGGCGAAGCGACTCTGCATCCTCTTGCGATTCGATCTGCACCAGGCGCCGCGCCCGTTCCTTCAGAACCAATTCCTTTTCCTTCGCAACGTCCGAGTCTGGATTTGGTGACGGGATAAGGTATCCGTATCGCTGCAAAAGACGAGTCGCAACCGATCGAAACGTTACATCCTGCTCGAGGCGGTCGAAAATCGCTTGGTCCCTCAGAGTCGAATCGTCAACGAACTGGCCGTTATCCGTGGCCTCCTTCGCCACCCAGCGTTTCAATTCCACCAGCAGTCCTTCATCCTTAACCAGCACCCCTCGAATCTGAGCCGCCGAGGCTGCCACCCGGCCGAGATTTTCCTGGGCCAAATCGGAAGGTTCTTCCACACGGGAATCCCTCCTGCCTTCTGCGCGTGTCCCCCGCGGCTGATCGACTTGCTGTTGTGCGTAGGCCGGCGAACAGAGCAAGAACCCCAAAGCGAGATAGGAAATACTCACCCTCAGTTGATTGATGTGCGACATACATTCACCCCGGGGCTGGGCCATAAATTTTTCAATTCGTTTCGCTGGTGACCAGCTTGTTTCGCAATGCGTTCAAGACTCCTTGTTCAGAGGCCTCAATATCGCTGGAATGAATGTTGAGCGAAGCCCAGTAGTAGACGATGTAGTTCTTCGCTGGTGCCACAGCAATGACGCGCACTTCCGGATGCTCACGGAGTAGATCGTCGCAAATTCGTGGCCTTTCCCCCGGATGGTCGAGCGCGATGACCACGAAATTTGGGGCAGTTTTTTTCACGCACTCGGCGATCTCAGAATCGTCGGCAACCTCACCGACAATTTCTATGTCGGGTTGGTCTGCGAAGGTCGTGAGAATGGTGTCCCGCATTAGCCGAGGACGGTTCGCCACAAGGACCCGGATAGGTTTTTCCATGGCACACTCCCTGTCGGTCCAGTATCCGGGTCTCACGCAATAGAAGTAAGAATCAAAACAGAACCATAGAAATCGATTACTTAGGAGTAGTGCCTGGAACCTACTGGAGATCAGCGGATACCAACTTTGACCTAGTCAAAATTGCTCTGCGACCTATCGTGAGAACTGTCGGGCAAAGACGACAGTGGCCTTGAAGGACGCTCCGCAGTCGGTTAAGGTTGAGCCAACCCTGCCGGGGGTCTGGCACTGACATAAGCACAAGTGGCATTCCCATACATGGAGAGAGATAGAGCTTCCGAACCGTGAATTGATGTACTAGGGACTAAGTAGACCTTGACAATTATCAGAACTAAAGTTTACTTTAGCTCTCACGAACAACGGTCTTCTCGTTTATCATTTCGTTGGCTCGACCGACGTAGTGGGGTGGCGTACTTGGCGGCAAGACCAATGAACTTTCTGAGTGAAATCGTCCCCGGTCCCTCGATCCGAGTATTTCTACTGATTGAGAATCGCCTGCTGCGTGAGGCATTGGTTCGACTTTTTCGTAAGCGCTCGGACCTTTTGGTTGTGGGACAGAGCGGGCAAGCCGACGCAACGACTCGGGACGTTTCGGATTCAAAGTGCGATGTGCTGGTGATCGCCTCTTTCCAAGCGACGGGGCTTCCGGCAGCTTTTGCACTGGAGAGCGTGAAACAACTTGGTTTCAAGACTGTCCTGATCGGAATGGATGAGGAGGAAGAGCAATTCATGGCTGCCGTCCGTGCCGGCGTGACGGGCTATTTGTTGAAAGATGCATCCGCTTCAGACGTGGTCGCCGCAGTGCGCGCCGTCTTCCGTGGCGAGGCCGTTTGCCCTCCTCAGCTTTGTTGCACGCTCTTCCGTTTAGTGGCTCAAATGGCCAGGGAGATACCCATCCAGAGCACAGGTCCGAGGCCCGATCTGACTTTGCGCCAGCAGCAATTGGTCGGGCTCGTCGCCAAAGGTCTAACAAATAAAGAAATCGCTTGTCGCCTGAATCTTTCTGAGTTCACCGTAAGGAATCACATCCATCGAATCTTGAGGCAGGTCGACGCAGGGAGTAGGAGTGAGGCCGTGGAAACAATTCGCGCCCACGGCTTCGCGCTCAGTCCATAAGCGTCCCGTTCGCCTTTCAAACGAAACGGGAAAATCAACTCATTGCGAAAGTAAGACTTAGAAATTCGTTGGTGGGCCCGCTAGGATTTGAACCTAGGACCAACGGATTATGAGTCCGCTGCTCTAACCGCTGAGCTACGGGCCCTCTGATAATAAAGGACTTATTGGCCTATTAAAACGACCCCGACAATTTTGCGTCATTCTTGCGTTGCAGTCTACCCAAATTCGCAGGTCGTTGCACTTCCTTCAATCACAAATGCGCCATCTGATACGAACCACCCTCCGCTCTATTTATCGCCGACTTTCGCGCCTCCATCTTCATTTATGCTTTCACTTTCCTGGCACGAACGAAACAAACCGATGACACTTTGGATAGGAGAAGACAAGTTGATTCTAGTTTCGTCTCACTCCGTTCGCAAGCGTTTGAGTTTACTGGCTTTGGCGTCGACTATGCCGTTTAACTGCCCACGGCCCGAAAGCCTCCGCCACAGAAAGGGCAATCGTGATCACATTGTGTTCTTCGCCCTGTAGCTATATATAGAGGAAGCAAAATAGGTTTCAACTTTAGCATTTACGCTGATTTGTGATCTTTGCTTCGACAAAAATCCGTCAAAGGGGGAGCAGCGGATTGCAGCCGATCCAAATTCCGCTGCTCCCGCGGTCACCTGCTGCGTCGCAGCAGTTCTCACCGTGACAAAGTCGTGACAGCCAACCCTTCGGGAAACAACCGAAGGGTTAGGTAATGTTGACCACCCGCGTGCGAATCCTAGTAACGGTTTAGCGAATTCCCCGTTTCACAGCCTGGTGTTCGGAACAAAAGACTTATGTTCGGGTGAATTGCTCCATTTTGGTACAAAACACCCCTGTTTGGAGCCCGTTGTGCAACCATTGTGCAACCGAAACTGCAACGGTCTCCCCTTTGTTCTTGGCAGGCAGTGTGAAACGAATTCCGCGTGCGGACAACCCGAGATAGTCAGAGGCTGAGTTCGCTAAATCGGGAGAGAGGGCGCTACGACTTTAGGGGAGACAAAAATATCTCTAGGATTCCGGAATATCGATGTGCTTCCTGCCAAAGAGCCGGGCATCAATGGACCAGGCACCCGGTCCGACCATTGCCAGAGCGGCGCCAAGGGTGGCCAACATGATGGGAATCCAGGGATCGCCGGCACGCGAGAAAGCGATCCACACCTCAGCAATGGCTACCAGAGCTCCGGTCACTGGGGTCCACAAGCCGACGAGAAGAAATATCCCCGCACCGCCTGCAATGATTGGTGGGGCTATGGATGCAAATTGATGTGCTTCACGAAGGTCGACGAACCCATAGTGAATTAGAGCAACGCCGGTGAGCATCCGGAGGAGCAGAAGGCCATTGCCAGGCCAACCATGGGCGAAGGTCGAGAATAGACGTTGCAAAACAGCCTCTTATACTCCTCATTTAGGATAAGAGGCTCGCAACACGCCCAATACACCTAATAGTAGGATCGGGCGATCCCTCTTTCAGGAAGAAAGACGCAGTTAGGACTTGCCGAGAGTCATCCTCTTCCTTCGCGAAGCGAGAGCAGTGGTATGGAAAACGGGGAATAAGCCACGAACAAAAACATCATTCCAATCAAAACGAATACGACTCTTTGCCATTTCGTATTTCCTACTTGTTTGAGATTCGGAGACAAAACTCTTCGCGCGAGAAAGAACCGCTCGCTGGCGCTCGGCGGATTCCGAGCTTCTTCATCTTGGCAATTAAAGTGGTCCGCTTCAGTCCCAGCCGGGCGGCAGCGCCACCGGATCCTCCGATAACCCAACCTGCCTCCCGCAATGCCTGCAAGATCAGGGCTCGCGTGGAATCGTTGAACGTGCCCTGTGAAGGAGTTACCGTCAGCGGATTCTTTTCTGATACAGGAAGAGGGTTCGTGACCGCATTCTTGTCTGATGTCGGAAGCGGGTTCGGAAGTACTCCGTTATTCGACAGGATGACGGCTCGTTCGATCAAGTTCTGAAGTTCCCGGACGTTACCGGGCCAAGGATAACCGGTCAACGCACTCAGCGTTTCATTCGGGATACAGGTAATTCGCTTACCCATCTTACGGCCAAAAACCTCAACAAAATGCGAGACCAACTGTGAAATATCTTGCTGGCGCTCCCGCAGCGGTGGCAGCACGACAGGAAACACGTTTAGGCGGTAGT
>WNFC01010373.1_pt1 | contig 21410 bp, 18 predicted proteins | sample 5400541 | NCBI WGS metagenome assembly WNFC01 (sample SAMN13153342, study PRJNA577476) | soil metagenome | isolation source: 120 cm saprolite under Douglas fir tree site 2 hole 2 replicate 1 | place: USA:California | collected 2015-04-18
GTCGAAGATATCTCTGCGCCGGAGGAGATCGTCGCAATTTGCCGCCGAGGCACGAAGCGGCAGAAGATCGGCATACTCCACCTGCCACTTCCGAAAGCTGTACCTGCGGGTGCCAAATGGATCGAAGCTTACCGCCGGTGGACACGCCATGGATAACCCAACCACCTCCAAGCCAGTTCGTATCCCCGATCACCTGCGGGAATGGATCACCGCCCGCAAACGCCACCGCCTGTCGCACGCCCAGGTTCAAATGGCGCGCGAGCTTGGCATGAATCCCAAAAAACTCGGAAAGCTCGATAACGCCGACCAAGAGCCCTGGAAACTGCCGCTGCCGGCCTTCATCGAATCTCTCTACCAGAAGCGCTTTGGCCGGGATCGTCCCGGCGTAGTGCATTCGATTGAGGAGCACGCCCGCCTCCTGGAACAGAAGAAGGCCGCCCGACGCGAAGCAAAACGGTTGCGGCGCGGGGCCGCACCATGAGTGAGTATCAGTACTACGAATTCCTGGCCATCGATCGAGCCCTCACACAACACGACATCCGTGAGTTGCGTAAATACTCGACCCGCGCGACCATCACGGCCACGCGCTTCGTCAATCACTATGAATGGGGTGACTTCAAGGGTAATCCCTCCACATGGGTGCAAAAGTACTTTGATGCATTCCTGTATTTTGCCAACTGGGGCACGCATCGGCTGATGCTGCGCCTGCCTTCCCAGGCGCTCGACATCAAGACCGCGAAGCGGTATTTGCGCGGCCACTCTGCTGCAGCGCATGTAAAGGGTGACCTCTTGGTTCTGGATCTCATGGCGGAAAACGAGGGAGGTGATCGCGAGGTGGATGACGGCACTGGCTTACTCTCCTCGCTTATCCCCTTGCGCGCCGATATCGCGGCGGGCGATCACCGCGCCTTGTACCTTGCGTGGCTGTCATCCGTACAAAGCGGTGAACTGAGCGCTGATGCACCCGAGCCACCCGTCCCTCCAGGTCTAGGCGTGCTCAGCGCGCCACTTAAAGCGCTCGCGGATTTCTTGTACGTCGGCGCAGAATTGATCGCTGTTGCAGCGGTGCGAAGCCAGCCGACGAACGACAGGGTAGCGCGCGAGCAATTCCGGCAATGGATTGCCGGGCTTCCCGAGTCAGAAAAGACCGCCCTGCTCAGCCGCCTTGCAATCGACAACGAGCACGGTTTGCGTGCTGAATTGCTCCGGCGCTATCACCATACGCGCCCTACAGTCGACTCGCCTACGGCGGCGAAATCTCGGACGGTCGCGGAATTACTGGATGAGGTTGAACGGCGCGAACGACAACGTCTGGCGCGGGAGGGAAGGCGCGAACCGCGGCGCCGTTCAGCACGCAGACCCGATGGTGACGAGAATTGCAGATGAAGAAAAAATTGCGCAAGTCGGCTGTCAAGCCGGTCGTAAAACCTAAGCTCCCCTCTCGCTCCAGAATTCTCGAATCGCTAACGGGCTCCGACGCGTTGTCGATACTGGAAATCCTCGCCGACCGCGATGCGGGGTTAGCGCGCGAAATTGACGCCGTTGCCGGCGATCTCCTGGGTGAAGTCGACGTAGCAGGCGTGGCGGCGAACGTGATGGACGAACTGGTGTCCCTGGATGTCGACGATATCTTCGACAAGTCAGGCGCCCGGCGCGACGGATATGTGGATCCCGGGGACGCGGCATTTCAGATGTTCGAGGAAGCGCTGGCGCCATTTCTGCAGGACATGGAGGGATACCGAACGTTAGGGCTGCCTGAACGAGCGAGTGCGTGTTGCCTGGGAATATTGCAAGGTATTTATGACTTCGACGAGGAGTCGTCGACACAGTACAAGGAATGGGCCGTGGACGCGCCCGCGGAATTCTTCGGACAAGTTGCCGACGCTTGGGCAAATATTTATCACGGAAAGCCGCCGCTTTCGAAATTGGAAAGTTTTGTAAAGGAACATTGCCCCCGCTATGTCGCATTGCTCGCGCAACACTTGCGCTTCCGGACGCGGTGATTTGGGCGGCCGCGGGCTAAGACCATGACTGTATGCCCTCGAGGTACTACAAACCAAAGAGCTGTTCAATGCCGATGTGCTCGGCGAGTTCGAGCAAGGCATCGAGATGCTCGTCCTGGCACAGAGGCTCGCGATCGACTTCAATTTTGAACGCTGATTCCGGGAGTCGATCACCGAACAAGGCGACCGCTCGCGCGGCGTCATCCTGCCGGGACGTCCAGAGAAGTCCCTTGGCGCGCGTCGCGGTATGAAACCACGCCGCCCACTCGCGCGTCCGCGGATATGCGGTAACCGGGGTGTCAATGAGATCCGTACGATGGAGGCCCAGGCGCTTGAGTCCCTTCACCGAAAGGTCGACCGCCTGCAGACGACGCTTCGGCCGAATGCGTGAGACGACGAGGTGCTGCTCCCGCAAAGCGTCGATATCGAGAATGTATCCGCCGGGCGGAGTCGGAACATCGTGAAACACGGTCTCCATCATCGCCCCCGCCAAAGTGCTTGCCCCGTACAGCACAGGAATGGTTGTGCCGTCAGGTGGCCCGATCGGACTGAACCGGGCGTCGCCGCGGTTGCTAGGATTGAACTGGGTGGCGCGGTAGGAACTGGAGTGCACCCGCCATAGCGCACCCACGCCAAGTGCAACGAGTTTGGGAGAGTTTTCAGACGGCGGGCGCGGAGCCGTCCGACGCCTAGCCATGGCTGGAGTTACGATAGTGTTCCGTAGCGCGTAGCACTCTTTTCGGCTCGTTGCCCAATAATTCACGCGGGCGGTGATTCCCGAGCCAAGCATTGGTGGATTCAAACCAGACGGCGACACGCCACGGGCTGATCGGCCCAAACAGCTTCAGAACGGATTCCAGACCGGGTATGGGTCGATATGCCTCGTCAAGCCCATAGCGCGGAAATCGATCTTGCCCTTGGTACGGAACGGCAAAAATTTTTCCCTCCTGTTTCCAGCGATTTGCAGGCGCAGCGAGATTGCTGGGACTGAACTTGCCGCGCTCGCCGATCTCCTCGGCCGTAAGCCACTCGGAATTCTCCAGCACAGCCTCAAGCGCTTTCGCTTGCTTCTGAGCCCGGCGGATATCGAGAGTACGCAGTTTGACTCCGCGCAACAGCACGTCGAGCAGCGACTTGAAGTCCGTCTGCCGTTTCTCCTTTACCCGAGCGGTAACCAAGGGGATCAGTTCCGCCAGGACGCTTTCGACTTCCGGCTTCAAAGCTCGCGGCACGTCGGCCGAAGGGATGCGGACGATATACGTATCATTGCTCATGGCAAAGTCTCGTGAAATACATGAACGCTGGCAATACTATCACTAATTTCATGTATGTGCCATTCGACGATGGCGGCCAGGTTATGAGTGCCTGCATAGCCATCGGGGCACGGCTCATCCATTCCTGCGCCAACCGCGGAGAGAGCGCTTACGCTGCTCGCCTTTCGTCAAACGCTGTAGAGAACGCCAATAACCTTGTTCCACAAATCGCCTGACCTGCATCGCGAGATCTACGTGTCCCTTAGCGGTCAGAATGTCACTGGCGGCCCTCCAACCCGGTTGAACTTGCTCCGCGTTTCGAGCACGTTTGCTGGTCTCCGTCCGTAAGCCGCCCTCGGGTTGTGAACGGGTGACGTATGTCCACTAGTTTATAGACGTGCACGACGTAGACGACTGTAAAGTCTGCCACTCCGCGCCCCCTCCCCCTTCTCTGCCCTGATTATTGTGATGCTCAGGTGTAGAGCTTCATTTCCTGAGATAGGGCCGTAAGCTCGCGTAGCGCCTCTTCGCTTTCGGCGTCACGACGCCGCTTGTAAGTCATGAGATCCGCAAATCTCACCCGGCGATGCGTTCCAACGTTGTGATGAGATAACTGACCATCTTCGAGAAGACCAATGAGAAATGGACGCGACACATTTAGGAGGTCGGCTGCTTCTTGGGTCGTCAGTTCGGCCCCCCATACAAGAACTACCCGCCATGAAATTCGCCAGGTGTTCAGTACACCCAGCCGCACAATGGTGGGTCTCCGCCAAAATGGAACCGTTCGAGAACCATGACGAGCCAACATTTATACCGATTCATCGAGCGAGCCGCACCGAACCTGCTGTCGGTGCGCTCAAGTAGCCACCCCTCAGTTCAGGCCCAGCGCGCCCAGCACCGCGCTTGAAAAAGCATGTCGGCGGTCAATGAGAACCTTACCTTATCGAGCGGATCGAGCGCTGCGAAATCTTGGAGTCCCGAAAGCCACGCTCGCGACATCAGCATTACTGGCCATCCCCATGCGCATGTCGCGGTAATCCGCAAGCAGTTCCTCGACAATCCAATGACGACTCACCTGATTTGAGCTGCGTACCTCCATTGCGACGAACAATAACGAGCCGACAATAGCGACCGCGGCAATGGTCTGGCTGAGCCAAAAAATTTCTTCGAGTGTCACAGCGAGTCCTCCTCTATTTTGCAACGAATGGGCCGCCCCATTTCCTTAGAACGCTTAGTGTGTTACCCGGGTCGCCCTCGCTACCAGTCCCTACCCCTTCGGCAGCTGCAGGGTGAGGCAAAGCAACGCAAACGCCCGATGCTTCAATGGATCGATTAGTGGGCAGCACTGGTCCGAAGGGATTCTAGCTGCGCACAGGCCACCGCGATGGCATCCTCCGCTTGCAGCCGTTTGGAGATCGCGTGCACCCGCTCCGTGTAGCTGGCATCGTCCAAGATGCGGTGCACAGCTTGGGCCACAGAGGCATCATTGCACGCGTCTCGCCGCACGACCGTCGCAACGCCCAGCGCTTCGGCGCGCGCCGCCACCCCAGGTTGATCCCGACCCCATGGCACCAGCACCATCGGTACGCCATGGTAGAGGGCTTTCATCACGATCCCGTGCCCGGCGTGGCTGATGACCAACCGGCTGTCTCGCAACACGGTGCTATGCGGGACGTAGCCGCTGAGGTACACGTTGCCCGGCACCTCGCCTAACTCTGCGGCATGCTCCGGTGCGAGGGTGACAAGCACCCGAACGGCTTCGTGCCTGAGGGCGCGGATGGCCGCCCGCGCAATGGCCACTTCGCCGTCCTGCGGCACCGTGCTCAGGGACACCAGCACCCAGGGCGGACCAGGCGTGCGGAGGAATGCGGGGGCAACTACAGGAGGCTCCCAGAGCAAGGGGCCGACATAGCGGTGATGCTCTGGCAGGCGGGTAGGAGACACGTCGAAAGCCGCATCGGTTGCGTGCAGGACCAGGGTCGCCCGCCGCAATAGGGGCTGGAACCAGTATCGAAAGGTGCACACACTGAGGCCGAGGAAATCAGCTTCCCACGGGCGCGCACTATCCTCGCCGAAGTAGAAACTGGGATTGACGAAACACCATGGCACTCCCAAATCCGACCCCAACCGATCTGCCAGGCCCATACAGAACAGCGAACTGAGCAGGACCATCGGTTTACGCGCCTGGATAGGCGCACGCATAGCCGGCGCGCATACCTGAGCCCACTCCACCAACGGATTAGGCGTTTCAGGGCCGATCTCAACGCCGCGCGCTCTCAGCTGTTGGAAGACCAGGCGGATATCGCCCTGCTCGAGGGCGGACGGGATACAGACGGTTAGCAACCCGGTGGCGCGGACTGCTACTTCGGTGCTCCTATCACACACCAGACACACCCTGTGTCCGCGATCGCGCAGGCCAACGGTAAGCGCCACGACCGGTGGTGAATCGCCGCCGCCTCGTGCGCTAATGAGCGCCACGATCGAGAGGGAAGCTGCCAGAGGTGTGTCGGGCATACCTGAGACTCCTCGACCCGCAATGCACGCGAAGTCGTGCGGCGTTGCCGGCATCTTACGAGAGTCCCTGCAGTTACCATAGATCGAGGTTTCGCGCGCCGCGCGGCGACCTAAATGGATCGGTCGAAAGCAGCCGGTCACGATGGTCTCGTTAGGGTCGAGAGCACCAGTTCGCCGACGGCATTCTGACATCGGGCGGCACCCGGCCAACTGCGGGCCGCTTGCGACTCCGGAATCACCGCCGCAAAGCGGCCCATCGGTGCGTTGGGGTAGGCTACGGTGATGTCCAAGGGACTCATGGTGATCGGCTTCACTGCACTTGCGGTAGTCGCATCCGTTATCGGGGCGTGTGACATTAAGGCCCGTCACTACAACGCCGCATTCTCACACGTAGCAGTCGGCGACTCGGAATCATCGGTGGTAGCTCGAATGGGAGCCCCCGCCGTGAGGGAGAACGCGGGTCAGCCCTATCTTCGTTATGCCACTTCGGCGTGTACCAAGCCTTGTGCCATCCGCCTGTGGTGGGAGATGCCGATTATGCCGGGGATAGAGGGATGGTCGGTTGAGTTAGGCGAAGATCGCAACGTAGTCAGAACATCGCATTGGGTATCGCCATAAATCTAGGGTGCTCCACACCTGCCATTCACGAAGGACAGTTCGGGGTCGAGAGTTCGCGTTCAGCTGACCGCGGCAGTCCGCCGAACCCAGTCGGCAGTTGGTCAAAACAACCGCCACGGCCGCACGTGCCTTAGAATGGAAGTTGTCTCGGGCAACGCTTCTTAATAGAGCTTAAACAAAGTGCCAGAATTATTGCCGCCGGCGGATGTCATGCCATAGAGGTCACCATTGCCGTCCTCAGTGAGTCCACCGCTGGCCCAGGCTCCATCCGCGAGACCACTGAAGGAATAAAGCAGCGACTCAATGCCAGCGGACGTGATTCTATACACGGCGCCGCTATTGGATGCGCCGCCGAGGTAGGTTATCCCATAGAAATTGCCATCACTGGCTTGAATTAGAGGGCCTTGGCCATAAGTGCCATCCGCGGGAGGCCCCATGAAGGAATGCATCAACGTCAGCGCGCCAGTAGATGTGACTTTGAACACCGTGCCGTTGCCGGCGGCTCCGCCATTAATTGTTGTCCCCCAGAAACTTCCGTCGTTCGCCAGGACCAGGCTGCTTTCTGGGTTGGCACCTGTTGCAATGCCGAAGGAATACAACACAGTCTCGATACCCGCCGCAGTAATGCTGAAAATCGTCCCGTTCGCGAGAGCACCACCTTGGCCCGCCGTTCCATAGAACTTGCCGTCGGTGCCCTCGACCAACGTACCATACGCCGGAATCACACCGTCATTGGGTGAAACGCCGAAGGAGTAGAGCACAGTCTCTGTGCCAGCCAAATCAATCTTAAACACGGTTCCAAGGTTTGCTGTCCCGCCGATCGATGTCATGCCGTAAAGATTGCCATCGCTCCCTTGGATCAGGCTGCCCAGCGGCGTGTCGCCATCCGCAGCACCACCTGCAAATGAGTGCAGAATCGTGCCAATTCCTCCAAGTGTTATCCTAATCACTACGCCTTTATTGCTCGCGCCTCCGGCAGAGGTCATGCCATAGAAGTTACCGTCGCTCGCTTCGATTAGATTGCCGTAGGGATGGGCACCGTCCGCGGTCCCGCCAGCAAAGGAATAGAGGACACTCAGTTCCCCAGTGCGAGTAACCTTGATGACAGCGCCGAAACCGAGAGATCCATAGTTCGTCGGCATGCCGTAAAAATTACCGTCACTGGCTAACAGCAGGCTCCCCCACGGCGAGGTACCCTCGGAGGGGATAAACGAGTGGAGCACCGTCTCAACTGTCGCGCCGCAAGACACGCCGATATTACTCACGTTGGACGCGCCGACGCCGCCCGAGCCGCTGCTGATCACGCAGTGCGTCGCGGGCGGATGGTGTTGGATGGTGATCGCATAGGCGGATCCGGAGGCCAATGCCGTGTTCATGGAGAATGTGCTGGAACCGCCCGGGATTATCGTCGCATCAATCCCGTTGTTGAGCAGCACCAGACCTGTCTCATCCCCGAGCCCCGCGATTGTACCGCCGACGGTGTATACATTGGTTTTACACGTCACAACGACATTACTAACGTTTGCGTTGGCTGTGCCAGAAACTGCGGTGACGCTGCAAGTCTGCCCCGCGGGCTGCGTGAGGATGGTTACGGCGTAGGTGCTACCGCTGTTGATCGCGGAGGTGAAGGTGAACGCGCCGCTCGTAGTCACGGAAATGTTGCTGCCACCGTTATTCTGCAGGACAAGCGTTCCAGTCAGCCCTGACACAGTTCCGCCGATGGTGAAGGTCGCGGGTGCGCTGGGGCTCCCACCACCGCCGCCGCATGCGCCCACTGTGGCGAGCAAGACGAGGCCGAATGTGATGCGTAGAAGCGAGCATCCCTGCACAAGATTCATTGTTCTTATTCCTGGTATATCTCTTCATCGTAGATGAGTCCGGCGCCCAAAACAAACCTAATTGGCGGCGTCACGTTCAGTAGGCATGCCAAGAAATGTTCACTTCCAACGCGCACAAATGCGACCGCAATGACTTATGTTGAACATATCGCCGTCTCAATTGAGAGCCCTTTCTGCTCATGGTTTGAGGTGCGCTGAGCTATAGGAGCCGAACGAGCACAGAGACAGCACGAACGAGCAACTCGAAAGTTCGCGTATTTTATTTCCGTAAAGCGGACGCCGGCCGCGGGCAGCACTGGGTCGTGACGAGCCAATGGAAGACAGTAGCGTTCGTCAGCGGCTCTACCCGGCCAACTCCGGTCAGTCGGCGGGCTAGAAGGACCGCCGGCGGTAAAATGATGCAGATTGTTTGACAAGCTCAGCCGTTTTCTGTCGCCCAGTTGATAGTAAGCTACATGTAGAACAAAAGGAGTGCCAAATGGGCGCATGGGACATGGGGGTGTTCGACGATGACTCAGCTTTGGATTTTCTCGGGGAACTTACCGAAGCGAAGGATCCTTTGAGCTTGATGAACCATTCCTTCGTGTCGGCCGCTGCCAGCAAATATCTTGAATACGACTCAGCGCAAAGGGTACTCGTTTCCGCCGCCGCAATTGATACCCTGCTGAATGGCACTCAACACAGTGATGATCTTGAGGATCTCAATTCTTGGGTGGAGCGTAACCGGAGTCTAAACGTGACTCCCTTGAAGGCTCTCGCAGTTGCCGCAATACGTCGAGTACTTTCCGAGGGAAGCGAGCTAGGGGAGCTCTGGTCGGAAAATGCCAAGGACTATCCAACGTGGCGAACTGGATTGGAATCACTCGCAGCTCGCCTCGACAGCTAACTATCAATTAGAGCAATCGCGGTTCGCGGGCGACAGTCTCGGGAAGGGGCCATTTGCTGACTCGAATGGGCAGTGAGTGACATAATCCACGAAGCGACGATTTGGTGCCCGGAGTTTCGATCCTGTGCGGAGGACACGTTGGCTCAGATGAACAAAGCCTCTGACACCCATTGCCCTCGTTCAGTTGAACGTCCCGGTGCCCCCAGAGGAACTGACGGCACGAGGATGTTCTGGCCAGCAACCAGATTGGTAGTCGGCGAGCGCCGTCGCGGTTGCCGTGCGTTTTGTTCCCCCGGCGTTTCGCGAGCCTTCGCGTTTCGGAGCATACAAGTGCATTCATCCAATGGCTTGAAGCGCGCATCGGGGATTCTCTTGTGCCTCCTCTTTTTTGGGGCACTTGCAAGAGCCGAACCAACCTCGGAGTGCCAACCGACCATCAACCCTGACTTGCTCGCGAAACACTACGATCTCGCGACCGGGAAGCTACCGGCACCGGATTATCTGGACGTGGTACTTGAATGTAACGTGCCTCGCGTAGGTCATCTGGACCGAGTGCCATCTAATTGGCTCGAGGCAGAGCGTGCTGTCTACTCCTCCGCCTTGGAGACAGCGAAGGCCCAGATCTTGGTGGTCCCTTTTCAAGTGCAAGGTTACGCGTTCGACAGGATCGAGCGCGCGCTCATGTCGATCGATCTCACCTATGAATTGAGCGCGCGGCTCGACGTTCCGGATCCAACACTGGTCGCGCGTGCTGTAGGCGAGGGCTCGCGTCGTATTGATCAGGCCGCTATTCTCGAACTTGCCCGTCGCGTTCACGTTCGCAAGGTCATCGTCCCGTTCGTTGGTCACGACGACAGTCATGCGATGACAATCACAATCCAAGTACTCGATGTGGCGGCCACTAACAGCGGAATGCGTGTATTGGAGACGAAGCAACTGGATTGGCGCGCAATCCCGTTCACGAACGACGCTCCGCCCTTCATGAAGTTTCACGAGATGCTTCCGCAAATGCTGACGGATTTGTCGTGCTGGCATCAAAACAACGCCCCCATCTGTCCCGGAGGAAGGAACAAGTCAAGGTCAGCAGTTTTTCGGTAAGTCCTACCGACATGGTGTCGGAAAGCCACCTGCCGGCGTCAGTTGTGCTATCCGTGCTGGGTGCGCTCGAATCCCCGACAGCCGACCTGGCTCGGGAACGCCTCTTCGAGCGGGCATTGATCGATGAAATTCGACGAACCTGGCGCTAACACTCTGTTTCTTCAGACCTACGCGCTGATGAATCTCCAACATCGGCCGGCTGCGCTAGCCCTGCTGCACAATTCATCGGAACCCGATGTCGTTGTCCTGCGAGCGCTGCTAAATGGTGATCTGCCCGAAGCGCACGGCGCGGTGGCGAACGTCACCGACCCGCTCAAAAGACTGTTACTGCAAATCAGCATCGAAGACATGCGTCAGGACTACGGCGATCCCACTCCCACCGATCTAAAGGGCGCTCTCGCCCTTTTCGGGACTCATGACGGTGACTGGCTGCCCTTGGTGAAGGGACGCTTCGGTGATTCGAACTCCTGGACAGTGGACTCCGCGGAGGAGATCAAACTTCTGCTCGACCGGGTGTTCCCGCGTCCAGAGCTGGAGCTTGGAAGCATAGAGGCAGGCGATGCGTTGCTTCGAACCACCCCAAATGCTTCTCTCGACATCGTGATCGATATCGCGAGCGCTCGGCACGTCCGCAAAGTCGCCGCACAGCTCGCGCCCGTCAAATGTTGCACCGGAGAGAGTGCCCACGCAACTCAATGGGACCTGCTCTGGCTTATCGAAGGACGGGCGGAGGCTCGGCTGATCCGAAGACTGCAGATGATTTCAGGTCACCAGGGCAATTTGCGGCGGGCGCTCTCGGTACTCGATGACTATGAGCCGTTCTTTAGCGGCCACCCCGGGATGGCCGCCGAACGAGGCCTGGCGGCCTCTGGGCTGCTTACGAGTGAGCCTGATGACTTGCGCGCGGCGCGGCGCGCGGTGATCAAACAGAGCGGTTTGCTGGCCGCGCAGGCGGCCTCGGGAGAGAACCGGGTCGGATTTCGCGGCGTCGGCGCTCTCGGCAATGTAAGTCCGGATATCGCGAGTCTTTTCTGGCACGTATATGCGTACGATTTTCCGCGGCGCTCGTTCTGGCCGCTACTCACGGTGCTGAAGGATCGATATTTCGATCAACCTACCTACGAGGCGTCCGCCAGGGAATCGCTCCTCTACAGCACGACGGACCTGGACCCGATCGCAAACGTACCCTCCGCCACGGATGAGCAGAAGCGATCGCTGGCGGATGATCTGCAGACGAGGTTCATCGGCGCACCGGGTCGCACGGGCATCCTGGCGCTATTACATCCATCCACGGCCCCACCGCTTGATCCGATCGAGGAGTTGCGGAAGGAAATCCAGGAAGAACCCGACACGTGGCTCAATTACTACAATCTGGGTGTAATGCTCGTACGGCGCGACGACGACTATTCGGCTGCGGCCACGCTCTTTTTGAGCTATCCGCAGTTTCATAGGCACGATCCCCCCAACCGTGTGGCGCTGTCGCACGAGGCCTACGATGCCGCTGCCTATCTATACCTTCACGGGCACACTGAACTGAGCGAACCCCTATATAGAATTGCTGCCAGTCAGCATACGGGCTCAGAGGCCGAAATGAGCGCCAGGAGCCGCCTGTTACTGCTGTCGGGCAACTTCGACGGCGCGATGGCCGCGACTCTTGACCGAGCGACTCGATACCCAAGCGCCTACGCCTATCGTGATTACCTCTCCTTTCTCCATGCAACAGGTCATGGAAAGGAGGCGTGGCAGGTATTCCCATCGCTCTCCGTAGAATTCGACCTACCGCTGGTGTGGATTTCCGCTCTCGTCGGGCATCGAATGGAGGGTCGGTCTGACAGTTATGTGCGCGAATGGCTGCAGCGACCGGAAAACCGGTCTGCTCGGTTGCACGCGCATCAATTTGCCCCCGCGTTTGCGATCATGTGGAGCGCTACCGACCGTATGCCGCCGCCAGGCCTGGCGGACCTCGTCGCGAACCTTACCGAAGGCCCCGATCCGCATCAGTCGGATATAGCTAATTTCGCGGCCGGCTATACCGAGCTCCGCTATGAACACTGGCAGAAGGCCTCGGCTGCATTCGCAACGAACAACCGGTATGCCCATGCTTTGCCTTACCGAACCATGGCGGCAGTCAAGACAGGTGACCGTAACTGGCTCGATAGCACCTACGGTAACTCCTTCAATGATCGGCCGAATACTGATGACAGTGTGATCTCAACAGAGTACGAGTACGCAGAGGTTTGCGAGTGGCTCTATAAGGAGACTCACGATCAGCGCTTCATCGACAGACTCCTGCAATGGGTGGAGTCCTATCAGAACGTCCAACCGACCCAGGCGTGGGTCTATGCGATGGAGTATACGTACAAGAAGCCCGGCGCTCCCAGAATGCGGGCCCTAGCGTTGACGTTGTATCTGGACCCGCAATCGCCACGCGTCAAAAACGCAACCCCAGCTGAGATCAAAGAAGCGCGCGAGTGGCTGAAGAGTAACAATCCGTTTCTGAAGCCCGCCGTCCAGAATGTAGACGATGCACCGACAACCACCGCGTTAAACTCCGCTTTGCGACGAAGTTGGTAAAGCACGGGTTCGTGATTGGCCCTAGCAACGGTGAGAAAAGATTCTTTCGCAACTACGATTGGGCACCAGAAAGCAGACATTGGCGCCCACCAACAATGGGTCGATGATGGACGAATGAGACAATATCGAACGAGCTCGATCGAGGGGCCGATCGACGCATTCGATCAACGGAACGGTTGTAGCCGCATCGAGACTGTGGGAACTGGGCGATAAGCTAAGTCGCGTCCCAGGACAACGCAGGGACACGCCAGGGAACGAAAAGTGGAGCGGGCGATGGGAATCGAACCCACAAAACAATTTTTTATTTCCCAATGTAATCAACGTGATATGAGCTGCTCGCACGACCGCGTGTGACTGCCGTGTGAATAAACGCCGTTTACATAATGCCAACTCTGCATTGATTGTGTGTCAAATGTCCCATTTCTGCCATCTAATACCTTGCTGTAGTTAATTACAGTTGATTTTACGCGGAATAACCACAAAACTCGCCATCCGATTAGACGATGTGAGAGGTTAGGACATGCTGGTTGAATTCAGCGTCGCGAACTTTCGTTCGATCCTTTCCCGGCAGACCCTGGGACTGGCCGCGAATGCGAGAGACGAACACCTCGGGCGAAATATTGCATCGGCGGGCGCAGACTTGGACAACGTTCTTAGGTCCGCAGTCATCTACGGTCCCAATGCTGCCGGCAAAAGCAATCTGCTCCGGGCACTCCAGACCCTCCAACAACTGATTGTCATATCCGCCGTTGCGACACAGGAAGGACAAGTCCTTCCCGTCGCCCCGTTTCTTCTGGACAAGGCATCTGCCGAGTTGCCCTCAGAGTTCGGCATTGTATTTGTAGCCGCCGATGGCACACGGTACGAATACTTTTGCGCTTTGACCTCTCAACGCGTGGAAAAGGAATGGTTGGTTGCGTACCCGAAAGGTAGATCACAGCGCTGGTTCGAACGCGAGTTCCATCGCGACACAGGAACCTACGACTGGTGGTTCGGACCGAATTTTAAGGGGGAAAAAGCCGAGAAAAAAGTCTGGCAGGAATTTACTCGTTCGAACTCCTTATTCTTCTCGACGGCGATTCAGCTCAACAACGAACAGTTGAAGCCGGCGTTTAATTGGATCGCACAGAATCTTATCGTGCTGACGGCCGGCACCAATTTCAATCCATTCCTGAGTCTGGAACTGCTACGGCAAGAGGACGGCAGTAAGCAATTCATGGAGTTTATGCAAGCCGCCGACATCGGCATCGCGCGCATCGAAGTTCGTGAAGAGGAATACCAGGGTCAGCCGATACCTGGCCCGATACCCGGTTCAACAATGCAATTCTTTCCGATGGCACCTGCACCGGGTGTGCCCCAAGCTACGCCTAAGCGCATCAAGATCGTCACGTGGCACAAGCGCAACGAGACGTCGGAAGATGTGCCACTCGATCTGTTCGCCGATGAATCAGAGGGCACACGCAAGTTGTTCGAGTTCACGGGTGGCTGGTTGCGCGCATTGTCAATCGGCGCGACGCTTTTCGTGGACGAGCTTGATCGTAGCCTGCACCCATATATCACTCGTTTTCTGGTCGGTGCGTTTCATGGCAACAAAAATGCAAAAAATGCGCAGCTCATCTTCACGACGCACGATACAACGTTGCTCGACTCGAATCTTCTACGTCGAGATCAGGTATGGTTCGTTGAGAAGAGCGCAGAACAATCGACACACTTATATCCGCTCCTTGACTATCAGCCACGCAAAGACGAAGCACTTGAACGAGGATATATGAAGGGCCGGTACGGGGCCGTTCCGGCGGTAGGTGAGTTAGGCACCTAGCCCTTGGCTCGTCACCATATATCGAAGCTGCGGGGCAAAAAGTCGTTTCAAAGACGTCAAGGGCAACGCGCGCCTCGCTCGATTACCCTTATCGTGTGCGAGGGTGAAACTGAGCAGATGTACTTCCAAGCCACCCGCAGCCACTTTGACCTAACAACTGCGGAGGTCGTTGTCGCGGACAAAACGAAGGGTTCGGCTCCAATTAGTGTCGTCGATTATGCTCAGGAGCGTGCCCGTGAGCCCGGTGGCTACGACCATATTTTTTGTGTATTCGATCGCGATGGACACGAAAGTTTTGACCGAGCACGCACCAAGATCCACGAGTTAGCCAATCGCGCCCGGAATCCGCTCCCAATACACGAAACAATCTCAGTGCCGTGCTTCGAGATGTGGGTATTGCTACATTTCGAGAAAACCGACAAACCCTTCCAAAAATGCGACGACGTTGCAGTACAGATTCAGCGCCAGCACGTAAATGGGTACACAAAGGCCGATCCTCATATCGCAAAGCAACTGATGACGCACCTGCGGCGCTCGGCAAAATCAGTCCGGCTTTGCTTGGGATAATTGGTCCAGCGCGGTGACAGAGTTTAGCGCACGATCTGGAACCGATGTCGATGGACTGAGGGATTGAGTAGCCCGATGCCGATCAAAGTGAGTGCAGTGCGACTCAGCCCTGCTGGGCGCGTAGGCAGGGTCCGTCGATTTTCACCGTGTGGCAGCGTTCACGCAGACGACTCAACAACGCTTCGGTCAAGGGCCGATTACCGAGGAAGCTTTGCCATTCGGGATACGCCAAATTTGTTGTGATGAGGGTTGGCCGGCGATGGTGCCGCTCTTCCATCAGCTTGAAGAAGATGTTGGTTTGTTCGGTTTTCGCGTTGATGTATCCGAGCTCGTCAACCAGTAAGAGATCTATTTTGCTAAGAGACTTCAGAAGCCGACGGGTCGAACGATCGGCGAGCGAGGCGTACATTTCATCGAACAGATCCTGCGCTTTGATAAAGAGGCCCCGGTAGCCGTTCTGGACCGCCTTGAGCATCAAGCCACAGGCGAGTCCGGTTTTGCCGACGCCGGTTTCACCGACAAAGACGATGTTCTCGGCCTTGGGGATAAAATCCAGGGTCGCGAAGGAACGGATTTGCCGCTGATTGACGCCGGTCTGGATTTTGAACGGGAAGGACTCGAGCGACCAAGGCTCGGGCATCTTCGCTCGCTGGATGCGCGCGGCGAGGGCACTTTCTTGTCGGGCCTGCCATTCGGCGCGCAGCAGCTGCACGAGCAGTGCCGGGAACGGCGTGCCGTCCTTGTCAGCGGCGGCGAGATATTCATCGAACCGTGCGGCCACGGTCCTTAAGTGCAGATTCGTGAGCAGTTGCTCCAGATCCTCATTCATCGGAGGGCTCCGTCGGGGTGAGCACGAAGTATTCGTGCGCGATGTGTTTGAGCACCAGTCTTTCCAGTCGATCCAGATCGAACAGCCGATACTGCTCGGCGAGCATCAGGGCACTCAAGAAGGCGGCGCGCGGATAGTCGCGCAGCATCGAGAGCAAGCGGCGCAATGGCAGGCGTCGCGAGCCCACGGCAAGCTTAAGTGCAGCCAGATATCCCGCGAGCTGCGGCTCGAGGGTCAGCAGCTCGATCTCCTCGGGCGCCGGCTGCGGCCGCAGCTGGTGCCCGAAGCCACGTGGCGGGCGATGTATTGGGTCCGTCACGCGCGTATCGAGGGGGCGTTGCACGCGCGCATGGGTCGCGACCCGCCGCGGTCCCTCATACAGATCGATCCGCTCGATCGTCTCGCGCACCTCGAGTGTGCGCCCGATCAGCGTGTAGGGAACCGAGTAGCGCAGCCGGTTGATATGCACGTACCCTTCGGCATCGACGATGCGGGTGAAGATCTGATACACCTCCGGGATATGCAGCGGCAGCGGTATCAGTGCGGGTCGTTCCACCGCCAGCAGTTCGCGTCGGCTCGCGTGCAGCTTGTTCGAGAACTTGGCGTTCCACGCCTCACAGGTCTCGATGGCCTTGGCGTTCAAGTCTGTGAAGTCGTGGAACTTGGCGCCTAAGAGGAAGCCGCGCTCGATGCGATGGAACGGTGCCTCGACCCGCGCGGAGCGATTCGCATGGCCTTTCGCGTGCGCGATGAAGGTAAAACCGTAGCGTTCTGCGAAGGCCGCCATCTCCGGCGCCGGGATCATATCAGCGCCTGAGCCTGCGGCGACGATGACATGGGAGTTGTCGATCATGCAAGTGGCGGCGGTGCCGTTAAAATAGGTCAGTGCCTGAGTCAAGAACGCCTTGCACTCGAAGCGCGTAAAACGCGGATACAGTTGGAAGAAGATCATCCTCGAGTAGCACAGCACCACCGAGGCGGTCTGCACGCGGGTACCTACGCCGCCGATCTCGGCGGTGTGGGGGGACGTGTCGTGCTGCATTTCGCGGCCGGGTGGGAACTCGTAATGGCCCGCCGGCGGCGCGGGCGCGGACCCGATCCGGTGCCGGCGGCAGAAGGCGGTGAGCGCCGGATACGAGAGAGTCGCCCCCGCTTTGAGCAGTTCCTCATACACACGGCCCAGGTGTCCTTGATACTGCGCGTGGAGTTCCAAGATCTGCTCGCGCCACGGCTCGCAGCGCTCCGCGCGCAGCAGCGGCGGCACGGTCCGGTGACCGCTGCGGATCACCTGGCGCACCGTCGCGCGCGCCACTTGGAGCGCCTGGGCGATCGCGCGGCTGCCGTGACCTTGTTCGTGCAACTTGAAGATCGCCGTGCGGGTCGCTTCATCGAGCATCGCCGGCCTCCCGATCAAAACGGCTGAACAGACTCTCCACGTCCGCTTTGCTGCGCGCCACGGCCTGCTCGACTTCCGTGCGTTCGACTTTGAGCAGCTGCTGCAGCAAGCCTTGCTCGAGGGGGCGGCGCGCGCGCCGCGCGATGCCCCCGAGCGCCCCGAGATCGTTGAGCCAGCGCTGCATCGCCGAGGGCGCGGCCGGCTCCTGTGTCGCTTGCGCCTGCAGATACACCTGCGGGCTGGCGAGGATCAACTCGCGCGTGCGCTCGGTGCCAGACTGCCAGCCCGAGTACAGCGCGCCGATTTCCCGACTCGTCGGCTTCAAGGGCGTGATCGCCTGCGCCAACTGCGTCGCCGCCTGAGCGTTGGCGCGCGCCAACGGCACCAGATACTTCATTGCCGCGTGCGCGGCGAGCGTCCCGGCACGCACGCTGTCCTGGATCGGGGCCGGCAACACTTGGATCAGCGCCAGACGCCGGCTGACCCAACTCTTGTTGCGCTCGAAGCGGCGCGCGAGTTCCTCGAGCGACAGACCAAAACGATTGCGCAACTCCGCCAGCAGCCACGCCTGATCGAAGGCGTCTTCGCGCGCGCAGCGCATCCGTCGCTCCAGCAGCAGCGCCTCGACTTCCGATATCTGCCACCCGGTCGCACGCACGGTGTCGCGCGCCAGGCGCTTCAGTGCCCGCACCCGCTTGTAGCCATCGATGAGGGTAAATCGCTCGGCCTCGCTCACCACGATGATCGGCAGTTGCTGACCGATCTCGGCCAGGGAGCCGACGAGCTGGCGCTCGGCGACGGGGGCGCGCTTGCGGATACCCTCGTAGCGCAGTTCCAGTTGATGCCACTCCAGTTCCACGCGCCCTTACCCGCGGCTCAGGCGACGGTGTCGCACCGCAAAAATCGCATCTCGGTGCACCGACTGGTGCGCACGCCGGCTCATCACTCGCTGCGGGGACATCGTTCGATTCCCTCATCGACGCTGATACGAGGGTCGGCACTGTGAACGCCATCGCCACGTTCTGACAGCCGTGATGCGTCACTTTTTTCTGGGCCGTGCAGCATTGCGCTTGGCGCACACGCCACTTTTGCTGGCGGGCCGCGTGCCGGCGCGCGCCCCGCGGGCTGCGTTGATAGCGCACGCCGGCGGCTCGCACGCTTAAGCGCCGTTGCTCCTGCGCGCACGTTCCGGCGCAGTACATATGCCCGGCATCGCACTCGCTACAAATGCACACCGCGATCCCGCAGCGCCGGCACTCGTATCGCCGGAACGTCCTCTCTCGCACCGCAATGCCATCCTCTTCCAGGACTGGACAATGCCGCGCGGCACGTGCATAAAAGAGCCGTGGAGCTGCCTCTCGCACGCACCGCACCGAAGGCCCGGGGGTTGACCGCAAAATCTTGCCCCGGGCCTTCGCTTCTTCGGCGTCAGACTCTAAGAATAACGAAGATGAGAGGCATCGCGAGCATCGCCATGCCAGATACCAATCTGGCCGCTGCGTTGAATACGCGCGACCGCTGACTGCCCTCAAATCCATTCAGCAGTAAACGCGCACCAACTCCGGGCTACTCAAGGCGGACTATTTTTGGCGAGCAAGACCGGACTAATTTTCGATAGCGCTCCAGGTGAAGGTCGTCCTACATCCCCAGGCGGTCGCCATACGGCAACATTAGCTCCTTCTGCACTGGGCGGCGCTGGGTGCAGTTTCACAGGTGTCAGAGTTCCATGTTCTTTTCCCAGGCACACGCTGGATCGAACGTTTCGCGTAAGCAGGTCAGCAGCGCCTGGACGCGGGTGAGGTGCGAGCGGCTGTGCGGAATCTGCGCACGAATCCAGAACTGAGGGATGGGGAACGCGTCCAGGAGCCGGACGAGTTGCCCGCGCGCAAGAGCAGCGCCCGCCATGTAGGACGAGACGATCGCAATGCCTGTTCCTGCGAGCGCTGCTTCGAGCAACATATGGCCGTCGTTCGTGGTCAGGCGCGGTTCCACGGTCACGGCGATCTGACCTTCAGGGCCCGTGAACGACCATATCGGTCCGCTTGGTCCGAAGTTGAGCAACTGGTGCCTCGACAGGTCCGCCGGATGCTGCGGCTCGCCATTGACCGCCACATATTGCGGGGATGCGACGACGAACCTATCGAGCGGACACAGGCCCACGTCGAGCACATCGTCGTAGCTCGCAGGCAGCATGCCCACCACAAGGTCGAATCCCTCCTCAACCGGATTTACAGTCCGGTCGATGACGACAACGTCCAGCGAGACATTCGGGTGCGCGTGCTGAAAACGCGCTAGCACTCTGGCGAGAAACACCGCCGTCAGAGTGGTGGGCGCCTTGATACGCAGAGGTCCCTCGAGTTCGTTCGATTGCCCTGAGATGCTGCTGATTGCGTCGTCTACGTCATGAACGATGCGTTGAGCGACGGGCAGCAGACGTCGTCCCTGGTCGGTCAGTGAGACCTTGCGCGTACTTCGTTCGAACAACGACGACCGCATGTTCCATTCGAGCTGTTCGATCCGGCTCGTCACGACCGACGGCGAAATATGCATCTTTCGTGACGCCGCCGAAAAGCTCCCACGCTGCGCGACTTCGAGAAACGTCTTGAAATTGGTCACGATGTCCATTTGCACCTCGCCAATAGTGCTGCATGGGGCTTTCCGCCATGCGCCTATCTTTCTGTAAAACAGAAAACTGCTCTTTGAAAATAGGCTATTCACCATCTCCGAGCACGCAATTATAGTAGGTCCATCGCTTTTTTCTTCTGTAGGAGTGGAAATGATTCGCAAATATGATGTCTTGGTCGTCGGCGGTGGCTCCGCCGGCGTAGCCGCCGCCGTCGGCGCGGCACAAACGGGCGCAAAGGTGGCGTTGATCGAAGCGGCGGGCTGCCTTGGCGGTGCATCGACTACGCGTAGTGTCCTGACCTATTGCGGCATCTATACGCTGCAGGAGGAGTCTCGGCAGGCCGTGCGGGGCGTAGCCGACAACGTAATTACCAAGCTCCGCGCGATGGGCGCCATCACGCCGCCGCAACGGCATCGCGGCGTCTTCCTGATCTTCGATCCCGAAGCCGTCAAGCGGGTTCTCGACGAGGTTTGCCAGGACGCCGGTGTCGACGTTCTTTTGCACTCGTGTGTGACGGACGCGCAGCGCGCCGAAGGCAAGATCTCGCGGATTCGCTTTGCCGATCATTCAGGCGAGCGCTGGATCGAGGCGGACGCCCTTGTGGACGCCAGCGGCGATTGCGATCTCGCCGCGTTCAGCGGCGCCTCGACGCGTTACGGCAACGGTGGCGCGGTTAATCTCGGCACGCTCGGAACTCGATTTGGCGGCGTTGCAGCCGATGCGGATATTTCGGCGGAAAGTGTGCACGCGGCGATTCACGCAGCCAAGCACGACGACGATCGCAGCGACCGCCGACGGCTGACGAAGGACAAAAGCGTCATTGCGCGTCTGCCGATTTCCGGGGACGTCGTCGCCTATCTGGCGTCCGTTGACTACGATCCGCGCGACGTCGTAAGCCTGTCCAGAGCAGAGGCAAGCGGCCGGGAACAGGCCTGGCAATACTTGGAGATACTGCGCCGGCTGCCTGGCTGGGAGCGCGCATACCTTGCCTGCACGGGCCCGGAGTTTGGGACGCGGGAAAGCCGCCATATCAACAGCGTCCGTCAACTGAAATGGGACGACGTGATGGCCGGCCGCCGCTCGCCCGATGCGATTGCGCTGGGCACGTGGGGCGTGGAATGGCACGACCGCGTTACTTACGAAAGCAGCTTCGAAGCCCCGCCAAGCGATGGAACCTACGATATTCCGCTGTCGTGCCTGATGAGCGTCGATACGCCGAACCTGTTCGCTGCGGGCCGCACCGCTGACGGCGATCGACGGGCCGGCGCCAGCCTGCGTGTCATGGGGACTGCGTTCGCGACCGGCCAGGCTGCCGGCGTCGCCGCAGCAAATTACGCTCAAAACAAGGGGGTGGACGTCGACGAAGTACGACGCAGCCTGCGTGAGCAG
>WNFC01002663.1_pt1 | contig 21406 bp, 22 predicted proteins | sample 5400541 | NCBI WGS metagenome assembly WNFC01 (sample SAMN13153342, study PRJNA577476) | soil metagenome | isolation source: 120 cm saprolite under Douglas fir tree site 2 hole 2 replicate 1 | place: USA:California | collected 2015-04-18
ACAGACCGACCCTGCTTCACGTAGGAAACGCTGGTCTCAGGAACCGACAAATAAACGCGCACTGTATCAATGCTCACTACAGTGACAATGGGATTGCTCTTCGAGTTCGTGCCTTGCTGAATTAAGGCCCCAGGGTCGACGAAGCGGGCAGTGACTACACCGTCATACGGAGCCCTGATTTTGGCGAATTCTCGCTGCGCTTCGAGCTTGCCCAGTTCAGCGCCCGCGAGCCCGACCTTGGCCTTCACGACCCCGGCATCGCCTTGCGCTACCGCATAAGCCGCCCTCGCGACATCGACTTCTTGTTGCGAAATCACATCGGGCTGGGACTGCCGAACATCTGCCAGCCTCTTATAGGTGACTTCCTTTAGTGACTCGTCCGCCTGCGCACGTCTTTCAACGGCCTGGGCTTCTTCAACCGCAGCCTGCGCACTCTGGTACTCCTTTTCTATTTCGGGCACTTCGACAAGCGCCAATATCTGGCCCTTTTCCACCCGATCCCCTTTGTCGACCTTTATCCATTGCAAGTAGCCGGCGACCTTGGAGTAGAGCGTCGCCTCGTTCAGTGCCTCCACCGAGACTGGCAGCGTTAGAGAAAGGACTGCTGGCTTGCGGAGGGGCTCGACCACCGTTACTAGGGGCAACGCGTCCGCTGTGCCTGATGATGCTCCGGGATCCGCCTTGCCCGCCTCTGCGCCACGGTGGGCGCGGAACACTGCCCACACCAGCAGACCTCCGAGGAGCAGAACGGGGATCCAGACCTTCGGCTTCATCGCCCACAAGTAGCGTTCAGCCACGGCGCATCCTCCTCGAAATCGTGAAATCCCGCCAAAGTGTTTTCATACTTGTGGAGCAGTTTCTGCTTTCCTTTCCTTCAGAGTGAGATACAGTGCGGGAACCACGAAGAGCGTCAGGACAGTTGACGCCGCCAGTCCGCCTACTACGGCTCGCGCCAATGGAACATTCGCTTCTGCCCCCGTGCCCACTCTGAAAGCCATGGGGAGCAGACCTGCGATGGCCGCGAGCGATGTCATGAGAATTGGGCGCAGGCGAATGCCGCTGGCGCGGACTACTGCCTCGTGCAGCGGCGTGCCTTTAGACCGCAGGCGATTCGCAAATTCGACTAGCAGCACACTATTCGAAACAGCGATCCCTACCATGAAGATTGTTCCGATGTAGGACTGAATGTTCACCGTGGTACCAGTCACGAGGAGGATCGCAACAACCCCAACCAGCCCAAGCGGCACTGCGAAGAGAATGATCAAAGGATCGAGGAACGAGCGAAATTGGGCGACCATTACCAAATAGACTAGGCCAACCGCCATCAATAACCCGAAGCCCAGGCCTGAAAACGATTCCCTCATGCTCTGGACCTCACCTCGCATCTCGACCCTATAGCCCGCCGGAAGACTGAGCTTGTCCAGGCGCTTCTGGATATCGGCCGCAACCGATGCCACATCCCGTCCGCTGACATTCGCGTAGATATCCGTCACACGCGTGATGTTGCGGTGCTCGACTTCGAGCGGCGTCACTCCGTGGGTAATCGTAGCGATGTTCCTAACCAGCGTGGGTTGCCGCGACGATTCGCCGGGAGGACTGGGATCGGTCAGTGGAATGTTCTCCAGTGTGGATTTGTCGCGAATCTCGTCTTCCGTATATTGAGCGCCCAGGAAGTAGTGGTTGCCGTTCTTTTCGTCAATCCAGAAGCTGGGCAGAAAGTTGACACTAGAATTGAGTGCCGTCACGACGTTTTGAACCACGTCCTGTTGCGTTAAACCAACATACGCTGCCTTAACGCGGTTGAGGTCGATGTTAAAAACCGGGTAGTCGAGTTTTTGCTGGATCCGCACATCGGCAGTGCCGGGAATCTGCCGCACCTGGGCTTCGATGTTCTGGGCGATGTCGTGCGCTACTGCCAGGCTGTTACCGATCACTTGAATGTCCACGGGAGAGGGCAATCCATTGTTGAGTGCCGCACTCAGCAGGCCTCCTGTGTCAAACGTGAAACTGACACCTGGAAACTCTTCAGGAAGTGCGCGGCGCAGGTGGCGCACGTACTCCTGTGTACTCGCGTGGTGATCTCCACTGAGCTGAATGTTGAAGAAAGTGTCCATAGGCCCGGCGTTCGGGGTGTAGGCTGCCGGCCAGTCGTAGAGGACACCACTATTAGTAATGATGGTGTTCAGCTCACGAGGGGGGATAAGTTGTCGCACAGCGCCCTCCACCTGGGAGGCCAGCTCCTCACTTAGTTCAATGCGCGTGCCTGACTGTGCGCGGACCAAAATCGTGAATTGCCCGGCGTCAATCGGCGGGAACAGTTCTTTCCCGAGCAATGGGTAAAGAAGGAGTGCCACTGCGAAGGCCACTCCCGCGGAGACCAGAACGACCAGTTTTTGCGCAAGCATCACAAATGGATTTCGATTGCTCTGTTTTTCCTGTGCTTCTTGTTCCACCTCAGCTCCTGGGCGTAGGAAACGAGCGCTGTAGGCAGGAATCAGTGTCATTGCCAACACGTAGGAAGCAGCCATAGCAAAGGCGACGGCCAAGGCCAGAGGAGTAAAAAGAAATCGCCCCAGTCCGCTAAGGAACACAACTGGGAAGAAAACTACGACCGTCGTGATAGTCGAAACGACCACCGGCATCGCCACTTCCTGGGCCGCTTCTTGAGCTGCGATCATAGGCGTCTTCCCCATGCGCAAATGTCTCACGGTGTTCTCCAGCACTACGATCGAGTCGTCTACGAGTCGGCCGACGGCCAGGGCCAAACCTCCCAGCGTCATGCCATTGAGCGTGTTTCCGGTCGCATAGAGGCCGATTAAGGCAGCTAAGATGGAAAGAGGAATAGTCAGAAAAATGACCATCGTGAAGCGGGCGCTACCGAGAAAGACCAATACCATCAACGCCGCAAGCACAGCTCCCAGCATCGCCTCTTTTTCGAGCGACCCGAGGGAACGACGGACATAGATTGACTGGTCGAAGATGACTCGAAGGTCAATGCCTGACGGGATTCGAGCGTTAATTGTAGGTAGCGCCCTCTTGAGACCTTCCACTACGTCAATCGTATTGGCGCCGGGCTGCCGGTAAATAGGGATATACACTTGCCGGCGGCCGTTCACATGGACGACGTTCGTCTGGATCTGGTAAGTATCCTTGACGTAACCAACATCTCTCACGAAAACAGGTGAGCCATTTACGATTTTCAGCGGAAAATTGTTGATGTCTTCAACCTTCGGTACCATCCCGTTGGTGACGATAAAGTAGTCCAGAGCTCCCATCTTTGCGTCGCCAGTGGGGATCAAAGTGTTCCATTGCCGAAGAGCATTCACCACGTCAAGACCGGACATGCCGTGTCCTGCTAGTTTGTTGGGGTCCACGTAAACCAAGATCCGGCGGATGCGGCCACCAAACACTGCCGGTGCAATCGTCCCGGTAATTCCGCTCAGCATGTTGCGGATATTGAAGTACGCAACGTCATAGAGTTGAGTTTCGTTCATGCTCTCGCTTGATACCGTCAGCAGCACAAGTGGCATTGAGGCCGTCGGATCATAGGGCATGACCATTGGCGGAATGGTTCCAGGCGGCAAGTAATAGAGGTCTGAACTGGCAAGCGAAGAAACTTGCGAGAGCGCGGTACTCGGATCGACGTCTGGGCGGAAGTAATCCCGCACCACGCTGACTCCGAGAAGGCTCTTCGACTCTTGGAGCGCGACTCCGTTCGCTTGCGAAGTCCAGCGCTCCAAGCGATTGGTAATGTCGCGCTCCATGGTCTCTGTGGGCATTCCGGGATAGAGGGTCAGAATCTGCACTGCGGGCGTCTTAAAGATCGGAAGGATGTCTGCCGGCATCCGCACAGCGACCGTTATGCCAATCAACAGTGTTGCAAGCACCAGAACGACAACAAGGTGCGGATTACGCAATGCCGCTCGGACCATTTATGGTTGTCCTTCCTTTTGGGTCGCTGTTCTGGACATTGGGGTCAGGGTTCTTGTTGTTGCACCGATTGGGCAATTTGGCGTAGCGACGCGTCATCGAGAGAGCAGCCCATGCCAATGAACCGTAGTCGATTCCGGCAATTGACTGTGGACGATGATTCGGACGTGGTCTCCCTGGGTAACCCGAATGCGCGGGCCGGGAATCTGCCCGTTGTAGGCAAACGCGTCTACGGCGACCTTCGGCAGAATGTGCCATCGAATAACCGAGACCTCCAGGTTGAAGACCTTTACACCATTCTCGATCCGTGGCTCTAAAGAGCGATCACCTTTTGTCTCCATTCCGTATTCTCGGGCGACAAGACGGGGATGAACGGCTGCCATCTCCTGCATCTTCTCTGCAGGAGTATCGCGCGGCATGATCATTCCCGGAGGCATGATCAAACCTCCAACTTCCTTGGCGCTCAGGCGAAGGTTCTTCCAATTGGCGGGCGCAACGAGTCCCACCAGTAGGAACGGAAGTGAAATCGAAGTGACTGCAAAGAGTTGCGGGCCAGTGACCCCACTGCTCATAGATTGATGATTGTGCTTTTGGTTGTCGGTCGATTTCGCGTGCTCTTTGGAGTGGGCATCCGACTCTTTGGAGTCGCGCGGCTGTCCTGTGAGACCGAACTCGTTCAAAAACTCCTGTTCTTCTTTTTCTTCTGATCTTTCCGCAATACTCTTCGGATTGAGCTGTTCCATCTCTCTCAGTTCTTGCGGAGTGATCTGTGGCAGGTCAGCGGACAAAAAGCACTAGCTTCCAGCTGTCATCGTCTTTCTCCGACTTGTCCCATGCAGGCATTCCGCCGAGCCGAATGCCATTGTGGATGACATAGTAGATCTCCCCGTCCGCGAGCTTCTGCGTGTCCGGCAAACGCATGTCAGGTGCTTTCGGATAGAGATTCTGGCCGATTTCTGTCTTTCCATTCCCGTCATTGCTGTGGCAAATGGCGCAATGGTCGGCAAAGTGAGCCCGCGCTTCGCTGAGAACGTCCGGGGTCGGAGTGAAGGGACTCGTCGCGTCGCGTCCCTCTGCCGGAACCGAAAGCCTTCGCGCCGTCTTGGCCACGTAAGTTTCCACCATTGACGGATTGTCCCGCGCGCTGAAGCCGCGCCGGATGGTGATCCATCCGAATGCAACGGTCCCACGATGGCTGCAGCGCTGATCAACAGAAAGAGATTGCGCTTTCTCATGTTCTTATCTTTACTGGGGGCTTGTGTTCATCTGAAATGGGATGTTGACCTCACGCACCGGCCGGTCGATTCCGCCTGGCTGCGAAGGAGCTTCGAGGCCATCCGTGAGCATGTAGGACTCGAGAGAAAGTGAGCTGGTGGCGAAGTTCTCCAGCGCCATGATGTAGGAGACTTCCAGCTGCATGAGAGTTCTCTGGGAGATGAGGACCTGTGGGTAAGCTGCCGCCATCTGCTGGTATTTTTTGGTATACATCTCATACGCCTTTTGCGCCCTCGGTATCATCTGGTTCTTGTAGCGGTCGACCGCGGTTTGCGAGAACGTGTAGTTCTCGACGACGCTTGCCGCCCGTTCCCGCAAAACCAGCTTCACGCGTTCAGCTTCGCGCTTCGCCCTCTCGGCGTCGGCTCTGGCGGCGGCGATGTTTCCCTGGTTGCGGTCAAAAATGGGGATTCTCACCCCTACGTCAGCAAAGCCCTGCAGTCCGACAGCTCTCCCGTTAGATAACAGCTCGCCATTCTGCTGCATGCCACCGCGGAGTTGCAGGTCGGGAATCGGTTCCCGCTTCGCGCGAGCCAAGGCTGCTTCGGCGCGTTTCACGCCGAGTTCGGCGATTCTTACGGCTGGACTCTCATTGACGATTTTCTCCACGAGTTCATCCGGATTGACCGCCTGGGTGTCTTCGAGTTTTCCTTCTAGCTTCATCAACGGAAGCCGCGGATTTCCCACCACCGCGGCCAATGCTTTCCAAACCCGCTGCTGGTTCTGCTCGGCCATCGTAACTGCGAGCTCTGCCTGCTGCGCTTCTACTTCCGATTCCAGCACGTCAGGGGCGTCCGCTTGGCCTACATTTGCGAGCTGACGGGAGGTCTCGACGGCGTCGGCGGCGAGTTTGCTGAGGTTGTGCCGCAACTCGAGCGTCTGCTGGGCAGACAGCGCTTGGATGTAGGACATCCGTACGTTGGTCACTACGCGCACTTTTTGCTCTTCGCCTTCTGTCTCTGCCTGTTTGAGCTCCTGGTCAAAAATCTTCCGATTCAGGCCCAGCTTTCCACCGAGTACGATGTCCTGCTGGACGAAAAACCCCTGCTCGCCCCCGTGAAACGACCCGCCTCGGATCTGTTCGCCCTGGTAGCCGACAGTCGGATTCGGATAAGATCCCGACTGCCTCTTCCTGCCTTCCGCCGCCTGGATGTTTGCAGTCGATTGTTTGAACGTCGGATTGTTCTGCAAGGCCATCTGTTGCAGTTCTTCGAGGGTGATCGTCTTTTGCTCGGAAAGAGGAGTTTGCGCCCGGCCCGGCAAGGCGACAAAAAACAAAACCCAGGAAAAGCAAAGAGCGAAGCGGATTACACGACGGAGTGATGGACTTTTTTCGACTCCCGCCCTCGTTAACTGCGCTGCTGTGGTCAGGTTATTCATTTTTGTGCTCCATTCCCGGCATGTTCATCTTCATTGGCTTATTGCCTTCCTGCTTTTTTCGAAGCTCCATGATTTGGTCGTACTTGTCTGGAGGCAGCACGCGTACGAACGTCATCATTCCCGCCATGAAACCGCTCCAGCCGGGACGCAGGCCGAAGTTTTCAGGTTTGTCGACCATTTGATCCATCGCCATCATGGGACCTTCCATGAAGGCATCCTGCGGAAAGCCCGGGACGGAATTCGCATCCTTGCTGACCTCGGGCTTTCCCATCTGCATCCCTTGATGCTGCACCCCGGGCATGTCTTGATGCTGCATCGAGCTTTCGGCTTTGAGCGGCGAGTTCGACATCCGTTGTTCGAAAGTCGAACCGACCCCCATTCCCCGACCCAGGCTTGGACCGTTTTCCTCAGAGGTGGCACTTCCTTGGCGAAGCATTCCCATGCCGCGCTCCATGTCGAGACCCGCAGGCATTCCGTTTCGCCGTGTCATCGGTCCAACGTTGGACGACATCTGGTTCATCATGTGGTGAGGGAGATGGCAGTGCAGCATCCAATCACCGGGATTGGTTGCGACAAATTCGATGTCGCGCGATTGCGCCACACCGACGAGCACGGTGTTCCCCGGTCCCCAGGTCGACTGGGGCTGTCGACCTCCTTCCGTGCCAGTGACGACAAATTGATGGCCGTGTAGGTGGATCGGATGGTGATCCATTCCGAGGTTGATAAGCCGGATACGGACGCGCTCACCGTGCCGCACGATCAAAGGAGTCGCAGCGGCTCCAGCTTTGCCGTTCAAGGTGAGCCAGTTGAACTCCATGTTCATGGAGTTGGGCACCGTTATATTGGGCAAGATGGCGTATTCCTGCAGAATGATTGCGAAATCTTTGTCGGCGCGAGGCTTGTAGGGCTCCTTGGGATGCATGATGAACGCGCCGATCATGCCCACCATTTCCTGCATCGCCATGTGCGAGTGGTAGAAATAAGTGCCTTCCTGATGAAGCGTGAATTCATAGACAAATCGCCCCCCGGGAGGGATCGGGTCTTGACTCGAACCGGGAGCTCCGTCCATCTCATTCGGGACTTCGAAGCCATGCCAATGCATGGAGGTCGCTTCGGGAAGGTGGTTGTCGACGATGATGCGAACGCGATCGCCCTGGTTCACCTGAATCGTCGGGCCCGGAGCGCTGCCGTTGTAACCCCAGAGGTCAACAATCCGTCCAGGAAATATCTCCTGTTTAACTGGCTCGGCTGTGAGATGGAATTCCTTTACGTCTCCGTCCATGCGCCACGGAAGTTGGGCCACGTCAGGCGTCTCGACAAGCAGGGGAGAGAAGTGCCCGCCCTCTGATTGCTTCTTACTGTGCATTTTCATCCCCTGCATCCCGTGAGACATGTCCTTCTCCTGGGCGGAGAGCACTCTCGCGGAAGCCACGGCGCTAGCTCCGGCGAGAATATTTCGTAAAAAACCACGTCTACTGTTCATGTTTCCCCTTTCAGGAAGAACCAATGGAAAATGCGGTTCAGGCGCAGCCTGTGGTCACGTACCAACAGAAACAGAGATGATCTGCGTTGAATAAAAGAGACTTCTTGCTTGAAGAACTACCTAGATACGAATGGAGAAGAGAACGGGCTGGAAATTACTGATGTTCGGAGGAGAATGGAGAGACGAGTATCGTTCACTCTGGATCGGGATAAGCGAAGAGCCGGTGGATGACTTAGCTACCTCAAGTTGGGAAACTGCGTGATCATCGGGGAAAACTCGCGAATTCTCCAGCAGCGCCTGAACCCTAGCAAAGCTTCCACAGTCCGGGAGTTGCAGCGAGGCCTGCCCTGCGACCTTGGGGCATTCCGCACAATCCGCCCCATGTTGTTGAGCGTGCATGTGATGATGAGGCGAAGAAGGTGTGCTCTCCGCTTGAGAATGATGATAGAAGCTTTTCTTGCCGACGCTCGCACAGTATGCTTCGCACACAGTAGCCATTGCTGAGTCGGCGCCAAACAGCGCCACTGCAAGCACAATCGCCACTGGTCTACGATGCAACACAATTTTTACGAATACTCTTGGCGTAATCCCGACGCAACTAGCGCGTCTGATCATCCCAAACATCACTCGAACCAATTTCCCCCATGATACCCGCCGTGGTAATTGACGGCAAACTTGCATCGTGCTGCTCTGTACGGGGTCCTGAAGAGCACGCATTGCTTGGTGCTCTTCGGTAAACCGCGTTTCCGCTCAAAAGAGGACATGATGACCGGCTCTCAGCTCGGAGTGCCGGATCTCCTCCCGCCGCCGGCGTAACAGATGCACGCGCACGGACCTTTGATAACATCCGCGGCCACTGGGTTGCCGCCCTACGGAAGTTTTTCATTGGCGAGGAGCCTTTCTCTGCATGCTCAGCACCGGCTTGGGAAATCCGACTCTCGGTGGAGTCGCGGCCTACGGCATCGCGCACGCTCGGAAAGAAGGGCTTGACTCTGGACTATACTCCAGAGTGTAGATTAATTGAGAGGAGCAAGAACAATGCAGATTGGCGCAGTTGGGAAGAAGGTCGGTCTCAGCGTCGATGCGATCCGCTTTTACGAACGGAACTCGCTGCTGCCGAGACCACCAAGAACGGACGGTGGTTTCCGTCAATACGGCGACAGTGATCTGGAGACGTTGGGTTTCATCCGACGCGTGCAAGATTTGGGATTCACGCTTAGAGAAGTGCGCGATCTCTTGGAATTGCGACGCAATCGGGTGCACCCCTGTGCACCAGTGCGCCACCGACTGGAACAAAAGCTTGCTGACGTGCAGCGAAAGCGCGCCGACCTTCAGAAGCTAGAGCACGAGTTACGGTCGGCTCTACGGAGTTGCAACACAGAACTCCGCAAGAGGAATGCTCACTGCCCGATTTTGAGAGAGACAGACAAGCGCAAGCCGGAGAGTAAGTGGTAAGAGTTGAAAGCCTTCAGACCCATGAGCGTCGCATGATTGTGCAGCGGTAGGCTGTCGAGGAGAAACCTGATGAAGGAGAGATCTCTGGCAATTGGCTCAACCCTGGCTGCGTTTTTGGCCTCGCTATGTTGCCTGGGTCCGTTGCTTTTGGGTGGTGCCGGATTAGGCGCGGTGCTCGTGGCAACGTTCGCTCCCTTGCGACCCTACTTTCTTGCCGTAAGCGCAGTTTTATTAGCTGGAGGATTTTATTTCGTCTATCGCAAGCCAAAAGCTGGCGAAGCGTGTGCGGGAGGGATATGCGCACCGAAGAGCGGGACTCGCCGCATTGCGAAGCCTCTGCTCTGGCTGGCGGCGCTCGCGGTTGCTGCGCTCGCTTTCTTCCCATCGTATGGCCTCAAATTAGTTGGAAGACCGGCTGCTGCAGCGCCAATATTTTCGGCAACTCTCCAAACCGCGGAATTGAAGATCACTGGGATGGATTGTTCGGTTTGCTCTGGAGTGATCCAGCGAAAGCTGCTTGAAACACCGGGAGTTGCGAAAGCCGAGGTGCGGTACCCGGCGGGGTCGGCAACAGTGCAATTCGACTCGTCGCAAACCGATACCAGCAAGCTGATCGCAGCTGTGAAGGATACGGGGTACAAAGCAGTGGTTTCGAATTCGGCGCAAGAATGAGGCGATTGGCGTGACGAGAAAATTTGACCTCGTTGTGATTGGAACCGGGTCAGCAGCATCTGCTGTGGCGTCGCGGTGCCGGTCTGCTGGATGGCAGGTGGCAGTCATCGATTCGAGGCCGTTCGGGGGGACGTGCGCGCTCCGAGGATGCGACCCGAAAAAGGTTCTTGTCGGCGCTGCGGAAGCCGTTGACTGGGTCCGCCGAATGAAAGGGAAAGGAATTCGGGCCGAGGAGCTCCGGATTGATTGGCAGGAATTGATGCGCTTCAAACGATCATTCACCGAGCCGGTTCCCAAGAACCGGGAAGAGGGGTTTGCGGAAGCTGGGATCGCGGCGTTTCATGGCCGTGCTCGATTCGTTGGCCTGTCCTCGATTCAAGTGGACGACGACGTGTTAGAAGCGCGGTATGTAGTCATCGCAGCAGGACAAAAACCCGCAGACTTGAAGATTCCTGGGACGGAACACCTCACGACAAGCGAACAGTTCTTGGAGTTGGACGAGCTTCCAAAGCGGATTTTGTTCATCGGAGGCGGATATATCGCGTTCGAATTCGCTCATGTGGCGACACGTGCCGGAGCGCAAGTCACCATCGTACATCGCGGACCTCGTCCCCTCCCGCTTTTTGACCCTGACCTGGTCGATGAAATTGTGACGAGTAGTCGTGAGCTTGGCGTTGACGTTCAAATCGGGAGTGAAGTCATAGGCGTTGAGAAAAGGTCCGGCCAACTGGTCGTTCAGGCCTCTGCTTCTGGTCAGAAGCGCACATTCGAGGCGGACATGGTCGTCCATGCTGCGGGTCGCGTGCCTGAGATTGACGACATGAATCTGGATACAGCAGGAGTCGAATGGGACAAAAAGGGTGTTAGGGTCAATGAATTCCTGCAGAGTGTATCGAATCCTGCTGTGTATGCGGCAGGCGATGCTGCGGCGAGTGGAGGCCCTCCCCTGACTCCCGTGGCTAGCTACGAAGGCATCATCGTAGCGGCGAACTTGCTGAAGGGGAACAGCCAAAAGCCGAATTATCTGGGCATTCCGAGTGTGGTTTTTACGATTCCGCCATTAGCTGCTGTGGGCCTCAGTGAAAGCGAGGCACGCAAGCAATCTCTGAAATTCAAGGTCAACAAAGAGATGACTTCCGGTTGGTATTCATCGCGCCGGGTCGGAGAAAAGTATTCCGGGTACAAGGTTCTCGCCGAGGAAGGGACGGATCGCATCCTGGGAGCGCACGTGCTTGGTAACGAGGCTGAAGAGGTAATTAATCTCTTCGGTGTGGCGATGCGGTCGGGGATACGCGGTACCGATCTCAGACACATGTTATTTGCCTATCCGACGCGCGGATCGGATGTGCCGTACATGCTGTAGAAATTTCTAAGGAGAACACACCATGCGAAATACGAAGACAACGACGATTCTGTTTAGCGGGTTGCTGACAATCCTCGCCCCGTTGTCAGGATTCGGCCAGGCGTCAAAGACAAAACAACCTGTAATGGCGAAGCTGCAGGTCACGCAATGCGCGCTGAAGGTCAGCGGCATGACTTGCGGGGGCTGCGCCGGGATGGTGGAGAAGAGTCTGCTCAAGCTGGACGGTATAACAACAGCCAAAGTGGATTACAAGACGGGCGAGGCGCAAGTCGAATTCGACTCAAAGAAGACAACGCCCGAGAAAATTGTCGCCGCATTCAACCAGGTGAATTCGGGTTTTCGGGTGGAACAGTCGAACCCAAATCACAACTAGATCGAAGCCTCAAACGCCAGGCGAGGAAGAGGAGTCCTCATGTCAGACTGCTGTTCAGTAAGAGATAGTTCCAACGCCCCGGCAGTGATGGCTTGCCCGGTGAGCGGGACGCGTTCGAAACGGGTGGACATGCTTACGGTCAAGAGTCTCGTCCGTCAGCTCCCCCTGGGGATGCCGAACACGCAATACTATTTCTGCGAGGCGGCGGGCTGTGATGCGGTCTATTTCCCTCTGGACACACAGGCGCCGCTCTTCTATCGCGACGACCTGATGGTCCGGGTCGGAAGTAAGGAGACGGCGGACCCCATTCCAGTTTGCTACTGCTTTGGGTTCACACGAAAGGACATCCAGAGGGAGATCGCCGAGACAGGGCACTCGACCATCGCAAATCGGATCTCGGAGGAAGTAAAGGCCGGCAACTGTGCCTGCGAAGTCAAGAATCCCTCTGGCAAATGCTGTTTGGGTGACGTCACACGGACGGTGAAGGACCGGCTGAGCCAGAAAGGAGAGTCGAGTTATGACAGAGCACAAGGCAGCTTGCTGTAGCTCACCAGCGGCGATGTGCTATTGGTTCGCGGTATCTCTGACAGCCTGGGGAGTACTCAGCCTCGTGGGAATCTACTGGCGTCCTCTCCATGCATTGTCCGCCGCCACGATCCTTTTCGCGATGGCAATCGGCTGCGTTGCTAACTGGCTTAGGAATCGCACTCTTCACTGCGGGATTACCGGACCAGTATTCTTGATCGCTGCTCTGGTGTTCCTGCTGTCAGACCTGACTGGCACTCACCTCAACAGTCTTTTGGTTTGGCCATTCGTTGTCATCGGAGTCGTAATCGCGTTCCTGCTCGAATGGCGTCACACGAGGTTTTCGGCGTCGTAGAGTTGTGAATTGCGATTGCATTCCGAGGGATGCCATGTGCTCTGCAGAGAGGTAAAGGCATCCATGAATTCTGAAACGGTTAGCACAATACGCCGCAGCCGAAGCCGACTTGCAGCTCGAAATTTCCAAACAATATCCGGACGTCCAAATCGGACCGGGTTACACCTACGAGGAGAAGAATAACTTTTTCACACTCGGGCTCTCGACCACATTGCCTATCTTCAACCGCAACCAAGGCCCCATCGGTGAGGCCGAGGCTCGTCGCAAAGAAGCCGCGGCCGCTTTTTTGGAGAAACAAGCGCAAGTCATCGCCGGAAGCGAACGAGCGCTGGCCCTGTATATCGCAGCGCTAAAGGAACTGGCCGGAGCCGACCAATCTCTTCGCAAGCTCCAGGACGCTCATCTGCAAATGATGGAGCAGGCAGTCCGGCTCGGTGAGGAAGATCGGCTGGGCCTTAACGGTGTGCAAATCGAGAGTTCGGTTGTGGCTCGGGCGAGATTGGATGCGCTTGCTCACGCGCAGAGCGCGCTCGGCGAACTAGAAAACGCTGTCCAACGGTCGCTTGATCCAGGCGATGTGTTTTCCGTTAGTCCCGAGTCTCCGGCACTCGGTAAGTCGGCCAAGGAGTCAAAACGATGAACCTAAACTCCAGCCTTCCGAACATCGGCTCGATTGATATTTTCATCAGCACCCTCCTGACGCTGACATTCCTGGCAGCCTGCCAAGGTCGCTTTGATAAAGACGATGCGGACCGCCAGGCTCAGGCGAAGAAAAGACCGGCCCGAGTCTCCGTTGAGAACGGGCAAACAGTCCTTACCGTCGATACGCCGACACAAGACCGCCTAGGGCTTGAAGTTGTAACTCTCACCGCAACCCTCGCTGTTCGCAGGTCACACTTCCTGCTGTCGTTCTTTCCGTTCAAGACCTCGCAACTTTTCGCAATGCCTATGTCTCGACGCAGGCGCAGCTTCAAAAATCAAGGGTCGAAGCAGGCGTCGCTCGCTAGGAATACACACGTCTGAAGTCTTTATTCGAACAAAATCAGAATATCTCCGAAAAGTCGCTCCAATCCGCGGAGGGCACTCTGCAAGCGAATGAGGCGGATGTTCACGCCGGGGAACAGCAGTTGAACCTGCAAGAATCTGTCCTTCGGCAGGAGTGGGGCAGCGTCGTCGCGAAATGGGCCGTGGAAAGCTCATTGGAGCTTCAGCACGTTTTCGATCAACGCGAAGTGCTGGTGCAAATGACGATGCCGTCCGGTGCAGCGTTTGGGGCAACAAAGACCATTTCACTTGAAATCCCCGGCGGGACCCGAACGGAAGCGATCCTTGTTTCAACCTTTCCTAGGGTCGATCCGCGAATTCAAGGCACGAGCTTCCTTTACGTCGCTCCTGCTCATTTAGGGCTCACTCCCGGCGTGAATTTGCTCGCTCATCTTTCGGTCGGCAGTCAGATGAAAGGGCTCATCGTACCTACGTCGGCAGTTGTTTGGTCCGAGGGGAAGCCTTGGGCATACCAGCAAACAGCGTCCGACCGTTTTACCCGTCGTGCCGTGTCTACTGATGTCCCCGTCGAAAAAGGTTTCTTTGTCACACAAGGGCTCTCAGCCGGGGACCGGGTCGCGACACAGGGAGCGCAGGCTCTGCTCTCAGATGAATTGCTCTTACGTGGCCAGGGCGGAGGAGAAACGGATGAGAATTGAACGAAGGGGCGCCCAATGCTGAATTCCATTGTCCGCTTCTCAATCCGCTTTCGCGGTATTGCGATTTCGCTCGCGTGTGCCCTCCTGATCTACGGAATCTTGTCACTCTCCCAGGTGCCTTACGACGTTTTCCCGGAGTTTGCACCTCCTGAAGTCTCCATTCAAACAGAGGCACCGGGCCTTTCTCCCGAGCAGGTCGAGGTTCTGGTCACTCAGCCGATTGAGAACGCTATCAACGGCGTTGCTGGAATCGAGTCCCTGCGTTCCCGGTCGATTCAGGGCCTTTCTGTAATCACGGTGGTCTTTCGCCCGGGCACGGATATTTATCGCGACCGTCAAGCCGTCACCGAGCGTCTGTCCACGGTCGCCAGCGAACTGCCGACCGGAGGGCAGCCGCCTTTGATGACGCCCCTTACTTCCTCCACGACATGGGTCATGGAGGTAGGTCTCACTTCGGACAAACAATCGCTCATGACTGTGCGAACGGTTGCCGACTGGACGGTCAAGCCGCGGTTGTTGGCGGTTGCTGGTGTTGCTGGAGTGGAAGTCGTCGGCGGAGACGTCCGCCAGATTCAGTTCCAGTTCGATCCGCAACGGCTCGTGCAATATGGATTGGGCATCGAGGACGTGATAGCTGCGGCTCGACAAGCCACTGGGTTCGCGGGGCGGGCTTTGTCGATACCCCTAGTCAAAGAATCGTGTTGCAAACCGAAGGTCAGTCACTGACCACTGCGCAGCTCGCACGCACGGTTCTGGTCCATCACAACGGTGGGAACGTGTTGCTGGGTGATGTGGCTCGCGTAAAAGATGCGCCAGCGGCGCCGATCGGTGCCGCCACGATCAGAGGAAAGCCGGGCGTGATCTTGATAGTTGATGCTGCCTATGGCGCGAATACGCTCGAAGTCACGCACGGTATCGACAAAGCAGTCTCAGAGCTGCGTGCGAGCCTCGAAGCGCAAGGAATCTCTGCTCACCCGGAAGTCTTTCGCGCCGCCGACTTCATTGATGTCGCGCTTCACAATGTTCGCGATTCGTTGCTCATCGGTGCAGTCCTCGTCATCTTGATTCTCTTTTTGTTTCTCTTCAATCTTCGCACTGCCGCGATCTCTTGCACTGCAATTCCGCTCTCTCTGCTCGCAGCAGTAATTGTACTCGACAAGATGGGCTTGAGCCTGAACACGATGACATTGGGAGGTCTTTCGATAGCCATCGGCGAGGTCGTCGACGATGCAGTGATTGATGTCGAGAATATCTATCGTCGCTTGCGCGAGGATCGAGCGTTGCCAAGCCCGCGCTCAACATTTCAAGTCGTGCTCGACGCCTCACTCGAAGTAAGGAGCGCTGTTGTTTACGCCACATTTGCGGTGATCCTGGTTTTCTTCCCGGTTCTGAATATGTCTGGCTTGGCCGGAAGGATCTTCGGGCCCCTTGGCATTGCTTACATCTGGGCAATTCTCGCCTCGCTTGTGGTTGCTCTCACCGTCACACCTGCTCTTTGCATCGCTCTACTGGGTGAGCGCGATCTCCCACCTCAGGAACCGCCCGCCGTCCGTTGGTTGAAGCGCGGATATCACGGGCTTCTTGTCCGAATTGAGAAAGCACCAGGGCTAGTGATGGCCGCGGTCGGACTTCTTGTTGCGCTCGGGATTGGCACTCTGTTTCTTTTGAGCGAATCGTTCCTGCCCGAGTTGCGAGAGGGAAACATCACGGTATATATGACCGCGCTCCCCGGGACGTCTCTTCAGGAATCCCTGCGCCTCGGGAACCGGATCACGGAAGCACTCCTGAAAATCCCTTCTGTGCAATCCGTCGCCCAACGAGCGGGACGAGCCGAACTGGGTACCGATACCATGGGCACGCATGAGAGCGAAATTGATGTGAACTTGAAAGCGCGCAACGGGAATCACGTGGAGGCGGCACAGGCTGGTATCCGCCAGATCATTTCTCAGCTACCCGGCCCGATACTAACGTCGAACAGCTTTCTAACGGAGCGCATCAACGAAACACTTTCCGGTTACAGAACTCCTGTCGTGGTCAATGTCGTCGGCAACAACCTGGACCAGCTGGACCAAGAGGCAGGGGAAGTTATTCGCGCGCTTGGAAGTGTGCGGGGCGCAGCCCAAGTCCAGATCCAATCCCCTCCCGGCATGCCCCAGATTGTGGTGCGACTTCGTAAGGACGATCTGGTCCGCTGGGGCTTCGATCCGCTGCAGGTTCTCGATGTAGTTAGGACTGCTTATGGTGGCGACATTGTGGGGCAGGTTTACGAAGGAAATCGAGTTTTTGACGTTTCGGTCATTCTCGCCCCTGGCGACCGGCCTAGATAACCGAGGAGGGAATGACTGTTCCCGGCTCAATGGGACTGGCAACGGCTTTGAACTTTCAGCCGACGGGTGCGGGCAAAGCGGCCATCACCGGCGACTTCGTCCTTCTAGATAGCGAAGTCAATCCGGTGATCAAGGCTCTCCGGCAGAATGGCATTCAGGTCACTGCCATTCACAGTCACATGCTTGAGGAGCAGCCGCGCCTCTTCTTCATGCACTTCTGGGCAAATGATGATGCAGTCAAACTGGCGAAAGGCCTGCGAGCAGCACTGGACAATACAAACTCAGCAAAATGAGCCACCAAAACGATCCCGAGACGCACTTGGTGACCAGAGTGTCGTTCCCTCGGTTCGTTGGGTATTTCTTGTGGCTGGGAACCGTGGGGTTCGGCGGACCGATCGCGCTTGCCGGACACCTGCAGCAAGACCTGGTCGACGAACGCGGCTGGATAACCAGGGAAGAGTATCTTGAAGGTCTCGCTCTGGCGCAACTTGCTCCCGGCCCTCTGGCAGCCCAGCTCGCGATTTACCTCGGCTACATTCGCGCGGGCGTGCTGGGGGCCACTGCTGTGGGTGTGGCCTTTGTCCTGCCTTCATCCCTGATGGTACTGGCGCTCTCGGCAGCTTACGTACGCTTTGGCGGGCTGCCGTGGATGCAGGGGATGTTTTACGGCATAGGCGCCGCGGTGATGATTTTCGTAACGAACCTGCCATCCAAGGCCTGCAGCGTTGACCGGAACTGGTAGGCGGTTCCGGTCAGCCACAAGTCCGGCTCGCTGACAGCTTCCTGATGCAATTACTTCTTGTCTTCTCTTGCTTCTTTTGCTTCGGCGATCCGGGCCTGTTGGCCTGCATCCGAGACAGCCTTCAGGAATGCCTCTGCGCTCTTGGGAGTAGTTGCTTTGCCCGAAAGAATGTTGCGGAACATCATGTGCTTGCCGTAAATGGCACGAGTGGAGTCGTTGTCCTGCTCCACCACCGCACCTTCAAGCGTCAAGCCGGCGAATACACCTTTTGAACGCGAGTAGGTCAACATTTCAGTGTTCATCTTCCAGTCAGTTCCGGCGGACGCATGACGGCCAACCGGGCCCGCCGCAACCGATCCTTCACCCGTAAGCTCGAACTTGCTCGAAAGCAGATGCTGGAAACCCTGGTCGTTCATAACCAGCATAACTAGGTCCACACCTTCGACGCCGATCTGCAAACCCCAACTTCCACCGCCAACGGAGACGAACGCAGGCGCGCTCCAGCCTTCAGCGGTGTGGCAGGTGGCCACGCCACGTCCGTGCTTGCCGCCAAAGATGAAGCCACCTTTGATCAGGTTTGGCACTACCAGGATGCATTTTGCATCGCTCAACACTTCCTCCGGGATCCCTTTGTCTGGAGTCGCCATGATGGCGTGCAGAACGTCGACGGACGATTGCAGGCGCGCGACTGAGTCTTCACGACCCGAGCCTGCCCACGCATAGGTCCCAACCATGCCCATGACGCTGATCAACAGCAGTGACATTGTCTTTTTCATGAATTATTCCTTTCGGAGCTGCGGAACTAAGAGGGGAAGACTTCAGATGGGCTGACTTAGTTCAGAGGACCTGAAAGAGAGAGAAGACGTGCTCGTCTCTAACCTCACGATCGCCCACGCCTAAGAGAATAGCTGATCCAAATTGCTCACTTGCATCGAGGTCAAAGCGGATTGCCTCGCCTGTCATTAGTCCAGAACTGACGGTTCATGCTGTAATGAGAGCAATATTGCACAGAATCATTATCATTGACGTGTCATCGTGGGCTTGGCGAACATCACTTCTCGTCTCTCTTACAATCATCAGGCGCCGCCGAATGGGCAGCACTTAGGAAAGGCGGACCTTTAGCCATGGACCCCGTCGTGCATAAGCTTCGCATCGTGCTTGCCTCAATCACTGACTCATTGAGGAAGATTTTTGGCATGAACAGCGGAGATTTCGCATCCCAGAGAATGTGTCCATTCTGCGGGTTAATAACGCCACGCCGCAAGACATGTTGCTTAGAATGCGGCAAGTCGTTCAAACCTGCTTAACGCGGGTACCGCGGGTCTGGTCAAAATTGGACAGTTCCATTCCGAATGATTCGCGAAAACTCTCGCCGGAAAGGACATACCCTTCTCGTCAGTTGCTGATTTGAGCAGGAGCTGGCTTGGCGCGGTTCCATCCTTCCCGTGATCTTTCGGGACGACCTATACGTGCCGATGTGTGGGCTCCCAGCCTTGGTTCACGCTGTTGTGTCCGCTTCACATTTAGAATGAAGTGAACAGTCGCCCACAAGAAGTGAGGACCGTCAGACTTTATCACGAGCGCGTCTGCGGACTTCAAAGCGCCTTCGGTCAATTCCAGATGGTCGGTCAGCATGACAATGGGAACCTGTGGTTTGACCTTCTTAATCTCTGCGGCGACGGTCGTGGCGCCATCCAAAAGGCTCAATTCGTAGTCCAGCACAACTACGTCCACTGACTGCGACATCAACAGTCGTAGACCATCGGATCCGCTCCTTGCGGTTACCAACTCGTATCCGTTTTCTTTCAACAAACTGAGTTGGGCTGGATCACGGTGAATACACAGTAGACTGCTATAGGTACTCATTCGGGTCATGTATATAAGGAGGCTTCCGGCAATTCTGTTCCAAATTGCTCAATGAACTCGACGAAGGGAAAGCACGGGCGGGTGAAAACCAGTAATCTCGAAAGCCACGGGAGAAGCCCTATATATTCTCAGGCCGTGATTCTGGCTTCTTGGAACCCGGAGGGCCCTTCACCGCAGATTCGAGTGATCACCGGCAACAGGCGCTTGGAAGCTTCATTCTTGGACACGAACGCATCCACCACACTCAAGGCCTGTTCTCGAATCCCGTCGTCACTGGAAACCATGACGATTGGAACTTGTGGCCTGAGGCGCTTTATTTCGGTTGCGACCTCGTGCCCATTCATCTCGGGCATGTGGTAGTCGACGATCACGGCAGCAACCGCGCAGACTGCAGCAATTTGTAAGCCCTGTCGGGCGGAGGCGGCCGTGAGCACCTCATATCCACGTCTTTGGAGCAGCGCTCTTTGGTAACCCAGCATGCTGTCATCATCGTCGATGCACAGAATGGTTTTGCGTCCTGGGTAATTCATTTGGATCCTCCACAACACAATGATCGCCGTTGTGCCACACTGGGCGCTGCTCACAATTGCACACTTTTCGCGACAGGTGTTGTACATGTTGATCTCGGTCAATATTGATCGCGGTGACCTCTTGCCCGCGTTTTTGGCGGGGATCCCGCGACCCCCTGGACCAGAGCAATTGTGAACAGACATCTCGAACTCGGAGCCATTAACATCGGTAGCGCATCTCTTCAGCTTTTTGAGAGGACACAAATGAAAAGACAGTACCTTCACCTCTCCGCTTATTCCTGCGACGAGTGTACCGGCCCGGTCATTGCTGGCTCGCTAGGGGTCCGTGAGAATGAAATATCGAAAGAGACTGAGATCAGGCAAGTGGGAGCAATCTGCCTGTCGTGCGGACATCGGCAAAGCAAAGCCACTGAGCCGGCGCGTGCCCGTTATTTGTCGCCGTTCGAATGGGGTGCGATAGAAGCTCGTTAGCCGCGGCGACTTGCGAACGTGGCGACGCTCAATCGTGCAGAACCACATTGAGCAACGAGCTGTGGACCTGCAGACCTCAGCCGTGATTGCACCCGTACGATACCTGGCTTCGAACGCCACCTACATCAGCGCATTGCGCAAGGTGCTTGTGGCCGCACGCGAGAGGTTAAACAGTCCTCTTCGGGCCTGGCGGGAGAGTGCGCGATTTTTGAAACAGCTTTTTGGCGCACGTTGTTCGATGATCGCAATTGTGAGGAACCAAACGGCTGCGATAGCGACGCGGATCTACGAGCCGTTCGTACTGTGCATTTCTTAAAAAATGACCACATGAATAACTGGATCAAACGTGTTGAGGCTGATACACAATCCCGCAACCGTCATAGTGACAATCATTCTGCTCGGGTCGAGCGCCGTCCCCCAATCGGATTCCGAGAGACTCGGAATGTCGGCTAACGAACTGGCACGGAAGGTGGTCACCAACGAACTGAAATTCCAAGACGACGATCACGGCCACTGGATGTACCGGCTCGAAAAAGAGGAGTCCGGGAGGAAACAGGTCCAGGAAATCGTCGAGACAAAAAATGGTTCTCTCAGTCGATTCCTCTCCATTGATGGCCATCCGCTTGACGCCAAACAGCAGCAGAAGGAGAACCAACGTTTGCAGAGGCTCGTGAGCCATCCAGATGAGCAACGGAAATTACAGCAGGCGAGCAATAAGAGGGCAGAACAAGGGGCGCGCTTGTTCAATATTTTGCCTGATGTATTTGTGTTTAGCTATGCGGGTCGTCAGGGGGACCTCGCAACGCTTACCTTCAGACCAAACCCGAATTATAAGCCGCCTTCAATTGAAGCTCGGGTTTTCCACGCCATGCAAGGTGAGATGACGGTCGATACCAAACAAGAGAGACTGGCAGCGATTAATGGCCACCTCATGGAGGATGTGAAATTCGGGGGCG
>WNFC01002095.1_pt1 | contig 21405 bp, 21 predicted proteins | sample 5400541 | NCBI WGS metagenome assembly WNFC01 (sample SAMN13153342, study PRJNA577476) | soil metagenome | isolation source: 120 cm saprolite under Douglas fir tree site 2 hole 2 replicate 1 | place: USA:California | collected 2015-04-18
TACGTCGCGTTTCGCGCCGGCGCGTTGTGGGTCAAATCGGGTGTGCATTACGAGCCACCGTGGTGCACCCCGATGAGGCGGTCCAAGCGTTAGCAACGACCGCCCTAAGCGAGGTCCGCCGCATCCAGGAAGCCGCACGCCGCAAACTGGTGGCGCAGCGGCGCGAAATAATCGCGAGGCGGCTCGAACTACTTATTGAGCAAATCGCCTAGGTGCTGCGGGTGGACCCCGGCAAGCTTAGGAGCCGGGCGCGGAATCAACATATCGCTTTCCAGCGACAAACCGCCATGTATCTAGCCCGCAAGATCAGCGCGGCTACTTTTCCTGCCATCGCGGCTGCGTTTCGAGCGGGATCATTCGACCGTGGTTTGGGCCTGCCAGGTCATCGCGGGCCGAATCGCTCGTGATGCTGCTTTCCGCCTGTTCATCGAACAATTGGAACGTCAGGTAGTCAATCCAACGGCAACCACGGTCGCGGCGGCTGGCTGAGAGCGATGCCGAAGGAGATTCACGAAGCGCTCCCGGAGACCGAGAGGAGCTAGCGGCAATGGCTGAGAGTGTACCCGCAGATTAAGGCCGGCAAACTGCCGGATTTCGCGTGGCGCGCGATTGGAGATTGTCGCTCACAGAAATCCAGCAATGGATCGCGCGCGAAGCGAAACGAAGTGAACAAACGCGAATGGGAGGCGGTGACTCGGACAGCAGGGCCAATGGCCCCGTTTTTGCCAAGGCTGAGTACGGCGACAATACAGTGACTAGTCACGCAAATAGACTGAACGTTGAGCTGCTTGACAAGTTGGCAGCAAGCTGCCTAATGTTGCGGCGACTGCACATTAACGGGACGGCCCGTGCTTACGACACGAACCGCCCCTCGTCAGCAACCTCGGAGGATAGATCCGATGGCCACCGACTTAGTCCGGCATGATGCCGGAAATTCCTGCGTCAAACCACAGAATAATTGCCCGCTGGGCGGCAGGCAGCTCCTGCGTGAGGCCGACTTGACTATGGCCCCGGCAACCTCTGCAGCAGCCGCGTGCGGCGCGTCATGACGCGAATCACCTTTCGCAACGTTCTGCTCGGGGGTCCGGTATGGGCGGTACGCCGTGGTCATTGGCAGCCGGCGGAAATGATCGCACGAGGCCGCGCTTGCTGCCGCATCAAATTCATCGACACCCGGAATTGTGCGAAGCGGCGATATGAGGAACTCTCTGGCCAAGAACGGCCAGGATCGGCCGCTCGATCCAGCCGAGACGGCAACTGCCGCATGAACCAGATTCTGACGCTTGGAGAGGTGGCACAATATCTGAGAGTCAGCCCGTCCACCATTTACCGGTTGGTTAAGGTCGCCCAAATTCCAACTTTTCGAGTCGGCCGGGACCTTCGATTCCGGAGAGATTTAATTGACGCCCTGGACGCAAGAACGCCAAGCGATCTCAAAAACGGCAATCTACCGGAGAAACACGTGAATAATGACACAAATCTCGCGGCGCTCCTGGTCGGCGGATTTGTACAGCTATTCGACAGGCTACAGGAGCTATGGCTTTACGGACCGTCGGGCTTCTGGATTCCGCCCATCACAACAACGCAGCTCGTCCTGCGCACAGCGCCCGTTCTTGCGGTGACGGTCGTGTTCCTGGTCTGCAGCGAGAAAGCACCGAATGCAGCAGTTTTGCTCGGCGCTGCGTTATTCGATTTTACGATAATGACACGCGGGCGCCGGACGCTGCGTGCAGTTGTCGCATTCGTCCTGTTCTGCGCGATCCTCAATGCGACCAGGGTAACCAGTTGGCATCCTGCGCTGATGACGCGGTTATAAAAATGGCTCAAGGAGGAATCGAAAAATGAAACGCTACGCAACAACCACTTTTGCACTGCTGTTGATGACCGCAGGTTCGGCCTTCGCCGCGACCTCGGGCTGGGGCCAGTTCGACACTGGCATTACCCAGATCGTCAATCTGCTGCAGACGGACGGCGCCTTCGTCGCCATCGGCCTCGGCGTTGCCGGCGCGGTGGCGGGCGTGGTCAGCCGGGCTGGCCTACACAGTGTGATGGAGTATGCCGGAATCGGTGTAGCCGCTGGCGCACTGCTGGCTTCGATCACCACGGTCGGTGGACTCATCGGTGTTGGAGTGCTGATCGGCTAGGAGGTTCACGATGTTGTTCATCGATAGAGACAACATTAGCGATGGGCTAATCGGATTAGCTATTACCGGGGCGGTGGTGCTTGGCTACTCGCTTTTGTTCGCCGCACCGGCACATGCGCAACTCGCGGTAAGTGACGCACCTGCTGAAGCCAGCCTCGCAGATATGGATACGGTGCAGGAACCCGGCATCCTTCAGCAGTCCACGAACGCCGCTACATCGCTCACCACGGCGGGCGGCGCCGGGGCCTGGCAGAGCCTGGCGCCGTACTACGCGCAGCTCAACAACAACCTCGCGAGCGGCATTCCCGACGCCAACACGTTCGCCGCAGATTTTCCCGGCTTTCAATTGCTGCCGCCCGACGTGCTGCCGTTGGACCAGAACATCACGACGCAGTCCCTCAACACCTACGCGGGCGCCTTAACCATCGCGCAGACTCAACTTAATGATCTGGGCGGAGAGGACTCTCACTTGAGTGGCATCGAGGCCTGCAACCACTCCGTCGTCGCCGTGCTCCAAGCCATCCAGTGCAATACCGAGGCGCAGTTGGCAGTGGCGCAGCGCGAACAGATGAACGGACAACTGCTCGCGACCCTGCTCACCGTCGAGGCGGTCAAGGCCGCGGAAGAATTGGACGAAAGAGCGCAGGCAGTTGCTACGTCCTCCACTAGCCTTACTACGGCGGCAACGCAGTGAACGACCTTCAATTACTCAATCAGACGCTCGCGACCCTAACCGCGCAGATCGCCGCGTGGTATCCGCAAATCCTCATTCTGGCCACGGACCTCCTGGCCGCGGTCGCGTTCCTGCAACTCGGCTTGGTCATGTTCTCGGCCGCCACCAGCCGCAACCTTCACACGATGATTCACCACCTCGGACTCGGCTTCTTTCGCATCGGCCTGGTGTACGCGGTCATGGCCAACACCGACGTGTGGGGCAACGCATTGATCAACGGCGCGGCCCAATTCGCCCAGCAGGTCAGCGGACAGTCACCGGAAGTGATCACTCCGAGCGGCATCTTCAATGTCGGCCTGAACACCGCCGGCATCATTCTCACTGCGAAGGGGCATGGGAGCTGGTTACATCCCGTTCAAGACATCGAATTCTTTTTCACCGAGATAGTGGTGGTGCTGGCGTGGGCAATGATCGCCCTGTTCTACCTTGGCACCCTGTTGAAGGCCGCCTGGACGGTCTACACCGGTCCCATCTACATCGCCTTCTCGGCGTTCGATGCAACCTTCCCGATGTTGCTGCGGTGGTTCCAGCAGGTGCTCGCCCTCGGTCTGCGCCTCATCCTGCTGGTCCTGCTGCTCGCGGTCGGCCTCGGCATCGCGCAGACCTGGGCGGCGCAACTCGCGGCGAACGCTACCGCGATCACCACTGACCTCTGGTATCTCATCCTGAGCGTCGTGCAGGCCATCGTCTTTCTTTACATGGTCAAGACTGTGCCCGACGAAGCCGCCAACATCGTCGGTACGCAAATATCGACATTCGGCGAAGCCTTTGCTGAGCGGGCGCCCGCAGCTACCAGCTCCGCGGCCTCGGCTATGGCTGGCGCCGTTGGCCAGGGTGCTAAAAAGGCGGGGCAGTCGTTTAGCGATGCCGCGCATCACAAATCGCTGTATGCGATGAAGTAGCAAACTAATGGACGAAACTCCCCCATATTATGACGACTTGATAGCGGCGCAGAACCGGAGGCTGTTCCGCCTCGCGCTCGGCAACGGTGCTGTGGCCATGCTCCTGCTGGGTGCCGTGGCACTGCTGGCGCTGCGCTCGGCGCCTCCCCCCTACGTGGTCACCGTCAACCCGCAAGGCGAGATAATCGGCGCAGCTCGGCCCGTCCGCGACCCTGAGCAACTAGGCGATCCGGTCGTCCGCTACGCACTGACTCAGATCTTCCGCGACGCCTTTACCTTCTCCGACAACCACGATCAGAACGTGCGCCAGGTCATGGGTGGCGCCTACGCCTTTACCAGCCATCACGTCGCCGAAGTACTCAACGCCTTCTACTTGGACCCCAGTGGCAGCAACGACATGCGCGTGCTCGAGCACAAGGCCTTTCAGGACGTAGAGTTCCCGCATCCGCCGCTCAAGCTGCCGACCGCGGACACTTGGCAGGTAGACTTCCAGACCGTGCGCCACTTCTACCAGGACAGCAAGGTTCAAGTCATCAACCATGCCGCGATCGTGAAGGTAGAGATGGGAAAGCCGACACGGGACAACCAGCTTGGTTTGTGGATCACAGCGTTAGACATCGAGAGTTAGGAGGAGTCATGAGACACGCAATCTTGGCAACGACGCTGCTGCTGGCAGGTTGCGCTGTCCAGCCGCCCGCGAGTCCGCCTCAACCTTACGTGCCTGCGGGGATAGTCAATCCGCCACCACCTCGCCAGATAGACATTCCTCCCGATCCCGTGACTGCGCTTGACCCAGCGGTGCGCGATGCCTTTCTCAACGACCGTCCTTCGGTGCGAGATGGTATCACGACCTACTACGCTTACCGCCCGCACGAGAATTACGAAGTGTCTTGCGCCCCGCTGAAAATCACCAACATCAACCTCGCAGCAGACGAGTCCATCATCAAGAACGGCGTCAATCTTGGCGACTCCGCTCGCTGGCTCGTCGACGCCAGCGAGCGCACGGTCGTAATCAAGGCCAACCCCACAGCAGGCGTAGCGGTCAACGGCAACGCTCCGGTACCCGCCACGAACTTCAGCACGAATCTAATAATTGAGACCAACCGTAGGATTTACCACTTCATTCTGCGCTCGGGGGCGCGCGCCTGGAATGAAGAGATCGCGTTCTTCTACCCCGATGACTACCGCGAGGCGCAGCTCGCGCGCCAGGACGCGCTGCGGCGAGCCGCAAAGCAAGCCATTGATCCAGCCGCTAAACAATTGAACTTCGCGTACCGCATTGAGGGTCCACCAGTGCCCTGGAAACCGGTTCTCGCCTTCGACGACACCGAGCATTTCTACGTACAGCTACCGAGCGACTTAATGGGAAGCGATGCCCCTGTCCTCATGAGTCAGAACGGCAACCAACCGGAAGCGGTCAACTATCAAGTCAAGAACTCCTACATCGTCGCCGACCATCTGCTCAGCAGCGCGGTTCTCACAAGCGGAACAGGCGCGAATCGCACCGTCGTCAGAATCACGAGGCAGTAAGACATGCAACTCCCCACCTTTGTCCGAGACGTCTCTCCGTGGTTCACCATATTGGTGGTATTCGTGGGCGCCGGACTCCTGTTCCTGCTGGTCCACGTGCTCAACCACAAGCCCAACCTGGCGATTCACGAGCCGGAGATGGCATCCACCGGCGACACCAGCTGGATGACGCATGTGGTCAAAGAACCCAAGCCGACACCCACGCCACTCACGCACCCGGTGCAGACCGTAAAGCAGGCGATGCCGCAGGCTTACCATTCCGACGACGCAGCCAAGGCCGCGCGCCAGCGCTTGATGGCCGCCTTCCAGTCGCCCATTCGGGTCAAGACGGATATGGACTCGGTCAAAGAAATTCCCTCGCAGGCCAACCAGGTTAAACCGGTGAGCTTGAGGCCGGCGCCAGCGCATACCCTCACCGCCGGCAGTTTTTTCTATGCAGTCCTGCAGACGCCGATCAATTCTGACTTGCCGGGCAATGTAGTGGCTCGGGTATCACAGAATGTGCTCGATACAACTAGCCAGTCAGAAATACTTATCCCAGCTGGCACCACCATCATCGGCAGCTACAGCGACCGGCTCACCTCGGACCAGAAGCGGATCCTCGTGCAGTGGTCCCATTTGACCTTCCCAAACGGAGGCGAGATTGACTTGCCCAACCTCGCTGGCATGGACGCCGAAGGCAATACGGGCTTCGAGGACCAAGTTGACACTCACCGTGTGCGTACTTGGGGGCCGGCACTGTTGATCTCCGCCATCGCCGCCGGCGCGGCGCTTGCCACCACGCCATCCTATGGCTCCTATCAGGGATATAGCGGTGAAAGCACAGCGATCAACGCCGGTACCAACCGGATGACGCAGCAGGCCAACATGCAGTTAGCGAGCAAGCTGATGATGGGCAAGCCGACCATCACTGTACGCAGCGGCTACGTGTTCAGAATTATGTTGCAGCGCGATCTAACCTTCGCGAGTGATTATCAGCCATGAATCGCAATACCTCGACCATCGTTGGACTTGCGATCCTGATTGGCGCATACGCCTTCTATAGCCGCTTCGGTTTTCCGGCGTATCACGTCTATCGAGCGCTGGCCCTGCTTGGAGGCTTTCAACATCATGGCTTCTAGGCCGCGGCTCTATCTCATCGCGGCGATACCGCTCGGCTTGTTCGCGCTCGCCGTGCTCGCCGGCCTGCGCTTCAACCCCTCCCCCTCGGAGCCCGTCGGCCTCTGGCGCACCACGCATCGGCCTCTCACCCGTGGCAGCTATGTGCTGCTTAACGAGCCGCTCAAACAAATCGCTGGAGTGCCCGGCGACACGATAACGGTCACTCCTGCCGGGAGTCTTATAAATGGACGCCTGTGGCCGCATAGCGCCCCACTGAAGCCGCAGCACTGGCCCTACGGCACTTTCACCCTAGGGCCGCACCAGTATTGGCTTCTGGGCCAACATCCAGCTAGCTACGACGCCCGTTATACAGGCTGGACTCCCGACACACTCGTTCAATCAACCGTAGAACCCTTGTGGGTAAGCAAGTGAAAAAAGAAGGCTCCTTCGCGGCAATAGTTCCGTACAGAAATTTTACGGGTCAGCCCGGTGAGGTAGACTTGCGTGAACCTGGGTTGCTGCAGGCTTTCAGCATGCGTGGACCCTCGCCCGAGAGCTTCACCGAGGCGATGCTGGCTGCTGTCTGCGACCAGATCACCAACGCTGTCCGGCAGCTCGGCGGCGGCGACACCGTGCACTTGATATTTCATAGGTTGCCCGCCCCTATCCCCCCCGAGCGCAGTTTCCCAACCGAAGCCGCCGCGCTCGTCCACCAGGAACTGCGCGACCGCTTCATCGCCCAGGAGCACTGGGTCACCCTCGCGCGCTGCTACCTTGTCCACCACTACGAGTCGCTCACCCGTTCGCTCATCAAGCAGCACGTCTTTGGCGACCGCCAACTCGGCGGCCAGGAGCGCGAGTCCCGGCAGCAAGCGGCGCGCACCCGCTTTCGCGCCTTCCAGGATGCGGTTGGCGACGAGCTCGCCCTGCAGCGGCTCGACGACGCCAATACGTTTCGGGACCTGATGCTGATCGTCACCGGCAAGGATTATCCAGCCCTCGTGCCGGACCACAGCGTGCGCTTGAACGAGGTAATCGGCCACGAGTACTGGTACGGAGGCACCGCGCCGGCGGTGGGACAGCTCCATCAACGACCAGTCTCCCTGGTCGGTTACCCGACCCATACCTGGCCACAACTGCTTACCGCCCTACTCCACTGCCCAGGGCGCATGCTGCTCTCGGCGCGCTTCATCTGCCTCGACGCGGTCGAGGCGCAGACCGCGCTGCGCGAGCATCGCGACTACATCAGCAAGTCCTCCTGGGAGCGCGGTATCGACTACATCCTGACCATCCTCAAGGCCAACCGGCGCCCGACCTTCAACAAGCACCTCGAAGAACAGTACGCCGAGGTGGACGAGGCCATTGCTGTATCGCATGGCGGCATGCCGTTCGGGTACTTAACCATTACCGCCGCAATCCGCGACACCGACCCCGACCGCGCCGACCAGCGGGCGCTGGAACTGATCAAAGAAATCAACGGCAGGGGCATGGCCTCACGGCTGGAGTATGTGAACGCACCGCTGGCGCTCCGCGGCACCTTCCCCGGCGACCGGCACTCCAACCTGCGCAAGCCCTTAGTCAAGGCGTCCACCTTCGTCCGGCTCATGCTGCCCATCGAGCGCTGGCCCGGTACCGAGTACATGGCTAGCGACCTCGTGCCTGACAAGACTCCGGCGCCTATCGTGACTAACGCTACGGGGCGTGAACCCTTCCACTGGCCGACTCACGTGAACGGTGTTGGCCATACCCTCATGTTTGGCCCAACCGGAGCCGGCAAGAGCACGGCCCTTGCCGCGCTTGTCACCGGCTATACCGGCGTACCCGAAGCTCGTATTGCATGGCTCGACCTCGATTACAGTTCGTTTGTGCTCGCCCATCTTCTCAACGCCGAGTATCACGACATGGGCGCTGCCGGCGCCAGTCCGCTGTGCCCGCTCGCCATGCTCCATACTCCCGGCGGCGAGGAATGGCTTATGGAGTGGTTCTATCGCCTGTTCCAGAGATGGCCGGATCAGGACACCGCTCGCGGCTTCGAACTCGACGACCGCCAAAGTGTCGAGTTCGCACGTGCGTTGCGCCGGGCCAAGGCCAACGGCATCCGCACCCTTACCCAATTTCAGGAATACATCGACGATGCCGAACGCAAGGTTAAGCGCATCCTACGCGCTTACACCAGCCTGCCCTCGGTCGGGCGTTGGGGCCACGTGTTCGACGGTGACAGCGGCGACGGCGTCCTGAGCGACGTTACCATCTATGAGATTCGCGGTCTGACCAGCCTTGGCAAGCGCGCAGCCGGTCCTGCCCTCGAACTCATCCTGCAATCAATTCTTAACCGGCTCGACGGCGAACATCCTGCGGTAATCGCGATCGACGAATTCTGGCACTGCTTGGGGGATGAGGTCATGGCGGAATGGCTGTTCGATGCCATTCGCACCTTCCGTAAACGCGGTGCGTCCTTCATCGGCGCCACCCAATCGATCGCCGAGGTCGCGCAGTCCCCCTACCGTGACGTGCTGCTTGAATCATGCCCAATCAAAATATTTCTGCCCAACCACGAGCTGATGGGTGACTTCGCCCGCGACAACTACCGTCGACTCGGGCTCAACGAGCAGGAGATCAACCTAGTCGCTAGTGCTCGGCCCGGCCGGGAGTACTACTATCGCTCCCCAATCGGTCGGCGCCTGATCGAACTCGAACTCGGCCCGGTAGCCCGCGCGATTTGCGCCAGCACGAGTCATCGCCATGTGCTGGCAGCCAGACGCTTGCTCCAGGACGGCGGCGACGACTTCCTGGCGGCGTGGCTAAGGCAATGTGGTGTGCGTGGTGAATCTAATGACCTAGCTGCGGCGGCCGGGTGATCTCATGCCCACTCCGCGACCTGCAGCCCCGGCAGCGACCGGCACCCCCACCAGACGACGGCCACGCCTGCCAACCCACCCCAGCAAGCAACTAACCTGGCAGCGCAGCTACGGCAATCAGTTTACAAATCATTTACCGTTGCCCGATTCCCGCGAAAGGACGACCCCTATGGACACCACGCACCCACCTAACTGGTACGACCCAGTATTCCTTCCCCTAACCACACCGCGACTCAAGTCCGGCGTTGAGTGGGAGCTGTACGTGCCAATGGCCACCATCGGCGCCCTCCTGTTCCTGTTTGGCGCCATCCACATGGACATCTACGGCATACTCGGCGCGCTAGCTTGCTTCGGTCCCGTCAAGTGGCTGCTGCGCGAAGCGGCCAAACACGATGGTCAATGGACCAAGATTCACTTCGCTGCGCGCCGTGAACCGCTAGTGCGGCTACCGGGCTGAGGCTGAGAAGCCACACAATTAGGAAAAAATACCTAAGAAGGAGACACCATGAAGATCGTCGTCAAACCCAAGGTTGAGTCGACCGACCAGTTCAACGTCAGCCTTCCCCTATCGCTTAAGCAGCGTCTACAGACCCTCAGGACCAAGGCACCCGACCATAACGCGGACTTCAACAACACTCTTATCGGTGTCCTTGACGAATTCGCTACGGAGCTAGAAATCCAATGGGGCATCGACGGTAAAACCCCTAGGCCAAATCCTAGGAAATCTCTAGGACAACAGACCCCCTCCACAGAGCCAGCTTCCTATGGAAATGGCACAGACCGAGAGTGAAGTTATACGCAGTCCCTACTCTGTTGCTGAGCGAATTTGGCTCGTCGTGCAAGGCACGAATTTCAAATCATACTAATCTCATCCCTTCGGGAATGAATCTCAGGATCCGGCCAACCGCGCTCCAGCCAACAGCATTTACAGCCTGTCAGCATCAGATAGCCAGTAATAAACCCGCATTGGTGAACTAATGCCTCTCGGAACCTCCCCCGCCGCTCGTTTTCAGGCCATGCAAACGCGCGCCATGATGGGTGCCGCGCTATGGTCGCGCGCCATTCGCTCGATCCTTTTCCTATGGATCGTGCTCACGATCTGGGTCATCTGGTACCGGGTCGGACTCTACCGCCCGGAGATCCATCACGAGTTTTTCGGACGCTGGATCCTCTGCGGAATCCTTAGCGGCACGCCAATGCTAAACCACTTCACCGCGAGACTCTCAATGCCGGCAGACGGCGCCTGGTACGCCCTCCCCGCCTTCACCGACTGGCTCAACGGCCCGGAAATGTACCGGGACAGCTTCTATCAATGGTACTGGCACATGGCCACCGGCCTCGGCGGTTATTACGGATTAGGCACCGACTTATTGCCGATCGGGCTCGGCTCATTGCTCGTCGGCTGGCGCCTACGGCGCCACCCGGACGATACAGATCACATCCGCGGCCTCCGCCTGCTCAACCCGCGTGAACACAACCGTCAGCTCAATCCGTACCGCCGCCGCCTCATGGCGGCTTTAAACCGGCCTTCGGCCGGGAGCGGTATCAAGCTGGGCAAGAGCGTCATTCCCGCCGAAAAGGAATTCGAGCATTTCATGGTCAGCGGCTCGCCGGGTTCGGGCAAAAGCACGCTGGTTCGTCAGATGCTCGGACAGATTCAGGAGCGTGGACAGGCGGCAATCGTCCTCGACGTCGAGGGTGAATCGACGATGGAGTTCTATGACGAGAGTCGAGGCGATGTGATTCTGAATCCGCTCGATGCCCGGTGCCCGTTCTGGTCGCCCTGGCTCGAGTTCCGCGACGAAACGCTCGCGATGGACCGCGAAGCTATGGTCGCTTCACTCGTGCGCAACCTGCCGCGCACTGCCACCGAGGAGTTCTTCTTTCGGTCCGGCCGCACCCTACTCAAGTCCCTATTCGAAGTAATCACCGACCGCGAGCCGACTGCGATCAATGATTTTCTGTCGCTCACGCGCGAGGAAATACACAAAGCTCTGCAGGGAACGCCGGCATATCGTCTGGTCGATCCGAACATGAAGGAGACAGGCGACACCATCTTGGCGACCGCGATCAATGCCGTCGCCGCGTTCCAGCATCTGCCCCGCTCGGACGAAGCCGACCGACAGTGGGCTGCAAGGGAATGGGCCCAGAACCGCAAGGGTTGGATCTTCCTTCCCTCGACCGCTGACTCTCAGGCCGCCATTCAAGGACTGCAAGGCGTCTGGCTCGATTGCCTGGTGCGCTGGCTGATGTCCGCTGAGATCGGCAGCGATCAAGTCTGGATCATGGCTGACGAGCTCCCGGCGCTCGAATACCAGCCGAATATTCTCACGCTGCTGACGAGGGGCAGGAAGCGCGGATTGGCCGTGGTCATGGGGTTCCAGAATGTCTCGCAGCTCAGGTCGATATACAACCCGGATGGCGCAATCACGCTCACCAGCAGCCCGACGACGAAAGTAATTTTGCGGGTCGACCATTTCGAAACTGCGCAATGGGCCAGCGACCTGATCGGCTCGCACGAGGTCGAGCGGCTACAGATGACACAGCTCGCCGGACTATCAAGTTACCGCGAAGGCGTGAACCTCAGCCCGCATCGGAGCATCGAGCACCTGGTCCTACCAGCCGAGATTCAGATGCTCGAACCCTTCAACGGATTCCTCTGCGTAGCCGGAAAGGATCGGACTACTGTCCGGATCCCGGAGATGCACCTGACCAAGCGCCATCCGGCGTTTATCCCCCGTTTAAACACCCATACCCCAACACCAGCAAGCACCGAGGAACCCACGGACGCCGAGGTCCTGGCCCAAATCACGGCGCGGGCTTCGGCAGCCCCTCAACACGAGTAAAGCGATGGTGACATTCTCTAAGGAGATGAGCGTCGCCAATGCCGGAACGTACTATCAGGCGCATTACAGCACGGTGGGCGAATACTACGCCCCGACCCAAGCGCCGACCATTGGCCAGGCGATTGGCAAGGGCGCCGAGGCGCTGGGACTCGCTGGGGACATTACCGGCGAGCAATTCGAAGCTCTCCTGAGCGGCCGTGACCCTATAACCGGGGCGGTGCTTCGAACCAGGGCCACGCGTGAGACCGCGAACGAGCGGGCCGGCTGGGACATGACGCTGTCGCCGCCGAAATCCATCAGCATCCAGGCACTCGTCGCCGGCGACATCCGACTGATCGAGGCCGATCGACAAGCCGCACGTCGCGCGATTGAGCAAGCGGAACACTGCGCCTTCGGCCGACAGCATGGGGGTAAAGACTGGGTTCAGACCGGCAACATATGCGCTGTGATCTTCGAACACTATGACGCCCGCGAATCACAACACGGGCAGCACGGCCCGATGCCCCAATTGCATCACCACGCGTTCATAACGAATCTCACCCGGCGCCCGGACGGGCAATGGCGCGCATTGGACCCGGAACAAATGTTCAAGGCACGGGCGTTCATCGATGCCATCTATATGGCCGAGCTGGCGCGGAACGTTCAGCAACTCGGCTATCGAATCGTGCGCGGGTCTGATGGTGCCTTCGAGCTGGCGGGCTTCACGCGGGCGCAGATTGAAGCCTTTTCGGAGCGCTCCCAGGACATCGAGCGGCTCAAAGTCGAACGGGGCATCACTAGTCCGAAAGCTGCTCGAGAAGTCGTGATCGAGACCAGAAAACCCAAACGCCAGCACGATGAGGCGACGCTGAAGGCTGAGCGGCTCGCGCTTGCCGCAGAGCACGGCATCACAATAGGCCATCATCCCTCAGAGCCCGTTCGTCAATTCTCGGCAACGCCGGAACTCCAAGCGCAACGCTCGCTCGATTTCGCCGTTCGCCACGCCACTAATCGCCGCGCAGTAGCTGACCACCGTGATATCGCCTTGGCCGCTTTGCGCCACGGCATAGGTGGGACCGACCTCGAGCACGTGAGCGCTTGCATGGCAGCGCGGCAAGCCAGCGGTCAGCTCATCGCAGCCGGGAAGTCCCACACTCACCCGCTCGACAGCTACACCACGCCGGAAATGGCACGACTCGAGCGTGAGAATGTGGCGCTGGTCCGCCAGGGAATGCACCGTGGTCGCCCCATTGCCGGAATTGCCATCCGCAGCGCAATCGACGGCAAAGTCTCAAGCACCGGAGCACATGAAGTTCGCGAATGGGCGACCGCCAAGAAACTACTGACTGACCAGACGGACGCCGCGGTGCTCACCTTAACCTCGTCGCACTGGGTAACCGCCATTGAAGGCCTGGCTGGCACCGCCAAGACCAGTCTCGTCGGAGGTGTTAAACAATTCGCCGAACAACGCGGCTGGACCGTGCACGGCTTCGGCAACACCAGCGGCAGCGTAGATGCACTCACCAAAGCCGGCATCGAGGCCCGGACCATCGCGAAACTGCGTGCCACTCCCCTGCCTCCGAAAAGCAGCCGCGAGCTTTGGATCGTGGACGAAAGCAGCCTGCTGGCGACCGTACCGGTTAATGAACTCCTTAAGATCGCCCAGCAGCGGGGAGTCGAGCGCATCGTATTTGTCGGTGACCAAAAGCAGCACCTTGCAATTGAGGCCGGTTGCCCGGTCGCGCAATTCCTGGCGGCCAATATCGCAGTGGCGCGGCTCACCACCATCCGCCGGCAGAAAGAAGCCGGATTGAGACACGTCGTCGAACTATCTGCCGACCACAGTAGCGACGAGGCCATAGATCTGCTGCTCGAACAGCGGCGCGTCGTGGAGATCCCCGAGGCCGCGAAGCGGTACGAGCGCATCGCCGCCGAGTACCTCAACGCTCACGAGGCCAAGCAAAAGTGCCTTGTGGTATCGCCCGCCAACGAGGAAAGGCGGGCCCTGAATGAGGCGGTCCGCTCTACGCTGGTCGAACACGGATATGTCGCGAGCATCGGCCAGCAACACCAGATCCTCATCCCGCGCGATATGACCCCCGCGCAGCTGCAGCACGCCCGCAGCTACCATGAACACGACGTCATCTATTTCAGTCGCGGCAGCAAGCAGCAGGCGATCCCCAAGCGCGCCTATCTAACGGTCGCCGCCGTCAACGACGACACTCTTACGCTCCGCGCCGAAAACGGCCGCCTGATCGAGTTCGACCCGACCCGCTGGAAGGGGCTCAGCGTATACACCTCGGAAATACGCACAATCTCGGTCGGAGATCGCCTGCAATGGCGCGAACCGGACAACCGCCGGCGCATCGCTAACGGCGCCTATGCGACCATTCGCAGGCTCAACGACCGCAACATTGAACTCAAATTCGACAAGGGGCGAACCGTCTCTATGCCGCTGTCCGATGCCCGGAAGGTTGACCTCGGTTACGCCAGCACCAGTCACGCGAGCCAGGGATCAACCGTTGACCGGGTCATTCTGAATATCGACAGCACGCGCAGTGTCGATTTGGTGAACATCAGGCAATGGTACGTAAGCTCGTCGCGCTCCGAGTTCGACGCGCGGGTTTATACCGACAATCTGCAAGGAATGCGGCGGGCGGTTGCGCGCACACAGGAGAAGGAAATCGCGCTCGACGTGGTCAAGCAGCGACACACCGAACAGCAACGGCAGACTACGGGGATTCGCCTTTGAGTTTCACGATGAAAACACTTACGGACATTGCCGTGCGGCTGCGGGTCATCTGCACGTCGCTGCTATCCATTCTCGGTTTCATCGCGCTTGGCGTCCTTATCGGCTTCTGGCTCGGGTATCGGATGTCACCGAGTGCAACTGCGCTCGCAACCCGCGATCAGCCGTCGTCATCTGCGGTGCCGGACCAAAAATGGTGCGACGCGACGCATACCGTGCCCTACATTCCCGCCGAGCGCTGCGCCGGCGGCAGTTCATGCGATCGCGCTTTCTTGATGATGGGTAAGTACCCGCCAGATTGGAACGCGTTCTGCGCCAACATCACGAAGAAATTGCAATAGCGACTTTCATGTTGTGCGGCACGCCTCTTCCGCAATCGCGCCATCGAAGACGCTGTCACGCTCGTCGTTTCGAGCCGGCCGAACGTCAGAGATCTGTTCCCCGACCCCGGATTTGCGCGAGGGGTCGGGGAATTATGTTTTTCAATGGGAGGTAAAGAACTATGGGAACAGAAACTTGCCCGAGCTGTAACAATCAGGGACCTCACATTGCCGTGATGTGCGGCCCAAATGGCTGCCGCGAGACGATTCGTGCCTGCGATTTCTGCGGAGGCCTCGGTATCGTCGAAGTAGAAGTCGCCGATCGGTATCGGGAAGGCCGGGCATTGCGGAAACCGCGCGTAGACAAGCGTCATCTGACCCAGGAGCAGCTCGCGCACATCCTCGGGATTGAGCCGGAGCTCTTAAGCGACATCGAGCGCGGCCGCGCCGATATGCCGGCGTGGGTGGATCGGCGCATGCTCGAAGAACTGTGATGGAACTGGCCGAAGCAGCATTTCGGCGCTTCCGCAACTCCGAGCAGTGGAAGTTGTACACACGCGCGTCCGAGATGCGGCAAAGTTATCTCGATTTCCTCGGACTCAAGCAGTGTCCAGCCGAAGTTGCTATGCCCGTGGCCGTGCCGTTTAACCTGGTCGCGCTCGATGAAGCCCGGGCGCGCGGCGAGCAAACGGGCACGCGCATCACCGGTAAGGGATCGATGCTGGTTAATACGGTCCACGTGTGGGCTGCGTATCGCCAATCGAAGACGATCTATGAAATCGAGCTGCTGCTATCCGAGTGCTTGGCGCGATCTCCGTGGCCGGCCGACACTCCAACCGCGGCGCTGCGCTTGCCGTCGCTCTGTCCGATCCTGAGAAACTCACACGAGGATGGCGTAACGAACTATGTGGCCGCAACTTATGACCTGCTGACCGGGGCGGAAACCTCCGGCGCGTTGGAGCTGCGGCTAAGCCTACTGACGGTTGACGGCGATCTTTGGGCCCCGTTTTCGATTCTGCATCTGGCACGGCCCACATTCAGTGAATGCGTCGAAGCCGCGGCGGCCGAAGCGAGGGTGGACCGCGGAGGCATGGCGGGGCGGACTGGCCGGGCTGACCCTCACCACCCTGCTCGTATTATGCCAGCGGCGCCATGGAAACGTCGTGTACGCGGCGTTTCCGCCCAGGTTTTGATGGCGCCGGATGCCTCTCGCGCCGCCTACCAGGCGGGGCCGCGGTTTTGGTGCGCCCACGCCAGGCCGTGAGGCAGCCTCACGCGTCGACGCCAGAGTTGCCGGTTAAAGTCTCACCTTCGATGAAGACCAAAAATTGATCACAGCGCAAATCGTGGCGCGGAATAGCCCTCGCAGCAACGCATTACGACGACGCTGAGCTGAAAGCAGAATGGCAGGCGCGGGCGGATGATTACGAAATCGCCGCTGACAAGCCCTTATGGGCACGCCCAGGGCGAGGCGACCTGAAGGTCGGCAACGGCACCGGCGCTCATGCTGAAATACGATGCGGGCAGCCGGTGCACTTCGCCGAAGTAGGTCTTATGACAACTAGCCGTTTGGTACCGATTACGATCGGGTGCGCACGATTCAGCGTCAGGTTCCGCCATCGCAAACCCGAACCCCAGCGTCACGCGTATCTCCTCCACAAGGCCGCGAAAGCCGCATAGTTGAATCCAAAGCCGTCGAGTAGCGGCGGTTGAACCTCAAAACGCAAAAGGGCAGAGGCGTCAAATTACGCCAGCGGCGCCGGGGAAACGTTGTTTACGCGGCGTTTTTCGCCCTAGCCTACCCTTCCGTTTGGCGATATTGCCCATGCGCAGCCCGAAGGCCTTGAAGGAGCCGCGCATGGTTCCCTCGAGCTGTCGGATTTGGCGCATCAGTAACTCGCGTGCGGTCAGCAGGAAACGCAGACGCTGGCTCTGATCGGTCTTAACGTGGACACCGCGATAGAGGCCGGCCTTAAGGGCGAGGGCGATGAGATGAGCATCCTTGCGGTCAGTCTTGACCGGCAAGGCCTTGGCGAACGCCTTCATGCGCCCGGTCTCGATGCAAACCGCTGGCACCCCATGCTCGACCAGGCCGTTATACAGGTACGGTGCGAGCAGGCCGGCTTCGAGGGCCGGCCCGCTTGAGCGTAGCAGCGTATGGTTGCAGGAAATCGGCAATCGTGTCCGGTTCACTTGGGATCTTGCTCTCGATGACCACCCTACCCCGCTCGTCGATGACGCAGACCCCTGTTGCCCGCAGTGAGACATCCAACCCGGCATAGTGTTCCATTTCGGTGCAGCTCCTTTTTTTCCTTTTTCCGACCCGCGAAGCGGGGCGCCGCGGTATTTGTTCTAAATTGTTCGCCCGAAGGGCGCTCCTTATGGGGGTAAGGCGGGTTGGGTGGGTTTGAGGCGCCAAGGGGGCGAAGCCCCCTTTTGAGCCGGCGTCTGGTGTTGGTACGTCGGCGAGCTTGGGTGTTGTGCTGATTACGCTATCTGGGTTGGGTGGGTTTGAGGCGGCATGGGGCGAAGCCCCCTAAGAGCCGGGGAGAGGTTGCGGGTACAGCGGAGATTTTATGCGTGGTTGTGGTCGGATGTGACGGATGAAGAAAGGTTAAAGTTCAAGGATAAAAGGATAAGGGTTTGGAAGTCCTTGGCTGCGCTGGTTTTTCCGGTGCGACCCGCGACCTAAAACTACCGGTTTTGCTCGACCCGCGACCTATAGCTACCGGTTTTGCTCGACCCGCGACCTATAGCTACCGGGGTTTTTGGCGCGAGGCTGTGGATAACTACGACCCGCGACCTATAGCTACCAAGTTTTGCTCGACCCGCGACCTAAAACTACCGGTTTTGTGCAGTGTTGATCGGGAGGAGCATGACGTGCGACCTAAAACTACCGGTTGCCGCGACCCATAGCTACCGCAAATGCCTCTGACACGCGACCTATAGCTACCGGTTTTTCCATCGGGTTGTCGCTGGCAAGGGCGGCAGCGATGCGTTTATTGCCTGCTTTGGTGTCGCGGATGAAGTCGATTGAAGGGGTTAAGGTGAAGATGGCATCGAGGAGTTTGCCCCTTTTGGCTGTGATGTCACGTCGCGTGAAGGCAAATAGCACATTGCGCGTTTTCTTTTCCGTAACCTTCAACTCGGTAAAGGCCTCCGTGAGCGCGTCGATGGCATCACGGGGGCGATTGTAATGTTCAAGCAGCCCGCTGTCGCGCTTGATGGTCGTGTAGCGCATTTCGAACCGTTCTGTGAGGCTGGCGAAGGTGTATTTGAGTGCCAGTTGTTTGTGCAGCCACCGGGCGAGCTGCGTACTGTGGCTCATCATCAGGTCGTAGTTGAGCTGGCGGTACGTGACCTTGTCGATGCTGATGGTCACAAGCGGGTGAAACTGGACGAGCCACTTTGCCTTGGGGTCTTCGCGGAGCTTGCCCTGCGAGACCGCAGCAAGGTGCGGCAGGTAGTTTGAGCGCTCGATGCCTTTGATGTCCCCGTCCTTGTCGCGCGGCGTGATGGTGATCACGCTGCCGGAAAGAATATTCAGCGCGAGAATAATTTGCTGATATGAGCGGGCATGCCCGCGGTTTTTGAGTTCCTGGCGGAGCGCGTAGAGCGTGAACACGACGCCGGAGGTGTATTTGGGCTTGTCAAACCAGCCGCTCCACTGTTCGGCGGCGAGTTTGCGGAGAGCGTCCTCGACGAGTTCCTCCGTAGCGCTGGGGTAAAAATCACGGTCAATGCCATCGAGGTCCTGGACGCGCGCGGCCGCGATACGGCGGACGAAGGTGTGGCCTTTGTATTGAAACTCGGCTTCGTGGACTTCCAGAAACCGACCATTGATGCGGGTTTTATTCATCGCCTGGCGGCTGATGGAATACCGGGGCACATTGTCCCAGAGGTCAATCACGTTCGAGAGATTGTCACGCTCGGCGTCAGTATTGCAGAGAAAGTTCTGGAAGAGCGTTAGTTGTTTGTTTTCGAATTCGGGCGCAGCGGGTTTAGGAATCTTGTGCGCGTCCTTGGTTTCTCTTGGTGTAATGGCCATTAAGCCCCCTGCCCCACTCTCCACCGCACTCGCCTGGGTGGCCGTTGATGCCGCTCTGGCGCGTTTCCCGTGAAACCGCCGTTCCATGTCTACACAGTCTATACAGTCTATTCATTTTATGCACTCTAATGAGACTATATAGCTTCACTAGAATGCGCAGACTCACCTTTACGTGGCCTGAGCCTACCATCGAGCTGCGAAGCCTGTCGATAGGCTTCCAGCAGTCCGTTCCCTGTCTTGACCGCCCGGAGGGCGGCGCGAATGACTAGGCTATCCGTGGCGCGAACCCCCTGCCCTGCCAGCCAGGCCGACAGCTCGCGCAAAAGACGGCGGTCCTCGTCATGTAACCAGAATTGCGCTCCGCTGCCTCTGCTCGCCTTTGGTGGAGGCTTGGGCGCTCCGCGATGGGAGCGCGCCTGGTGCGAAGCGGCGGCGGCCGATGGTTCGGGTTCCGGCGCTGGCGTCGGGGCGTCCGGAACCTTGCGCTGGATGGCCGCGAGAAGGCTGCTGGCTCGGTCTGATTTGGTTTTGCTGCTCATGTTAGCGACTCTGTTCAGACTAGGGAGACTGTTTACTCTATTCATAGTCCCGCGACAACTGGCAAAGAGAGGGTGAAAAAAGGAGGCTGTGCTGGCGTTTCTGTAATAGCCTCATCAGTATGAGGAGTATCATCAGACTACATAGCCTGACGATACTAGACGCGATTGGGTTTAGCGACCCTCGGCACCCACTTTCTCGATGCCTACTCTGATCAGTCGCTGCAGACTGGCCATACTCGCTAGTCTCCATAGACTGTTGCGCCTTTGTCATTTAGTATCAATCGAGAGCAGGGCGACGGCCAATTGGAGAACCTCTTCGCGAGCCTGATTGTCGAGTGCCTTCCAGCCTTGCGCCAGCGCGTGCTGATAACACTCGCGGCCGCTGAGAGTTACGGGAAGGGCAGGGGCACTAACCTGCTTGGCACTCTCCTCAACGAGACGACCGAGAACCGTGCTTTTGCGGACTTTATTGAAAATGACACGGACAGGCGCGTTGTGGTTTCGGCTGCGGGCGAACCGTACGGCGTCCTCGGCCTCCCACATGTCAGCTGGGGCAGGGGAGGTGACCACGACCACGATGTCGGCGTTGCGGACCGCTGTGGCGGTGGCAGTGTGCTCGAGAGTCGGCGGGGTGTCCCAAATAACGATGCTCGCCTTGGCGTCAGCGCCGCGCCCGCGGCCATCGAAGAACTCAAGTGCTTTCGAGCTCGTGCCTTGCGAGTCCCAGTCGTGAATAGCGACGGTTTTCCCCGCATGACGAAAGGCTTCATAGAGCAGAAGAGAGACGGTACTTTTGCCTACGCCGCCTTTTTTGGCGAGAAGGGTTATATTCATGGTGGCCCTACACTATCCATACTCGTGAGACTGTGCAAGATACGCCGACTATACAGTCTCATCAGACTCTTCAGTCTCACGATAATGTTGATGCTGGCGAGAGACCCTGTAATAGAAGAGAATCATGACGAGGGTAGCATTCTTCCTTTTCCGGAACGGGGGCCGCGGGGCGATCCAGGGTATCGGGGTAACTGCTCAGGCTACATTTATCGTCAGATCTTCGAGTATCTGCACCCGCGAGTCTTCACCGATCCCATGGTCGGCGGCGGTACGTCGGTCGAGTTGGCGCGCGAGATGGTCATCGAAGGCGCACGGGTTCGACCTGCATTCGGGTTCAACATATAAAGCAGCGCATTCTGGAGGTCGTGGGCAAGCCGTCGGATGTGGTGCTTTCGCATCCGCCGTATCACAACATCATTGTCTAGAGCGGCAAGGTGTGGGGCAGCGGAATCACTCAAAACGTTGGAACACAGAAGATACAAGGGGAGGGCCTGGTCTTTGCGGATGAAACTTCGATGCGCGCGGTGCGCGGGGAAAAACACGGCGACGGAACTGGCTTAGACGAGCTAATGTCGATGGACAGTCGTGTTCCGGGTTAACTGCGCTTACACGACACGGAGAAAAAGGCCGAGTGCAGGACGCAATTAATCGTGGCGAATAAACGACGAATATGTTAGGGTGACCGGTCGTGGGTCTTCGCACGTGCACCGTATCGTACTGCGACCTGAAGGGCGTACAGCACGTCATTGAGGTGACGGCGGATTCGCTCTACGAAGCGGTAGCTCAAGGATTACGAGTATTTCGTGAAAACGATTGGATTGA
>WNFC01002196.1_pt1 | contig 21391 bp, 23 predicted proteins | sample 5400541 | NCBI WGS metagenome assembly WNFC01 (sample SAMN13153342, study PRJNA577476) | soil metagenome | isolation source: 120 cm saprolite under Douglas fir tree site 2 hole 2 replicate 1 | place: USA:California | collected 2015-04-18
GACGGCAAGGTTTGGCACCTCGATGTCGGCTCGTCGCATCCTGGGGCTGGAGTAGGTCCCAAGGGTTGGGCTGTTCGCCCATTAAAGCGGTACGCGAGCTGGGTTTAGAACGTCGTGAGACAGTTCGGTCCCTATCCGTGGTGGGCGCAGGAGACTTGAGAGGCGTCGTCCCCAGTACGAGAGGACCGGGATGAACGGACCTCTGGTGTCCCGGTTGTCACGCCAGTGGCAGCGCCGGGTAGCTATGTTCGGATGGGATAAGTGCTGAAAGCATCTAAGTACGAAGCCCACCTCAAGATTAGGTCTCCCACTGGGTTAACCAGGTAAGACCCCAGCAAGACCAGCTGGTTGATAGGCCGCAGGTGGAAGAGGGGCAACCCTTGGAGCTAAGCGGTACTAATCGGTCGAGGGCTTGACCATCTATCACTCACTCCTCAGCGCAGTCGCGCGAGGAGCGCGCGCAGTGCATTCCTATCGCATTCTTCGCAGTCGCGTACACCCGAAAGAGACTTCGGTGACCATAGCGGCGGGGAGACACCTGTTCCCATCCCGAACACAGCAGTTAAGCCCGCCTGCGCCGATGGTACTGGGCTGGCAACGGTCTGGGAGAGTAGGTCATCGCCGAGGTCTTTTTCTATTGTCTGACGAAGCACACAGAGCTGACGCTGGATGCGATCGCCTCCATGCAGCCCGGACTGGGGCGTCTCATGCCGGAGGTCTCGCAGCGGTACCACATCGCCTACTATGCCGCCAGAGGCGGCAACTGGCGACTGGCCGCCTACCAGCTGCGCGAGCTGGGAGGGCTGCTCCGATTAGGGGCGGCTACCAGGCCGAAATACGGGCCGCAGCTGACCGCCTTCGAGAAGGTTCACCTGTCGGCGCTGCTGGAGGCCGTGGCCCAGCGTGACTTTCCAACTTTCGAGCGCGCCTTTGGGCGGGCCACCGAGGTGGCCAACATCTATCACCAGGCAACCGATCACGCCGAGATCATCTGGCGCCTTCCCCCCAATCCCCCGGACCACCTGGACCTGGGGCCACAGCCGGAACCCGACGCCGAGCCGTCCTAGCCCAAGTCCCGGCTAGGTGATGACCTCCCGGCGCACAGTCAGCCGGTCGACCATATCGGTCTTGACGCGGACGCCGAGGCCCCACCGATATGGGACGGCCATCATCCCTCCCTCTCCGAGCTCGAATGGCGGTTCCACGATGTCCTCCGCCCAGTAGCGGTTGCTCGCTGAGAGATCGCCCGGCAATTTGAAGTTCGGCAGCGACGCCAGCGCCACGTTGGCGGCCCGCCCGATCCCGGTCTCCAGCATGCCCCCGCACCAGACCGGGATCCCGGCGTCCGCGGCCAGGTCGTGGATGCGCCGCGATTCGGCGAACCCACCTACCCGGCCCGGCTTGATGTTGATCACCCGGCAGGCCCCAATCTGGATCGCCTGCCTGGCATCGTGGGCATCTTCAATGCTCTCGTCCAGGCAGATGGGCGTCGTCATTTGTGACTGGAGCGCGGCGTGGTCGAGCAAGTCCCCGGCGGTCAGCGGTTGTTCCAACATCAGCAACCCATACCGATCGACCTCGCGCAGCCGGGGTACATCATCCAGGTCGTAGGCGGAGTTCGCGTCGGCCATCAAGGACATCTCCGGGTAGCGGGACCGGATCGCCGCCAGCACGTCGAGGTCCCATCCCGGCTCGATCTTGATCTTGATTCGCTGGTAGCCCTGGGCGAGATGTTCCTCGATGAGCCGGAACAGGGACTCCAGGTTGGCCTGGATCCCCACGCTGACGCCCGTCTCAACGCTGCTGTGCGCGCCGCCCAGCCAGGAGGCGAGCGACTTGTGGGCTGCCTCGGCGAAGGCACCGCTCAGTCCCATTTCCAGGGCGGCCTTGGCCATCCGGTGGCCTCGAACCGGCCGCATGAGGCGCTCCAGGTCCTCCACCGAGGCCAGTTCACGCTCCCGGACAGCCGGAATGAGGTACTGGGTGAGGATCCCCCAGGCGCCGTCGACGGTCTCCGACGAATACCATGGCCCCTCGCCGGCGACACACTCGCTCCAGGCGGTAATGCCTTCGCACTGCAGCCGCAGGAGCAGCGGAAAGCGGTCCTGTTGCACGCCGAAGCTGGTGCGGAACGGCCGGAGCAGGCGCATCTGCAAGACGCGGAGTTCGACGGCCTCAATCTTCACGGGCTCTCCGCTGCATGACGTAGACGCCGTCCCGCTGAAAGTCGACCGCGATCAGGCCGGCCGCCAGGGATGCCTCGAACGCGGCCCGCGTCTCGGTCCGCCACCGCCTGGCCAACTCCATACTCTGCAGCTTGATCGCCTGGAAATCTCGGGGCACCGCGATGAAGGCGCTGGATGCCCCCCGCAGGTCGAAGTTGAGGCGGCGAGGGTCGCCCTGACTGCCAAGGCCCAGCATCACGACGGGCGGACCGATGGCTGGCACCGACCTCGTCTTCATCAGCCACCACTCCGCTTCGAACCGATCGGTGGCCAGCCCGCGGTTGAGCTCGTCATCCATGACCCCGTAGTGGTCGCGGTCGTAGCGCCGGGCGATGGCGCCCAGCCGGTGCAGGTTGATGTAGGCGTTGCGCGCCTCCAGCGGATCGAAGGTCCAGGTGATCAGCTCCAGACCGCGCCGCCGGGCCTCCTCGGCCTGGGCCAGCTTCAACTGGACGCCCAGGCCGGTTCCCCGGTAGGCGGGGAGCACGCCCAGCTGATGCGAACAGAGCCGGCGCCGGCCGTCGCGCTCGCCCAGAAACCCGAACACGAAGCCCACAATGGTGCCGTCCGGCAACCACGCTCCCTGCACGATGCCGCCGTTGAGCTGCATGGTGAGCAGGAGCTCGCGCGGGACCACATTGCGCTCCGCGGCTCCCCAGATAGTCCGGCTCAGCTCCTCGCAGCCGGCGTAGTCCCCTTGCGTCCGCGCCAGCCGGATGGCGATCGGCGGCACCCGGACATGCTAGCAATCCAACCCTCGGCGCCGCGCTACTTGCAGGTCCAGGCGTTGGTGGCGCCCCGGTTGTAGAAGACGAGCGCCGCCCGGGCCTGGGTATAGGGGTCCCAGATATTCCAACCTGCGAAGTAAGCGTTCCAGGTCGAGGGCATGAACTGGAAAAGGCCGCTGGCCCCGCTGGAGGCGTTCACCGCCAGCGGGTTGTACCGGCTCTCGCAGTGCGCCACCCGCAGCGCCCAGGTCAACCCCGGGCTGCTCCCGAAGACCGCGTAGATGGCCTGCAGGCCGACCCCGGCAGCGGCGGGGGGAGCCGGCGCCACCATGGCTCCGCTGACGACGGGCCCCCCGACCGGAGCGGCGATCCACTCCACGGTGCCGGTCGGCCCCTCATCGGCCCGGGCGGGCTTGGCCTGCTCGAAGGCCATCGGGTCCCGGGGGCCGAATGGCACGCTGCCGACCGCCACCTGCCGGGCATTGGCAGCGGCGAGCTGGGGCAGCGCGTGGCGGGCCAGGACGATGGGAGCCGCCAGCAGCAGGCCGATCGCCAGGACAGTCGCATGGGCGGCCAGGGCGGATGCGCCGTCGGCGCGGCCCCTGATCCCGATCAAAGCAGGACTGTAACGTACAAACCGGCTTGCCTCCGTCAGTGCACGCGCCAGCGAGCAGTGGCCCAGGCGGGACGTAGGCGAAGACGGCTACAGGGACGAACGAGCGTGACGGGCCGTCGCCAACCCTACCACACGTGGTTGGCGGGCTTCTGCCCCTGGCCCGGATCCGGGCTAAATCCGCTCCAGCAGGCGAGCCAGAAGTTCGGTCCGCTGCAGCCAGCTGGAAACCAGGAGGTGCTCGCTGTCGGCGTGCGCACGACCGCCGTCTGGACCCAGCCCGTCGAGGGTGGGGATGCCCAGGGCCGCCGTGAAGTTCCCGTCACTGCCGCCCCCGGTGCTGGTTTCCTCCAGCGCGAAGCCCATCTCGTGGGCGACGGTCTTCGCCAATGCCGCCAGCCGAGCCACGCCTTCGGTGCGTTCCATGGGTGGCCGCTCCATGCCGCCTTCGGCCGTGACCTGCGCTCCGGGCAGCACCGGCGACAGGGTTCGCATGGCGCGATCCACCCGGGTCGCTTCATCCCGGGTGGCCAGCCGGATGTCGATCAGGGCTTCGGCCTCGGCGGCCACCACGTTGGACCGGGTGCCGCCCCGAATCACGCCGATGTTGACGGTGGTGCCGAGCCCCGCATCGGCCAGGGCTTTGATGCGTGGGATCTGGTGGGCCAGCTCCTCAATGGCGCTCACGCCTTTTTCCGGCTCAACGCCCGCGTGCGCCGCCCGGCCCACCAGCCGAAGCCGGTAGTCGGCGACGCCTTTGCGAGCGGTCTTGATCTGCCCGCCGCTAAAGGCGGGCTCCAGCACCAGCACGGCCGCCGCGCCCGCGGCTCGCGCTTCGATCAGTCCGCGAGAGGTCCCACTGCCGATCTCCTCATCGGAGGTGGACAGGACGATGATGGCGCGCTGGGGATGGGAGGCCGCGATGGCGAAGGCCGCTTCCACAATGCCCGCCTTCATGTCGTAGCACCCGGGGCCGGTGACCCGGTCCCCGGCGACCGCAAACGGCAATCGGGCCAGGGTTCCGGCCGGCCAGACCGTGTCGTGGTGGCACAGGATCAGGATGGGGGAGGGGCGGTCGCCGATGCTGATCTCGAGGTGGTCGCCGGCGGTCTCGCGAGCGTGCCGGTGCAAGCGCCCGCCGACCACGCGCTGAAAGAGCTCACCGACCTGGTTCGCGCAGTCGTCGCACCGGGCTTTGTCGAGCGAGGGGGACTCACGCTGGACGAGTCCCTCGAGGGCGTGCAGCATCGCCTCCCGGTCGGTGGCCACGCTCCACAGTGTGGCAAACGCTGGACCGACCGGTCGAGGCCTAGGAGTCGGCTGGGTCCCGTCCGCTCAAGAAGGAGCGCACCCGCTCGCCCAGGCTTGGCTCGGGGGTATACGCCGGAGCCGGACGGACGCCGACGGGCTCCATCGCGGGCGCACGCTCGTCCGCCTCGACCTGCGGGGCCGACTGCGCACTGCGAGCCTCACTCTTCAGTCGGGCATTCTCTTCGCGAAGCCGTTGCGTCTCCTTGCGCAGGTCGCTGATGGTTGTTTCGTGCGTGGTGATCCGGCGGCGCAGAGCCCCGTGCCGCATGCCGGAGCGAGCGCCCGCATACAACATGTACACCAGGAAGAGCACGGTCACCAAGCCGGCGGCGATCACGACCGGGACCCAGTCGGCAACCCCGGTCCAGTGCGCGTGCCAAAGCGTCACGTCGTGGGTGCCGGTGTTCTGGGCCGCATACAGGCCAACCGCCAGCAGGGCCAGCAGCAACAGGGCCAGGAACACGATCATCGGGAAATCATCCTCCTCCTACCGGTTCAAAGTGTGGCTATCAGTTTACATGATAACGGATACGTTGACAAGCGTGGAGGCGGGCGGTGGCCTACCGCTGGCCGCCCTCACGGCCGATCTCGGCCATGTGTCCCCGGTCGTGGCTTACGCGCTGGCCGCCCTTGCGGCCGGCTTCACGGGCCTCATCGGAAGTGAACTCGTGGGCGGTGCCCTTGGCGTGGGCGGCACGACCGCCCTTCTCCGCGATCTGGCGTTGCTTGTCGGGCTCCATGGACGCAAACCCGCGGCGGCTGTGCTCGGTCATGTTCATGCCTCCCATTGGGGACCCAGTCCCCGCAGTGTCGCTAGCCTGGTTGTTAGGTTAGCTTACAGAGCTACTAGCAGGCACTGTCAATGGCCCGGATGCCCCACCCATCAGGTGTTCTGGCTGAGGTCCCGAATGCCAGCCAGGGCGATGAAGGCCAGACTTACCACGGAGCTGGGGATCCAGAGCAGCCAGGAGGCGCGCAGCGTGGAGGCGAAGGCCAGGGTCACCGTGACCGAGAGGGTGAGGCCGATGATCAACCACCAGGGCCAGCGTCGGCGCCCGGGCCAGGCCACCACCAGGCTCAAACACAAGGCGGCCAGGACGAACCCCCCTAGCATCCTGGCCGGCCTCGGCACGCCCCCCGGCTCGTCGGTGCCCCCACCAGGGCCAGCTTAGGCCCCCCACCGGCGCGCGCCAATCGGCCAGACGGGGGATCTTTCGCCGGCCTTGCAGGCCAACCGGCGGAGGCCGAACGGCGGAATGAACTGAGCCCGGGCCCGGGCTTAGAGAATGTTCAGGCGGGAGGCGGCCGCCACGGCCTCGGCCCGGTTGCGGGCGTTGAACCGGGTGAGCAGCGTCTCCATGTACGTCTTGATGGTGCTCTCACTGAGATGGAGCCGGGTGGCGATCATGGTGTTGGAGTAGCCCTCGGCCACCAGCTCGAGGACCTGCTGCTCGCGGGCGGTCAGCCGCACGGCCGGCTGGGGTCGCGGCTCGGTGGCCGGCGAGATCTCGGGGCGGGACGCCTGGGCTTGCGGCCCGACCAGGATGCGGTCGAAGGCGCTCAGGATACCGGCCGAGACCACCACCACCAGGCTCCAGAGCACGACTTGGGTTCCGGGAAACGGCTGGCCGGTGATGGCCGACATGGCGCCCTGGTAGACGCTGACCCCGACCACGAACACCGCGGCGGCCAGCATGCCACCCTCCGCCCCGTCGAGGGCGACCGCCTCCATCAGCAGCAGGATGAAGCAGACGTAGATGACTTCGGTGTGGACCGCCGAGAAGATGGCCAGGATGGCGAAGCAGCTCAGCTCGTCCAGGATCCAGAGCATCCGCCCGGTGCGGGCCAGGGCCGAATCCGGGGCCCGGCGGCTGGCCTGCAGCGCGTACAGGTTGTAGGCGGTTACCCACAGGGTGAAGACCACCAGCAGCAGCGCGGACCGGGGCGGGACCAGCAACCCTACGATCAAGACGAAGGCCAGCCCTGGCCAGCGGACCACGGACCCGGCCAGAATCAACTGCCGCGCCTGGGTACTCGTCAGCCGCGGTCCGGAGCGCTCGAGGTATGTCGGCGGGAGTAGGTTCATGCCTTCCGGCTTGGCTCCCGCCCCCCCAAGGAGTGGCCCCATTCTAATGGCCGCTGGACGGACCGTAAAGCCGGTCAGCCGGCAATCAGGGTGCGCACGGCGCCGGTCTTCCAGTCAGCCACGGCGACCCGGTGGCTATTGGTGTCGGCCACGTACAGGCCGCGCCCTCCGGCACACACGCCGGCGGGCTCCCGGAAGGATGCGGCCCCGCCCATCCCGTCGGCGCTACCGGCCACTCCGCTGCCCAGCCAGGTGGTGACCGTCCGGCGGCCGGGGTCCAGCTGCTTGATCTTGTTGTTGTAGCTGTCCGCGAGGTAGAGGCGGCCGCCATGGGCCGTGATGCCCAGCGGATGCTGCAGGCGCACCACGTCGCCCTCCCCGTCCACATCGCCGAAGACGAACAGCCCTTCGCCGACCAGGGTGGTGACCGTCCGGCGTTGCCAATCAATGTCGCGGATGGCGCTCACCTCCGAGTCCGCCACGTACAGGTGCCCATCCGCCAGGGCCAGCCCGCTGGGCTGGGCGAACCAGGCCTCTTCCAGGGAGCCGTCCTTGAGTCCTTCTCGACCGGTGCCGGCCAGGGGCTGGACCTCGCCCGAGCCCGGGTCCAGCTCCCACAGCTGGTGAACCCCCGCCATGGCGATGACCAGGCGGCCATCGTAGAGGGCCAGGTCCCAGGGCGAGGACAGCGGCGTGCTGCGACCAGGCCCGCCCCGGCCCAACCCGTGCGCCTGGTCGCCGGTTCCGGCCAGGGTCCGCACCCGCCCGGTCTCCAGGTCCGCCGCCCGGATGGCGTGATTCTCGGTGTCCGCCACGTACAGGGTGCGGCCGCTGATGGCCATCCCCTGCGGCTGCTGGAAGGAAGCTGTTTCGCTGGTCCCATCTTCCAGGCCCGGCTCGCCCGAGCCGATGGCCCCCTTGATGGTCCCGTCCAGCCCGCACGCCAGGATGCGGTGGTGGTTCGAATCACTCACATACAGGGCATCGCTGGTCACCAGCACTTTGCCGGGGAAGCGCAGGGTGGTGGCGGGTTCGATCAGCTCCTGCAGTGCCAGGCCGGCCTGGCCGGGCGCCAGCAGGCCCTGCTCGGCAAAGTCGCGGAGCATGCGGTCGACCAGGGGATCGAAGGTCTCGAAAGGCAGTTCGCCTTCGTGCTTGCCGATGACCCGGCCTGCGGGGTCGATGAACATCAAGGTCGGCCAGGCCCGGCCCCCGTAGGCGTGCCAGACCTGGAAGTCGCGGTCGTTCACCACCGGGTGTTCGATGCGGTAGCGGAGTACGGCCTCGCGTAAGTTCGCGGTCTCGCGCTCCGCCGGAAACTTGGGCGAGTGCACGCCCACCACCAGCACCCGGTCCTGATATTTGGCTTCGATCTTCCGCAACTGCGGAAACATGTGCATGCAGTTGACTCAGCAGAAGGTCCAGAAGTCGATGATGGCCAGCCGACCGCGAAGATCCTGGATAGAGAGCGGGCGGGATACGTTGAGCCAGTCCAGGCCGGAGGGGAATTCGGGCGCGCGGACCTTGCCGGCGTAGGTTTCGGTGGCCATGGCCTAATCGTATGGGAAGCCCGGGGCTCCGGAACCTTTTCGCCTACCCGCCGTCATAGCATCATGCCAATCCGCCGCTTCCTGATCCCCGTCGGCGTGGGGCTCTTCTTCCTGGCCAGCGCCCTGGTCGCGCTCAACCTCACCAGCGCCCAACCGGGTACCGATGGCCCGGTGATTGTCACCTCGCACCCCGCCGCCAACCTGCAGCTCACGGTTACGCTCAACCACGGACGGCTGATTCCCGGCCGGGCGCTGACTGTCCAGGTGGAGCTCACCAACACCGGGACGGAGCCGGTCACCCTGCAGCCAGACGGCGTCTGCACCACCCCCCTCCGCCTGGAGCTGCACGACGCGTCGGGCCGGATCGTGTGGTCGCAGCCGGTCCCCATGATCGCCTGCCCCCAGCAGCAGCCGCCCGCCTATCGCAAGCTCGCCCTGCTCAATCCGGGTGAGACCCGCCCAGCCGCCACCTGCTTCGAGCTGGCCGGTACGCCGGATCAGTGCGTCGTCCTCGACCTCCCCAGCGCCTCCTACTGGGTGGCTGGTACCTACTACGGGTTCGCGCTCCCACAGGCCGCCTTCCGAATCGCTGGCTGAGGTCGCGGATCCGGCTCGGCTAAGCTTTCTCGCGATGGCCGGCCCGGTCGATCTCTCCCCACTCCAGCGCGAACTCGATGCCCTGCGCCGCCAGCTGTGTCACTGTGACAACGCGGGTACCTGCCTCGGCTGCCAGGGGGTCGAGATGCTCCGCCAGCAGGCGCAGATGGTCGTCTCGGCCGCCACCCAGCCGGTACTGCTCCAGGTGGCGCAGGAGGCGCAGGCTCGGGAGCTGATGGCGCAAATCCAGCAGCTCCAGGAGCAGCTGATGAAGGACCCCGACGCCATGCGGGCGCTGGAGGATCTGATGCGGCACTTTCAGCCGCCGCCCCCGGCGGAAGATCACTGATCGCCTACAACTGGGTGGCGGTGATGACGACGCGCTGGGTGTCGACCCAGTTGGGCCAGCAGGTAAACAGCGTCAACCGCACGTCCGGTGTCGGATCCAGGATCTGCACCGCAGTGGGCGCCACGATGACCCGGGTGCTAACCCGATAGCGCTGCACCTGCCCGCCGATCGCGACATCGATCTCATCGCCCGGTTGCAGGTCTTTCAGACGAGCGAAGATACTGCCCTCGATGTCGTCGTGGCCGTAGAGCACGGCATTCCCGCTCCCGAATCCAGCCGAGAATGCGTAATGCGTGACGGCGTAGCCGTGGGCGATGAGCATGCCGCCCTTGGAGTCCAGCCCCCGCTCGAAAATGGGGGCGCCGGCGATGGCCAGCCGGGGAATGGTCAGGGTCGCGATCACGTCGTTAGGTCCCGGCGCCGTGGGCGCCAGCTGCCGGGTGGGGTTCTGATGCGTTCTGGGCTGCAGCGCCCCGCCACCGTCCGTGGATGGCAGCATCTGGACCAGTGGGGCAGACGCCGAGCTCCCCTGGCTGTGCATCGTCCAGACCGCGCTCCCCGCCAGGGCCAGGCCGCTGGCAATCAGCAGCCCCGCTATCAGGTTTCGCCTCATCATCCCCCTCATCTTCAGGGGCGCCGGCAAGCCTGTCAAGGCTGGGTTCGAGGCGGTGGGGGCTGGGGAGGGGAGGGGAGGGCTAGTGGAGAGGGGGCGCCGGCGGGTCGGTCTCAGCCACCGCCTGCTGCCGCACCGCGAAGGCGATCCGGTCGTCCAGCCGCCACTCGGCTTCGAGCTCCAGGATGCTCACCAGGATCTCTTCGATGGAGTTCCCGAGCTCCATCTGCCGCTGCATTTCGCTGCGATCTGCCGCCAGATCCTGTTTCATGTGAACCATCACTGACCTTGGTTCCCTTGTACGCCTGCTTCCTTAAGGTCAAGGGCACAATGGGGGGTCCCACCGAACTGTGGCGCGGTCGTTGCCGGGCCGTCATTTGGCGTTCCAGATTGGGGCTCCCGCAATACGCCCGTGGTATGCTGCTCGCGGGCTTGTCCGGCCGGTCAGGGGCACGTCCATCTCGCGCAGGACCGGAAATACATTCGCGAAGGAGCAGGCGGTAACGTGGCGATGAACGGCACGATCAAGCGACTCGTGGTCGACAGAGGCTTCGGTTTTTTGAGCGGGGAGGACGGCAAAGAATATTTCTTCCACCGCTCGTCGGTCGACGGTTCGTTCGAGGGACTGCAGGAGGGCCAGAAAGTCACTTTCGACGTTGAAGCATCGGCCCCGAAGGGCCCCCGCGCCTCTCGCGTACGCGTGGCGTAGCGGAGACGCGCAGGAGCAAAACCCGGCCGGGGCCGGGTTTTTTCTTTCCTGAGCTGGTTTGCCAGTAGCGGAGGTCGACGGGGGGCTGCCCCCCTATGGTGGAACGAGCATGGGGGACCCGGGGCCATGGCTGATGCGGAGACCGGGCAACCGCTGAAAATCGCGGCGGCGGTGCTGGTCCGGGTGGCGCATCACGACGCCGGCCTCACGGACGTCAACGGCGCTCGGCGGTGGCCTTCGACCTGCAGGGCGCCGGGCCGGCCGACATCTACGCCGGCGGCCAGCACTACGGCGCCACCTGGGACCTCACCGTTCCCACGCAGCCCCTGAAGTTCGTGAGCACCGATGGCAAGGAGGTCCTGCTGCCGCGCGGGCTCACCTGGATCCACCTGGTGGACCCGGAGACGGAGGTGACTGGAAGCGAGGTTGGTTCCGCCTACGCGGCGGGCGGAATTTTCTCGGATGGCCTGAGGGCCACCCTCAAAAATTCGATCCGTCGCGGCCCCGGCATGGAGCCATAGCGAGGCGATCGGCTGGCGTCAAACGGTTCGGCGTTCTAACGAGCTCCGCGCGGGTGCCGCTCGGCGTAACCGCCCTGACTGGCGGTTACGGTAGCCAGATTTCGGACGCCGACTGCACGTCGGTGATCCACCAGCGGCTGTCGATATCGACCAGGGTGTAGTGGTAGTAGCCCAGGAACCGGTGGGTCGTGCGCCGGCCGAGTCCGACCCCTTTCTCCGCATCCGGGACCAGCCGGTAGATCCACTCCTCCTTGGTGGTCACGTTCACGTTTTGCGGCCCGGCCTGCAGCCCGTAGGTCGGCAGTTCGAGCTTGCCGATCTGGAGGTAGGTGGTGTACGAGACGTCCAGGATCTGGCAGTCGATCACCAGGCTGGCCGCCGGGAACGACTCGAAATCGCCCGACAGGTCGTGGGCCACCTGCGACAGCATCGGCTCCAGGTAGACCTCGCGCAGCACCTCGGTGTCGCGATTGTTGTAGGCCTGCTGGTTCAGCTTGATGGAGCGAAGCACCGTCTCCTTGATGGCCTGGACGTTGATCGTGGTTTCCTGGCGCACGCCTAGAGCGTACCGGAAACGCCCACCCCGCTCAGGTGGTCACGCCTTCGTAAAGCGTTGTTAAGGCAGGCGCCGGGTGGCCATAGGGTGAAGCCTTTGTGCCCGCCGCGCGTCGAATAGGTGAGCAGATGGCACGAACTGCCAAAGTCGGTCCGCGCCCATGAAGAATGGGTTCAACTGGAAGCTCTGGGCGCTGCTAGGCGGCGGCACGGAGGTCTTCCTGATCATCAGTGCTACCCGCTGGGCCCCGTCCCGGTTCACCTACTTCCTGGCCGTCCTGTTCCTGCCGGTCATGGTGCTGACCGGCTTCTGGAGCCGCAAGTACTTCCTGCTGGACCAGGAGAAGCAGGCCTTGAGCCACCGGGCGGAACGCAGCATGCAAGAGGTGACCCGCTTCTTCGAGACGGCGACCGCCGTCTCCAACCTGAGCAAGCTGGGCGAGAACCTGGACACCCTGGCTGTCAAGCTGGCGGAGCTGCTGGACGTCGAGATCTGCGGCTTCTTCCTCCACCAGGAGGGCCTCGAATCGCTGATCGCCCCCACCGTGCCCAGCGGGCTGCGCGAGGATCGGCTGTTCAGCCAGATGCGGCTCAACCAGCTCCGGTTCGCGGCCAACGCCTCCACCCTGGTGGGCCGGACATTCGTCAGCCAGGAACCGCTGATCATCGTCGATTGCCTGCACGACCCGGACGCCGCCCAGCTCCTGCCCGCCCAGTTCGGCTACCGCGACGTGCTGCTGGTGCCGCTGGGGGCGGCGGGCCGCCCGGTGGGGGTGCTGATGCTGGCCAACAAGCGTCACGACGCCTTCAGTACCTACGACGTCAAGCTGGCCACGTCGCTCGGCTCGGAGGTCGCCGTCTCCATCGAGAACACCATGCTCTTCGAGCAGACCCGCCAGCAGGCGCAGCGGCTGGACGCCTCCATCGAGATGCTGCGCAGCGTGTCCCAGGCGCTGACCGTCAGCAATCCCACGTCCCTGCTGCGCGCAGTGGTGCAGGCCGTACGCGCCCTGAGTGGCGCCCCGGCCTGCCTGATCACCCTCAGCACCGGCGGAGCCGAGCTGCAAACGGCGGAGGTGGGCGAGGGGTTCGACCCCGCCCTCGAGGGGCGCAGCTTCGGCCAGCTCTCGCCCGGCATCGTGACCCAGGTGGTGGTCGAGCAGCGGGCCCTCTTCAGCGAAAATCTGAAACAGGATCCCCGGTTCGCCGCCGACCCGCTGGCCCGGGAGTACGGGCTGCGGGCGGCCATGGCGGTGCCCATGTTCCTGCAGAAGGAACTCGCCGGCACGCTGTCCCTCTACTACCTGGAGCCGCAGCGCATGGACGCCACCTTGATGCAGGTCTTGCAGATCCTGGCCACCCAGGCGGCGGTTGCCCTGGACAACGCCCGCCGCTACCAGCGCGAGCGGGAGACCATCGAGATGCTGCGCCGGGCCAACGTCGAGCTGCAGGAAGCCGACCGGATGAAGTCCGAGTTCCTGACCAACCTGTCCCACGAGCTGCGCACGCCGCTGAACGCCATCATCGGCTTCTCCGAGATCCTGCACACCATGCCCGACCTCTCGGCCGACGAACGCGCCGAGTTCTCGGACAACATCCACCGCAGCGGCCGCCGGCTGCTCAAGCTGATCAACGACCTGCTGGACCTGACCACCATCCGGGCGGGGCGTCTCAAACTGCAGCCGCAGTCCTGCCTGGTCGCGGAGGCGGTCGACGCCGCCCTGTCCGAGAACGCGCCGGCCGCCAACCAGAAGAACCTGACGGTGCGCTCGGATGTGCCCCGCGGGCTGCAGGTGACCTACGACCCGCGCAGCCTTCGCCACATCGTCTACAACCTGGTGAACAACGCCATCAAGTTCACGCCCCAGCAGGGGCGGGTGACGGTGTCGGCCGCCAGCACCCCGGACGGCACGGTGGTCGAGGTCCGGGACACCGGGATCGGGATCCGGCTCGAAGACCAGGCGCGCCTGTTCGCGGAATTTCAGCAGCTCGACGGCTCGACCTCGCGGGCCTTCGAGGGGACCGGCCTGGGCCTGGTGCTCAGCAAGCGGCTGGTCGAGATGCAGGGTGGGCGCATCTGGGTCGAGAGCGAACCCGGACAGGGGAGCAGTTTTCGGTTCTTGATCCCGCACACGCCCATGCTGGCGAGGGTGGCATGATCCCAGCCGTCCCCCGCCGCATCCTGGTCGCCGAGGACGATCCCGAGCGGCTGGAAGCGATCGAGGACCGTCTCCAGGCGGCCGGCTTCACCGTCATTCCAGCCCTGGACGGGTTGGACGCGCTGGACCGGGCCCGCGAGGACCATCCCGACGCCGTGGTGCTCAACATGCTGCTGCGCCAGATTGATGGCCTGCGCGTCTGCGAGATCCTGAAGGCGAACCCCGCTACCACCAACATCCCGGTGGTGCTGGTGGCCGGCATTTACGCCGGGGCCGATGAGGGCCAGCGAGCGCTGGCCGCCGGCGCCGACCGATTCCTGGCCGAGCTCGGACCGCTGAGCAGCGCGGCCGGCCACGATCTGGGCGCCGGGTCAGACCTGGTGGAGGCGCTGCAGCACGTGCTGGGCGCCCAGGCCGCCGACGAACGACCCCTGGTGCTGGTGATCGACGATGACCCGGACAACCGGGCGTTCCTGGTGAAGGCGATCAGCCGGCAGGGGCTGGAGGTGGTGACCGCGGCCACCATGACGGCGGCCCGCCGCCTGCTCGATGGCCGGCAGCCGGCGCTGGTCTTCCTCGACGTCCAGATGCCGGGCGAGAGCGGGCTGGTGCTCCTACCCCAGTTTCAGCGCGACTTCCCGGAGACCGTGACTGTGATGATGACGGCCTTTGGTTCCGAACAGGTGGCGGCGGAGGCCCTACGCGGCGGCGCCGACGACTACATCGGCAAACCGATTGAGCTGCCCCGGTTGCGGGACCTGCTGGAACGCAACCTGGAGAAGCAGCGGCTGCGGGCCGAGCGGCTGGCGCTGCTGCGCCGGCTGAAGGAGTCCAATCGCTACCTGGTGCGCCAGCACGCGGCATTGCGCCGCGCGGACCACGAGATCATGCAGGCCAACCGCCAGCTGGAGCAATCGAACCGCTTCAAGTCGGAGTTCCTGGCGAATATGTCGCACGAGCTGCGCACGCCCCTGAACGCCATCCTGGGGTTCAGCGAGATCCTGCTGGACAGCAGCATGGAGCTCACCGCGGGCGAGCGGGTGGAGTTCCTGCGCAACATCCGGTCCAGCGGGCAGCACTTGCTCAGCCTGATCAACGACATCCTGGACCTGGCCAAGATCGAGGCCGGCAAGATGGATCTCCACGCCGAGGAGATGTCGGTGCTGGACGCCATCCACGAGGTGACCAGCATCCTGGAGCCGATGGCGCGGCAGCAGGGCCTGCGGCTGCTGGCCAGCGGGCTGGCCCCGGCGGGCACCATCCGCGCCGACAAGAGCAAGTTCAAGCAGGTGCTGTACAACCTCCTGTCCAACGCCATTAAATTCACGCCGCCCCCCGGCAGCATCACGTTGGCCGTGCGCGACGACACGGACCAGGTGACCGTCTCGGTCACCGACACCGGCATCGGCATCAAGCAGGAGGATGTGCCCAAGCTGTTCCGCGAGTTTCAACAACTGGACGGCACCTATACCCGCAAGTACGAGGGCACGGGTCTGGGTCTGGCGCTGTGCCGCCGCTTTGTCGAGATGCACGGCGGGCGCATCTGGGTAGAGAGTCACCCCGGCCACGGATCCACGTTCACCTTCTCCTTGCCCCGGCACTCGCGGCTGCCCGAGGACGCGATGCCGGAGGCGCCGACCCCGCCGGAGTTGATGGATCGGCCGCTGGTGCTGGTGATCGAGGACGACCTGGTGACCAGCCAGCGGCTGACCAGCGAGATCCAGGCGGCGGGATTCCAGGTGGCGCACGCGCGCGACGGCGACGAAGCCCTGCGCAAGGCGATCGATATCCTGCCGGACCTGATCACCATCGAGACGGTGCTGCCGCGCAAAGATGGATGGGAGGTCCTCCAGGAGTTGCGCCGCCGGGCCGCCACCGCCGACATCCCGGTCCTGATTTGCTCCGTAACCGAAAACCGCGGGCTGGCGGCCAAGCTCGGCGTCACCGAGTACGTGGCCAAGCCCTGGTCCACCAAGACCCTCCAGGAGGCTCTGCAGCGACTAGCCCAGCGGGTCTCCCGGCGGCGCGACCGGGTTCGGCTGCTGCTCTTGCACCAGGACCGGCGGGCCATCGCCGGGCTGGCCGCCGCCCTGGTGGAGGAGGGCTTCGAGGTCTTCCGGGCCGACTCCGCCGAGGAGGCGCAGGCCAAGGCCGACGCCGCCCCGCCGGACGTCGTCTTGCTGGTCCCGCCGCGCCCGGACTGGGCCCGGCTGATCTCGAAATTGGCGCCCCAACCGGTGCTGCTGGCGGTGGGCGAGTTTGGCCCCGAAGTGCCAGCGATGGACTGGGCAGCCGTTATACCAGACGGACTCTTGGACCCCAGGCCGGTGCTGCACGCCGTCAAAGGCCTGGAGGTCGTTCAGCAACGAAGGAGGAGCGGCCGTGAGCGGCGGCAAGGTACTGATCGTCGAGGATAATCCGGTCAACCTCCGGTTGGCGCAGTTCCTCCTGGAGAAGGCCGGCTTCGCCGTGGCCAAGGCGACCAGCGGAGCCGAATGCCTGGCCCAGCTGGAGCTGGATATCCCCGATGTCGTGCTCATGGACATCCAGCTGCCCGGGGAGGACGGGCTTTCCATCACCCGCAAGATCCGGGCGACGCCTCGCCTGGCGGCGGTGGTGGTGGTGGCCCTGACGGCCCACGCCATGGCGGGGGACCGGGAGAAGATCCTGGCGGCGGGATGCGATGGGTACATCCCCAAGCCCGTCGATCCGGGACGGTTGGCCGGCGAAGTCCGGCGCTATCTGCACCAAGGACGGTTGAAGTCGGCGTGAGCGAACGGCAAAAGCCCGGCTCCTTCCAGGAGATCCTGGAACAGAACCAGCAATTCATCAGCCACCTGCAGGCGCTCCAGGAGTCCGCGGACGCGCAGCTGGCGGCCAAGCAAGACGACCTTGCCCAGACGCGCAGTCGCCTGGAACAGGCGACCAAGGAATTGACTGGGCTGCGCCACGACAAGCTGGAATGGGCGACTGCCCGCCAGGCCCTCACCGAGGAGCTCGAAACTCTGAAGAAGCAACACACCGAGCTCAAGGTCGCCCATGACAACATGAAGGCGGAGTTCAACCGGCTGGAGGCCGGCGTGGAGCGGGCCGCCGCCCGCGACACGGAGCGCCGCACCGAGCTGCAGCGCCTGGAGACCGAGCGCCTGGATCTCAGCCGCCGTCTGGACATCGAGCAGCAGCAGTCGATGGAGCGGATGACCAAGGTCCGCCACATCCTCGACGGGCTGCAGGCCGAGCTCGATGGCTTTCTGCAGCAAGGGCGGGTGAGGGCCGCGTGACCGACGCGCCCCGGGCTCCCAAGACCTTCGCCGAGATCCTGCAGCAGAACTCGGAGTTCATTACCCACCTCCAGGTCCTGCAGGAGGACGTGCAGTCGCAACTGGCCACGCGAGAGGCCGAGCTCGCCCAGGCGGCGGAGCGCCTGGCCCAGGTGCAGAAGGACCTGGACGAGCTGACCAGCGCCCAGCTGCGGTGGGCCATGGACCGCCAGGCACTGCTGGCCGAGCACGAAACCCTGAAGAAGGGACACGCGGCGCTCAAGAGCTCGAATGCGGCGATGCTGAGCGAACATACAACGCTCAAGAAGGGGAATGAGGCGCTCAAGAGCTCCCATGGGGCGATGCTCAGCGAGCACGAAACCCTGAAGAAGGGGCACGAGGTGCTCAAGACCTCCTATGCGGCCACCCAGGCCGAGCTGATCAGGGTACAGCAGGAGGTCCAGCTGGCCAAGACGCGCGACGACGAGCGCCGGGCGCAGCTCCGCCAGCTGGAAAAAGAACGGATCGAGCTCAGTCAGAAGGCGGAAGCCGACCAGCGGAAGCTGCGGGAGCAGGACTCCGCCTTGAGCAAGGACCTGGAGTCCCTGCAGACCGACCAGCTGCAATGGGCCGTGGACCGGGAAGGCTTGCTCAAAGAGCGCGACGGGCTCAGCCAGCGGCACACCAGGGTGACGGCGCAGCTCGCCGACCTGACCCGCCAGGTGCAGCTCCTGACCACCGAGATCGAGCCGCTGCGGACGGCCCGGGACAAGTGGCAGGTCGAGCGGCAGCGCCTGATCGCTGACCTGGGTCGGCTGGAGCAAGAGGCGCAGGCCAAGGATGCGCAGGTCAAGGCCGACCGCAAGCTGCTCCAGACCGAGCTCGATGACGCGCGCAAGCAGCTGAAAGACACCACACGGCTGCAGCAGGAGCGACAGCAACTGGCGGACGAAAAGGCGGCGCTGCTGGCCAAGGTCCGCAGCCTGGAAGGGGACTGGCAATCGCGCGAAGGCTCCATCGCCGAGGAGAAAGGGAAGTTCAAGCACCAGGTGCAGGAGGCCCAGGCCCGGGTGGCTGCGGTCCAGCAGGACTACGACAAGCTGAAGGCACTGCACGCCGACCTGGCCGGCGAGTCCGGGAAGAAGGCGGAGGAATGGACGGTGCGTGAACACCGGCTGACGGCGGAGAAGAACCAGCTCAAGGTCGACCTGGAACGGGTGCAGGCCGAGCTGTCGGCGATGAGCGACCGCCATACGGAGCTGCAGAAGGGTCTGAAGTCCCAGAACACCGAGTTGGAGGTCGCCTGGCAGAGTGAGAAGGCGTCCCTCAAGGCCCAGCTAGACGAGGCGCGCAAGGCCGCCAGCCATGGGCCCACCCAGGTCCAGCTGATCACCAAGTTCGAGGGCGAGAAGCGGGCGCTGCAAGCCCAGCTCGACGCCATCCGGACCGAACTGGCCGCCGCCGGGAAGGGCAAGGAAGCCGCCGCCGCGCTGGCGCAAGCCAAGCGCGACTTCGAGGCCAAGTTCCGGGTCATCTACGACCAGAGCCACGACCTCAAGTCGCCGTTAAACGCGATCAACGGCTTCTCCAACATCCTGCTGAACCCCAAGGAGAACCAGACCACGCCGGAGGAGCGCCAGGAGTTCATCTCGCACATTTACGAGGCGGGCCGGCTGTTGCACGAGCACATCAACGAGCTGATCGAGTTCGCCAAGCAGGAGGCCGGCATCCAGGAGAAGCCGGTGGCGATGATCCCCCCGGCGCCCAGTGGGGGAACCAAGGCCCCCATCATCCTGGTGGCCGACAACGACGGCGCCGTCAAGGACCGCATCGAGCCGTTCCTCAGCAACGCCGGGTATGAGGTCCTGTTCGCCGCCAGCTCCCAGGAGGCGCTCAAGAAGGCGGTGCAGGCCCAGCCGCTGGCCATCCTGATCGACGCCGCCCTCCCGCCCAACGGCGGGTCGGGGCTGATCTATGACCTGCGTCGCGAGTCCAAGACGCGGGACATCCCCGTGGTGCTGACGTCGAAGGTCAACAAGGAATCGCTGGGCTTCGATATCGGGCACAGCGACTTCCTGACCAAGCCCATTGACCGGCAGCAGCTGCTGCAGATGATGGTCAAGTACGACCTGCTGGCGGATGGCAAGCGCTCCAAGAAGACGCCGTCCTCCATCCTGGTGGTGGACGACGACCCCCAGAACGTCCGGTTGCTGAAGGCCATGCTCAAGCCGTTCAACATGGAGGTGCTGGTGGCCGACGGCGGGAAGTCGGGCATCGAACAGGCCCTCAAGAAGAAGCCCGACCTGATCATCCTGGACCTGATGATGCCCGAGGTCGACGGCTTCGAAGTGGTGTCCGCGCTGCGCGGCAATCCGGACACCGCCCAGATCCCGATCCTGATCTACACCGCCAAGAACATCACCAGCGAGGACCGCGAGCGGTTGCAGGGCAACATCCAGTCGATCATCCAGAAGGGGGACTTCGGCAAGGAGCGCTTCCTCGAGATGATTAACAGCCTCCAGACCACCCCGCCGAGTTGAGCCGGCCGGGACCTCCCGGGAACTCGGTGACCACCCTCGATCTGCTGCTGGTTCGCCTTCGCTTCGTGGCCCTGGCCGTGCCGCTGGCGATGCTGCTGGTCATGCCCAGCCGGTCGTGGGTGCTGGTGGTGACCATCGATGCCGCGGTGGCCGCCTACAACGGGGTCATCTTCCGGGCCCTGAAGCGCCGCGCCAGCGGGCGGCTCCCGGATGGCTATGCCCTGCAGGTCCTGATCCTGGACCACGTGGCGGTGTCGGCCTTCATCGTGCTCTTCATCATCAGCCCCACCACCAGCTCGCCCTACCTGCTCTACGCCGCCGTGGCCACCGAGGCCATTTTCCGGTTCGACATCCGGGGCGGCATCCTCACCGGCGCCTTTTTCGCCACCGGTTTTTTTCTCTTTCAGCTGGAGGGGCTGGGACTCGAGGTATCCCTGCGCGACACGCTCCTCCGGGCCGTCCCCACGGTCGCCGGGGCCACCGGGCTGGGGGCTGCGGTGCGGGTCCTCAACCAGGAGATCCAGGACACGCGGCGCCAGCTGGAGCAGACCGAACAGCTGCGCCGGGTCCTGAGCGAGCTGGTCGGGGTGGTCAACCTGATCCGCATTCTGGAGACGGTGCTGGAGACCGGGATTCGCCTGCTCCAGATGGAATCGGGTGCCGTGGCGCTGCTGGACGAGAACCGCAAGGCCTTTGTGATTCGAGCCGTGCTCAACCAGCCGCCCCTGCTGCGGGATACCGTCGTGGAGGCCCAGGGGATTGTGAACCGGGTGGCCCGCGAACGGCAGATCGTGATGGTGGCGGAGCAGCCCTTCCTCAGCGACAGCCGGCCAGGGCTCGATGACCTGGTCTCGGAGATCGCGGTAGGCGTGCCGGTGCTGCTCGACGATCGGGTCATTGGCGTCCTCCAGCTCAACCGTCGCGGGGAAGTGCGCAAGCTGTATCGCTGGGAAGAGGCGGCGCTCCAACTACTGGGGCAGCAGCTGGCGGCGGCGATCCGCAACGTCCGCTTGTTCGAGGAGGCCGATACGCGCGCCCGGCGGCTGGTCCTTCTCAACCATTGCATCGACCGCATGAACCAGCGGCTCTTCGAGCCGGACCTGCTGGACACCCTGGTAGACGGGCTGGTGGAGCATTTCGAGGTCGAAGTCGCCCAGGTGTGGTTACTGGAGCAGCCCGACGGCTCGCTGCGATGCCAGGCCACCCGCCACACGACGGGGAGCGCCATGCCGCTCCCGGCGCGGGTCGCCCAGGGGACCACCGAGATCGGCCGGGTGGCCGTCCTGGGCAGTACCCTCCTGGTGGAGGATCCCGCCCGCGACCATCGGTTCGAGAACCGCTCCTGGCTGGAACAGGAGGGGATCCGCTGCTTCGCCGGCTTTCCGCTGCAGGTCAGCGCCCAGCAGCTGGGCGTCCTGGCCGTCTACACCCGGCAGATCCTCGACCGGAACGCCATCGAGCTGCTCACCGTCTTCGCCCAGCACGCGGCCACCGCCATCCATGAATCGAACCTCTTCCACCTGGCCACCGAGCAGAAGGCGCGGCTGGAGGCGGTGAACACCGAACTGAATCGGG
>WNFC01002742.1_pt1 | contig 21385 bp, 17 predicted proteins | sample 5400541 | NCBI WGS metagenome assembly WNFC01 (sample SAMN13153342, study PRJNA577476) | soil metagenome | isolation source: 120 cm saprolite under Douglas fir tree site 2 hole 2 replicate 1 | place: USA:California | collected 2015-04-18
AACCGCACCCGCCGCCAAAAACTAACCCCCGACCTAGCCGAAGAAATCATCCCCAAAAATATAATCATGATCGGGCCGACGGGGGTGGGGAAGACGGAGATTGCGAGGAGGTTGGCGAAGCTGGCGAATTCTCCGTTTTTGAAGGTGGAGGCTTCGAAGTTTACCGAGGTTGGGTATGTGGGGCGGGATGTGGAGTCGATGGTGAGGGATCTGGTGGAGATTGCGATTGATAATGTCCGCGAGGAGAAGTTGGAGGATGTTGCCGACAAGGCTGAGTTGAATGCGGAGGAGCGGTTGCTGGATATTCTTTTGCCGCCGTCTCCGCCAGCGCGGCCGGCGGAGCCTACTACTGCGGGGGGAGTGGTGATTGATGGGAACACTGCGCTGGCGGAATCTTCTTCGCGGACGCGGGAGAAATTGCGGCAGCAATTGCGCGAGGGGAAACTGGACGAGCGGCAGGTGGAGATTGATGTGCGCGAGAGGAATTTCCCCACGTTTGAAATCATGAGCAACCAGGGCGTGGAGGAGATGGACATCAATATCAAGGACATGTTGCCCAACATCTTCGGGGCGCGCACCAAAAAACGGAAGATGAATGTGAATGAGGCGTTCGAATATCTGATTCAGGAAGAAGAGCAGCGGCTGATCGATATGGACCATGTCACGCGCATGGCGATCGATCGCGTGGAGAACTCGGGGATTGTGTTTCTGGATGAGATCGACAAGATTGCGGGGCGCGAGGGCGGGCATGGTCCGGACGTTTCGCGCGAAGGGGTGCAGCGCGACATTCTTCCGATTGTCGAAGGCACGACCGTGAACACGCGCTATGGCATGGTGCGGACGGATCATATTTTATTTATCGCTGCGGGGGCGTTTCACGTTTCGAAGCCGAGCGATCTGATTCCGGAGTTGCAGGGGCGGTTTCCGATCCGGGTGGAGTTGCAGTCGCTGACCATGGAGGATTTTGTTCGCATTCTTACGGAACCGAAATCTTCGCTGGTGAAGCAGTACACGGCTTTGCTAGAGACTGAAGGCGTGAAGCTGGAGTTCACACCGGAGGCCTTGCAGGAGATTGCGCATTTTGCGTTCCGGGTGAACGAGAGTACGGAGAACATTGGGGCGCGGCGGCTGCATACCATCATGGAGCGGGTGCTGGATGAGTTGAGTTTTGACGCTCCGGAGCGAAAAGGGGATCACGTTATCATTGATGCCGACTATGTGCGGAAGATGTTGACGGATATTGTGAAGGATCAGGATTTGTCGCGGTATATTCTGTAGAAAAATCTTTAACACCGAGGACACAGAGGAACACAGGGTAACCCCAAACTTATTGTGGGGTCTCTCCTGTGGTTTTTTGTTTGGCACAATGACATGAAAACGATTGATCGAACACGGTTGCAGTCTCTGATGGAGCGCGAGCAGAAGAAGTTTGTGGATGAACGGCCGAAGTCCAAGGCGTTGTTTGAGCGGGCACGGAAGTCTTTGCTGGCGGGCGTTCCCATGAACTGGATGGTGAAGTGGGCGGGGGCGTTTCCGCCGTTTGTGCGGGAGGCGCAGGGGGCTTCATTTTTCGACGTGGATGGGCACCGCTACACGGATCTTTGCCTGGGCGATACGGGAGCGATGACCGGGCATTCGCCGTTTGCGACGGTGAAGGCGGTGGAGGAGCAGGCACGGCGCGGGATCACGCTGATGCTTCCGGGCGAGGACGCTATTTTTGTCGGAGAAGAATTGCAGAAGCGGTTTGGACTGCCTTACTGGCAGTTCGCGCTGACGGCGACGGACGCGAATCGGTTTTCGATTCGCTTAGCGCGGCAGATTACGGGGCGAAAGAAGATTCTGGTTTTCAACTGGTGCTATCACGGGAGCGTGGATGAGACCTTTATTACGTTGCAACCCAATGGGACGGCTGGTGTGCGGCGCGGGAACGTTGGACCGCCGGTAGACCCTTCGGTCACAACTAGGGTTGTCGAGTTCAATGATTTGTCCGGGCTGGAGGCTGCGCTGGGTAAGGGCGATGTGGCGTGCGTGCTGGCGGAGCCGGCGATGACGAATGTGGGGATCGTACATGCGCAGCCGGGATATCACGCGGCGCTGCGCGAATTGACGCGCAAGCATGGAGCGCTGCTCATTATCGATGAGACGCACACGATCTGCGCGGGACCTGGAGGGTATACGCGGACGGAGAATCTGGAACCCGACGTTCTGGTTTTTGGAAAGGCAATTGGGGGAGGGATTCCGGGGGCGGCCTACGGGTTTTCGCAGGAAGTGGCGGACCGCATTGTTGCGGGACAGAATCTCGAAGATTGCGACGTGGGTGGGATTGGCGGGACGCTGGCGGGCAATGCGCTGTCGCTCGCGGCGATGCGGGCGACGTTGAGCAAAGTGCTCACCAAAGAAGCCTTTGACCGGATGATCCCGATGGCGGAGCGCTGGACTTTGGGTGTAGCCAAAGCGATCGCGGAGGCGGAGCTGCCCTGGCACGTCACGCGGTTGGGATGCCGTGCTGAATATGCCGTGCTGAATATTTGTTTCAGGCCGACGCGCCGAAGAACGGGACGGAAGCGCATGATGCGATGGACTTCGAGCTGGAACGGTTCATGCATTTGTATGCGATGAACCGGGGGATCTTGCTGACCCCATTTCATAACATGGCGCTGATGTCGCCGCAGACCGAGAGCGATGATGTGGACCGGCATACGAAAGTGTTCCGGGAGGCGGTGCGGGAGCTGGTGGCGTGACAGGAGAATGAACGCCGAGAGTGTGCGTGAGAACGGGTACCGTCCCTTCGGGACTCGATCCGCCTCCCATTCCTTACCCGGCACTGCTGTGCCGGGCTTTCACATGCCGCCGCTTCGCGGCTCAGGGCTATTGTCCCGTCGGGGCTCGACATTGAGTTTCCTAACAGTCTGTGAAGCATGCTCTTCCGGGGTATGCACGGTTGAGTAGTGTCCGAAGCACTCAGTCAATTCGTGGCACGGTGGGCGTTTCGAATCTTGAAAAACCGAGCGGGCCAGTCGCCCGCTCCCACACGGTTTGTCCTCTCTCCCACTTGGCTTGTCCTGTGATGTACTCTGTTCATTCTGCGCATGAAGAGGCTACTAGCACAGTTGCTCCTGGTGGTGGCGGCGTTGGGGTGGATCACGGGGTGCGCTTCGATTGGGCCGCCGTTGCCGCCATCGCTGGAGTTGCCACGGCCGCCTTCGGACTTGCGGGCCGCGCGCAAAGGGAACGAAGTCAGACTTACGTGGACGATCCCGGCGCAGACAACGGACCGGCAGAGCGTGCGCTATTTGGGCAAGACCCAAGTCTGCCGAAGCCTTGATGCCACGATCAAGCAATGTGGAACGCCGGTGGGAGAGGCCCCGCCGCCGGCGGATTTCGCCAGCGCCAAAAAATCTACGTCGCAGAAAGTGAGCGCGGGCTTCACCGACACTTTGCCTTCTACGATCGAGCAGGAGCATCCCTCGGGATTTGCTACTTACGCCGTCGAAGCTTTGAACGCGGCGGGGCGAGGAGCGGGGATCTCGAACCAAGTGCATGTGCCGTTGGTTCCGACGCTTGCGCCCTTCATGGGATTTAGCGCCCGCACGACGGGCCATGGAGTGTTGATTTCGTGGGAGTGTCGTGCGGCTTCAGGGCTGGTGCGGGGGGCAGAATATGTGTTCCGCATTTACCGGCGTGCAGAGGGCAGGACGAGCGAGACGAGAATCGCCCAAGTCGACGCTACCCGTTGTGCGGTGGGATCGGAGGATGAGAAGTACAGATCATTCCTGGATCAGAGCTTCGAGTGGGAGCAAACATATTTTTATCGCGGGGGGGTGGTGAGTGTGATCGAAGCGGGGGGGGCTGAAGTGGAAGGGGACGACACTGCGGAAGCGAAAGTTTTCGCGCACGATATTTTCCCGCCGGAGATGCCCACGGGATTGCAAGCCGTGTTTTCGGGGCCGGGGCAGCAGCCGTTTATCGATTTGATCTGGGCTCCCGCGACGGATGCGGATCTGGAGGGGTATAACGTTTACCGTCATGAAGAAGGGACTACGGCGGTGAAGCTGAATGCGGAGCCGGTAAAGACTCCGGCGTTTCGTGATGAGCAGGTGAGCGCAGGGAAAGTTTATTTTTATTCGGTGGCGGCGGTGGATCAGCGGGGGAATGAGAGTGCGCGGTCGGAGGAGGCGAGGGAGAGGGTGCCGTAGGGAATTTGTAATTGGGTAATTGGGCAATTGGGCAATTGAAAAGGCGGGTTCGGTATGTAAGGTGCAGCAAACGCTGCGGGGTGAGCGCGGAGCAGTGGTAGAAACGCCTTACGAGGTCGGCTGCAAGGGCAGAGATGCAAGGGGTCCTTCGACTACACAAGTGCTTGCGCTCAGCGCGCAAGCACGTGCTCCGCTCAGGATGAAAGAATTGGGGAGGATTTGATTCTAATCGTTAGATAAATTCATGAAATATTGCAGGTTTCAACTGAATGGGCAGGCGCAGTATGGGCTGGTGGAGCCGGTTGCGGGACGCGATACGATTCTGCGGATTTTGCTGACGGCGCCGGAAGAATCCGATGGAGATGTGGAGGGACTGCGCACGCGGCGGATCGAGCCGATTGCGCTGGAGGAGGCGGAGCTGCTGGCGCCGGTGCGTCCGTCGAAGATTGTTTGCGTGGGGCGCAATTACAAGGGGCATGCGGCGGAGTTGGGGAACGAGGTGCCGAAGGAGCCGTTGTTGTTCTTCAAGCCGAGTTCGTCATTGCTGGGGCCGGGCGGGGTGGTGCGGCGTCCGAAAACATCCGAGCGTGTGGATTATGAAGGCGAACTGTGCGTAGTGATCGGCAAGACATGCTACAAGCCGGCTGACGATGAAGATGTGCGGGGTTATATTTTGGGGTATAGCTGCTTGAACGATGTAACGGCGCGCGATCTGCAGAAAAAAGACGGGCAATGGGCGCGGGCCAAGGGCAGCGATACGTTCTGTCCGGTGGGTCCGGTGGTGGTGAATGGGCTTGATCCGTGGGCGGGGGTCGGGGTGGAGACGCGTGTGAATGGCGCGCTGCGGCAGCAGGGGAACACGCGGGATTTTATTTTTGCGCTGGATGTAGTGATTCGTTATATTGCGCAGGCGATGACGCTTTTTCCTGGCGATTTGATTTCTACGGGAACGCCGGAGGGAGTGGGGCCGCTGTCGGCGGGGGATGTGGTGGAGGTTAGCGTGGAGGGCGTGGGGACGCTGAAGAATTCTGTGGGGGACGAATGAGTCGGCTCGGCTTGAGCCTCTGTTTGTGTAAGAATTTGGCGGCATGGCTGAAGGCGCGCCCTGTCCGGAGGAGAAGAAGTCTTCAAAGCGAGCGGGCGAGTCGCCCGCCCCCACACTCATACTTCAGACCGTTACTGGAGGCGGAAGCGTTCTCGCATCAGGCGCTGGAGGCGGGGTTTGTAGAGAAGGTCGTAGGCCAGTTCTTTGTCGGGGAACATGGCAAGCGCGGCGCGCTTGGCGCCGGCGGCGAGTTCGGAGGCCTCTTCCACGGTAAGGCTGGGGTCCTGGCTGATAACGGAGGAGACCATGCTCATCATGATCTGGAGGCGGCGGATTCTGCGGGCTTCGTCCTCGGAGTCTTGAGCTTGGTCGATTGCCAAAGGTAGATTTTTCTCGTGATTCGCCCGTTCCCCAATGTTCATGCTGCCCCTTTCCTGCCCCACAATCTTCCTAGAGATTTTGATGTAGCGACGCAGTGCGGCGTTGCGCGCCTTTTCCAGCATTGTGCTCCAATCGGGAGGGAAAGCAAACGGCCCGAAGGTGCTGGGTCGCAGGGTTAAAGTCCCGCCGCAACCCTGGCGGAGGAAAGCTCATCCACACAGTATTACGCAAATCGTGTGAAGGATTAGAATCAGGGAAGTAGGAGTGTGGGCCGTGTTTGCGATGGCCGACTCGATAAACCGGAGATGATATGGCAGAGCTGACGAATGCAACCGAAGAGCGACGCCCCGATCCCAACGAAAAACTGGTGAAGGTCTTCGACAGCGAACAGGAGTCGGAGGCGATGATAGTGAAGGGCTTGTTGGATTCGGCGGGGATCGAGAACGACTTGGCCTCGGCAAGGTTGTTGCAGGATGCGTTTCCGGGCATGGGTGGAATGATCATCCTGGTGCGGGAAGAAGATGCGGAGAAGGCGCGGGAGCTGATTGCGGAATCGCGGCAGTCGCCTGCTGCCGTGAATGCGGACGAAGCGGATGACGATGACGCTACGGAAGAGCTGACAGCGCGGGAGTGACGCTGTGGCCGTCGAGGTAGAAGGTTACGGCACCGTCGAGATCGGTGCGGTAGACGCGGGCTCCGGAGGCTTGCAGGCGTGCGAGAACGGAGGGTTTGGGCAGGCCGAAAGAAGTTCTGAACCCGACCGAGATCACGGCAAAGGTGGGCTTCACAGCCGCCAAAATCTCTGGCGTGGTGGATGTAGCGCTGCCGTGATGACCTACCTTTAAAAGATCCGCGTGAGGATGGTAGAGGGCTGCGATGCGGCGCTCGACGGCTTTTTCGGCATCGCCCTCAAGCAGCACCGAAGTTGCGCCGTAGGTAACGTGCAGGACCATGGAATCGTTGTTTTTGGGTTCCAGGCCGGCGGGCCAGTCGCGCGGGGGAAAGAGCACATCCACTCTCGCGCCGCCTAGATCGAATTTGTCTCCCTCCCAGTGGCGCACGACGTTGATTCCGAGAGCGTGCGCTTCAGCAATTAAGTTCTGGAGCGGTCGACTCGGCGGGAGAAGGCCGATCCATAATTCTTTGGGGCGGAAATCTTTGAGCACCGCGGCCATGCCGCCGATGTGGTCGGAATGGCCGTGGGAAATAGCCACGGCATCGAGGCGAGAGATGCCGCGGGTCCAGAGGTAGGGGGCGACGACGTCTTCTCCGAAGTCGAGTTGGGAGGCAGCGCTCCAGATGGGGCCGCCGGCGTCGATGAGCAGGGTGCGGCCCTGGGGCATGACTAACAGGATGGAGTCGCCCTCGCCGACGTCGATGGAAGTGACTTCGAGCAGTCCGGCACGCGTTTTCGGGTGAGGAGCGACGAAGGCGAGGGCGAGGGATGCCAGCAACAAAGACAGCAATCCTGTGACTGCAAGCAGTGCACGGCGGCGCACAGAAGTCATGGAGAGGACTAGCGCTGCGGAAGATGCAACGATGATGAGGAGCGAAGGCGTAGCGACTCGAAGGTCGGCGAGGCGGAGGCCTCCCAAGGTATGGACCGTGCCGGTGATTGCTTGCAGGGCGACGGCAGTGAGCAGAGCGGGAAGTTTCGCGAGAACCGGAGAAACGTAACTCAACGCGACCGCAAGCACCGCCGCGGGCATAAGGAGTTGGGTGAGGGGAACGACTGCCAGGTTGGCGGGAAGTCCGATGGTGGCAGCGCGGTGGAAATAAAATGCCATGGGCAAGGCGAGGCCCAGTTGCATCACCGTGGAAACCAAAAGCAATTCAAAGGTTGCAAGGCAGAAGCTGGCGATTGCGCGAACCAGACGCAACGACCAAGGCGTGCCTAGGAAACGCGCGAAGCGTTCTGCGATCAGGCGCAGATCGGCGCGGAACTGGGCGATGCGGGGGGGAAGCGAGGGGCCGTAGTCATCGGAGTCCCAGTGGGCAAGGGCCTGGCGGTAGAGGTGCGAAGTGCGCTCGACGAGCGGAAGGCCGATAGCAGCGACGATGAGGACGCAGAGGAAAGTCATCTGGAAACTGGCGGTGAAGAGTTGGCGAGGATCGAATACAAGCAAACCTAGAGCGGCCGTTCCCAAGGCATTCAGCATGCCGCGGTCGCGGTAGAGCAGGCGGGTGCCGAGATAAATGGAGCACATTAGCGTGGCGCGCCAGACCGGCGCGCCCACCTCGGTGAGAAAAGCGTAGGCGACGCAGAACAGAATCGTGAGCAAGGTCGCGGGAGTGTCGGCGAGGCGAATGCGGCGCAACGTCCAGAAGACGACGAAGGCGAGGATGGTGACGTTCATCCCTGAGACGACGAGGATGTGATAGGTGCCGGAGCGCTGGAAATCGACGCGCGTGTCGCGATTGATGAAGGCGTCTTCGCCGACGAGCATGGCATCGAGCAGCGCGGCTTGCGGCGGCGGCCAGAGGGCGTGCACTTTGGCGATGATGCTGGAGTGGATGCGAGTTCGCCAGAGTTCGAGACGGGTCCCGGAGAAGCCAGGGAGCGATTCCACGTCTGCGACTTTGGCGGATCCCAGAGCGGCGATGCCGTTTTCGGCCAGATAACCCTCGTAGTCGAAAGCCCCCGGATTGTGAAAGTTGCGTGGGAGCTTCAGCTTGACGGGGAGGCGGATGCGTTCGCCGTAGTGAAAAAGGCGTGATGCCGGGGATGCGGCGGACAACTGTGATGCGGCTGTGCGCGGGCTGTAAATCCCAAGGCGGACGCCGGAATGCGCAGGGACACTAGTGTTGTCCTGGGTCGCAATTTCTTCGGTTTGAACGTCGAGAGTTTGCCGGATTTCGTCAGGACCGCTTTCGCGGAATCTGCCTTCGCGTGTGACGCGAGCTGTGATCTCCACTAGCTGGCCGTCGGTGAAGGGCTGAAGGGTGGCATCGAGAAGATTCCTCGAGCCTCGCAACTGGATGTGAAGAGCGCCTGCGAGGAAGAAAGCTCCTAGCGCCAAGGTTGCGGCGAGCCATTTTCGGCGGGGCAGAAAGTAGAGGCCGGCAAGCAGGAACGCAACTCCGCCAGCGATCCACAATGCCGGCGGGCGCCAGAAGTAAGTGCCGGCAATTATTCCAACCGAGTAGGCCAGCGCGGCCCAGAGCATGGGCTGGCGCGTGGGTTTGAGGTGGGATTCAAACGGAGGAGGCGTCGGGACCTGCGTGATTGGGAACGAAGGGGGCATTCAGGGGCCTGCGGTAGTGAATAAACGTGGATCGGTCGTTATAACGCCTTAAGGTCTATGAGGAAGCGCGGCTCGCGCAAAGACGTAGCAAGCTACGTCTCTACAGCCTTGATCGTGGAGTCGCCCCGGTTTCAGCGCACCAAGTGCAGTACGCTCTCGAGATGGTAGGTTTGGGGGAACAGATCGACGAGATGCACCTCCTCGACGCGATAGCCAGCGGCTTGCAGCGGCACCAGATCGCGGGCCAGGGTCGCGGGATCGCATGATACGTAGGTGAGGCGTGGCGCGCCCGCACTCGCAAGCGCACGCGCCACGCGATCTCCCAAACCGCTTCGGGGCGGATCTACTACTACCAAGTCGGGTTCATGGAGCGAATGGGGGAGAACTGAACCATGCCCGACGCGCCCCGTACTCCCGTCGCCATGCGCGGGCGAATCGCCCGCGCCCACAGTGCTCGTACCAACACTGCCCGGGAGCTTGGCCAGATATAGGTCGGTCGCGATTTGAACCGCCTTTCCGTTTGAGGGCAGATTGTATTTAAGATCGGCGGCGGCTGTCTGTGACATCTCAACTGAAACGATGTGACGGAAGTCACAGGCCAGGGCTGTGGAAAACAGGCCGACCCCGGCGTAGAGATCGAGAGCCAGATCGCCGGAGCGGCCGGCTGTGACGATATTGACCAGTTCATCGGTGAGAAAACGGTTGGTCTGGAAGAATGACCCGGCGCTGACGCGGTATGCCGCAGTCCTGGTCTGGTACGTCAATTCCGAGGCGCCGACTGCGACCAGCGGCTCCAGCACGCCTTTCTGCGGCTCGCGGAAGGCCGCCACGCCGGCAATCTCCGGCATGGCTGAGGACAACTCTTCGGCCCAAGCGCGTACCCCGGCGCGGCGCGCCTCGGGAGCGCAGAAGAATTCCATGAGCAGTTTTGTGTCGTCGGCATTGGCGAAGAATTCAACTTCCTGCACGCCTTCTACACCTTTGCCCGCTCGTCCCGCCTGCCAGAGCGCCGCGATGCCGCGGTTGATCAGAGGCGAACTGATGGGGCACTCTTCGACTGGCAGCAGTTGATGCGATGCGAACTTGAAGTATCCCGCGGCGAAATCAGGGCGGGTGCGCACTTGAAGGCGCGAACGATTGCGATAGTTCCAGGGCGGAGAAGGGTGCAGCTTGATTTCACAGGTCAGTTCGAGCTTGGCGATGCGGCGCAGGTTCTCGCGCAGAATTTCTTTTTTGATCTCGAGTTGCAGCTCGTAAGCAGCGTGCTGGTAGTGGCATCCGCCGCAGCGGCTGAAGTGTGGACACGGGGGCGGAACGCGATGCGGCGAACGCTCGACGACTGCCGTGGCGTGCGCTCGCGCGAAGCCGGGCTTTTCTTCGGTTATGGCGGCTTCGATTTTCTCTCCGGCAAGGACGAAAGGGATGAAAACAGCCTTGCCGCGTCCGCGGTCGTCGGCAGGAAGGCGAGCGAGTCCGTCGCCGCCGTAGATCAGCTTTTCAATGTTTAGGAGCAAGATTTGATTCTACGGCATGGGGAGGGAACAAGAATGGATTGCGGATTTCAATCGTTAGCGAGTTCTGAAATTTCACGTCCTCCCCTGTCAAGCCGTGCTGAGATCGTCCAGATACTTCGGTTCGAGCGAGCGGAAATGACTGCTCCAAGGTTCGATCTTGTTGATGTTGAAGTGGGACTTGACGTGCGCGGCGAATTCGGTGAGCTCCATTTTAGGCGCAGGAGGGAAGAATGAAGTCGCGAAAGGGATAGCGGCTTCAATTTTCAGCGGGCCTGAACCTTCGCCGCCGCCGCCGGACGAGCAGGCCGGGAGCTTTTCGTGCCTCCATTGTCTTGGCCAAGAGTTCATCGTATCGTAGCCAGACTTTTCCACCACCCTTTGAAAACGATGCGGGCTACGGTCATGTTGTAAAGCTAGAACCCGGTGCCGAAGAACCCGTGGTAAACTCCGTTAGCATCCACGTATAGTCCCGTCATGTTTCGGCTGCGATTGATGCCGCTCGGGAAGGTCCCTTGGTTTCTGCCGCCCCCTGCGGCGGGAGCACGAAATAGCTTAATCGTACCGCTCGCGTCACGAAAAAACCCTCTTGCATTGTTGTTACTTGAGATCACATACCCAGTGATTTCGCCATTGTCGTTGATGCTGCTCGCTAACGTGCCCTGACTATTCTGATTGCCCCCACCCGGCGCATCGAAGGTGGTGAAGTTTCCGTCTACATCGCGGACGAAGCCGTGAGCCACATTATTGCGGTCATAGTAGTATCCTGCGATCTGGCCGTTTCGGTTGATGGAACCTGCAATGGTGCCATTTTGGGCAACTGGTACCGTGAAAGTGGTTATGGTACCCGCTTGATCCCGAACGTATCCAGAGAATCCCCCTTCTAACGCGTAACCTACAATCTCACCATTCGGGCTGATGCCAGTCGCCCAGGTGTCCTCAAAACCCGGAGGATCAAAAATGGTGACGTTGCCGTTGCGATCCCGCAGAAAACTGTGAGACTTACTGAACTGATCCCTCGAGGATCCTACAACTTCGCCACTATCGTTAATAGCGACAGGATATGTCCCCAACCCGGAACCGCCGACCGAAGCATCGAAGGTCGTGAAATTACCGAGCGCATCCCGGATGAAGCCGTAGTCGCAAACGTCGTGGTAAAGTCCGGTGGTCGCCCCGATGCGGTTGATGCCGTAACTGATGGTGTTGATGGAACCAGGGGGATCGAAGGAAATGATGGTGCCGTCTCTTTCTCGCAGGAATCCGTGAGCGCCACCGGTACTGCCGTCATAAAAACCAGTCACCTGGCCGATCACATTGACGCTGTTTGGCTGAGTGAAAATTGACCCGGGCGGGTCGAACGAAACGATCTTAACCCCCGGAGATGCAGCGTTCGACGAGGCCAAGGCTAAACAGAAGACCACACAAATGAACACAGCGAGCTTGGAAGCAAACCGACCAATGCGCATAGAAAATCTCCTTTTTCCCGCGCGGAGAGGGCAGAGAACGTATTCGATGTCAGCAGCGAAAGGTTGTCAAGATGAAGGAATTTGCATCTCAGGAGCCGGTGACTGCCCTTTTGCTAAAAAGGCCCACGCTCGCCCGAAAAAGGACCCGCGACGCTATCGAGCGGCCTCAACCGTGAGTCGCAATCCTACCGCCTTGGTAACGGCGGCCAGCGTGGACAGTCGTGGGTTTCCGCGCGTCGACAGGGCACGGTAAAGGCTCTCGCGTTCGACTCCGGCGGTCTTGGCGACCTTGGCAATGCCGCGAGCTTGCACAACCCGGCGCAAGGGCAACCAGCAGAACGCTAGGTTCGCCGTCTTCCTCCAACGCTGCTTTGAGGTATTCGACAGCGAAGCGGGGGTTGTCGCGAAGTTCGCGAATCAGAGACGCATCGTGCGAAATGGAGCAAGACTTGATTCTACGGAATGGGAGGGAGCATGAATGGATTGCGGATTTCAATCGTCAGCGAGTTCGACAAATACTCTTCAATTCATAGGTCAGAACCTTAAACGGAGATTCACACACTCCAGAGTTTTCACAACCTCTCTCACGCCTATCACGTCAAGAGACAGCCAGGTCTACGAGAGAAACTGCAGCGACTTGGCGATCAGCTCCTCGGTTTCCTTGTAAGGATCGCCGGAGTTGTCGTACTCCATCGAAAGGTAGCCCCGGAATCTCGTCTTCTTGAGGATAGCGAAAACATACGCCAGATCCACCTGCACATTGGCCCCTTTTTCGGTTGCCTCCGATTGTTTGACATGGCAAATGCCGTAGGCGTGATTGAACATGGCCTCGACCCCGGCGTAGGCATCTGCGGGATCCTTATGCATCAGTGAATTTCCAAAATCCGGCAGGCCACGCAGCCACGGACTGTTCACCTTTTCAATCAGCGTCACCAGAAATTCCGGGTCCTCGGTAACGCCGTCGTCATTTTCCAGATGGATGACGACGTTGCGGGTGGCGGCGTATTCCACGATGCGAAGAAGCGTGTCCGCGCAGCGGCCGAGATCGGGTGGTTGGTTGTCAGCCGAAGCGATGTGAGTGCGAATGCTGGGAGAGTCCAGGGCGGCGGCGGCATCAATCCACCGCTTGTTGTCGGCGACGGCCCGCTCGCGCTCGGCACGGTCGGCGGCGTAGAAGCTGTGCTGCCCATCGAAGGCGATGTTAACGACCGCAGATCTTGCCTTGTCCAGTGCCGCGTGGAGATCGTCCAGATATTTCGGTTCGAGCGACCGGAAATGACTGCTCCAAGGTTCGATCTTATTGATGTTGAACCGCGACTTTACGTGCGCAGCGAATTCGGTGAGCTCCATTTTAGGCGCAGCGGGAGAGGCCGAAGCGTTTAAACCCTCCGCTGGAAGAATGAAGTCGCGAAAGGGATAAGAAGCCACAGCCAGCCGGTCGCGGGGGTTGGCAGGAAATGTGATATTCGGTTGAGTTGGAGAGGCTGTGGCGTCAAAGGATGATAGCAGCGCACCAGCGGTCAGCATTGCGGATTGGGACAGGAATTGGCGGCGGGTTTTCATGATGCGTCCTATTCCACTCAATGTTGTATCAGACCGGCAACTCGCCTGGGAATTCAACTCACAGAGCTCGTCCGGCGGCGGCGCCGGAGGCCCAGGCCCACTGAAAATTGAAGCCGCCGAGATGACCGGTTACGTCGACGACTTCGCCGATGAAGAACAGGCCCGGGACTTTGCGGCTCTCCATTGTTTTGGCTGAGAGTTCATCGGTGTTGACGCCGCCGGCTGTGACTTCGGCTTTCTCGTAGCCCTCGGTGCCCGCGGGTAAGATGGGCCAGGCGTGTGCCTGTTTTTCTAGATCAGCGAGCGCCTGATTCGTCCACGAAGCCGGCGGGTGAAAATCCAGCCAGCGGTTGGCAAAGCGATCGGATAGGAGCTTTCGCAATTCCATACGAAGCGTGCTCACGGTTCTTGGCGTCTTTGGGTCGCGAAAAGCGGCGGTGAGTTCGTGGTCCGGAGCTAGATCGACGAGAATTGGCTGGGGTTTTTCCCAATAGGAGGAGACTTGCAGGATGGCTGGGCCGCTCAGCCCGCGATGCGTGATCAGCATTTTCTCGCGGAACCTCTGACGGCCGCACGAGGCAATCACTTCGAGGGAAACACCGGCCAGTTCGCAGTAGCGGGAGCAGTCTTCTGGACTCAGGATCAAGGGAGTGAGTCCGGGCCACGGCTCGCGGATGGCAAGACCGAACTGGCGCGCCAGATCGTATCCCAATGATGTTGCGCCCATCTTTGGGATCGAAAGGCCCCCGGTGGCAACCACTAGCACGGGCGCGCGGAACTCAGCATTCGTCGCGTGGAGGACGAAACCGGTTCTGCGCTGGACTTCCTGAACCCTGGTATTCAGAAAGATAGTCACGCCGTTAGCGTGGCATTCGGCTTCGAGCATGGCGAGGATATCGTGGGCCGAATGGTCGCAGAAAAGCTGGCCTAGAGTTTTCTCGTGATATGGAATACCGTGCTTTTCGACCAAAGCGATGAAATCGGCGGGGGCGTAGCGGGCCAATGCGGACGTGGCGAAATGCGGATTTGAGGAAAGAAAATTCTCAGGCCCGCAATTGAGGTTGGTGAAGTTGCAACGGCCGCCGCCGGAGATCAGAATTTTCTTTCCGAGCCGATCGGCATGTTCGAGCACCGCTACGCGGCGGCCGCGCTTGCCAGCTTCGATGGCGCACATTAAACCGGCCGCGCCGCCGCCAAGAATGAGTGCATCGAAGGAATGGGTCATGAATCAATTACGAATAAGTATCATAAGTGTTGTTCGACCTTCATTCTGCCCCGGAACAGTGCATTCGATGAAGGCTGCGTACACCCTTCGCTTGCTCTACGGTGTTGGGACCCAAGATGCGCCCCCTTAACGCCTGCAGGTACCCCGGCTCGCGTACGCCTGATATACTTGCCCGTCCCGAAACCAACTATCGCTGCTGGAGAACTGCTCTCATGCCCCCTCCCCCCGAACGCCGAGATCACCCGCGCATCAAGGTAAAGGTTCCTGTGGAACTCCATTTTGAGGACAACGATACTCCCTATCGTTGCGCCACCTCAGACCTCAGCCTGTTCGGCTGTTATATCGAGACCATGTTTCCTTTTCCCGTCGACACGCCTGTCGAACTCAAGCTGCAGGCAAGCGCCCCTCTGCTGATCCTCGGCAAAATCGTTACCAGCGATCCTCAAGTCGGCAATGGGATTCAGTTCATCAAAATGCTTCCCGAAGATATCGAAGAGTTGCGCGCCTTCCTGGAGGCGATTGAGAAAGAAGCCGCCGAGAAGGAAGCGGCGGAAAAGGAAGCTGCCGAAAAAAGAGCGGAAGAGAAAAAACCATAAGTCACTTGCCGTGGACGCGCCCTATGTTTCAGGCGCCGCGCTGAACCGCTTCCGCCTGCCTCATGCACCGCACCACGGTGTGAGCCAGACTTTCCACCACAGCCACATCGCCTTCATCAAAATTAAACGGCTTCGCAGCAAACACCATAAGCAAGCCAATGGTATCGCGCTCAAAGCGAACCGGCGCCGCTAGAATGGAGCGCACACCGAGCCTACGGCAGCTTTCGAGATCCACTCGCGGATCGTTTTCGGCATCGTCGCAGCGCAGAGTTTTTCCTTCGCGAAAGCACTCGCCCGAGAGTCCGGAGTTCGGGTCCAGCCGCGCTCCCAGCGCTGGCGCGCTTTCTCCCACGCTGGCCCGGCACATCACGGCTCCTTTATTCAACAGAGCGATCGCGGCGCTTGAGCCGCGCGTCAGGGACCGCGCTCGTTCTCCAATCAGGCGCAACGACGCCGCCAGGTCGGTGCCGAGCGAACTGAACTCGTACTGCACAGTCCCCGACGCCGGACGACCATATTCTCGCGCCCCATTTTCTCCCGCCTCGCTTTCGGCCTCCAGGCTGATGGCCATGGGACTTCGCTCTCTATTCCCATCAACCCTCGATCCCCCGGGCCAACCCGTCGCCCTTTGCAGCATGACTTTCGGCGCGATATTGCTGGGCGCTCCAGCGTTGATGGTCAACCATTCGTTCAATCGCCGCCGCGCTTCCGGCGGCAGGTCTGAGAATCGCACACCAGCCCGCCCCAGCGCGTCCGCCCAGGCGATGTAGCCAGTGGTCTCCAGGTGCGCCGCGGGTTCGGAAAGATCGAGTTCCAGCCGCACCTGGCGCTCTCGCTCGAGCCACTGCCCGTGTAGGCGGCTCCCCGTCTGCATCGATAATCCTTCCTCGCTCAAATCCAGAATCATGCCGCCGCTCACTCCGTCAAAGCTGGCGAACGCAGGGGCATGCATGCTCTGGCGCAAACACCTCCGCCGCTCCGGGACGTACTCGTGATTTCCATCCATGCCTTAGCAAAGGATGAGATCAGAAACGTCGCGAGGAAAGTGATTGCGCAGGTTCCCCCTGATCTCGCGAGGGTTAACCTGACTTGCCAGTGATGCCCAAATAGCCATTCACCGTTTCCACCGTCAGCCTGAGGCTGAAAGCGATTTGAGACACTCGCTGCCCCTGGAGAAAGAGTTGGTGGACTTGTGGAGATTCAGAGAGCCTGACCGTGTCGGCTGGCTGGTTCGCAGTGGGTCGCGCTTGCTGGGTTTTTGGGGTGGCTGGATTGGAGGAAGAATTGGCAGATTCCGATGGTGGGATCGACACCGCATTGGAGATTGAAATACTCATAAAGATCTCCTTTCCCTCTTACCGAAACTCGGCACATCAAGGCAACCGCATGAGGGAAATCGTGCCAAATCCTGTACAACAGTCACCCTCGCTTTCCCAAAATGGTGAGCGCCGTGACCAGCACGCAGGGCTGATCCCTCAAGTGTGGGCTCGCGCCGCCGATGAAGCAGTAGAGCCGAACCTCGGCTGTGGAGGCTGAATGTTCCGTCCGTTCGCCGCATCCCTGCAACGTCTCACGCCTTCGTTTCTGACCTTAACAATTTTCTTATCGTTTCTTCTGGCAGACTTGCCTGCGGGAGCGCAGCCGCCAGCCGAACCGGCGAATCCTCTTTATATACAAGCAAGAGATCGAATCAGCAGATTCATTGACGACGAGCAGCGGGTGACGCTGCGCGGCAACCGGCATCCCATGGCGCTCACTCGGTATGACGCCGGCGCAGTCGCGCCCAATTACCGCATGGAGCGCATGTTACTCACCCTGTTGCCGGATGCCGCGCAGCAAGAGACTCTGAACCAGTTCGTGGAGGCGCAGTACAGTCCCGAGTCACCTTACTATCATCAATGGCTCACGCCCGAGCAGTTTGCCGACCGCTTCGGCGTGTCTGAAGCGGACACGTCGCAGATTGTAGGCTGGCTGCAAGGGCATGGACTGGAAGTGGAAGAGGTCACCGCCGGCCGCCGCTCCATAATTTTCAGCGGCACGGCTGCGCAGGTGCAGGCAGCGTTCCACACTCAGATTCATGCCTACAAAATGGGCAAGGAGCTTCACCACGCCAACGCGAAAGAGCCTGAAATTCCGGCGGCTTTAATCCAGGTTGTAGGAGGAGTGGTTTCGCTGCACGATTTTCACAGCGAACCGTTGCACGCTTTTATCCGGAAACCTTCACCGGAATTCACTAGCGGAGGCTCGCACTACCTCGCGCCCGCCGACTTTGCCACCATATACAACCTGGGTCCGCTCTACCAGCAATCGATCAACGGCAATGCGCAGTCTATCGCCATTGTTGGCCGCTCGAACATCAGACTCACGGACGTGCGGCAGTTCCGAAGCATGTTTGGGTTACCGCCCAATGATCCTCAGATCATTGTTAACGGAACTGACCCAGGAATTTTCAGTTCCGGAGAGGAAACTGAAGCCGATCTTGACGTCGAATGGTCGGGCGCGGTGGCCAGGAATGCGACCATCAAGTTTGTGGTTTCGAAATCCACGAACTCCAGCGACGGCGTGGACCTGTCGGCGCAATATATCGTGAACCACAACCTCGCGCCCGTGATGAGCACGAGTTTTGGTCTTTGCGAAGCGTGGCTCGGGTCATCCGGAAACAATTTTCTTGCCAGCCTGTGGCAGCAGGCGGCAGCGCAAGGCATCACTGTTTTTGTTTCTTCGGGAGACAACGGAGTGGCGGGATGCGATTCCGCTTCGGCCTCGAGCGCCACGTATGGGCGCGCGGTGAACGGCCTCTGCTCCACGCCTTACAGCGTTTGCGTCGGCGGCACCCAGTTCAGCGACTCCAATGCTTCGCTCTACTGGTCCTCGTCAAACGCTTCGGGCACACAGGCTTCGGCAGTGAGCTACATTCCGGAAGTGGTGTGGAACGAAAGCGGACCCGGCGCAGGACTGTGGTCCAGTGGCGGCGGCATGAGCACGGTGTATGCCAAACCGTCCTGGCAAACGGGCGCCGGAGTTCCCGCCGATGGCAAGCGCGACGTGCCTGATGTTTCGCTTACTTCCGCGGGACACGATGGCTACCTCATATATCAGGAAGGGGGACTCTATGTGGTAGGGGGGACCTCGGCCGCATCGCCGTCGTTTGCCGGCATCATGGCTCTGGTAGTTCAGGGTACGGGGGCACGGCAGGGTAATGCCAACACCGCGTTCTATCCGCTGGCCAGCACGCAAAGGGTAGGCGGAGCCTCGGTTTTTCACGACATCATCAGCGGCAACAATGGCGTACCCGGGCAGACGGGGTTCACCGCCATGGCGGGATACGATCAAGCGACGGGACTAGGCTCCGTCGACGCGTCTGTCCTGGTTGGCCACTGGAGCGACGCCAGAATTGTTCCCGCCTTTCAGGCGGCTTTGTCCGTGAATTCTCTCTCCGTCACGGCGGGATCGAACAGCAGCATCGGCTTGAGTGTCACAATCAGCGCCGGGTTTAGTGCGGCTGTATCTCTTTCTATCACGGGATTACCCGCCGGAGTTTCAGCCGCGTTCACTCCAGCTAGCATCTCGGCTCCAGGATCGGGCAGCAGTGTTCTCAAGCTAAATGCGACCAGTAGTGCCAAGCCAGGCTTGTACTCCGTTACGGTGGCCGCGAGCAGTGGATCGACGAAGCATACCGTATCGCTCCCGGTAGCGGTTGCTCCGTTGCCCGGATTTACGCTGGCGTCGTCGGTAACCTCCCTCAGCGTCGCGGCAGGAGCGTCCACAACATTGACTCTCACCAGCACGCCGAACTCAACCTTCAATGCTGCCATCACGCTCACGGTTACGGGATTGCCCACGGGCGTGACTGCGCAGTTTCTGCCCGCCAGCATCGTTGCCGCACCAGGGGCGGGAACTGCCACTGTAACTTTGTCGGCGGCTTCGAACGTTGTACCCAAGACCTATTCAGTCATTCTCACCGCAACCGGCGGCGGGGTGACGCAAAAACAAACGGTGTCGGTGAACGTCCCCGGATTCTCGCTGACGCCGAACGTAACCAGCGTGACCGTCAGCTCAAGCAGCACGGGCACGCTAAAGGTGACCACGGTGGCGCTGGGAGGCTTTAATTCATCGCTTGCTTTTTCCGTTACCGATTTGCCCGCCGGGGTGACGGCGACTTTCAGTTCGCAAACTGTGGTGTCACCTGGGAATGGTTCGTCCACCATTACGTTTACCAAGACATCCGGCACGGCAACGGGCAGTTCACAGTTCACTGTCACTGCGGCCGGTACATCCTTGGCTCAAAGCAAGAGCATTGGCCTTACGGTGAAATAGCCCGGCCCAGGTGGCACGCGGCCGCTTGCGTTGAATCTCTGGTGAAGGCCGGACGCCTCAGCGCCCGGCCTTCCACTCACTACGGTGCTGGGTGGGGAGCCAGCTCATTCCGATTTCCAACCGGATATTTCCTCTACCTTCGCTGAGGCGGGACTGACTTAGAGATGTGCGGTGCCGCAAGGGTTGCCTTGGACGCGGCGGCACAATTTGCGAAGCAATGATTCCCCTTCCCTCGCAGAGAGACGCATTTGCTTTTTTATCCAGCCGGTGGGCCTGTTGACGCATCTCATTTGAGGCGCTTATCATTTTCGTTTGGCCAAACTCCATGGGTGGTTCTGGAGAACTGCCGCAGGATTATTTTAGAAGTGAACTTATGGATAAGAAGAAGTTAGAGACGTTTAAGAAGCGGCTGGAGACGCGGCAGCAGGATCTGCGCCGGACGGTCTCCCGCACCCAGGCGGATGGCCGCTCCGCTGACGAGGACACGGCGCAGGACATTGCCGACCGCGCCGCCAGTTCCTACACCAAAGAATTTCTTTTCAGCCAAAGCAACAACGAGCGGCAACTTCTGCAGATGGTGGAGAAAGCGCTGGCGCGCATTCGCGAGGGCAGCTTTGGCGAATGCATTCATTGCGGCAAGGAAATTAACGCGAAGCGTCTGGAGGCTGTGCCCTGGACGCGTCACTGCATCGAGTGCCAGGAGAAACTCGAGCAGGGCTTGCTGGAAGAAGCTCCGCGCTAGGCCCGTTCCAGCTTTGACGGTGCTATTTTCCGGCTGATAAACTACGGCTGATAAACTAATAGTTCGTCCCACCAAAACAGAGACTCACGAGACTGAGATTGGAAGGAAGCAGTGCGCGCAGAGACCCGCCATCAACTTAAGCAGGATACATTCAGCCGAGTCACCATTGGGGCTGCCGAGAAAACCGCTCACTGGAGCGTGGAGCACAGGAACACTCTGGCCGTTGCGGCCGTCGCGGTTGCAGTGATCGTGGCCGCGGTTGCGGGCGGGTGGTATTACCTGAGCGCGCAGGATGAGAAGGCCAGCTTCGAGATGTCGCAGGCGGTCAGGACCCTGGAGGCTCAGTTGCGTCCCGCGGGAACACCCGCGCAGCCCGACGTTCCCAGCTTTACCTCGGCGAAGGAGCGTTCGGAAGCGGCGAAGAAACAATTTCAGGCGATCGTGGACAAGTATCCACACACCCGCACAGCGGATATGGCGCGCTACTTTTTGGGTGTGACATCGGCGACTGCCGGCGATAACGCCGCCGCTGAAAGCCATTTCAAGGCAGCGGCTTCCACCGGCAATAAGGAGATGGCTTCCGTGGCCAAGCTGGCGCTGGCCGCTCTCTACGGCAACACCAACCGCACCAAAGATGCGGTGACCCTATACCAGGAGCTGATCAACCATCCTACAGCTTCGGTGAGCAAGGCAACGGCGCAGTTGCAATTGGCGGAGTTTTACCAGACCAGCAATCAGCCGCTGGACGCCAAACGTATCTACGAGCAGATTAAGAAAGACAATCCCGGCCCCGAAGCGGTGCAGATCGCGACCCAAAAACTGACGGAACTGAAGTAGACCAGCGTCGTCTCTTAAAAACCCAGATCAGGATTCGCCCAGCAGAGTTTGTTCAACGGCAAGCTGGCGGCAGGTGGCCTGAATGATTTCTTTCGTGGAATCTGACCCCACGAACTGGAAGCCGTAGCGGAAGGCTCTTTTTTGGCGCACCAGCGCATAAACGACGACGTGTCCGAAGGGGAGAGTGAACTCCAGTTCCACGAGTTCGCCCAGGGGAACTTCGATTCTCAGTATGGCTGAGATTCCGGATTCGCTGATGTC
>WNFC01002470.1_pt1 | contig 21379 bp, 20 predicted proteins | sample 5400541 | NCBI WGS metagenome assembly WNFC01 (sample SAMN13153342, study PRJNA577476) | soil metagenome | isolation source: 120 cm saprolite under Douglas fir tree site 2 hole 2 replicate 1 | place: USA:California | collected 2015-04-18
ATCGCCGGCGGCATCTTCGCCTTCATCGTCTCCTTCGATCAGTTTCCGATTTCGCTGTTCCTGGTGCCACCCAAGGGAGAGACGCTGCCCGTCGTGCTCTTCAACTATATGAAATTCGACCTCGATGGCGCGATCGCCGCAGCCTCGATGGTGTCGATCGTCATGGCGCTCTCGGTTGTACTCGCGCTCGAGAAGATCATCGGGCTCAAGGCATACGTCAAACTCTAAGACGCGAAGAAGCAGGAGGCTTCCATGACTCATCACAAGGTGTCGCGCAGGACGATGGTGAAGGCCGCCGCCGGAATTGCCGCGGCCGCCGCTTTCGGCGCGCCGGCGATCCTTCACGCCCAGACCCGCACCCTCAAGATCACCACCTGGGGCGGAAAATGGGGCGAGATCATGAAGGGCGAATTGCTGCCCGCCTTCGAGAAGGAGTTCAAGTGCTCCGTGCAGGCCGATCAGGCCTTTCCTTTCGTGCCCAAGCTGCAGGCGAGCTCCAAAAACGATCCCATCTACGATGTGCTCCACACCAACTCGAACGAGCAATGGAAATGCGCGGTCGAGGGGCTGGTCGTCGAAAAGATTGACGCCAAAGCTGTTCCCAATGTGAGAGATGTCTATCCCTACGCGGTCAGTGAGAGCATCGTTGGCGTGTCGATCTTCACGAGTGCAATCGGCCTCGGCTATCGCACCGACCAAGGTCTCGCCAAGCCCAGCTCGTGGAAGGATTTGAGCGATCCCAAGCTTGCCGGCCAGCGCGGGGGTTACCTGATTCCGGTCAACAGCCTGGGCCAGGTGCATCTGATGATGCTGGGCAAGATTTACGGCAAGGGCTTCCAGGATCTCGATGCTGCCTACAAGGCGCTTGAATCGTTGAAGCCGATCAAGCTCTACGACTTCACCGGCCAGATGGAAAAGGCGTTCCTGTCTGGCGAGGTCACCATGGGCGTGATCCATGACAGCGGCATCTACCGCTATGACGGCCAGAATCAGCCCATGGATTTTGTCATCCCCTCCGAAGGGGTCGGTGCGCTCGAGCAGGTGTTGAGCATCACGCCGGGCACCAAGGTCAAGGAGCTCGCTTACGCCTATATCGATTTCATGTTGCGCCCGGACGTGCAGAAGAAGCTTGCCGAGGGCGTCTGGTATTCGCCGTCCAACACTATGGTGAAACTCGACGCGAAATATGATGAGAAGCTGTTCAATACGCCGGAGAAGGTGGCAAAACTCATCCAGATGCCGTGGAAATGGTATAACGAGCGCAAGGACGATGTCGACGCGCGCGTCGCCCGTATCCTGCGCGGTTGAAGACTGACGAGAGGCATATGGCCGAGCGCGCCCGCATCTCCGCCTCGATCCGGCTCGACGGTGTCAGCAAGAGCTTCGACGGTCGCACGCGCGCGGTCGACGAAGCGAGCTTGCGCATCGAGCCGGGCGAGTTTTTCTCACTGCTCGGGCCATCGGGCTGCGGCAAGACCACGACGCTGCGCATGATCGCCGGCTTCGAGATGCCGGATACGGGCCGCATCCATGTCGGCGATCGCGATATCACCGATGTGCCGGTGCATCACCGCGACATGGGCATGGTGTTCCAATCCTACGCTTTGTTCCCGCGACGGGCTTCGAGACCCGCCGGCCGGGGCAGCTCTCCGGCGGTCAGCAGCAGCGTGTGGCATTGGCGCGCGCCATCGTCATCCGCCCGGCGGTCCTGCTCTGCGACGAGCCGCTGGGGGCACTCGACCGCAAGCTGCGTCAGCAGATGCAGTTCGAGCTCAAGCAATTGCAAAAAGAGCTCGGCGTTACGCTGGTCTTCGTCACCCATGACCAGGAGGAGGCGCTCGCCATGTCGGACCGCATCGCCGTGATGAACGCCGGCCGCATCGAGCAGGTCGGCTCGCCCGGCAAGATCTACGAGCGCCCGCAAACGCGATTCGTCGCCGACTTCATTGGCGAGATCAATTTGTTCGACGGCCAGTGGAGTGGCAGCCGGTTCGTCTTCAATGGCGGCCGCGCTTTGCCGGCGCCGGTGGGCAATGCCGGCGGTGACGGGACGCTGGCGGTGCGGCCGGAGAAAGTGGCGCTCGTCGCAGGCGGCGAGGGCGTGCTGTCGGGCCGCATCGAGACCGCCAATTTTCTGGGTGACCACACCCTCTACCGGATTTTGACGGAAGATGGCCGGCAGATGCTGGCCAAGGAAACCAACGTCGGCGACCGGCCGCCGCGCGGTGTCGGCGATGCGGTGGGCCTGACATGGCGGCCCGCCGACGCCGTGCCGCTGGAGAGGTAAATGGCGAACCGAGTTCTGGGTGTGCTGACGATCGGCCAGGCGCCGCGCGATGATATCGCAGCGCTCTTCGCCGCACAGGTGCCGTCCGGCACCAAGGTCGTCTTGCGTGGCTGCCTCGATGGGCTCTCCGATGAAGAGATCGCGCGCCACCCGCCGGAGAGCGGCGCCGACGCGCTCTATACACGGCTGCACGGCGAGCGCGATGTGAAGATTTCCAAGAAGATGGTTGTCGCGCGCGCTCCGCAAGCGCTGGCGGCGCTGCGCGACGATGGGTGCGACGCGCTCGTCTTCGCCTGCACGGGCGGTTTTCCGCCCATGGCCGGCGATGCCGGCGTCGTCTTCCCTTCGCGCGTGCTGAACGGCTTCGTTCAGGGGCTGCTGTCGCAGGGCCGGCTCGGCATCCTCATCCCGCTGCCCGAGCAGGCGGAGAAGCTCACCGGCAAATGGGCGCGATCGGGTCTCGAAATCGTCGCTGAGCCACTAAGGCCCAGCGCAGATGGTGACGAGGTCATGGCCGCGGCACGTCGGCTTAAGGCCAAGTCGCCTGATCTCGTGGTGATGGATTGCATGAGCTATGCGCCGGCGACCAAGGCCGCCGTCAAGGCGGAGCTGGACGTGCCCGTCTTGCTGGCGATCACCGCCACCGGCCGCGTGTTGCGCGAGATGCTCGAGTAATTCGAGCAGCGCAACCAAGCACGCCATTATCGGACAATTTCATGACCCTTCGCGACATCACGTTGGATGACATCGAATCGCTCGCGGTCGGCGCCTGGGTTCTGGGCACCGGCGGCGGCGGCAGCCCTTATCTGGGTCTCCTAAATATGCGCCGGCTCTATGCCGAGAGCGTGCGCGTCCAGCTCATGCAGCCGCAGGATCTTGCCGACGATGACTGGATCGCCGCCGTCTCCAACATGGGCGCACCGCTGGTCGGACAGGAGCGCCTGACCGACAGCCGCACCATCGCGCGCGCCGTGGCCTTGATGGAGGAGCATGTGGGCTGCCGCTTCCGCGGCATCATGGCGCTCGAAATCGGGGGTGGGAACGCCATCCAACCCTTGATGGCGGCGGCCCATCTTGGCAGGCCGGTCGTCGATGCCGACATGATGGGTCGCGCCTATCCCGAAGCACAGATGACCAGTGTCGCCGTCGGCGGATTGAAACCTTACCCGCTGAGCACCGTTGATGTGCGCGGGCTCGAGTCGATCGTCGACAAGGTGCCGAGCTGGAAGTGGATGGAGCGCGTCAGCCGCAAGATCTGCGTCGAGTACGGCTCGATCGCTGCGACCTGCAAGGCGCCGCGCACCGGCGCTGAGGTCAAGGAATGGGGCGTTCACGGCACGACCACGAAGGCGATTAAGATCGGGCATGCCGTGCGCGAGGCGCAACGCCGCCACGAAGATCCTATAGCGGCGATCCTGTCGGTGGAGCCTGGCAAGATCCTCTATCGCGGCAAGGTTCTTGACGTGGAGCGCCGCGCCACCGAGGGGTTCTTGCGCGGTCGCACGCGCTTTGAGGGTATGGACGAATTTCGCGGCTCGACGCTGGAAATCAACTTCCAGAATGAGTGGATCGTGGCGTGGCGCGACGGCGAGCCGGTTGCCATGTCGCCCGACCTCATCTGCGTGCTCGACAGCGTCAAGGGCGAGGCGGTCGGCACGGAGACCATCCGCTATGGCCAACGCGTGACGGTCATCGCCCTGCCGCCGCCGCCGGTGTTCCTCACCCCCAAGGGCCTCGATCATGTGGGACCGCGCGCGTTCGGCTACAACATCGAATTCAAGAGTGTATTTGCATCATGAGACGCATCGGTATCGACGTCGGCGGCACCAACACCGATGCCGTCCTGATCGAAGAGGGCAAGGTCACGCGCGCCGTGAAGGCACCGACCAGCGAGAACGTGACCAGGGGCATTCTGAATTCGCTCGCGCGGTTGAGCGAGACCGGCGCGGTCCAGGCGAAGCGCGTCGATGGCGTGATGATCGGCACCACGCATTTCATCAATGCCGTCGTACAGCGTCGTCATCTTACCAAGGTGGCAGCCATGCGTCTCGGCATGCCCGCCAGCGCCTCGCTGCCGCCGTTTTGCGATTGGCCCGCTGATCTCGCGGAGATCGTGCGCGGCGGCGTGTGGATGGAGGAAGGCGGACACGACTATGATGGCAGGCCCTTCATGCCCTTGGATGTGGAGGGTGTGCGGCGCGCAGCACGGGAGATGAAGGCCAAGGGCCTCAATGCCGTCGCCATCTCTTCGATCTTCTCGCCGCTCGATCCCAGCCACGAGCGTCAGGCGGCAGCGATCGTGGCACAGGAAAATCCCGGTGCGGTCATCACGTGTTCCTCCGATCTCGGCCGCATCGGCCTGCTGGAGCGCGAGAATGCCGGGCTGCTCAACGCAGCACTAGCCGATCTCGCCCGTGATACCATTGCAGCGTTCGAGCGATCGATCCGCGACTCTGGCCTCGACGCGCCGCTCTTCATCACCCAGAACGATGGTACGGTCGTGGAGGCCGCGCAGGCGGCAAAGCTGCCGGTTTACAGCTTCGCCTCGGGGGCCACGAACTCCATGCGCGGGGCCGCCTATCTCTCTGGGCTCGGCGATGCGATGGTGGCCGATGTCGGTGGCACCACCACCGATATCGGCCAGTTGCGCCACGGCTTCCCGCGCGAGGCCAACTCGGTGGTGCAGGTGGGTGGTGTGCGCACGCTCTTCCGGATGCCGGATTTGCTGTCCTTCGGCTTGGGCGGCGGTAGCCATGTCTCGCTCGATCCGCTCAACATCGGCCCGCTCTCGGTCGGCTATAAGCTGCTCGAGGAGGGGATTGCCTTCGGCGGCAAGCAACTCACCACGACTGATATTGCCGTTGCCGCGGGCGTTCTCGAGCTGGGCGACCGCGCCAAGGTGGCGCATCTCGACGCGTCCACCTGGCGGCGCGTATTTGACGAAGCCAAGCGCATGGTCGAGGAAACGGTCGACCGGATGAAGACCGAGGCGGGCGAGGCGCCGCTGATCGCGGTCGGCGGCGGCGCCTTCCTGATTCCGGACAAGCTTGACGGTGTGTCGAAGGTGATCCGTGTGGCACATGGCGATTGCGCCAACGCGGTCGGTGCTGCGATTGCGCAGGTGTCGGGCGAGGTCGACCAGATCTTCCGCGACTTCACTCGTCACGATGCCATTGCCGCCGCCTCGAAGATTGCCGCCGATCGCGCCGTGTCGGCCGGCGCCGATCACAACACGCTCAAAACTGTCGAGACCGAGGACATGCCGATCGCGTATCTGCCGGGCAATGCGCTGCGCGTGCGCGTGCGCTTGGTCGGGGACATCGCTAGCGCCTGACAGAGATGTCTGAACAACTCAAGCGGACGCATTTGATGTCCCATCGTAACCGCCAGGCGAAGCAGCTCGTTTGTCGGAATTCACCGCTATACGTTGGTGGCGACAAATGTAATTCGCGTTGGCTAGCGGCAGGGGCAGGTGGTCGTTGACCATGCCATGCTTTTGGCTCCACTAGACCGCGTCCGATAGGCGTCCGCTCTCCCAGTCCGAAATCAGCCGATGCGGCACGCCGGTTGCGGTCGCGAAGGCCGCCTGCGTCCGACCAAGGCCCGACCGGATACGCGCGACCTCGACGTCTTCCGGTCGTTTGCCGCACCCATCTCACTCAACTCTCAGCACTGTCACGGCATCGCCTTGAAGGGATGATCTCTCACCCAGTGGTGCGCGATGTCGAGCCGCCGCGTGATCCAGACGCCCTCGAAACCGAGGACGTAATCAAGAAAGCGCTCCAACCCCGCCGCCCGCGCGGGATGGCCGATCAATCGCATGTGGAGGCCGACCGACATCATCTTCGGCTGCGTGCGGCCTTCCTTGTAGAGCATGTCGAAAGCATCTTTGTGAAACTCGAAGTAATCGCTCGCGGTGCCAAACCTGCCGTCGGCGAATTTCCCATCGTTGTTCACGAGAGAGTACGGGATGACGAGGTGCGGCCTACCCTCGACCGTTCTCCAGTAAGGCAGCTCATCATCATAGGCGTCCGAATCATAGAGGAAGCCGCCCTCCTCGACGACCAGCCGTCGTGTATTCACGCTCGGCCCGTAGCGGCAATACCATCCGAGCGGCCGCACCCCGACCGTCTTCTGGAGAGAGGCGATGGCAAGCTTGATGTGCTCGCGCTCCTGCGTCTCGGAGAGCAGATAGTGCTTTACCCAGCGCCAGCCGTGGCAGCATACGTCGAAATCTGACTTGCGGATCGCTTGCGCCGCTTCGGGGTTTCGTTCGATCGCGAGCGCGCAGCCGAAGATGGTGAGCGGCAACTGGCGCTCCTGAAACAGCCTCATCAACCGCCAGAAGCCGACACGACTGCCATAGGCGAACATGCCCTCGCCGGCAAGATCGCGGCCGCTGACCCCGGTGTTGCTGCCATGCGCTTCGGTCAGGCCGATTTCTGTGGAATCCTCGCCGTCATGCACGGAAGGCTCGGAACCCTCCTCATAGTTCATCACGAAATTGATGGCGATACGTGCGGCCCCCGGCCATTTGGGATCGGGCGGATGGGCGCCATAGCCGACGAGATCGCGGTCGTTGCTATGGGTCATGGCGGCTCTCTCCACGCTTCGGAGTTAGTCATCGTGATGCGCCCTCGATCGCGGCGAGACCGGCTTTCGCGACGTCGAGATCCTGGTCGCCGGTGCCGGAGCCGATGCCGATCCCGCCGATGACCATGTGATCGATGACGATCGGCACTCCACCTTTGAGATTGACCAGTCTTCCGGAGGTTGCGAGCGCGAGCTTCATGTCGATGTCAGCCGATACGTTACCCGTCGGCGCTCGCCCCGACACGGCTGTTATCGCCTTGCGAATGGCACTGTCGACACTGAGGAATTTGCTGCCATCCATGCGCAGGAACGCCAGAAGGTTGCCACCGTCGTCGACGACCGCGATGCATTGCGGCACGCCCATCGCCGTGGCCTTCGCCACCGCCGCCTCGATGATCATCAAGGCACCGTCATGTGTCAGGCGGAGATGGCTGGTAACCGCGCTTCTCGCCTTTGTGCTCATGGTGTTCGCTCCAGTTCGTGGGCAATCGCACGTTACGGCACGACGTCACGGAACAAGCGGCCCCAGCGCCTGATCCTGCGAGGATCCGATCCCGCAAGCCGCAGCGTTCCCCACAGGCCGGTCGCGATGGTGTCGTAGATCGGAATCGCGATCTCTCGTTCCAGATCCTCGACCAGCGGCGGTCCGCGCAGATTGGTGCAGAAAATCGTGATCGCTTGCGGTCTCGCCGCCGCGACCGCGCGTACCATCGCGATCAAGGCGTCGCTCGAAACCTCGGAAAACGCGAAATTGTCGGCTATTCCGAGATGACGCTCCGCCACGCAGCGAAAGCCCTCGGCGCCGAAGCTGTCGAGAATCCGCGCCTGAACCTGGTCGGTGTAGGGCGTGACCAGGCCGAAGCGCTCGACCTTCGTCCGCCGAAACACCTCGGCAAGCGACAGCACCGACGAGGTGGCGGCAATGGTGGTGCGGCGCTCAATCGCGGCGCAAAGCGCCCGATCACTGTCGAAGCCGAGCCAGCCCGCCGACGTGCCGTTCCAGCACAGCGCGTTCACCCGCGCATCGGCCAGCAGAGCAGCGGCCTCAATCATCGGCTCGTCGTCGAATTGCGCCAGCGCCTGCGCGTTCAACGCGATTTCGGTGACACGAAAGCGGCCGAAATGCACCGAGACGTCCGGCACCTCGCGCAGCATGGCGACGCAATTCGGCTCGAGGACCGTGTTTGACGAAGGCGTCAGCATTCCGAGCAGCACGCGTCCCATCATCGCGGCTCCTGCGTCCTCTAGCGTTCGGCGAATAGTGCGGCGATCGCGGGATCGACGCCGACGAGCTCGCGCGGCGGCAGCGACGCATAGCTACTGCTTTTCGGCTTCGGCAGTCCGAGTGCGCCGAGCATCTCGGCGAGGCGCACGGCGCACTCGACGCCGTCGACGATCGGGATCGGAGCGCGATCCTGCAGCTCGCGTCCCAGCCCGGCGAAGGCGGCGCCGCCGATCACGACAGAGTCGGCCCCGTCCTTCGCCAGTTCGCCGACCGTCGCCAGGATCGTCTCCGCGTAGCTGCGCGGCTCGGCAAAGGCCGCTTGCGGCAGATCGATTGCCGCGAAGGCGGCCATCCGACCAGCAAGCCCGTAACTTGCGATTACTTCCCGGTACATCGCCGCACCGCGCCGGCCGATGGCGAGGAACGCGAAACCGGAACCGAGGGTGCAGGCGGTAAGCAGCGCCGCTTCGGTGATGCCGACGACCGGAATCGGCAGCGCCTCGCGCACCGCGTGCAAGCCGGTATCGGTTGCCACCGCGATCACTGCGGCGTGACAGCCCGCGTGGTGGCGCGCAGCCAACGAAAGCGCGGCGTGGGCGCCCAGCAGATTTTCCGTGCGCGTCGCGATGATGCGCGGTCCAGCCTCTGCGGTCACTGGCCTTATCATGGTGCCGGGTGCGCAAATCGCGCGCGCCGTCGCCGCGACGCGATCGGTGATCGCCTGCGTGGTGTTGCCGTTGATGACCAGGATATTCATGGCTTCGCCGGCTCGGCAAGCCGCAGCGCCGCGGCGAGGTTGACCACCGGCTCGGCCTCGTCCCGGACGGCGAGGCGCCCGAAATCGCTCGACAGATGGCGCCGCATCGCCTGCGCCGCCGCCTTCGCATCGCCTTTGGCCATCAGGTCGATCAGCAGGCGATGCTCGTCGAGGGCACAGGACGGCAGGTCGCGCCGCTCGAAGAGCGCCAGGCTCAGCGTCGTGCGCGGCACCAGCTGAGCGACGAAATCGGCAAGGATCGGATTGCCGCCGATCGCCGCGATGACGAGGTGAAACTCGCCGAGCAGGCGCAGCAGCGAGCTGCGCTGACCGCCGGATGAGGCCTCTGCCTGGAGTTTGAGATGATTGCGCAAGCCCCGGATATCGTTGGCGGTGCAATGGCGTGTCGCCTCGGCGATGATATCGGCTTCGATAAGTCGCCGCGCGGCATAGGCCATTGCCGTGTCGTCGAGCGTCGGCGCGGCGACGAAGGCGCCGCGGTTCGGCCGCAGCGAGACGAGACCGGCAAAACTCAGGCGCTGCAGAGTCTGGCGCACGAGCGTACGACTGACTCCGAAGATGCGGCACAGCTCTTCCTCGCCGAGCCGGGTACCGGCCGGCAGCCGTCCCTCGCAGATCGCCTCCTGCACGGCATCGGCGATCGGATCGTTCGACAGCCCCGCCCATAAGCCGCGGTGTGCGGGCGCCGCCCCCGAGCGGCTCGCGACGCCACGCTGCTTCGCGGTTGCCCTCATTGATTGTTCTCCATCCCGTTGGTCCCCATTTCGTCGGTGTTCACAGCGCGTTCTGTGGCTATGGCCTGATCGTTTTCTAGGCACTTTGTATACAATTGGCTTATTTTGTATACACCGAAAATCGACGACACACAAAATGACGCGGAGGCTAGGCCGCTGTCGACGGCGGTTGCGCCGGCCTGATTGGCGTCGTCGATTTCCACTGCCGATCACCGGAACGACGCCACCCCGATCGTTCCGTCCGCCTCACTTCGCGCCGATGCCGCGCCGATCGTTCATCCCATCACCCCTCTGCGCGTGGCGGAAACACAGGGTTCCGCCGAGCGAACCGCGAGACGACGCGACATACCGATGCGCGCCGTCGCTCGTCGTCATTATAGCTACGGATATCGCAAGGATCATGCCGATCCGGAGCGCGCTTGCCCCGGTGTCGCTCGCTGTGCCGACGGCGCGATGTCGAATCGTGGCGGCGATCGGCTCTGGCATGTCTGTTGCAAGTTCCCCCGCACGACGCTTACCGCCGCGCGGTCGGTCCGACCGTCACAACGCGAGCGAATGCGAACTTCAAAAAGGAGGGCATCATGTGCGATCGTCATGACAATCGGAGCGTAACGGATCTGGCTCACACGGCGCTGAGCGGCAGCGCGTTGGACCGTCGATCATTCCTCAAGGGGAGCGCCGCGGGCACGATCGTGATGGCACTGCCCGGCATCGCCGGTCTGTCGGGGGCGGCCCAAGCAGCCGCGACCGTCAAGGGAACCCATGGCAATGGCTTCTGCAACGTCGCCTTCTTTATCACCCATATGCGCCAGCTTGCGAAAGAGGACGGGCTGACGATCGAGTTCGTCAACACCCCGTCCTTCGCCGATCAGGTGACGTTCCTCGGCACCGGCGAGGTCGATGTCAGCGTGCTGCCCTACACGAATTTCATGGCTCTCTACGATGCCGGCGCGCCGGTCAAGATCGTCGCCGGCGGCGGCGTCCAGGGCGTCTACATCGTCGCACAGCCCGGTCTTGATACTCCGGCCAAGCTCAAGGGGAAGACGCTTGGCACGTTCCAGAACGACACGCTCGAGGTGTTGCCCTACGACTGGCTGAAGAAGAACGGCGTGTCATACAAGGACGTCACCGTCCGCTACATGGATTCGATGGGCGAGATGGTCGCCGCGTTCAAGGCTGGTGCCATCGACATCGCTTCCACGATCGAGCCCTATGGCTCGGCGCTCCTCAGCGACGTCAAGGGCTCCGTCCTGCTATCGGATGGCGTCGACATCTACGGGAAGGACTATACCGACTGCGTGCTGGCCGCCAGCACCCGGCTGATCGAAAAGGATCCCAAGAGCGTCAAGGCGCTGATCAAGGCGATGTTGAAGGCCCAGCTGGTGTGGGAGCAGGATCGCGAGACGCTGCTCAAGGAGCTCGTCGGAACCTACTACAAGACGTCTCTGGAGAACGCGCGCGTCGGCGGCAAGGCTCAGCCCGCGAAGGTTGATCAGCGCGCCCAGACCGAGTTCATCTTGAACCGCGTCGATTCGGTGATGGCGATGGGCTACATAAAGAAGAAGCCAGGTCGCGACGCGATCGACTGGAGCCTGCTCGAGCAGGCGATCGCCGAAATTCCCGACGTCTACGCCAAGCTCGAACACAAATCGGCTTGAGCGGGATGCGAGCGATCAGCGTCAAGATCGGCGGCGGCAGGGAAAGGGCGTACGGTCCGGAGGCCACCGCTTCCCGGTTCCGCGTCCCGCTTGCCCTCGTCCGGGAGCACGGGCCCAAGCTGGGTTGGGCCGTGGTCTCGATCGGCTTCTTCGCCGGCATCTGGGAGCTTCTCTGGTATATCGGCGTCGCCGATCAGCGGCTGCTGCCGCCGCCGCATATCTTCCTTGGCGACTTCGCCGGGCAGGCGAAGAATTTCAACACCGCCAAACGCTGGGAGATCGGCGTCGATCCGAATTCCGGTCCAACGCCGGCGATGGCGGTCGTCATCACCATGGTGTCGTCGACCATGCGCGTGCTCGTCGGCCTTGCCGTGGCGGCGGTCACGAGCCTCTGCATGGGCGTCCTTATCCGCTATTTCAGCCTGTTCGAGAAGCTGACGCTGCCGACCGTGACGTTGCTCGCCCCCGTCTCGCCGGTCGCCTGGTTGCCGGTGGCGATTTTCCTCTTCGGCATCGGCAACGGGCCGGCGATCTTCATGGTGTTCATCGCGCTGTTCTTCACCATGACGCTGGCGACTATCACGCAGATCGATTCGGTCAACCGCAACTACATCAACGTTGCGCGCACCATGGGCGCCAGCAAGCGGCAGATCTACACGCGAGTGATCCTGCCGGCGATCCTGCCGGGCCTGCTCGTCGTGCTTCGCCTCAATCTCTTCGGGGCATGGATGGTCGTTCTGGTTGCCGAGGCGACCGGCGTCGGCTACGGCCTCGGGCAGATCATTGCGATGGCGCGCAACACCTTCAATCCTGGGCTCGTCTTTTTCACCATCGTCATCATCGGCCTGCTCGGCTTCACCTTTGACTTCGCGCTGCGCCTGCTGCAGCGGCGCGTGCTGTTCTGGCTCCCCAAGGGACAGGGGGGGCTCGGCAGTGGTTGATGTGGCGCGGTCGAACGGCGCGGCGAGTGCGGTCAGCTGCACGGGCGTCGGCAAGATATGGAACCCGGGAACGGCGCGGGCGCATGAGGCGCTCGCCGACGTCGCTCTCGACATTGATCCTGGCGAGTTCGTGGTCCTGCTTGGCCCCTCGGGCTGCGGCAAGAGCACGCTTCTCTATCTCATCGCCGGGCTCGAGGAGGCGACCTCAGGGACGATCGTCGCCCACGGCGACCCGGTCACTGGACCAGCGCCGGAGCGCAGCCTGATCTTCCAGGAGACGTCGCTCTTCCCCTGGCTCAATGTCTGGCAGAATGTCAGCTTCGGCCTTTCGATCCGCGGCACGCCGACCGAGGAGCGCATGGAGACGGCGCGCCGGGTTCTCGGGCGAGTCGGCCTCTCCGATGCGTTCGAAAAGCGTCCGGACGAGCTCTCCGGCGGCATGCGCCAGCGCGTCGCCGTCGCGCGCGCCCTCGCCATGCGGCCCAAGGTTCTGCTGATGGACGAGCCGTTCGCCGCGCTCGACGTCCAGACGCGTGCCAAGATGCAGGGCTTTCTTCTCGACGTCTGGGATGCCAGCAAGGCCTCGGTGCTGTTCGTCACCCACCATATCGACGAGGCCATTGCGCTCGCCGACCGGGTCGTCGTCTTCACCGCGCGTCCGGGCCGCATCAAGGCGATCGTGCCGATCGACCTGAAGCGGCCGCGCGACCTGACCTCGCCGGACCTGCTCGCGCTGCGGGTCGAGCTGACCGCGCTCCTGCAGGACGAGGTCGATCGCGCCTTTGCCGAGCAGGAGAGCATGGCCGTCGCTGGCTGACGGAGCATCGCGATGAGGGGACCGGTCGCTTCTTCCTCGCTCGTGCGCGGCAAGCACGTCATCACGCGCGCCCTCGACCGTCATCGCTGGGAACAGGTCGACGACGGTGCCGTCCTGCAGCGCGACGGCGTCATCATCGCGATCGGCAGTTTCGCGGCGCTGCACCGGGACAATCCCGCTGTGCCCGTGATCGGCAGCGGCGAGGAAATCCTGCTGCCCGGCTTCGTCAACAGTCATCACCATATCGGCCTGACGCCGGTCCAGCTCGGCCTGACCGACATGCCACTCGAATTGTGGTTCGCGTCCAGTCTTGCCGCACGCGACCGGGTGCCGTATCTCGACACGCTTTATGCGGCGTTCGAGATGATCGCCTCCGGAATCACCACGGCGCAGCACATCCACGGCTGGATCGCGGGAGACCTGCCACAGATCGAGGCGCAGGCGGAGGATATCATTCGCGCCTACGAGGACATCGGCATGCGGGTGTCCTATTGCTTTGCGCTGCGTGACCGGAACCATCTCGTCTACGAGGCGAACGAGCAGTTTCTGGCGCGCGTGCCGGCGGAGATCCGTCCCGCACTGGCGAAGTATTTCGCCGGCTTCCAGATGCCGGCCTCCGAGACGATCGCGCTGTTCGAGCATCTTCACGCCCGTCACCACAACAAGGAGCGGGTCAAGGTCCAACTGGCGCCGTCCAACCAGCATTGGTGCTCCGATACGGCCTTGACCAGCTTGGCGGATTGCGCGGCGAAGCATGGCGTGCCGCTCCACATGCATCTTGTCGAGACCGCTTATCAGAAGGAATTCGCACGCCGGGGCGGCGGCACGGCGGTCGACCATATCGAGCGCTTCGGCCTGCTCGGTCCGCAGATGACGCTCGGCCACGCCGTCTGGCTGTCGGAGGGCGACATCGAGAAGCTCGCCGAGACGGGCACCAATATCTGTCACAATTGCAGCTCGAATTTCCGTCTGCGCAGCGGCGTCCTGCCGCTCAACCGGCTGGAGGAGAAGGGGATCAACGTTGCGATCGGGCTCGACGAGGTCGGCATCAACGACGATCGCGACATGCTGCAGGAGATGCGCATGGTGCTGCGCGCGCATCGCGAGCCCGGCATGGACGACCGCGTCCCGACCGTGGCTCAGATTCTGCGCTTGGCCACGGTCGGCGGGGCGAAAACGACGGGCTACGGCACCCGTCTCGGCACGTTGGAGCTCGGCAAGGCAGCCGACATGGTGCTTCTCGATTGGCGGCAGATCAGCTACCCCTACCTCGACGCCGAGACGCCGGTGCTCGACGCTATCATCCAGCGCGCCAAGACCGAGGGTGTCAGGACGGTGATCGCCGACGGCGAAATCCTCTATCAGGACGGAAAATTCACCCGGCTCGACCGCGCCGCCGCGCTGCGCCAGCTATCGGAGATCATGCGGCGGCCGCTGAGCGGCGAGGAAGTCGAGCGGCGTTGCCTGTCCAAGGCGATCTTCCCGCACGTCAAGGCATTCTACGAGGGGTATTGCGACGCCGATGCGCATGTTCCGTACTATCGGCAAAGCTCGCGCATTTGAATCGTCCGGCTGGTTCACGAGAGGGATCGGGTCATGTCACTATCGATCATTCGCGGCAAGCATGTCATCACGCGTGCGCTCGACCGTCATCGCTGGGAGCAGATCGACGATGGCGCGGTGGTGCAGGAGGACGGCGTCATCATCGCGATCGGCTCGTTCGCGGCATTGCAGCGTGACCATCCCGACGCGCCGGTAATCGGCACCGGCGAACAGGTTCTGCTCCCCGGCTTCGTTAACGGCCATCATCATGTCGGGCTGACGCCGGTTCAGCTCGGCTCGCCCGACATGCCGCTCGAATTGTGGTTCGCCACGCGCCTCGTCTCGCGCGACCTCGATCTCTATCTCGACACGCTCTACTCGGCCTTCGAGATGATCGCCTCGGGGATCACCACGGTCCAGCATATCCACGGCTGGATGCCCGGCAAGCTGCCGCAGGTCGAAGAGCGTTCTGAATCAGTCATCCGCGCCTACGAGGATATCGGCATGCGGGTGTCCTATTGCTTCGCGCTGCGCGATCAGAATCACCTCGTCTACGAGGCGAACGAGGATTTCATCAAGCGCGTTCCGGACGATGTCCGCCCGTTGCTGGCCAAGCATTTCGGTCGCTTCCAGCTGCCGGCGAACGACGCGATCACCCTGTTTGAGCACCTCCACGCCAAACACCATGAGAAGGAGCGGGTCAAGATACAGCTGGCGCCGGCGAATTTGCATTGGTGCTCGGACGAGGCGCTGACCATGTTGGCGGATTGCTCGGAGAAGCATGGCGTGCCGTTCCACATGCATCTCGTCGAGACCGCCTATCAGAAGGAATATGCGAAGCGGCGCGGCGGCGGCACGGCGGTCGACTATATTGGCCGCTACGGTCTGCTCGGACCGAAGATGACGCTCGGCCACGGCGTCTGGCTGTCGGAAGGCGACCTCGATAAGATCGCCGAGACGGGAACCAATATCTGCCACAATTGCAGCTCGAATTTTCGCCTGCGCAGCGGCGTCGCGCCGCTCAACCGCTTCGAGGCCAAGGGAATCAACATCGCGATCGGGCTCGACGAGGCCGGCATCAACGATGATCGCGACATGCTGCAGGAGATGCGCATGGTACTGCGCGCGCATCGCGAGCCCGGCATGGACGACCGCGTCCCGACCATGGCGCAGGTCTTCCGCATGGCGACGGTCGGCGGTGCCAAGACCACACCCTTCGGCACGCGTATCGGCACGCTCGAGGTCGGCAACGCGGCCGACATGGTGCTGCTCGATTGGCAGCAGATCAGCTACCCGTATCTCGATACCGAGATGCCGGTGCTCGACGCTGTCATCCAGCGGGCCAAGACGGAAGGGGTCAAGACGGTGATGGCGGCCGGCGAGATAATCTACCAGGACGGCACGTTCACGAAGGTCGATCGCGACGCCGCACTGCGGCAACTGTCCGACTTGCTCAAGCGGCCGCTAAGCTCCGAGGAGCTCGAGCGGCGCCAGCTATCGAAGGCCGTCCTCCCGCACGTGAAGGCGTTCTACGAGGGGTATTACGACGCGAACGCCCACGTTCCCTACTACAAGCAGAGCTCGCGGGTTTGAGACGATGCGTCGAGCGTGGCGCGTCGCGGCGATCCAGTTGCCGGGCTGCGGTCCCGATCCGCTCGCCAACCGCGATGTCGCCGCGTCCTATGTCCGCGAGGCGGCGCAGCGCGGGGCCGATCTGGCGCTGCTTCCCGAGCTCGCCACGACCCCCTATTTCTGCGGCGGGGATCCGACAGCGTATCGCCACCTCGCCGAGACGATCGACGGCGCGCTCGTCGCATTCTTCACCCGGCTCTGCGGTGAGCACGACATCGCGGTCCTGCTGCCGTTCTACGAGCGTGACGAGGAAAGCGGACGCTTCCACAACAGCGTCGTCGCCATAGGGCGCGACGGGGCGCGGCTCGCCACTCATGCAAGGTGCGGCAGCGGATCGCGCGTACGCAAGTTGCATTTGCCGGTCAGCGACGATCCGGCCGGTTTCGGCGAAGCGCGGCATTTCACGCCGGGAAGCGATCTTGGCATCTTCACGCTCGCCGGTTTGAGCCTCGGTTGCCTCATCTGCTACGATCGCCGTTTCCCAGAATGTTGGCGCGAGCTGCGAGCCCTCGGGGCACAGCTCGTGGCGGTTCCGGTGGCCGGGGAGGGCGGCGACAGCGTCGATTTCTTCCTCGGCGAATTGCGCACCCATGCACGGGAGAACGGCGTCGCGGTCGTCGCCGCCAACAAGATCGGTCGGGAATATGTCGGCAACCGCATCGTCGAGAATTACGGCGAGAGCTGCATCATCTCGGCGTCCGGAGATATCGTCGCGCGACGGGCGGGTGGCGAGGGGCCGGGCATCGCGATGGCCGAGATCGATGTCGACGAGATCATGGCGACGCGCGCGCGGCTGCGCTATTTCGACCAGCGGCGGCTCGATCTGTTCCCCGGGCCCGCTGCCATCGGATTGTGAGTTTTCAGGGGGCGAGGTTGGCCGAATACGATCTGGTTGTCCGCAACGGCACCGTGACGGCGGCGGCGGATGTCTGCCGCGCCGATCGGCATCGCCGGCGGCCGGACGAAAGCAGGAACCTCATCCTGCGCGGGACACTCTGACCTAATACGCGTTCCGACGAATGAAAGCGATCCAGCCAGATCATGTAGCTCTTCGCACTATGATCTAAGGTCAGGCGTGCCTATCGAACATCGCTCGCGGTCGCCCGCTCGGCCAGTGAGCCGACGAAAAAGCGTGGCGGCGCGGCTGCCCCCACGCTGCTCCGGAAGGAGTTGGATTTCCTCGCTCATGCGTTATAATCCTTCGCCGACGAAGTGTTTTAGATACCGTGCCCGCGCGCGGGCACCCTTTGGTCTTGCCCTCGAGCGAAGAGCATGACGAGCGATACAGCGAACCCTCACAACCGTCCCGCCCACCGCGCCGCGGCCGCTCGGGAGATCGACTATCCGCTCGCTTTCAGCATCGGGGCCGCAATTCGCCTGACCCATCGGCAATTCGCTCAAGATCTGCAGGAGCGGCTGGCTCCCTACGATATCCCGGTCGGCATGTGGTTCTTCTTCCGAGCGCTGTGGGAGGAGGACGGCCTGACGCAGCGGCAGTTGAGCCAGCGCGTGGGCTCCATGGAGCAGACCACGGTCGAACAGCTGAAGAATATGGAGCGCCGCGGTTACATCGAGCGGCGCCGTTCGCTCGATGACCGACGCAAGATCCATGTTCATCTGACCGAGAGCGGAATGGCGCTCAAGAACCAGCTCCTGCCCTTTGCGAGAGAAGTCAACCAGGTCGCGCTCGAAGGTCTTAGTGACGGCGAGATCGGCTTTCTGCGCCTAGTGCTCGATCGGATCCGCGCCAATCTTGCCGCGCATCTGACGCGCCAACGGAGTGCCGGACGGAATGCGCAGCCCGATGGAGATGGAGGCGCGGCCAGGGCGCTTGACTGAAGCCCGGTCCAGAAATATGCTTCGTCACCGAAGTAATAATCGTTTTCCGGAAGCGGGAGAAATCGGAGAAGAGGATGCTCCTGCGGGATCCGACGAAGAGGCGGCACCAGCTGGTCGTCGGGCGGCCATGAGCGCCAAGATTGAGCGCCTGGAGATGGAAGTCCTCGCGCCCGCGCTGCAGCAGGCGCTGGCGGCGCGTGTCAAGCGTCTCGGCTATCTCGGCGAGTTCTTCAAGTGCGCAGGACATCAGCCGGACGTGCTGTTGCCGTTCATGGCGATGACCGATGCGCTCAAGGAAGCGCTACCGGACCGTCTAACCGAGATTGGCGCGCTGACCGTGGGCGCGCTGATGGGCAACGCCTACGAGCGCAATCAGCATGAACGCCTTTCCGAGAAGCTTGCGTTCGGCCGGGACTGGATCGCTGCCGTCATCGCGGTGGCCCCCGATCGCGACGGTCCTTTGAGCTCGGAGGAACGCGCGGTGCAGCGCCTGGCCATCGCCGTGGTCGAGCGGCACGGCCATGGGGTCGAGGCCGAGCTCGATGCGGTCGTGGATGCGATCGGCGCCGCGCCGGCCATGGCGATGCTGTTCCTGATCGGGCGCTACGTTACTCACGCCTTCATCGTCAATGCCCTGGCGCTGGCGCCTCCGGTACCGTCGATCTTCGCGGAGACACCGTGAGCGCGCCCGTCGATCTCGCCAAGCTCACTGGCGAGCCGCTCTGGATCACCGAGGCCGAGGTGGTGGCCGCGCTGCATCTCGGCGAGGCGATCGATGCGCTGGAGCGCTGCTTGCTGCTCGAAGCCGGCGGGCAGGCTTGCTCCATGGCCAAGACCCACGCGACCTGGGGCGAAGGCCGTACGCTGCATGCGATCGGCGCCGTGATCGAGGGTGCCGGCGTCGCCGGCACGAAGAGCTGGGCCCATACCGGCGGTGGCGCGACGCCACTACTACTGCTCTGGGGGACGGCGAGCGGCCAGCTGCTCGCCGTGATCGAGGCGTTTGCGCTCGGTCAGATGCGGACGGGCGGGATCGCCGGCGTCGCCACCCGCTGGCTGGCATCGGAGACGGCCGACGAGCTCGCCATCATCGGCACCGGCAAGCAGGCCGTGACTCAAGTTGCGGCCGTCGCCGCGGTTCGCCCACTGCGTTGCATTCGCGTCTTCAGTCCGACCGCCGAGCACCGCCGGGCGTTCGTCGCCAAGCTCGGAAAATTGCTGCCCGAAGTCGCGGTCCGGGAGACCGCCTCGGTCGAGGCAGCCGTTGACGGCGCGCCGATCGTCACCCTGGTGACGCGGGCGCGTCAGCCTTTTATGTCCGTCGGTATGCTCGGCCGCGGCACCCATTTGAACGCGGTCGGCGCAATCACGCCGGAGCGCGAGGAATTTAACCAAGACATCTTCGACCGGGTCGACGCCATCGCCGTCGACAGCGTCGCCTCCGTCCAGGCGCTGAGTAGCGAGTTCCGCCGGCGTTTTTCCGATGATTGGTCGAGCGTCCGCCCGCTCGCCGCCTTCGTGGCGTCCGCGACTCATCGTCCGGGTGCGGCCGATCTTACGCTGTTCAAGGCCATGGGCATGGGTCTGTCCGACCTCGCCCTCGGCATCGAAATTCTCGCGCGCGTCCGGCGAGCCGGCGGCGGCCGCACCCTTCCGCATCCGCAACGCGTGGCACCGCGCCTTCGGGCCTGACCCGGAGCGCCACGCACCCTCATCCTCAAGGAGACGAGCCATGGATCAAGGTCTCTTTCGTGATCGCACCGGAACCGTTCCATCCGCCCTCGACCTATGGCCGCCGGTCGTCATCACCAAGGAGCAGATCGACGCCGAAATCGAGCGGCTCGCCAGCTTGCCCCGGCCGGCGAACGGCCGCCGGCGTGCCATCATCGTGCATCCCCGCAACAAGCTGTCCGACGGGCTCGCACCCGGGATCCAGGTCACGATCGACGTGCTGCTGCCAGGCGAACGGACCGTGCCCTACCGGCAGAACTCGACCCAGGTGAATTTCGTGATCCGCGGCGGCGGCACGGCGGTCATCGGCGGCCGGCGTTTCGAGATGCGGCTTCATGACGTGTGCAACACGCCGTCGATGCGCACCTATTGGCACCAGAATACCGGCGAGGATTTGTTCGTCCGGCTGACGTATTCGAATGCAGCGCTGCTCGAAATGATGCGTGTTCATTACGTCGAGGAGAACCCGCCGACGGTCGAGGCGGTCAAGCATGAGGAGCTGTCGAGCGAGGACAAGAACCGGCGCAAGAGCCCGTTCGGAACGTTCCAGCTGACCGAGGACGGCGCCTGGCTGATGCCATACGAGATCCTGATCAACCCGCCCTCGGTCGACTCGAAGGCGCTGCATTGGCCGTGGCAGGATGTGAAGTCCCATCTCGACCAGCTGGAGGCGCTTGGCAAGGACTATGTCGGCCGCCGACTCTACCTGCTCTACAATCCGCTCACCGGGCGGACCAACGGCACGACGCCGAACTTCTTCGCGACCATGACGATCCGGCCGCCGAAGATCGTCGATCGGCCCCATCGCCACACCTCGGCGGCGATCAATTATTATTTCCAGGGCGCGGGACGCTCGACTGTCGCCGGCGAGATTTACGAATGGAAGGCCGGCGATCTCATGCTGTCGGCGCCCGGCTGGGCGATCCACAATCACGCCTCGTACGACGACTATGTCTACGAGCTGACGATCCAGGATCAGCCGCTCAATCTCGCGATGGAAAGCCTGCTCTGGCAGGAGAGCCTGAAGCTGCCCCTCGCCGTGCTCGGCGTCGAGGAAGGCTTTGGCACCAATCGGGCGGCCGGGTGAGGCGCCGGAGCATGATCAAGCTCGATCCGAAGGCCCTCAAGGGCTCGTTCCCGCCGCTGGTCACCCCGTTCAAGGCGGATGGCTCGGTCGACTACGACACCTACGCCTCGCTCGTCGATTTTCAGGCCAAAGGCGGGTCGCACGGCATCGTGGTTGCGGGCACCACCGGCGAGCCTTCGACACTGACGCTCGATCCCTTGGTGAAGGCGATCTTCTTGCCCCTGAGGTCGGCCAGAGTTGCGATAGAACCGCCCTTTTGCACGAGGATGGCCGAACTCGCGCCCGGCGCGGGCAAGAAGCCGACATAGACGACCGCCGCGCCGGCGGCTTGGGCGAAGATCGGCGGCGTGTCGCCGGTCGCGCCGAAATCGATGCCGCCGGCGTTGAGCGCCTCGAGCAGCGGCGGTCCCGACTGAAACTCGGCCCACTGCACGGTGACGCCCTGCGCCGCGAGCCGTTTGGTCAGCGTCTCCTGCTGTTTGAGAATCAGCAGCGGACCGTTCTTCTGATAGCCG
>WNFC01009152.1_pt1 | contig 21374 bp, 25 predicted proteins | sample 5400541 | NCBI WGS metagenome assembly WNFC01 (sample SAMN13153342, study PRJNA577476) | soil metagenome | isolation source: 120 cm saprolite under Douglas fir tree site 2 hole 2 replicate 1 | place: USA:California | collected 2015-04-18
CACCGCAAGCTCGTTGATCGCGAGCGCCAGCGCCGGATTGCGGCAGGCCGACCGCATGATCGAGCGCACCGCCGCCTTGTGCGGCGTGAGCGCCTCGATGCGTCGCATCAGCACGTCGAACAGGCGTTCGCGCGGCGGCTCCTCGGCCATGTCGCCATCGCCGCCGTCAAGCACCGCGCGGTCGATGCGCTTCACGTGCGCCGCATAGATCGCGAACGTCGAGGAAAAGAGATCGCGCAGCGCACCGAGCGAGACGCCGGCGCGTGAGGCGATCTCGGCCATGCCGATCTCCTCGATCCGCTTGTCCGAGAGCAGCGCCATGAAGGCGTCGATGATGCGATCGCGCTCGCTGCCGGCCGGGCCGGCCTCTCGACTCGTGGGTGTCTCGGCCATAGGACCCTCCTTTCGGAAGTCGGCTGCACCATTGAATTTAGGCTGGCGAGGCGAAGCGATCCAGAGGACTCGCTTCAGCCGGCGAGCTCGCGTGAACGTTTGGTTGCTGCTGCGACTGCCTCGGTCAAGAGCTGTTCGAGGCCGTGCGCGCCCATCAACACGTTCAGAGCGGCGGCTGTTGTGCCTCCTGAGGAAGTTACACTCTTCCGAAGTGCCGCAGCATCCAGTGCAGATCGGTGTAAAAGCTCACCAGAGCCTGCGACAGTCTCACGCGCGAGTTTGCTTGCGAGTTGATCTGGCAAGCCAGCCGCGGCACCTGCTCGAGCGAGCATTTCAGTCAACAGAAAGACATAGGCTGGTCCGGAGCCTGAAACGGCAGTCACCGCGTCCATTAGATCTTCGTTCTCTATCCACTCGACTGGCCCAGTGGCGCGCAACAGACCAAAGGCAAGATCTCTATGTTTCTGTTGGACCATATCGTTGGCAACGGCGGCAGTTACTCCTCTGCCAATTGAGGCAGCAATGTTCGGCATTGCGCGTACAACAGCGGCCCTTCGTTTAATCTTCGTCGAAATCACGTGAATACTCTTTCCCGCCATTATCGATACAAGGAGCGTCGTATTCCCCACAAACTTTGAAAGATATGGCAACACGCTATCGGCATCTTGAGGCTTGATTGCCAGGAATAGCACGGAAACCGCTGGGGCTAATTGTCGAAGGTCCGGTAGTAGTCTGAGCTTGTACTTATCAGACGTGTCGATCAGCTCTTTTGATGGCCGTGGTTCAACGACTACGATCAATTCCCGCTGAAGGCCGAGACCTATCCAACTCTCCAACAGTGCTGATCCCATTTTGCCTGCACCAATGAGGGCGACAGGTGATGCATTTGTTCGATCTCCGACGAAGTCGTTGAAGAAATCGGCCCGGTTGGCAAATTGCGGCGGACGATGAACCATCCGATTCCGCTCTTCAATGAAGTAACTGATGAACAATTCCAAAGATCGGACGTTCTGCTCGACGCTCCTGTTGTCATCAGTGAACGCGCGAACAAACAGATCCTTTAGCGCTGAAACACGGTCTAAGAATCCACCGCTGTGGGTCTCATGCTCCTTCGCGGCGGTGCTTGCATCGACGGGGAGCTGCTTTCGGCCTGCCATGGCAGCTTTATAGTCCTTTAGTCCTAATTAGGTCCACGTCCGTAAGCGTGCTCTCCCCGCCATCCACGCGCGCAGGCCGCCAACCCTAGCACTATAGAAACTATTGAAATGTCAAATAGTTCGTCTTTTTTTAGGCGCGGCTTTACGCCTCGCCCGAGGTCTGGAAGAGGGTGGCCTCGAGCGCCTCGGTCGCGCTCTTGCCGGCCCAGATCACGAATTGGAACGCCTGAAAATACTGCTCGCAGGCATCAAGCGCGGCGCCGAGCACGGATTCGCATTGCGGTCCCGATGCGGCGATCCCGCCGGTCAGCACCAGCGCGTGCCGGAACATGATGAGGCCGTCCTTGAACCAGAGATCGAAGTGGCCGATCCAGAGCTGCTCGTTCACCTAGCTCCATCAGCTCATTGCGGCGCGCCGGCGGAACCTTGAGATCGAACGCGCAGGCGAGGTGCAGCGCCTCGATGTCGCCCATCCACGTGAATGAGACCTGGTAGTCGGTCCATCGTCCGCCGATGACGAGGGTGACTTCATCCTCGCTGGCGCGCGCGAACGACCAGTTGTTGGTCGACGCGAGGCCTTCGACGACGTCGACCGGATTGACGTGCTGACGTTCGGAAAGGTCGGTCAGTGACATGCCGTTTCCACCCTGCTGCCGCTTGATCGTGGATGCCCAACGCACCCAATCCTCACGCGACGCAACGGCACGGCCGGCTTGAATTGCGCTGCCTCGGCCGGGCTGCTTTTTTGCCGCGGGCTCCCCCGTCTGCCCGCCTTGACCCGCGAACGGCGAATCACTTAGCGAATCGACTATAACCGCTCCAGACTCCCGCCAAAGCGCTTGATGCGGGAGTGATTGAAGATTCTGTGGAATCCGGCGCCGGCGCGGCCTCGTCCATCCACAAGCACTGCCGGCAAAACCTGCGACAAGTTGACTCGGGGGAGAGCCTGCGCGGGAGGCGGCATGCGCCTTTCGTCAGTCGAACAGGCTCGACACCGACTCTTCCGCGGCGGTCCGTCCGATCGCTTCGGCGATCAGGGTGGCGATCGAGAGCACGCGGATATTGCTGGCAACGCGGATCGCCTCGGTCGGCTGAATCGAATCCGTGATCACCAATTCCTTGAGCCGCGAGGCGGTGATGCGCGCGACCGCACCGCCCGACAACACGCCATGGGTGATGTAGGCCGAGACCTCGGTCGCGCCGTTCTCGAGCAGCGCGTCGGCGGCGTTGACGAGCGTGCCGCCGGAATCGACGATGTCGTCGACCAGGATGCAGGTGCGGCCGTCCACCTCGCCGATCACGTTCATCACTTCGGAGTCGCCGGCGCGCTCGCGCCGCTTGTCGATGATGGCGAGCGGGGCGTTGATGCGCTTGGCGAGGCCGCGCGCGCGCACCACGCCGCCGACGTCGGGCGACACCACCATCACCGGCGAGGCGAACAGGTTATCGGTCGGAATATCGAAGAAGCCCTGGATCTGCCCGGCATGCAGGTCGAGCGTGAGCACGCGATCGGCGCCCGCATTGGTGATCAGGTTGGCCACGAGCTTGGCCGAGATCGGCGTGCGCGGCCCGGGCTTACGGTCCTGGCGCGCATAGCCGAAATACGGCACCACCGCCGTGATGCGCCGCGCCGAAGCGCGCCGCAACGCGTCGATGATGATCAACAGCTCCATCAGGTGGTCGTTCGCGGGATACGACGTCGACTGGATCACGAACACGTCGGCGCCGCGCACGTTCTCGAGAATCTCGACGAAGATCTCCATGTCGGCGAACCGACGGACCACCGCCTTGGCGAGCGGAATCTTGAGATAGGCGGCGATCGCTTCGGCGAGGCGCGGATTGGAATTGCCGGCGACGAGCTTGATCGCTCCGTTCTTGGCCGACATTTCCGCCTCCCTGCGCGGCGCGGCGGCGGGCGCAGCCGCCGGGCGGGGTCGTGATATCAAGGAGCCCATAGGAGTCGCAATACGCGCGTTTTCGTTGTCCCGAAGCTTTTTCGGCTGAGGACGGCCGACTTATCGATCATGGGCCATATAGGCGAGCGTGCCGGCGAATGCGGCGCCGGCCGGCTGCTGGCGGAGGTCGTCGTTCGACGCGACCGTCGGCCCGCGCTCCCCGGGTTCGGCCGGCGCGATGGGTTCGAAATTCGGCGCCGCGAGGAAAGCGGCGAGCCGGTCCATGCCGGCCCTGGCGATCCGGCGCAGCACCTGATCGTCCGCCGCCGCCCAGGTGCCACGCCCGGCGGTGCCCGCCGGTTCCTCGCCGGTGATGCGCAGCGCCCGGCGCTGGTTCGCGTCGTAGACGTCCCAGACCCAGGCGATCACGGTCGAGCGCTTCTTTTCGACCATGGCGGCGAAATAGCCACGAATGCGGTACTGCGCCGGCCCGTCGCGGGAAACCACGGCGATCTGGCGGCTCGCCGCCTCGTCGGAGAGGTTCTGCACCAGCTTGCGGAAGATGCTTTCTGGCGGGCCGTCGATCGACTCGAAGGCAACGGTTGGACCGCGCAGGCCCAAGGCGGCCGGTTGCGGGCCGCTCGAGCAGCCCGCCGCAGTCAGACCGAACAGAATGGCAGCGACAATGCCGAACCGGCCCCGACGCCACGCACTATGCCGCGCGCCCACCGCGCGCGTGCCCCGTCCCACGCCCATCCACACCCCCGCGGCCGGCGAGTTGTGCTGAGAGGTCTTTTTTCGGGTCCGATGGTAACCCGCTGCACAGCCGACCTCGCCTGGGGTAGCCGCATTTCACGCCCAGGTCCAGCGCGTTAACCTTTGGTTAACCATTTGGCACAGCCGGATCAGCTGTGCGACGAGAGCGCGATCGCGTTGACGTGGCGGCCATAGTCGGGCTCGCCCCGATGGGTGGCGCGCCGGAAGCTGAAGAAACGCTGCGGTTCGGCGTAATTGCAGACGCCGAGATCTTCGATCGACCCAATGCCGGCGCGGGCGAGCCGCGCCGCGATATAACCGGGAAGGTCGAACAGGGCATGGCCTGGCCGCGTCGACGACTGGAAAAATCGGTCATTGGCCGGATCGTCCGTCAGAAAATTGTCGATGAGGTCGGGCCCGACCTCGTAGTTCGGCTGACGGATCGTCGGTCCGATCGCGGCGGCGATGCGCACGCGGTCGGCGCCGAGCCGCTCCATCGCCGCAATCGTCGCGTCGGTGACGCCGGCGAGCGCGCCGCGCCAGCCGGCGTGCGCGGCGCCGACGATGCGGGCCTGCGCATCCGCGAGCAGCACCGGCCCGCAATCCGCGGTCGAGACCCCGATGGCGAGGCCGGGCGTGCGGGTGACGATCGCGTCGGCGCGCGGCCGCGCATCGGGCGACCACGGGGTGTCCGCGACCACCACGTCGGCGGAGTGAATCTGGTAGGCGGTGACGAATGCATCGGGCGCGACGTCGAGCGCGGCGGCCATGCGGGCGCGGTTCTCCGTCACGTTCGCGCGCGCGTCATCCGAGCCGACGCCGCCGTTGAGGCTCGCATAGAGGCCCTGCGACACACCGCCCTCGCGCGTGAAGAAGGCGTGGCGGACGCCGCGCAGCGCGGAAAGGCCGCGAGCCTGCAGCGCCGATTCAGCCATGCCCACCACTGGACGTCTGGGCGGCGGGCGCGGACTGCAGCAGCACCTCGTTGAGCGCCGCGACGTACTGCTGCTCGGACATTTGCATCGCGCGCGTCCTAACCGTCGAATCCCGGCAGCGTTGCGAGTTGCGGCGCGGAAAGGCCGATCGCCTTGAACATCGTGCCCATGCCGGTCGGCCCGCCCGCCATCAGGCGCACGAGCGCCGCATCGATCGCGGCCGCCTTGTCGGGCGGCGCGACCTTCTTGAGATTGGCGGCGCGTTGCTCGATGCCGAGCCGGCGCAGCAGCGCCGCCTGCTCGATCGGTCCATGGATGCGTGCGCCGATGCTCTCGGCGGCGAGGCCGAGCGCCTGGAAATCGACGTGCGCCGTGACGTCGGTGAGGCCGGGTGCGGCGAGGGGATCGCTCTTGCGATGGGCGCGCACCGCCTGCAGCGTGTCACCCACGTCGCTCGTGACGTGGCCGTAATCGATGATGAGGGCGGCGCCGCCGCCGCGTACCACCCGCCGTCCGACCTCGAGGGCCTGGGCGTCGCCGCGCCACTCGTAGATCGCGCCGATCGGCGCCGCGCGCACGTTTGCCGGCAGCGTCTGCTCGAAAAATTTCAACGCGTCGGCGCCGAGGCCGAAGGCGAGCGCTCCGGAGGCGTCGATCCCGACCACCCGTTCGCGCCACCCATCCTCCTGCTTGACCGCCTGGTGGATCGGCATGGCGTCGAAGAATTCGTTGGCGACGATGATGGCCGGCCCGTCCGGCACGTCGCTGAGCGCGTCGTGCCAGACGATCGAGACGTCGTGATTGGCGAGCGTCTGTTTCTGGCGCTGGATCAGCACCGGGCTCGTCTCGACGAGATGCACCGCGAGCGCATTGCGGAATTCCGGCATCACGTGCGCGGCGCGCAGCATGTCCTGGATCATGGTGGCGCGTCCGGGACCGAGCTCGACGAGCCGGACATTCGCCGGCGAACCCATGCGATGCCACACCGCCGCGGCCCACAGGCCGATCAGCTCGCCGAACATCTGGCTGATCTCCGGCGCCGTGATGAAATCGCCGGCGGCGCCGAGCGCCTCCTGCGTCGTGTAATAGCCGTGGTCGCGATCGCCGAGGCAGAGACCCATGAATTCGGCGACCGGCATCGGTCCGGCGAGCGCGATCAGGCGCCGGATCTTGGCCTCGAGCGGGCTCGGTTGGTCGGGCATCAGCTGCTGCCCAGGGGCTGGCGCCGCAGCGCGATGGCGATGAAGCCGATGCCTGCGAGCAATAACGGCACGGAGAGCAGCATGCCCATTGTCATGCCGCCCCACAAGAAGCCGAGCTGGGCGTCGGGCTCGCGAAACAGCTCGCAGAACGAGCGCGCGATCGCGTAGCCGATCGCAAACGCGCCGACGATGAGGCCCGGCCGCCGCAATGCGCCTGCGCGGATCAGCAGGTGGAGGATCACGAACAGCACCACGCCTTCGAGCAGCGCCTCGTAGATCTGGCTGGGATGGCGCGGGAACGGGCCGGCGTCGCGGCCCGGAAACACGATCGCCCATGGCACGTCGGTCGGTCGCCCCCACAGTTCGCCATTCACGAAATTCGCGAGGCGGCCGAGAAACAGGCCGATCGGCCCGGCCGCGCAGGTCACGTCGCCGAGCGAGAGGACGGGCAGGCCGCGCTTCCACGCGAACAGCACGACCGCGAGCATGCACCCGAGGAAGCCGCCGTGGAACGACATGCCGCCGGTCCAGACTTTCACGATCTCGATCGGATGCGCGATGAAGAAATCGAGATTGTAGAAGAGCACGTAGCCGATGCGGCCGCCCAGGATGATGCCGAGCGTGACCCACAGAACAAAGTCGTCGTAGTCGGCGACGGTGATCGGCGCCGGGTCGCCCCAATAGCGCTCGTTCGCGGTGAGGGAGCGCGCATAGAACCAGCCGAGCAGGATGCCGGCGATATAGGCGAGCGCGTACCAGCGGATCGCGAACGGGCCGAAGCTGATCAGCACCGGGTCGAAATCGGGAAAGGGCAGGACCGCGAGTGGCATGGAGCGGATTCAGTTCCCAACAAGAGGCGCGGCCAGTGATGGGCGAAGCCTCCCGCGCCGTCAAGGAACGCTTGCGACGGCGGCCCCGGATCGCCATTCTGATCTGCAATATCGGCAAGATAACGCCGCGGAGAAAGCGATGACCCAGACCTCGAACCGTTTCTTCGATGAGATCGCGCGGCTGATGAACGACGCCGCCGGCGTCGCCTCGGGCGTGCGGCGCGAATTCGACACGCTCTTTCGCTCGCAGGCCGAACGCATCCTGCGCGATTTCGACGTGGTGCAGCGGGAGGAATTCGAGGCGGTGAAGGAGATGGCGCGCCTCGCGCGCGAGGAGAACGAGGCGCTCAGGGCGCGGCTCGACGCACTGGAGGGGAAACTCGCTTCAGGGGGCGCCACGCCTTCGCCCGGATCTCAGCCAATTATGTAAGTTATTTCAATGCCTTGATCTCCATTCGCCGACCGACCGACGGGTCTGTTTGCGCGCGGATTTCGCCGGCCTTTCCTTGTCACGGCGGAGGCGGGCCGCTATAAGCCCGCCATCCGCGGCTCCGACACCCCTGGAGGCATGCCGCGCCATCCCAAACTTCGAAGCTTGAAGGAACTCAACCAATGGCGACCGTCAATGAATTGAAGGCGACGGCGCGTCCGCGGGCCGGCAAGGGGGCCGCCCGGGCCGTGCGTCGCGAAGGCCGCGTGCCCGGCGTGATCTATGGCGATGGCCAGCCGCCGCTCACCATCTCGCTCGACTACGACGAGCTCAAGCACCGCATCTTCGCGGGCCGCTTCCTCACCAGCATCTGCAACGTCGAGGTCGACGGCCAGAAGCACCGCACGATTCCGCGCGACTTCCAGCTCGATCCGGTGCGCGACCTGCCGATCCACGTCGATTTCATGCGGCTGGGCCAGGGCGCGACGATCCGCGTGCGCATCCCGGTCCACGTGAAGAATGCCGACCAGTCGCCCGGCGTGAAGCGCGGCGGCGCCGTCAACATCGTCACTCACCATGTCGAGGTCGTGTGCTCGGCCGACGCGATCCCGGAAGCGATCGACGTCGACATCGCCGGCCTCGAGATCAGCCATTCGAAGCATCTGAGCGACGTCACGCTGCCGCCGGGCATTCGCCCGGTCGTGCACGGCGACGCCACGCTCGTCACCATCGTGCCGCCGTCGGGCTACGCCGAAGAAATGAAGGCAGCGGCCGAAGCGGCGGCAGCAGCGGCTGCGGCCGCGGCAGCGGCGGCCGAAGCCGGCGTTGTTCCCGGAGAGCCTGGCGCGCCTGGTGCGGCGCCGGGTGCGGCTCCGGGAGCAGCCCCGGGCGCGGCGCCGGGAGGAGCTCCGGGCGCAGCTCCGGGAGCTGCGGCTCCGGCGGCGCCTGGCGGAGGCGGCAAAGCGGAGAAGAAATAAGCCGACACGGCCCGTGCCATGCGCCTCATCGTCGGGCTCGGGAATCCGGGCGCGCAGCATGTCGGCAACAGGCACAATGTCGGCTTCATGGTGGTCCAGGCGATCGCCCGCCGCCATGGATTTCCTCCGTGGCGGCGGCGCTTCCATGGCGTCGCCACCGAGGGCACGATCGGCGGCGAGAAGCTTTTGCTGCTGCTGCCGGGCACCTACATGAACGACTCCGGACGCGCCGTCGCGGAAGCCGCGAATTTCTACAAGCTGCCGCTCTCCGACATCGTGGTGGTGCACGACGAGGTCGAGCTGCCGCCCGCGAAATTGCGGGTGAAGGCGGGCGGCGGCAATGCGGGCCACAACGGGTTGCGCTCGATCTCCGCCCATATCGGCAACGAGTATCGGCGGGTGCGCATCGGTGTCGGCCATCCCGGCACCAAGGAGCTCGTCTATCCCCACGTGCTCGGGAATTTCGGCAAGGACGAGCGCGAATGGGTGGATGCGCTCTGTGCCATCATCGCCGACAACGCCGCACTTTTGTTGACGGGCCAGGATTCGGCCTTCATGAACAGGGTGCATCTCGCGATGCAGGCGAAGGGATTTTTGCCGCCGGGCGCGCCGGCCGACGAGCCGGACGACGATTCGGATTAGTGCATGTTCCGGCCACAATAGACGGATCAAGAGAACACGGATGGGCTTCAAGTGCGGCATCGTCGGTCTGCCGAATGTCGGCAAGTCGACGCTCTTCAATGCGCTGACCGCGACCGCGCTGGCGCAGGCGGCGAACTATCCGTTTTGCACGATCGAGCCGAACGTCGGCGAGGTCGCGGTGCCGGACCCGCGGCTCGACAGGCTCGCGCAGCTCGCCAAGTCGGCGCAGGTCGTGCCGACGCGGCTCACCTTCGTCGACATCGCGGGCCTCGTGCGCGGCGCCTCGAAAGGCGAGGGGCTCGGCAACCAGTTCCTCGCCAACATCCGCGAGGTCGACGCGATCGCGCACGTGGTGCGCTGCTTCGAGGACAGCGACGTCACCCACGTCGAGGGCAAGATCGATCCGATCGCCGATATCGAGACGGTCGAGACCGAGCTGATGCTTGCCGATCTCGACAGCCTGGAGCGGCGCGTCGACGCGCTCGAGAAGCGGGCGCGCGGCGCAGACAAGGAAGCGAAGGAGACGCTCGCGCTTGTCGAGCGCGCCCTCGCGCTGCTGCGTGAAGGCAAGCCGGCGCGGCTGATCGAGCGCAAGCCCGAGGAGGAGCACCTGTTTCACACGCTCGGCCTGCTCACCGCGCTGCCGGTGCTTTACGTGTGTAACGTCGATGAGGACGCGGCGGCATCCGGCAACGCGCAGTCGCGTCTGGTCGAGGAGCGCGCCCGCCAGGAAGGCGCCGCCAGCGTCGTGATCTCGGCCAAGATCGAGGCGGAGATCGCGGTCCTGCCGGCCGAGGAGCGCGCCGACTATCTCGCCGCCGTCGGCCTCGCCGAGCCCGGCCTCGACCGGCTCATCCGCGCCGGCTACGCGCTGCTCGATCTCGTGACCTTCTTCACCGCGGGCCCGAAGGAGGCGCGCGCCTGGACGGTGACGCGCGGCGCGCGCGCGCCGCAGGCGGCCGGCGTGATCCATACCGACTTCGAGCGCGGCTTTATCCGCGCCGAGACGATCAGCTATGAGGACTACGTGAAGCTCGGCGGTGAGGCCGGCGCGCGCGATGCCGGGAAGCTGCGGCTCGAAGGCAAGGATTATTCCGTCGCCGACGGCGACGTCATGCATTTCAGATTCGCGACGTGAGTTAATTCCATTCCGTCATGGCCGGGCTTGTCCCGGCCATGACGATGAAAGACTCAATGCTGCGGCTCGCCCTGGCTGCGGATTGCGCCGAGATGCTCGTTGATGCGGAACGTGATCAGGACGAATTCCGCGGCGACGCGGGCGAAGATGATGCCGGCGAGCGTGCCCACCAGGCTCGGCGAGCGTGCCCACCAGGCTTGCAACCACAGTGACGAAGCCGGTGATCGGGCTCATCACGATCAGCTTGAGGCCGGCGAACAGCCCCGAAAGCCCGAGCAGCACCGCGATGGCGACCGCCAGCCAATAGAAGATCTTGATGATCGACGGCGTAATAAAGCGCTCCCACTGGAAAAGATCCTGCAATTCGAACATCTCGCCCTCCTCTCGACCCCGTATTTGGCGTGCCCGCAGCCTGCACAAATAGGGTAGCGAAATCGTTTATTTGCCCACGGTCGTGAGTCGCCACGGGCAGGCGGCAAAATGATGTCATAGGTGCGCGAATAGGGAGCGGCGAATACCGAAAAAGGCTTGCTAATCGGCTGTTTCCTCCTCCCTATTCGCCATTCGCTATTTCACTATTCGCCCCCTGCCTCAGGTCTTCACGTGCCACGCCTCCATTGGGAAGATTTCGCCGTCGGCCACGTCGCCGAATACGGTCCGCGACGCGTGACCGCGGCGGAGATCAAGGCCTTCGCGGCCGAGTTCGACCCGCAGCCCATGCATCTCGACGAGGAGGCGGCGCGCGCCAGCATGATGGGCGGGCTGTGCGCGTCGGGCTGGCACAGCTGCGCGCTCATGATGCGCATCATCGCAGACGGGTTCGTTCTCGACTCCGCGTCGATGGGCGCGCCCGGTTGCGATGAGGTCAAGTGGCTGGCGCCGGTGCGTCCCGACGATCTGTTGCGCGTGCGCGCCACCGTGCTCGCTACGCGCCCGTCGAAAAGCCGGCGCGACCTGGGCTTCGTGAACTTCCGCTTCGACCTGTTGAATGCCGCCGGCACGCCCGTCATGCGCCTGACCACCCATATGATGTTCCGGCGGCGGCACGAAGGCGCGCCGCCATGAGGTTCTTCGAGGACATGCGGGTCGGCGAGCGCACCGAGCTCGGCAGCCACACCTTCACCGCCGACGAGATCAAATCCTTCGCCGCGCGTTTCGATCCGCAGCCGTTTCATGTCGATGAGGACGCGGCGGCGCGGTCGCATTTCGGCGCCCTCTGCGCCTCCGGCTGGCATACGACCGCGGTCTTCATGCGCCACTTCGTGCTTGCCGAGCAACGCGAGACGGAGGCGCTGATCGCGCGCGGCGAGCCCGCGGCCAAAAGCGGTCCGTCGCCCGGCATTCGCGATCTGCGCTGGCTCGAGCCGGTCTATGCCGGCGACACCATCAGCTTCGCGCGCGAGATCAGGGAGCTGCGCGACCTGCCGCATCGGCCCGGATGGGGCTTGATGGTCGCGCTCAATACCGGCACCAATCAGAAGGGAGCGCTGGTGCTTTCCTTCACGGGCGCCAAGTTCGCCGAACGCCGCAAGGGCCGGGCATGACCGTCGTCGCCGAACGTGTATCGCTGGTGCCGCAGAATCGCGACGAGCGCCGCGCGCTCGGCGTCGCCTGCGGCGCGCACGCGCTGCACGACGGCTACACCGATCTCGTCTACCTCATGCTGCCGATCTGGCAGGCCGAGTTCGGCCTCAGCTACGCCGCGGTCGGCGCGCTGCGCACGCTGTTTTCCGGCACCATGGCGGCCCTGCAGATTCCCTCCGGTCTCATCGCCGAGAAGATCGGGGCGGCCCCGGTGCTCGCGATCGGCACCGCGCTCGCGGGCTGCGGCTATATCGTCGCGGGCACGAGCGCCGGTCTCGCCATGCTGGCGATGGCGCTGATCCTGGGCGGCATCGGGGCGAGCACCCAGCATCCGCTCGCATCCGCGCTCGTCACGCACGCCTTCGCGGGGCCGCGCTCCATCAAGGCGTTCGGCACCTACAACTTCGCGGGCGACATCGGAAAGATGACCGTGCCCGCCGCCGGGGCTTTTCTCATCTGGCTGATGCCGTGGCGTCCGGCGGTCGCGTTGCTCGGCGCCTGCGGCTTTGCCGCGGCGATCGCGGTGTTCGCGCTTGTGCCGCGCGTGCGGGGCGAAGCGGCCGCGCACACCACGAGCCGCGATGCGGCCGGAACCGGCGCCCTCGGCTATGGCTTTCCTTTGCTGCTCTCCGTCGGCGTCATCGACAGCGCGACGCGCGCGAGCTTCCTGGTCTTCCTGCCGTTCGTGCTGACCGCCAAAGGGGCGAGCGTGCCGGCCATCGGCCTCGCGCTGACCTGCATCTTCGCGGGCGGCGCCTGCGGCAAGCTCGCCTGCGCCTTCATCGGCGCACGCATCGGCATGTTCGCGACCGTGGTGCTGACCGAAGGGTTGACCGCGCTCGGCATGCTCGTCCTGCTGCCCTTGTCGCTCGAGGCCAGCTACGTGCTGCTGCCGCTGCTCGGCATCGCGCTCAACGGCACCTCGACCGTGATCTACGGCTCGGTTCCGACGCTGGTGACGGCCGCCCAGCGCTCCCGCGCGTTCAGCATCTTCTACACCGGCACGATCGGCACGGGCGCGATCGCGCCGATTCTGGCCGGCTTTCTTGGCGATCTCATTGGGGTGCACCAGGCGCTTTACGTCATCGCGGCCTTGGTGCTTGTCACCCTGCCGCTCGCGCTCGCGCTGCGGCCCGCCTTGGCGGCCGCGGCCGCCGCCGAGCGGGCTTGAAATTCACTGGTCGGTCTCCCCAAATATCCTTACCAAGCAAGGACAGACGGGGCGTTGCCATGGAACCGCTCAAGCTTGCCGCCCTCGATGGCGAGGATCTCGACGTGGTCTCGACCCACGTCCAGGATTCGGTGGTCACGGTCGGTGACATCCTGTGGCGGCCAGCGGAAAGACGCCTGGTCGTCGTCGTCAACCGGTTCGATTGGGAGGCCGCCAAGTGCGGCGACGGCCAATACCGGCGCCGGCGCGCAGCCTTGCGCTTCGATCGGGTCAATGGCCTCAAGGCGCGCAACATCGCCTGCGGCGACAAGGACGTGGTGCTCAACCTCCTGGCAGTCGAATTCACCGCGACCGACGCGCCGGCCGGGTGCGTGACGCTGATCTTCTCGGGCGACAAGGCGCTCCGCCTGGACGTCGAGTGCCTGGAAGCGGAGCTCGCCGATCTCGGCCCGGTCTGGGCCACGACGATCTGCCCGGCCCACCAGGACGGCGAGGTGAAGACGGCGTAGTTGGGATTGCTGACAATTATGCGGGTCCGTAGGGTGGGCACGCTTCGCTTTGCCCATCCTACTTGAGGCCGCCATGCCGATCCGCCTCGACACGCGCGACGCCGACTTCTCGGAGCGGTTTTCCGCTTTCCTCGCCACCAAGCGCGAGGCGTCGCAGGACGTCGAGCGCGTCGTCAAGGCCATCATCGCCGACGTGGTCGCGCGCGGCGATCAGGCGGTCATCGATCTGAGCCAGAAATTCGACCGCGTCGATCTCGAGGCGCTCGGGCTGGTCGTCGAGCGCAACGAGCTTGCGGCAGCCGCGGCGAGTTGCGATCCGGGCGCGCTCGATGCGCTGAAACTCGCGCGCGACCGCATCGAGGTCTATCACCGCCGGCAGCTGCCGCGCGACGAGCGCTTCACCGATCCGCTCGGCGTCGAGCTCGGCTACCGCTGGACCGCGATCGCGGCGGTCGGACTTTATGTGCCGGGCGGCACTGCGGCTTATCCGTCCTCGGTGCTGATGAACGCGGTGCCCGCAAAGGTCGCCGGCGTCGAGCGCCTCGTCATGGTGGTGCCGGTGCCGGACGGCAAGCTCAACCCGTTGGTGCTGGCCGCGGCCGAGCTCGCGGGCGTCGACGAGATCTATCGGGTCGGCGGCGCGCAGGCGGTGGCGGCGCTCGCCTACGGGACCGCGACCATCCGCCCGGTCGACAAGATCGTCGGGCCGGGCAACGCCTACGTCGCCGCGGCGAAGCGCCTCGTCTTCGGCAAGGTCGGCATCGACATGATCGCCGGCCCGTCCGAGGTGCTCGTGCTCGCGGACAAGACCGGCAACGCCGATTGGATCGCCGCCGATCTCCTGGCACAGGCCGAACACGACACGGCGGCGCAATCGATCCTCATCACCGACGACCCCGGGCTCGCGCGCGAGGTCGAGATCGCGGTGGCGGCGCAGCTCGCCACCCTGCCGCGCGCCGCGGTGGCGGAAGCCTCGTGGCGCGATTTCGGCGCCACCATCGTGGTGCCGACCCTCGACGAGGCGGTGCCGCTCATCGATGCGGTCGCGCCCGAGCATCTCGAGATCGTCGCGCCGGACGCCGAGCGCCTCGCGGCAAAGATCCGCAACACCGGCGCGATCTTCCTCGGCGCGTACACGCCGGAGGCGATCGGCGATTACGTCGCCGGCTCGAACCACGTGCTGCCGACCGCGCGCTCGGCGCGCTTCTCCTCCGGCCTCGGCGTGCTCGATTTCATGAAGCGCACCTCGCTGCTCAAATGCGGGCCCGATCAGCTCGGCGCGCTCGGTCCCGCCGCGATCGCGCTCGGCGAGGCGGAGGGGCTCATCGCGCACGCGCGCTCGGTCGCGATCCGGCTCAATCGGCGATGAGCGATCCTGCGTCCAACCGGCGCCTCGTCAAGGTGACGCTCGATGAGGGCTCGATCGGCCGCTCCAGCCCCGACATCGAGCACGAGCGCGCGGTCGCGATCTACGATCTCCTCGAGGACAATACCTTCGCGCCGGTCGGCCACGACGCGGGGCCGTACTGGCTGCATCTCGGCCTGACCGGCAACCGGCTGGTCTTCGATGTCCGCTTGGCGGACGAGACCGCCGTCGTCGCCCATCACCTCTCGCTCACGCCGCTCAAGCGCATCGTGAAGGACTACTTCATGATCTGCGACAGCTATTACCAGGCGATCCGCACCTCGACGCCGAGCCACATCGAGGCGATCGACATGGGGCGGCGCGCGCTCCACAACGAGGGCTCCGAGCTGTTGCAGGAGCGGCTCAAGGGCAAGATCGGCATGGACACCGACACCGCCCGGCGGCTGTTCACCCTCATCACCGTGCTGCACTGGAAGGGGTGAGGGTCCCGAATGGCGGCTCCGCTCGTCGCCCAGCCGCAGGCGGTGCTGTTCGTCTGCGGCCTCAACGCGGTGCGCTCGCCCATGGCGGCGGCGCTGTTCAAGCATCTGTTCGGCCATATCGCCTATGTCGGCTCGGCCGGCGTGCGCAAGGGCGAGCTCGATCCCTTCGCGGTCGCGGTGATGGACGAGATCGGCCTCGACATCGCAAAACACCGGCCGATGACCTTCGAGGAGCTCGAGGACCTCGAGGGGCTCAACTTCGACCTCATCGTCACGATGTCGCCGGAAGCGCATCACCGGGCGCTCGAGCTCACCCGCACCATCGCGGCCGACGTGGAATACTGGCCGACGCCCGACCCGACCGACGCGCAGGGAAACCGCGAGCAGCGGCTCGACGCCTACCGTGCGGTGCGCGACATGATCGCGGCGCGCATCAAGGAGCGGTTCACGGTGCAGACGGGGACGAACGAGTAGCGTTGCTCCGTCCGCTCGGCCTTGCGCGCGAAGTCATTCGGCAGATGCATGGCTCATCGCAGCGCGGCGTTGTTAATAACAACGGAATACAACGTCGATTTCGCGCTGCACTATCGGCGATTGCGTTTTGAATGCATTCCGCGCATGGCTCATCGCGTCGCGCGCCTTCTGAAATGAAAGCGCCCGGATGAGCTTTCGGCTCTCCGGGCGAAACTGTCCGTATATCATTTCGCCGTATAAGCCATTTGCGCAAGAATCGCAAGAATAAAGTGCGCGGCACTGGCCCTCCACGCGTCACTGAATCAAACAATGCGCGGCCATCGATCTGGCTTGTTGCCCATGGTTCGAGACGCGCGCTGCGCGCGCTCCTCACCATGAGGCTGTAGGAAGCCGCCAGTTGTCGACCGCGGGCGATTCCGCTAGTTTCCGCGCCCGATCGACGCGTGCGGCACCATCCCAATACGCCGGCCTTGAGGACCGGGTCAAAACTGGACTGAGAATGCCGAAGGAGAGCAATTGGAATTCCCGCTGTCGTGACGGAACTGCTCCCGAACGTCGTTTCAAGTGATGCGCGGCGCACGGATGCCGCGAGCTCATTGACCCTCACGCCGCAGGACTCAAATCAGGATCCATGATCGGTCGCCCCAAATTCGTGCTCGCGTCAGGCTCGCCGCGCCGTCTCGGCCTGATCAACCAGGCCGGCCTCGAGCCCGACGCACTGCGCCCGGCGGAGCTCGACGAGACGCCGAAGAAGGGCGAGCTGCCGCGCGCCTGCGCCAACCGCCTGGCACGCGCGAAGGCCGAAGCGGCGCTCGTGGGCGTGCGCGTCGACGAGGAGCTCAAGGGCGCCTACATCCTCGGCGCCGACACCGTGGTGGCGGTCGGCCGCCGCATCCTGCCGAAGGCCGAATTGCTGGACGAGGCGGCGCAGTGCCTGCGCCTGTTGTCGGGCCGCAACCACCGGGTCTACACCGCGATCTGCCTGGTCAATCCCAAGGAAGGCTTTCGCCAGCGGCTGGTCGAGACGCGCGTGCGCTTCAAGCGTCTCTCGGACCAGGACATCGAGGCCTATCTCGCCTCCGGCGAATGGCGCGGCAAGGCGGGCGGCTACGCCGCGCAGGGCCTTGCCGGCAGCTTCATCGTGAAGATGGTCGGTTCCTACAGCAACATCGTCGGGCTTCCGCTCTATGAGACCGTCGCGCTGCTCTTCGGCGAGGGCTATCCGGTGCATTTCGGCTGGATCAACGCGGTGTGACGAGAGAGCCACAAACTCTGCCTTGTCATGCCCGCGAAAGCGGGCATCCAGTACTCCGTTTCGGCTCGGCGGCGTTCACTGTTTCTGCAACCTAGTGAATACTGGATTGCCCGCTTTCGCGGGCAATGACGGCCGATAGGTTGGCGTATCGATGAACATCGCGCTGTGGCTTCATCGCGCGGGGCTGGCGCAGCCGGCACGGCCGGCGGTCGGGCAGGGCGCGCGCGTTCTCTTCGAGTACGGCGAATTGGCCGGACGCGCGGCGCGGCTCGCCGGCGCGTTGCGCGGCTGCGGCCTCGCGCCGGGCGAGCGCGTCGCGATCGCGGCAAAGAACTCGCCTGGATTCCTCGAGACGCTCTACGGCATCTGGCACGCGGGGCTCGCCGCGGTGCCGGCGAACGCAAAGCTGCACGGCGCCGAACTTGCCTACATCATCGAGAATTCCGGCGCCCGCGTCTGCTTCGTCTCGGACGAGATCGAGCGCGAGCTCAGTGCCCATGCGCCGAAGAGTCTCGAGCGGCTGGTGGTGATCGGCAGCCGCGACTACGAGGCGATGGTCGCCGCCGACGCCATCGACGTCGCGCCGCGCGCGCCCGACGATCTCGCCTGGCTCTTTTACACCTCCGGTACGACCGGACGGCCGAAGGGCGCCATGCTGAGCCACGGCGCGCTGGCGGCGATGAGCCATGCCTATGCGGCCGAGGTCGACGCGATCGCGCCCGGCGACGCCATCCTGCACGCGGCGCCGATGAGCCACGGGTCCGGCCTCTACATCCCGGCGCATGTGATGCGGCTCGGCGTCAACGTGGTGCCGGAATCCGGCGGGTTCGACGCGGACGAAATCTTTGGTCTGTTCAGCGCGTGGCGCCGCGCGTCCATGTTCGGCGCGCCGACCATGATCAAGCGCCTGGTCGAGCACGCCGGCGACTGCAACGTCGACAACATCCGCACCATCGTGTGGGGCGGCGCGCCCATGTATGTGGAGGACGCGCGGCGCGCGCTCGACCGCTTCGGCCCGCGGCTCGCGCAGATCTACGGCCTCGGCGAAAGCCCGATGACCATCACGACACTGCCGCGCGAGGACATCGCCGATCGCACCCATCCGCGCTGGCTCGCGCGGCTCGGCTCCGCCGGCCGCGCTTACGCCGGCGTCGAGGTGACGATCGCCGATGCCGACGATCGGCCGCTCGCGCCGGGCGAGCCCGGCGAGGTGCTCTGCCGCAGCGCGGCGCTGATGACGGGCTATTGGCGCAACGAGGAGGCGAGCGCCGCGACGTTGCGCGGCGGGTGGCTGCACACCGGCGACGTCGGCGCGTTCGATGCGGACGGCTATCTCACGCTCCTGGACCGCTCGACGGATCTCATCATCTCGGGCGGCTCCAACATCTATCCGCGCGAGGTCGAGGAGGTGCTGCTCAAGCACGCGGACGTGCGCGAGGCATCGGTGATCGGCCGCCCCGACCGCGAATGGGGCGAGAGCGTCGTCGCCTATGTGGTGGGCGGCGCCTCGCGCGAGGCGCTCGATGCGCTGTGCCTCGCGCATATCGCCCGCTTCAAGCGGCCGAACGATTACGTCTTCGTCGACGCGCTGCCCAAGAACAATTACGGCAAGATCCTGAAAACCGAGCTGCGCGAGATGGACAAGAAGCGCGCGCGGTGATTTCGTACGAACCGTAGGGTGGGCAAAGGCGGCCGAGGTGCTCATGTGGGGCACGGAGTTGGTTCCGCCTGCCCACGCTGTCGCCGGTGCGCGTTGGCACGGCGCACCGATCTCGGGCTTGCCCGAGATCGGCAATCATATGTGCGCAGGTCGGGCAGGCCCGACCTGCGTGCGCCTTTGCCCACCCTACATTGGATCCTTCATGCTCGATCGCCGCCGGTGTCTCACGCTCGCCACCGCCGCGCTCGCCGCCGCGGCGTCGCGCGCGCGGGCGCAGCCGATCATCTATCCCACCCGGTTCGTGCGCGTGGTCGTTCCGTTCGCGCCGTCCGGCGGCGCCGACGTGGTGGGGCGCATGCTCGCGGCCGGCCTCTCCGAGATGTGGGCGCAGCAGGTGGTGATCGAGAACAAGGGCGGCGCCGGCGGCAATATCGCGGCCGAGCAGGTCGCGCGCTCCGAGCCGGACGGCTACACCCTGTTCTTCGCCTCGATCGGCCACGCCATCAACCGCTTCCTGTTTCCGGCGCTGGCCTACGATCCGGTCGCCGATTTCGCGCCGATCTCGCTGGTGTGCACCTACCCGAACATCATGGTGGTGCCGATGTCCTCCCCCGCGCATTCGGTCGCCGAGTTCATCGCCTACGCCAAGGCGCACCGCGGCACCATCACCTTCGCCTCCTCGTCGAGCGGCACCTCGGTGCATCTCGCCGGCGAACTGTTCAAACGCATGGCCGGCATCGAGATGACGCACGTGCCCTATCGCGGCGCCGGCCCCGCCTACAACGACGTGATCCCCGGCCGCCTCGACGTGATGTTCGCGACCACGAGCTCCGCCCTGCCGCTCATGCAGGCCGGCAAGCTGCGCGGCCTCGCCGTCACCTCGCTCAAGCGCCAGCCCTGGGTGCCGGACCTCCCCACGGTGGCGGAGTCCGGCGTGCCGGGATTCGAAGTGTCGTCCTGGTTCGCGCTGTTCGCGCCGGCGCGCACGCCGCTCGAGATCGTCGCCAAGATCAACGCCGACACCGTCGCGGTGGTGCGCAATCCCGATTTCGTCGACCGGCTCGATCGCATCGCCACCACCGCGGTGGGCTCGACCCCGAAGGAACTCGCGCGCCATCTCAAGGCGGAGATGGACAAGTGGGGGCCGGTCATCACCGAGGGGCGCATCCGGGTGGATGAGTGAGTGATGCGGCAGAGGCCGTAGGTTGGGTCGAGCTCTTGCGAGACCCAACGCCGCAAGCACGATGATGTTGGGTCTCGCTTCCGCTCGACCCAACCTACGCTTACATACGCATCATGTCCGAGCCCGCTGCAAAAACCTGTCCGATCTGCGGCAAGCCGGCCGTGCCGGCGGCGCGGCCGTTCTGCTCAAAACGCTGCGCCGACGTCGACCTGCACCGCTGGTTCAGCGGGCAGTACGCGGTGCCGGTGGTCGAGCGCGAGGAGGACGAGAAGGACGCGGACGAGACGACCGACCGTTGATCACGGGCAGGCCGCGCCGACGACCTTTTTGCCGCCCCAATGCGGCACCGTGCCGGTCCGGCAAGCCATTCTGGACAGGGCGAAATCGAGCCTCTATAAGGCGGCGCTCTCCTTTGGCCTCGGGTTCACCCGCGGCCGGCGCCCAGGTAGCTCAGTTGGTAGAGCACGTGACTGAAAATCACGGTGTCGGTGGTTCGATTCCGCCCCTGGGCACCATGTAACCGCCGGAAATATGAGAATAATTTAGAGTCCGCGGTTCCCGAGCGCGCCTGTGAAAAAGTCGCCGGGGACACATGGGGGACACAAACCGGCCCGGTGCCACTGTTTTCGGTGGTGGGTGCTTCAGTTTTTATTTGACGCGCTTGCATTTTCGGCCAGCGCCAGAACGCGACTGTCAGTTTGAATTTTCGGGGCGCTCTGCACACTTGCGGAAGATGCTATCGTCTGCACGCGACGCGGAGGTAGCCTATGCAGATTCGCCCGCAATTACCGGCTCTGGTCCGGATGCGGCCGCCAAACCTGCTTCGCAGTGCTCTTCTCGGAGCCCCCCGTAGTTGGCCTGGGCACCTTCAGTTTGCTTGGGCGATTCTGTGCAAATCGGGCCTACCTCGTCAGCGTGCGCGTGTTCTCCTGCATGATTCGATGACGGCCGCATACGAATGCGCACGGAGTTTGGGCGAAAGGGTTCAGACGGCGCAGGTCTACGAATGCCAGAGAAATGTGAAAACGGCGTTCGCGCGTCTTTCTAACTGTGCCAAACGCGCACCTGCAGATCTTCGGCATCTCCTGGATGCGCGCGTCTCAAGCGTCTTAGAAAACGGCTGCGTCGACATCGAGATCATTGAATCTCTGGTTCAGACGTCGAGACACGTATTCGAGGATTTTGGGGACGTCGAGGCGGCGAAGACCGCGCTATGCGTGATGAGAAGCTACCGGGAGCACGGATACGACACTGTCGGATTGAGTGCCGATTTCTCGTCTCTGACCTCGCCTTTGCCGCTCCGGCGCAAAAACCTCGCCGCCATCGAAATCGGCC
>WNFC01005646.1_pt1 | contig 21367 bp, 17 predicted proteins | sample 5400541 | NCBI WGS metagenome assembly WNFC01 (sample SAMN13153342, study PRJNA577476) | soil metagenome | isolation source: 120 cm saprolite under Douglas fir tree site 2 hole 2 replicate 1 | place: USA:California | collected 2015-04-18
ATTTGGGGGTGCAGTCAGGAAATGCGATTGCTGATGTTCTGTTCGGCGATGTAGCGCCCAGCGGACACTTGCCGCTGAGCTGGCCGCGCTCGGTGGGAGAAATTCCTACTTATTACAACCACAAAAACACGGGCAGGCCCTCTGCGCCCGACCGCTGGCACACTGGATATCTTGATCAGAGCGCGACGCCGCTGTTTCCATTCGGCTTCGGACTGACTTACACGACATTTAAATACAGCAATTTGAAGATGGAGCATCCGACTATTTCGCCGGACGGAACTCTTAATGTAACCGCGGAAATCGAGAACTCCGGAAAACGTGGAGCTACCGAGGTGGTGCAGCTCTACGTGCATGATCGGGTCGCGCCCACTTCGCGTCCAGTGCGCGAACTCAAGGGATTTCAGCGGGTCACTCTGGCTCCCGGCGAACACAAGATGGTGCAATTCTCCGTGAAGGCGAACGACCTCGGATCCTACGATCCAGCCATGCACTGGATTGTTCCCATCGGAATTTACGACGTTTGGGTCGCTCCAGACTCGGCTAGCGGAATCGCGGGGACGTTTGAAGTGCAGTAAAGCATTCAGCAACCGGTAGTCAGCCTGTCTCTGCAAAATGCGGACGAGTCGGGCCGTAGCACGTCGGTGGGAATCCCTTAGCACCTTAGTGCCATTCCCAAGATTTGCCGATCAAAGTACCTTCTAGTGGAGCAGTTCTGGGGGAGGGCTGCCCGGGCGTCTTCGACTCAAACCGAGTCGGGGCGCCTGTCTTATTTTGTGGACCCGTTGTCAGGAATCGCATACCTGTGAGATCAGCGACCATCGCCCACTAGCAGACCAATTGTTCCCGCGTGAGCCTCAAACCATTGAGATTTCCCAGGATGGTGACGGCGATGTTTTCCGTTTGGAAGAACTGATTGGCCAGGTGCCATAACTCTTCTGCAGTGACAGACTCAATCTTCTCGATCAATTCATCCAAGCCATAGAAGTGGTCGAAATACATCTCCTGGCGCGCGAGATTCGACATCCGCGCGGTGGACGATTCCAGCGACAGCATCAAGCTGCCTTTTAACTGGTCTTTGGAGCGACGCAGTTCGTCTGGCGGAACCTCCGCGGATTTCAGGTTGCGGAACTCCGAGACCACCGACTCAACCACTTTTGTGGCCGACGCGCGCGACGTGCCGGCATACACCGAAAGGCATCCCGTATCGCGGTACGGATTCAGGTCGCTGTAGATCGCGTATGCCAGGCCCTGGCGCTCGCGAATGTTCTGGAACAGCCGCGAGCTCATTCCGCCGCCGAGCAAAGTATTAAGAATGTAGGAAGAATGCCGCTTCTCATGCGTGATCGGATAGGACGGAACGCCCACGCAGATCTGAACCTGTTCCAGCGACTTCTTGTTCCGCAGAATGATCTTGGGAACAATTTTGGGCGGGGCGCTATGGAATCCGTTACTCATCGGCTTCATACCTGAGAAGTGTTTGTCCACCAACTCCACAAAGTGCTCGTGATTCAAATGGCCAGCGGCGGTGATGATTACGTTCCCGGGCACAAAGCGCTCGCGATAAAAATCCGAGACCGGCTGGCGCTCGAACGCCTTGACCGTGTCGCGGGTCCCAAGAATCGGGCGGCCCAGCGGATGGTCCTTCCAAAAATTCTGGGTGAAGATTTCATGGACCAGGTAGTCGGGGCTGTCCTCGTCCATTTTGATTTCTTCCAGGATCACGCCGCGTTCGCGCACAATGTCGCCGGCGTCGAAAACTGGATTCAAAACCAGATCACTGAGAACGTCGAGCGCGATCGGCAGATGCTCGTCAAGTACCTTGATGCTGAAGCTGACGCATTCCTTGGCGGTAAAGGCGTCAATATTTCCTCCGATGGAATCAACTTGGCGCGCAATTTCTTCCGCCGTGCGATGTTCGGTCCCCTTGAACACCATGTGCTCGACGAAATGCGAAATACCGTTCCACTGCTTGTCTTCGTCGCGGGAACCGGTTTTGATCCAAATCCCGATGCAGACGGAGCGGATATGTTCCATCTCCTCGGTGATGATGGTCAGCCCATTGGGTAGCGCGGTGCGCCGGATATTGCGGTCTTCATCCATCGCTACTATTCTCACATACCTGCGGGACCTGCGTTGGGGTGCACCTAAGTATCAGAAAAAAAGTAACTTAGCGCAAAGGCCGTAGGCGTTTGATGCGAATCTCCTCTAAAATGGTCCAGACGCTCTCCCAAGTGCTGTCAGATGCATGAATGCGTACCCACAAAGAGTTCTTTTAGGCCTTGATCTTCAAGAGCTTACGAAAATGGTTGAGGATGCCGGCCAACCGTCATACCGGGCACGGCAGCTTTTTCACGCGCTTTATGCTGAGCGCGTGAGCTCCGCCGATCAGTTCTCGACCCTGCCGAAAGAGTTTCGTTCGACGCTTGTGCAGGAAGGAATTTCGCTGGGGCTGCCCGCAATTCAGAAGAAGTTCATTTCTTCCGATGGTACGGTGCGCTACCTGATCGAGCTTGCCGACCGCGAGACCGTTGAGACGGTGTGGATGCCGGAAGGCGATGGCGGTGAGGCCGGTGACGGCAGCGAAGCAGCAGCAGAGATTGAGACGCACAACCCGCGCAGCTGGCGCCGTGCGACTATCTGCGTTTCTAGCCAGGTCGGGTGCGCGGTCAATTGCCAGTTTTGCCTCACTGCGTTGCTGGGAATCAAACGCAACCTGGGCGCTGGAGAAATTGTCGGTCAGGTGATTGCGGTATTGCAGGACCAGAACGTTTCACCGCCTGACGAACGTGTAAACCTCGTGTTCATGGGGATGGGCGAACCTTTCCTGAATTTCGACAACTTCATCAAAGCCACGCGCCTGCTGGTGGCGGGAGTCGGAATTCCAGGGTCGCGGATGACCGTCTCGACGGCAGGCATTGTTCCGCGAATTTACGATCTAGGCGCGGAACCGGTCCGGCCGAAGCTGGCGATTTCGCTCACCGCACCAAACGACACGCTTCGGAGCGAGTTGATGCCTATCAATCGCAAGTGGAATCTGGAGCAGCTGATGGCAGCGGCCCGGGAATTCCCGCTGCGCAACCGCGAGAGAATTACCTTCGAATACGTGTTGCTGAAGGGCGTGAACGATTCCCCGGAACACGCGCGCGCACTCGTGGAGTTGGTGCGCGGCGTGAAGTGTAAAGTCAACCTAATCGCGCTCAATCCGGGCCCTGGAATCCAGTTCGAAACGCCGGAGGAGAACAGCGTGCTGGAATTCCAGAAGATATTGGCCAGTGGGAGTGTGCCCGCGTTTGTCCGTCGTCCACGCGGCCGGGACATCTATGCGGCTTGCGGGCAACTGAAGCGGACGATGGAGCTGGCTACCTAGCGACCTGGGCCTGCGCTTGCGGCCCATCTATTTTTGCGCTAATCGTTGTCGTGGTGGTTGTCGTTGCGATTGCCGGCAGCTCGATCTGGAAAACGGCTCCGCCTTCATCCCGATTGCGGCATGAGATCTTTCCCCCGTGTTCCTGAATGATGCCGTAGCACATGCTCAAGCCGAGGCCGGTGCCTTGTCCCACCGGGCGCGTGGTGTAAAAGGGGTCGAAGACCCGGTCGGGTTCCGTCATTCCCGGCCCGGTGTCGGAGAATTGAACCACCACAGAATTGCCGCTGAGCCTGGTCGTGACTGCTAGCACTCCTCCGCCGGGTTCTGACATGGCGTTGGCGGCGTTGTTGATGATGTGCGAAAACACCTGCAGAAGCTGGTTGGCATCGCCACGCACCGGGGCCAGCGACTCCGCCAGTTCCGTCGCGGTCCGCACATTCGCAGACTGCAGTTGCGGCTGGCACAGTTTCAGTGCGGTTTTCAGAATGATATTCAAATCCTGAGAAGTCTTTGCCGTGGGCACTTGTTTCGCAAAACTGAGCAGACTGGCTACCAGAGCGCGGACCCGCTTTGCCTGTTGAGAAATCTTCTCTGCCAAACCGCGCTGCTCAGCGCTGAGCTGGGTGGTCGCAAGAAGTTCTGAATAACCTAGCATCGCTGTCAACGGGTTGTTCAATTCGTGGGCCGCGCCACCAACCAGTTGGCCGAGGGACGCCAGCTTCTCCGATTGCACCAGTTGCGCCTGAAGAAGTTGCAAGTCTTGAAAAGATTGCCGTGAAGAGCGCAGCAGCCGGATGAGTTCGATGTCCAGAAAATGCTGTTTGAGAAAGACCAGGCCCCCCATCAGCAAAACGGCGCCCAGTGTCAGCACCAAGCGGAAGATGCGGACGCGCGAAGGGATCGCACTATCGAACAGTGAGACGTAAGCGAAGATCGGCAGCGAGAACACCGCGACCATGCCGATCCGCGAAGTCCATACTCCGCGCGCCAAAGACTTTGCCGGCCCGACTTGTTCCGACGGTATTCTCAGTGCCAGCAGCCCCGCCATGGTCATCCACGCCATGGACGCCATCAACGGAAGGTCATAGAGGCTGCCAGAATAATATTTGTTGCGGTCGATTGCCCAATTCGCAACATAGGAACTCAACGAATAAAGCAGACTGGCTCCGAACCAGTGGGCATAGGTGGTCTTCCATCGCGCGGAGCTTCGCCACCACACCAGGGCAAGCCCCAGAAGGAACGCCACTTTTTCCGCCAAATATGCCACGTTCCAGTTGTGATCATAGGCGGCCTCGTTGGGCTGAACGAACTGCCAGGGTATGACGGCATACAAGTACAGATAGACCCACCAGAGAAACAGAAGTGCAAAGTCGAGAGTGCCCAGCCGGAGTTCGGTGTCGTCCTGGTGGATGTCTGGCTGCAGAGCCAGGGCGGCCATCATGGGCACAAAGTGGAGAAACAGAATAGCGTCCGCAGTGAACGGATCAGGCACTTCCTGTCTTTGGACGACCTCGATATAAGCCCACAGCATTCGGTAGGCCAGACAGGAGGCCAATCCGAGGCCCATCAACGACCAGAAAAGGCGCGCTCGCCGGTTGGTTTTCAGTACGTTGAAGAGACATGCCAGCGATGCGAAGAGCAGCAGCGCGCATTGCATGAAGTCGCTGAATGCTGTCAGGGCGAAACCCCGCCAGTGTAGGGAAAAAGACGCAAAGGAAACCACTGCCTGGACGCCAACCAGACAGACCAACACCACCGCCCAGCTCTTGAAGCGATCGGACATATAAGCCTGTGGTCGCATTCTAGACGGTCCTGATTTCAGGAGGATGTTACTTCGGTAATGGGGCAATCTGCCAAGAAAATCGACGGATCCTGTTGCGGGTTCTGGCTCTGGCTCTCCGACGGCCTAAGTTCCGCTTGCTCTGTAACTTGTAATCACCATAATATCCATTCAAGAAGACTGCTTTGTCCGTGCTCAGCCGAATCCCGGTGCTCCACCTGCGTCCCCGATCGCTGTGGCGCAACCGGGCGCCATTCAGCCCGGAAGAAATCCGCCGTACCGAACGCTGGTTGGCGACCGCGAGGGTTTTTCTGGCCATTTCTGCCCTGGTCGCAGTGTGGCTGGATCCCAGCGAAGTCAAGTCCGTCTGGGCCTACGGACTTTTGGCTTTCTACATCCTGCAGGGGACGGCGATCATTTTTCTGCTGCGTTCGAGGCAGCAGTCAACCCCTTCGTTTCGCTTTCTGGTGCATGGCGCGGACGTGGTCTGGCCAGCCGTGATTTCTCTAGTGACCAGTGGCCAAAGCAGCCCTTTTTTCTTGTTCTTTCTTTTCGTGATCGCGGCGGCCGCCTATCGCTGGGGCCTGTGGGAAACCGTGGTCACCTCAGTCTCTTCGGTGTCGCTACTCTGGCTGGACAGCCTGGCCTTGGCATTGGGCCGGATAGGGCAGCTCAACTTCTGGCTGCGAGCTCACCACCTCCCACTAGTGAGAGTGGATGTGGCCGACTTTGTGCCCAAGCGCCTGCTAATGCGCTCGGTGTATCTGGTAGTCATGGGATTGCTTCTCGGGTACCTGGCGGAGCAGCAGAAGAAACTACGCGCGGAGAAAGACGTCGCCGCTCGCCTGCTCGGGCTGGTGCGGATGGATGCCGGTCTGGGCGGAACGCTGTCTGAGATAGTGGCCGAGTTGCTGCGCATGTACGGCTCACCGAAGGCGTTGGTGGCCTCGCGAGAGAGCGGGAATCCACGAGTTTCGGTCGGCGTGCTGGAATTGAAAAACGGCATCGCCCTACTGCAGTGGCTTGATTCTGGATTGTCGGGTTCAGAGGTCTATTTGGAAGAGAGTCCGGGTGCCGCTTGTTATGCGAAGTGGCGGTTGGGGAACCGCGCGTTCGACGCGATTGGTCTGGATCCAGAAGGCGCTCTGCTGCGCGACCTGGATGCCAGCTTCCTCCGTCGGTTTGCAGAGGTGCATGCGTTTCAACACCTGATCGCGGTCTCGTTTTCGTTCGGCCCGGAACTTTCGGGACGACTTTTTCTGTTGGAACCGAGGCTCAGTTCCAGCCTCGAGGAAGAGCTGCTCTTTCTCCAGGACTTGACGCGGCAGGTTGGTCCCGCTGTGTATAACCTCTATTTGCTGCGCCGGCTGCGGCGGCGGGCGGGGGCGTTGGAGCGCGCCCGCCTGAGCCGCGAATTGCACGATGGCGCGGTGCAATCGCTCATTGGCGTAGAAATGCAGGTGGACGTACTGCGGCGAAATTACCCGGGCGCGGAATCCATGGGCGGCGAACTGGACCGCATTCAGAAGCTGTTGCGGGAAGAAGTCCTGAAATTGCGCGAACTGATGCAGCAGATGAAGTCAGCGGACATAGATGCCCGCAAGCTTCCCGGGTTTCTGCGCGATGCGGTGCAAAGATTTCAGCGCGAAACTGGTATTGCAGCAGGCTTCTTCATGGACGACGAGGAACTCGCGCTGCCTCCGCCGGTGTGTCGCGAGCTGGCGCGGATCGCGCAGGAAGCGCTGGTGAATGTGCGCAAACACAGCGGCGCCAAACAAGTGTTGATCCAGTTACTGCATGCCGGAGGTAACTGGGAACTAGTCATCGAGGACGATGGCGGAGGTTTTCCCTTTGCCGGACGGGTTTCGCAATCCGAGCTGGATTCAGCAGGACGTGCTCCCGCCATCATTCGCGAGCGGGTGCGGCTGATTCACGGCGAACTCACGATAGAATCAAAGCCCGGCCAGGGCGCGCGGGTCGAGATCATCGTGCCCCAGATGCAGGCAGTATCTGGCTAGCTGGAAAAATACAGCACAACAGAGACACGGAGAAAAGCTTGGCCACGGATTCACACGGATCAAGAAGGACAAACGATCTCTCGGTGTTGATCCGTGCAAATCCGTGGCTAACAGGTTCTTCCTCTGTGTCTGCTTGGTGAGATGAGTTTTTGCCGTTTATGGATAATCGAAGATCGCAAACTGTACGGATTCTGATTGCCGACGACCATCCTATTTTTCGGGACGGGCTAAAGCGGCTGCTCGAGTCGGAGCGCGATTTCAAAGTTGTGGGTGAAGCCTGCGACGGAGTTGAAGCAGTCAACATGGTCCGTCAGTTGAAGCCGGAAATTCTGCTTCTGGACTTGGCCATGCCTCGGCGTCCGGGCCTCGAGGCCTTGCGGGAGATGAGCACTGATGCAACCTCGGTTCGAGTCATCCTTTTGACCGCGGCTGCGGAGAAAGACCAGATCGTAGAGGCATTACAGCTTGGGGCCCGCGGCGTGGTACTGAAAGATTCCGCCACCCAGATTCTGCTCAAGAGCATCCGTGCGGTGATGAACGGGGAGTACTGGGTGGGCCGGGAAAGTGTTTCCAATCTGGTGCAGTACCTGCGGGTCCTGGTTGGATCCTCAAGCAGCACGGCTCGGCAGCGGAGATACGGCCTGACTCCGCGGGAACTGGAAATCGTCTCTGCCGTGGTGGCAGGCTACGCCAACAAGGAAATCGCCGAGCATTTCAAAATCAGCGAAGACACGGTCAAGCACCATCTGAGCAACATCTTTGACAAAGTCGGAGTTTCAACCCGCCTCGAGCTGGCTCTCTTTGCAGTGAATCAGGCTCTGCCCTTCAAACCCATCAGCTAGCTGATGAGCTGATGGCACATTTGTGCCATTGTGATCAGAAACCCAGCCCCCTAAAGTTGGAGAATAGCGAATTGGGCGAACGGATATCCGAACGCGGGGGCAGTTACGAAAGCTACCACTCACAAATCAAAGAAGTTAGTGACAAAGAAGGCTTTAGACGGCATTCTTAAGCTTTGGCGGGATGAGCAGGGTCAGGACATCGCCGAATACGCGGTGATGCTGGCGGTAATTCTCATCATTGTGATTGGGACGGTCAAGCTGATCGGCACCAACGCCAATAGCACATTTTCAAACGTTGCCAGTTCGGTACAGTAACTTGGTTCTTCAACGGATTTTTCAGCAGGGAACTATCTTCGTACTCTTGATCCCGCGCGTCGCGTTGCGCGTATCCACCACCAAGTTTGATTCCCGCACGATGCGCTCGTAGTCGTAGTCCGAGTGGTCGGTGATGATTAGAACGCAATCGTATTGGGCCAGGTTGTCGAGCGGTGTGCATTTCATCTGCAGATCGTATTTCCGTCCTCTGCCAACCTCGGGAAAGTAAGGATCGTTGTAGCTGACCTGCGCGCCTTCTTTTTGCAGCAGTTCGATGATGGTGAGCGCCGGCGATTCCCGCAGATCGTCTATGTCTTTCTTGTATGCCACTCCCAGCACCAGGACCTTCGATCCGTTCAACGCTTTCTTGTGCTGATTCAGCGCGCGGGCGACGGAATCCATCACGTGGTACGGCATGTTGCTGTTGATCTCGCCGGCCAATTCGATGAAACGAGTACGGAAGTCCCATTCCTTGGCTTTCCACGAAAGGTAGAAAGGGTCCACCGGAATGCAGTGGCCGCCCAGTCCGGGGCCGGGATAGAACGGATGAAAACCGAAAGGCTTGGTGGACGCGGCTTCGATCACCTCCCAGATGTCGAGACCCATCCTCAGGCACAGCAGCTTGAGTTCATTCACCAGAGCGATGTTCACGCAGCGGTAGATGTTTTCGAGCAGTTTGGTCATTTCCGCCGCGGCGGGAGATGAAACCTGCACTGTGCGGTTGAAAATGGCGCCATAGAGCGCGCCCGCGAGTTCAGAAGCCTGCGGGTTCACTCCGCCAACCACCTTAGGAATATCGCGCCGCGCCACTGTCTGGTTTCCCGGGTCTTCGCGTTCTGGTGAGAAGGCCACAAAGAATGACTTCCCATCCGATTCGCCGCCACGCGCAGCCTTTAATTCGTGCCGATTGCCTCTTTCCAGAATAGGCACCAGGACTTCTTCAGTAGTTCCCGGATAAGTTGTGCTCTCGAGAATTACCAGCTGCCCGGCTTGCAGGTGCGGCGCTATGGACTCGGCAGTCCCAGTGATATAGCTGAGATCAGGTTCGTGATACTCATTCAGCGGAGTGGGGACGCAAATGATGACTGCATCCATGCTTTCCAGTTGTGCGTATTCGGAGGTGGCAGCGAATCCCTCGCTGCGTGCCCGCTGGATCTCCGGAACGGTGATCCGGAAAATATAGGAGCCGCCGGCATTGAGCGTAGAAACCTTTCGCTGGTCAATATCAAAACCGGTGACCGGAAAGCCACTCTCAGAATACAAAAGCGCCAGAGGAAGCCCGACGTAACCGAGTCCGATCACAGCAACTCTTGCCTGACGTTGCTCAATCTTGCTTTTTAACTCAGAAACCTGCGTGGCAGAAACCGGTTGGCTGCTCATAATTTAAGAGGAATAGCTCACGATTCTAGCATGGCCGATTCTCCCTTCCAGAAGGCCGGCAAGCCCCAGATTCGCAGATTTGCACGCCTGGGAGCGCGAAATCTTGCTGCTCACGAGTTACTTCCGTTACTGTTGTTGGGCCGGTGTTGGGCGCGAGGAAAGGAAATCTTACGAGCATGCTGAAAGTGCGGATTGTCCTGATTGTGATTCTTTCGGCGTGGCTGCTTTTCTCGTTGACCTCGGGAGGATTTTTGGTGGTCAACGACCCGCAGCGGGCGGACGTCATTGTGGTGCTGGCGGGGGAGACGTTCCGCCGCCCCGCCCGCGGCTTGGAATTGCTGTCCCAGAACTACGCCCCAAGAATGCTGCTCGACGTACCGGCTCTGGAAACGATCTACGGCTGGAATGCGGTCGAGTTGGCGCAACGTTATGTGCAGCAGCTTCCGCAAAGTCAATCGGTGGCGGTGTGCCCTGTGTTTGGTCTCTCCACCAAGGCGGAAACCCAGGACGTCTCGCGATGTCTGGAACAATCGGGAGCCCACAGCATCCTGGTGGTCACCTCTGACTACCATACCCGGCGGGCGCTAAGTGCGTTCCAGCATGAGTTGCCGCAATACAAGACTTATGTTGCCGCGGCCGGTGACCCGCAGCAATTTAACGTAGGCTGGTGGAAACGTCGGCAGTGGGCAAAAATGAACTTCGACGAATGGATTCGTTTGGCTTGGTGGGAGCTGGTTGACCGGTGGCGGTAGTGGTTACTGTGAGGATTCCGCGTTCAGAACCCGATTGACCAGAGCACGGTCGCTGGATACGACCACCAGTGACAGTCTGAACTCGTCAGGCTCAGGTAGGGTGCGTCCTATGTTGCGAAAATTTATCATCGGATGTCTGATTCTCCTTACTCCTTGTGTCCTGCTTGCGCAGGATACAGGTGCAGCGGTCATTTACGGTACCGGCTCGGTCTTTCTGAACGGAGCGGCGCTTTCCAACTCTTCGGCTGTGACCGTGGGAGACGTGGTTCAGACCCGGGATAACGGCGTGGCCAACATCAACGCTCCGGGTGCGACGGTCGTGGTGGAATCGAACACCATCGTCCGCTTCCAGAGCGGTGGTTTTGCGCTCGACCGGGGAAGCGTTTCGGTTGCGACCGGCAAGGCGATGAGCGTATTCGCCCGCGACTTTAAGATCACTCCGGTTTCAGGCGACTGGACAGAGTTTTATGTGACCCGCGCCAGTGGCAGCATTCAAATCATTGCCCGCAAGAATAGTGTCACGGTAAGTTGCGGAACCAATTCCTCGACTCTGCGGGAAGGGCAGCAGGTCTCCCGTGACGACGCAGCCGACTGCGGCCTGGTGTCCAAGCGAGGCGGCGGTGCGGCGCCTGCGGCGAGGGCCCCCATTCTTGGCTCGAAGTGGGCGGAGCTAGGCGGAATTGGCGCCGGCGGCGCACTGCTGGGGTGGGTGCTGGGGCACAGCGATGACCCTGTAAGCCCTTCGGGGCCGTAGCATCAGGCAGAGTGATTCATTGCGGAGCGCTCTCGCGATCAAAGGGTAGTGTTGTCCCGGCCACAGCGTGTTTGTATCTCCACGCCTGAAGTTCCTCTCGCCTGTACTAAGTCATGCAAAATCAATAGCGTCCCACATGGCCCCCTCCGTGCCATTCCCCTAACCGCAGTCCCACGGAGGGGAATATGGCAAACATTAATCGCACACAGGGAAGTGGAAATCAGAACTTCAAACAAATCGAGGGAGAAAGCTGGCTGAGCAATTATCTGCCGGCAATCTGTGCCGGAACCGTCATGGCAATCGTGCTGCTTCTGGCAATCGCTTGTTCAAAAAAGTCCGACAAACCGGTGGCAAGAATCAGCGCACCGTCATCGCCCGCAGCCACCAGTGCCGCGCCGAGCAACAACATCGCGGCTCCGGTAGTCGCAAAGAAAGTCAAGAAGCAGCGTCCGGCGAACGCTACGTACGTGAATGCCACGTACGGAGTTTCGTTCAGCTATCCACGCAAGTACAGCCTGCAGGCCGGGGACAAGAAATCGTCCATGCCGGTGCCGGCAAGCTTCCTGAAGCCGGGAGCAATCGAAGTTGCTTCCGTGGACATGCCGGATGATCTGTATCCCGACACAGACTTCTCATCCGCGCTGTTGAACGTGAGCCTGAACCCGGGCCTGACGGCGGACGAGTGCGGGCAATTTGTTCCGAGCTCGAAGGATGCGGAGGCTGCGAAACCCACGAGCGCCAAGCTGGGCGCCAACGAATTCGCAGAAGTCGAGCTGATGAAAGGCGAGCAGATGAATGGAGTAACCAACGGTCAGTCCGATCTGAAGTATTTCCATCTGTTCAAGAACGGCGCGTGCTATGAGTTCGCGCTGGACCTGGAAACTTCCAGGAAGGCTGATGTGGACCTGGCGCAAGCGGATCGCGGGAAGATTTTCCAGCAACTGGAAAAAATTCTCACCACTGCCCGCATCAAGGATGTTGCGCTGCCCGGCGTAGAAAAGCCGCAGACAGCAGCCAGCAATGCGACTCAGGAGACGCCTTCTTCTGCTGTTCCTGCTTCTGCTTCGGCACAGGCGAAGGTTGTGCCTGCAGACCAGAAATGAATTGGATGGAGGGTGCCCCGTCCTTGTCCTTCCTGATTTTGGAGGGACAGGGCGGGGCTTTCTTTTCAAGACCCCGTCACCTCACACGCCAGAAATATCGCTGCATCAATTGATGTCCGACTTTGATGCCCAAGACTCTACCTTGGACTACCGAGTGGTGATAATGGAATCCAGCATAGATCCTGGCACGCTCAACTTCCTGCATAAGGTCATTGGTGCTGGTGAAGGTGTGGGTTGTGTTGGTGACCTTGCTGTCCACCGAGAATGAGAGGTTCGGAGTCCCGAAGTATCCCGCGAGAATCGTCGAGACCGCGCCCGTCACGCAGCCGTGGGCGGCCGGATACTCTGGGTGGCTGGGGGTCTTTGCCAGGGGCAGCCAGGTCGGATCGCCCGTGAGTGCTGCGTTGCCTCCCCCGGCCTGGATTGCGGTTACAGGCCGCCAGAAACTGAAGGTGAACTTCGCATTCCAGCAACCGATGCCGGCATCGGCATATCCTGCCCACAGCATGGCCATCAGCCGTGCTGTGTCCGAAGTTCCAAGCCCTTTCTGGGTAGCCAGGGTTCGGAAGGCGCGTGCGTATTGCTGGCCCGTATGCTCGGTCCAAAAGAGGCCGATCTCGGTTTGTTCTAGCGTTCGCACAGTGCTGTTGAGCGCCCCGAGAGTCATTACCTGGTTGTAGTCGTCGATCCACTCCTGGCTGTTGAGCGCATCCGGGCCCTCGTCGGGGAAAAACTGCGTTGCAGTTGACATGGTGAAGGGCACCATTTGGCTGAGCCACGGAGTCAACGGCGGTCCAAAAGCAGGCGGGGTCGGCAGCCAGAAACCCGACCCTACAGGCGGGATATAAGGAACACTAGCTAACAAGCCGTCGTTGGCGCGGGCTGTGATCAGTGCTTGCGCCGAAGCCTCCCCCACAGCTAAGCCTGCGGAGATACTAGCGGGAGTGTCGGAGATGGCGGCTACAGAAGCAGCAAACTGTGCGTCCAAACTTGTTTGCTGGGAGGGAAAATAGGTCACCAGGATCCGATGGGCTGCAGCAACAGCGGCTGCGTCCTTGTTCGCCCCCGCTGGAGGGTTGGCAGAAAACAGGTAAGGTTGGAAGCGATGGTCAATGGCATTTACCGCGTCGAAGGCGGCGAGATGTACATAGGCAAACCATACCCCGGAAGCAACCGATGCTTCCTTGGCGTTGGTGACAATTGTGGTGGAAGCAATCGCATTCCATTGCACGACTACGTTCTGCGCGCTTCCGGAAATGGCCATTAAGACCGTGATCGTCAGCGAAAGAGTGAAGCGAGTCATGTTCATTTTGGGTCCTCCTTAAGTTGGGCAGGTCGCCCCTGGGCGCAAAGAGCGAGGCGCTGATCGGCAGCGGCGCCGGGGTACAAGCGACCATAAGGGCGCCAGAATCGGCTCGCAAGAGACAAAGAGCAAACTTCAGCCGCCGACTAACCTTCCGGAATCTTCCGCTGAACGTCTGGATTCCTGGAAAGAAATCGCCGCTTACCTGAAGCGTGACGAACGCACCGTGCGTCGCTGGGAGAGCGAGGGGTTGCCGGTCCATCGGCACATGCATAAGAAGCAGGCCTCGATCTATGCGCACAAAGCAGAGATTGACGTCTGGTGGAACACTGGCCGTCAGCGCTTAGAACCGGCCGAACCTATCCCTGCCAGCAAGCCCTTTAGGCTGTGGTTGTTGACCGGGTTAGCGGGCGCTGGAGTTCTGGCGCTCGTGGCCTTCAGCGCTATCGGGTTGCGCGAGCGATTTTTGGGAAGACGTGATGGCACTCCCCCAGTTATTCATTCGCTCGCCGTTCTGCCGCTCGAGAATCTCTCTCACGATCCCGAGCAGGAATACTTCGCCGACGGCATGACCGAAGCGCTGACCACAGAATTAGCCCAAATTAGTTCGCTCAAGGTGATTTCGCATACCTCGGCGGTGCAATACAAGGGAACAAAGAAATCTCTGCCGCAAATCGCCCAAGAGCTGAGTGTGGACGCCGTGGTCGAGGGAGCAGTGCAGCGATCCGGCGACAAAGTGGAAATCACAGTTCAGCTGATCCAGGCACCGTCGGACCGGCATCTTTGGGCTAGGTCTTATGAGCGTGGCCTGCGCGATATCCTGGCGCTCCAGCGCGAGGTTGCCCACGCCATCGCGGATGAGATCAAAGCGAAGCTGACGCCGCCAGAAAAGGTCCGCTTGGCGAGCGCCCGCCCCGTCAACTCCGAAGCGTACCAAGACTATCTTGAGGGTCACTTTTTACTGTGGAGGCAGGGCGAAGGCGATGTGAGGAAAGGCATCGCGTACTTCAACCGGGCGATTCAAAAGGACCCGAACTATGCTCTAGCTTATGCGGGCATCGCCGAGTGTTATATCGCCTTGGGCCAACCTTGGGCCGGCGCCCTATCCCCAAAGGAGACCCTCCCCCGGGCGAAAGCCGCAGCCAGCAAGGCATTGGCAATTGACGAATCTCTCGGTGAGGCGCATTCGGCACTCGCACACGTCATCGAGCTCTACGACTGGGACTGGCAAGGCGCCGAAAAGGAATACAGGAGGGCCCTGGAACTCAACCCAAATGACGTCATGGCCCGCTTTTGGTTTGGTGAATTCCTGCAAGTAATGGGCCGAAATGAGGAAGGCTTTGCACAGATGCGACAAGCAATCGCGCTCGATCCCCTGAACCCCAACCCCGCAGCCGAGCTTGGCGCTCAATTCTATACGGCACGCCAGTACGATCAGGCAAGGCTCGCATTCCAGAAGGTATTCGAGCTGGAACCGGATAATGCCTGGGCGCACTACGGCCTCGGCTGGGTTTATTCAGAAAGGAGAATGTACCCAGAGGCGATTGCCGAGTTCGTAAAGTCGGTGAACTTGTCGAACAGAAATGATGAAGGCTCTTTGGCAAGTCTGGGGAAGGTTCTGGGCGATTCGGGAAGAAAACAGGAAGCGCGAAAAATACTCAAAGAATTGAAAGAGCGATCGAAACACCGTTACGTATCTCCGTACCTTATCGGCCTTGTTCAATTGGGACTCGGCGAAAGGAATCAGGCAATCGCATCTCTGGAGCAGGGATACACGAACCGAGATCAGTGGATGATGTACCTGAAAGTCGAGCCGGGTTGGGATGATCTCAGATTAGATCCCCGTTTCAAAGACTTGCTTCGACGTGTCGGGCTTCCATAACTGCGGTTACTTTTTGCGCGATCTTGTAATCGCTTCCCGCGCCTCCTGGTCGGCGGTCCGACGGCGTTCGGTTTCGCGCTTGTCCCAGAGCTGCTTGCCCTTAGCCAGGGAAAGTTCCAGTTTCACTCGACCGTTCTTGAAGTACATGCGGACGGGAATCAGGGTGAGGCCTTTCTGCTGGGTCTTGCCGATCAGCTTGCGGATTTCTTCTTTATGTACCAGCAGTTTGCGGGTTCGCAGCGGCGCGTGGTTGTAGATGTTGCCGTGCTCATAAGGGCCTATGTGGCAATTGAGCAGCCACAGTTCGCCGTCTTTGATCAGGCCGTAGGCGTCCTTCAAGTTGACCAGGCCGCCACGGACTGACTTGACCTCAGTACCACTTAAGGCAATGCCCGTCTCAAATTTTTCCAGCAAGAAGTAGTTATGAGAGGCGATCCTATTGACAGCGGCATCTTTCTGCCCGGCGGCAGTCGGGTCGCGGCGGGGACTCTTCTCGGCATTCGGCTTGGTCGGGTGCGCGGCTTGCCGGGGCATGGGACTAGGGTACCGCATGGCGCGGATAGCTCCTAGCCACTAGCTTCTAGCAAGCAACGGCGGTTCGACTAACAGCTAGAAGCTAGGAGCTAATGGCTGCTCTTTAGTGCTAGCACTATCGTGTAAACACATGCAAAACAGTAACCTTGAGAGAGTTACCGGCGATGCTATAATCGCGCTTTCTCGACCAATTGAAGCATTGAGTGATCCCCGCGTGGGGAAAGAATGCCTTGTGAGGACTTGTTGATGAAACGCGCAATCCGCCCGGCGTTGATTTGCTCCCTCTGCTTGATCTTCATCCTTCCGGCCGCCGCGGCTGACAACGCTAAGTCGCTATATGCCAAGGGAAAGACGGCGGAGGCGCGGCAGAACTTCGAGCAGGCTTACGACTTCTACAAGCAGGCCTACGACCAGAAACCAACCGATCTTTCGTATCGCTCAGCCTATGAACGGCTCAGATTCCTGGCCGGCGCATCGCATGTGCATCGCGGGCAACTGCTGCGAGAGGCTGGCCGGTTAGAAGAGGCGCTGGCGGAGTTCCAAAAGGCCGCTGAGATTGATCCTTCAAGCCCCATCGCCAGGCAAGAGATTCGCGTTACCAACCAGATGATTGAAGGCGCCAAATCGCCCGGGGCCACCGCTGCCCCGCGTGAACCCAGCGTGCTGGAAAAGAGGTTGCAGCAGGCGGGCGGACCGGTGGAACTGGGTGCGCTCCCCAATGTGCCCATTAGCCTCAAGATCGCTAATGAAGATACCAAGGTGATTTACGAGACCATCGGGAAGCTGGCGGGAATCAACATTTTATTTGATCCCGACTACACTTCGCGCCGCATCAAGGTCGAACTCAACTCGGTTTCGCTGGAAGAAGCGCTGGAGATTGTGGCGCTGGAGTCGAAGACCTTCTGGCGTCCGGTTACCCCAAACACAGTTTTTATCGCCGCCGACAATCCCGCAAAGCGGAAAGATCTGGAACAGAGTGTCATCAAGACTTTCTATCTCTCGAATCTTTCACAACCCACAGAATTGCAGGATGTAGTGAATGCCCTGCGGCAGATACTGGAAATCTCGCGCATCCAGCCCTTGCCGTCTGAGGGAGCCATCGTGGTGCGCGGCACTCCGGATCAGATCGCGCTGGCGCAAAAATTGGTCGGCGACCTGGATAGGTCCAAGCCTGAAGTCGTGGTGGACGTCGCCGTGTTGCAAGTCAGCCGCAAGAAGGATAGGACGTTGGGCATCAGTCCGCCCACCAGCGCCACGGTAACGCTCCAACCCAACCTGAATACCACAACTACGAGTGGCACGACCGGTTCCGGTCAGAGCGCCAACGTCACATCCACCCAAGGAACGCCGGGCTCCATCAATCTCAACTCGCTGGCGAACCTGAACGCGACCGACTTTCAGGTCACCATCCCACCGGCCAACATCAGCGCGCTTTTTTCCGATAGCAGCACGAAACTGATTCAGAACCCGCAAATTCGTGCCGTGGATGGGCAGAAGGCGTCGCTGAAGATTGGTGATCGTATCCCCATCGCGACCGGCTCGTTCCAGCCTGGTATTGGCGGAGTGGGAATCAACCCGTTGGTCAACACTCAGTTCCAGTACACAGATGTAGGCGTGAATATTGACATCACGCCGCGGGTCCATTCCAACGGAGATGTCACTCTAAAAATTGAGATGGACATTTCCTCGGTGACCAGCCAGGCCAATATTGGCGGGATTTCCCAGCCCATCATCGGGCAAAGAAAAATTACAAACGAGGTACGCCTGCGCGAAGGCGAGGCCAACCTGCTGGGCGGGATGCTGGAGAACGAAGACACCAAAAGTCTGTCTGGAATCCCTGGGCTGGCGCAGGTCCCGATCCTGAAATACCTGTTTGGACAGACCCAGACGGAACACTCGGAAACCGAAACCGTTTTCGTCTTGATCCCTCATATTGTCCGTCGCCAGGTTTTGAGCAACCTGAACGAAGAGGCCCTTGACGTGGGGACGGCCAGCGCCATTGGGCTGCGTCGCGCCAGTCACACGGCCGCGCCCGCTGTGCAGACGCCTGGACCGGCGGCGGGAGCAGGGTCAGTTGCGATTCCGCAGCCTGCGCCGGTCGCTACCGCTCCACCCATGCCGCAGTTGACCGACAGAGGGGCGGGGGCGAGCTTTGCCTTTGATCCGCCCGCCTCAACCCAACCCGCGGGTTCAACCTTCACGGTAAACGTCCTGCTGAATGGCGCGCAGAATGTGCACACAGTTCCGCTGCAGCTTTCGTACGATCCCAAGCTGTTGCAGGTAGTAAACGTCTCGAATGGATCGCTGCTCTCGCAGGATGGGCAGATCGTCACCGTTACCCATCGCGAGGACGAAGGCACGCTACAGATCACGGCCATGCGTCCGCCGGGTGCAACCGGAGTCTCCGGCCAGGGAACGGTCGTCACCCTGACGTTCATGGCCAAGGCTGCTGGTCAGGGTTCGCTTACCATCGCCCGGGGCGGAGCGCGTGATCCCGCTATGCAAGCCCTGCCCGTCGATGGGGCCACGGCAACGGTTACAATTCAATAGAGCAGCTTTTGAGAACGGCTCCTAGCGCATGGCTCTTGGCCTGTTAGCGGAAATCAAACCCGCTGGCGAACGATCTTGCTACTCACACAAGGGGCGGTCCCCGTTTTGGGGAAGAGCTAAGGGCTAAAAGGTAAGAGTTACTTTTCCATGCAAACCTTGGCCTTCAAATCGTTCCTAAAGCAGCCTTCACAAATGCCGATTTCAAGAATGAGGATGCGCGGGTTCACCCTGGTTGAATTGATCGTGGCCATTACCATCCTGATGATTCTTACGGGAATGGCGATCCCGCTGGCGCGCGTGACCATCAAGCGCGAAAGGGAGCGCGAACTGCGCCACGATCTGTGGGAAATGCGGGACGCGATTGACCGCTACAAAGACGCAGCCGACAGAAACGCCTTCCAAATCAAAGTCGGCTCGGAGGGTTATCCGCCCGACCTGGATACTCTCGTTACCGGAGTGGACGTCAACGGCAAGAAGCTGAGGTTCCTGCGCCACATCCCGGTAGATCCAATGACCGGCAGCACCGAGTGGGGCTTGCGTTCGATGCAGGACGATCCCACTTCCGACTCTTGGGACGGGAACAACGTTTTCGATGTTTACACCAAATCGACAGGCACCGGGCTCGACGGCACCAAGTATAAGGACTGGTAACTGGTAAATGAGAGCGAAGCGGAACACGGGCGCCTGCGGCTTTACGCTGCTGGAGTTGATGATCGTGATGGCCATCCTGCTGATCCTAGTGTCGATCGCGGCCCCCATGTACCAGCAGCAAATCCGGCACGCACGCGAGTCGGTGCTGCGGCAAAATCTGTTCACCCTGCGCACCTTGATATCGCAGTACACCCTCGACAAGCAGAAGGCCCCGCAGTCATTGGATGACCTGATCTCTGCCAGTTATCTCAAGACAATCCCGAAAGATCCGATAACCGGTTCGGCGGATTGGACGGTGGACCAGTCAGAGGACACGATCAGTTCGCCCGACCAGCAGGACGAGGGCGGCATTGACGACGTGCACAGCGCGTCGACCCAGATCGGTACCAACGGAACTGCGTATAACACGTGGTGAAACGGCTTCGCATCCCGCTCATTTTTCTGGCACTGACCGCGACTGGTTATTCGCAGTCGGCCCGAGAGCAAGAGAAAGGGAAAGAGAAAGCCCCTGATCTTAATCTGGTCGCTGAGCCGCAGACCATTCTGCTTTGGGAAGAAGGCGCGCCCGGGGCGTTGGGACCTGACGAGAGCGACAAGCCAACCATCACCATCTATCTTGCGTTGAATCCTGCTGCATCGCGGACGGCGGTGATTGTGTTCCCAGGAGGCGGCTATGGCATGTTGGCGTCGAATCACGAAGGCCGCCAAGTCGCGAATTGGTTCAATGCGCTGGGAGTCACGGCGTTTGTGGCGAAGTATCGCCTAGGGCCGCGCTATCACCATCCCATCGAATTGGGGGATGCGCAACGGGCAATCCGGCTGGTTCGGGCGCGGGCGGCGGAGTTTGGAGTCTCGCCAAACCGGATTGGCATCATGGGTTTCTCGGCGGGCGGACATTTGGCCTCGACTGCTGGAATCCATTTCGACGGCGGAACTGCCTCTGCCGCCGATCCCATTGACCGCGTGAGTTGCCGGCCTGATTTCCTGATCCTGGCATATCCGGTCATCTCGTTCACCGCGCCGTACGCCCATCAGGGCTCTGCGACCAACCTACTGGGCGAGAACGCCGACCCTAAACTGCGCGCCGAGCTTTCCAGTGAACTCAACGTGACGCCGCAGACTCCGCCAACCTTCCTGTTCAGCACTGATGCCGACACTGCGGTGCCGCCGGAGAATAGCGTCGCGTTTTATCTGGCGCTGCGCAAGGCTGGAGTTCCTGCAGAGATGCACGTTTTCGAAAAGGGGCCGCACGGAGTAGGCCTGGATTTGGGCGATCCTGCGCTTGGCCAATGGCCAACGCTGCTGGCGAATTGGTTGCGCAGCCGGGGATTGCTGCAAGGTCAGAGGTAATTCTGCGCAATTTGTCCGCGCCAGATCGTTCTTCGGCGCGAGACGTTTCAGCGCACTGATTCGTAACTTCCGATCACCGCCTTCTCTTTTCTCCCGATCAGGACTAAAGAGGCGTGTTGTGCAGGAAGCGTGAAGATTACGCGTACACCGGTAGCCTTGTCGCGTAAATCAACCTTGGCGTCGTCAGCGCTATCCGAGACGATGATGTACAGAACAGAATCCTCCAGAGCCATGGGATAAACCATGACTCCCGGCGAAAGTGGCGCCAGGGGCTCGAACTGTGGCTGGATTCCAAGCCGGGCTGCGACATACGAATAGAGATTTCCCGCAGCGTCGGGGTTCTGAGCCAGTTCGACCGGCTGCGCCGCCCAGAAAATGCGTCCCTTGCCGTGATTGATTTCTGTGAAGTTACCACCTTGGAATCGTAGTGACTCCAGCCAGCCCTGGGCTTGTAGATCAAAAGCGAGAGAAGTGCTATTCAATGCCCGTAGAGCCTGATTTGGCATGGCGTCGGGAACAAGGATTGAAGCGTTGTGGTAAGTCAGCGGAACCGCGCGAGCACCGGGCAGCAATTCGGAGGCGCGATTGATTCGCTGCCAATGCTCATCGCGATCCACCGGCCCGGTGATCAACAGGTTCCCCCCATCCTCCACATATTTCAGCAACGCTTGCCAGGCTTTTTCTGTTAGCGACTGCGCGGAGGGAAGAATTGCTAGTTTCGGCGGGCCTAGTGATTCGATCTGGTTCTCATAGATCAGATAAGGAGTGAGTCGCGCGTAATAGGCC
>WNFC01006757.1_pt1 | contig 21355 bp, 20 predicted proteins | sample 5400541 | NCBI WGS metagenome assembly WNFC01 (sample SAMN13153342, study PRJNA577476) | soil metagenome | isolation source: 120 cm saprolite under Douglas fir tree site 2 hole 2 replicate 1 | place: USA:California | collected 2015-04-18
CGGGTTGCGCACGCCCATCCCCGAAGCGGAAAGAATCAAGCGCCGCCACGGTTGCGCCGCGTCCGCCTTCATGGCCGGAAACGGTTCCATTGAGATTGCCAGCGTGGGCGACCGTCCGCCGCGGACCATCTTCGCGCACATGCTTACGGACATTATCGAGCCGCGCGCCATGGAATTGCTCTCCCTGATTCGCGACGATTTGCAGCGCGCCGGGCTTGACGGCCAGATCCCCGCCGGATTCGTCCTGGCGGGCGGCGGTGCACGCCTCCACGGGCTGGCGGAACTTGCCGAGCAGTCCTTTCATTTGCCGGTGCGCGTCGCGGAACCGAAGGGTTTGGCTGAACTGCCCGAACAGGTGGCCCAGCCGGAATATGCAACCGTGGTCGGACTCGTTTTGTGTGGCGCAAAGGCGCGACGCTCCGCGCCCCACCGCGCGGGAAATCTTGTATCAAAATTGAAAGCCATGTTCGCTGGCGCCTCGTGACCCAGCCCGAGAGCTGCAAGCGAATCTGGAGAAAATTGGTGAACGACATGACAACAAGAGATGCGGCAATCCGGATGAGTTTCAGCGAGGAGCTGCAGCCGGCGAAGATCAAAGTCATCGGTGTAGGCGGCGGCGGTTGTAACGCGGTGAACCGCATGATTCGCGCCAAGCTCGAAGGCGTGGAATTCATCACCGCCAATACCGATTTGCAGGCGCTCAAGCTCTCACAAGCTCCCGTGAAGCTTCAACTCGGCGCCAAGCTCACCAAAGGTCTCGGCGCTGGCGCCAATCCCGAGGTCGGCCGCAAAGCCGCCCTCGAAGACACGGAGAAAATTATCGAAGCGCTAGAAGGCTCGGACATGATTTTCATTACCTCCGGCCTCGGCGGAGGCACCGGCAGCGGCGCGGCGCCCGTGGTCGCTTCGCTCGCCAGCGAATTGGGCGCCTTGAGCGTCGCCGTCGTCACCAAGCCATTCACCTTCGAAGGCAAGCGCCGCATGATGCAGGCCGAGCAAGCCCTTCAAGAGCTCATTGGCGCCGTTGACACTGTCATCGTCATCCCCAACGAGCGCTTGATGGAAACGGTCGAGCGCGGCACGAGCTTTTTCGACGCTTTCCGTATCGCCGACGACATCCTTCGCCAGGCCGTCCAGGGCATCTCGGACATCATCACCGTGCCCGGCATCATCAATCGCGACTTTGCCGACGTGAAAGCCATCATGCATGGCCAGGGCTATGCCGTCATGGGCACGGCCGTCGCCACTGGCACAAACCGCGCCGTGGATGCCGCTAACCGCGCCATCGCCAGCCCTCTTCTCGAAGACAATACCATCCAGGGCGCCCAGGGCATCCTCATCAACATCTCCGGCAGCTCCAGCCTCACGCTCCATGAAGTCCATGAAGCTTCCAGTGTCATTCAAAAGGCCGCCCACGAAAACGCCAACATTATTTTTGGCGCCGTTCAGGACGACAACATGAAGGACTCCGTGAAGATCACCGTCATCGCCGCCGGCTTTAAGGACGCCAACAAGAAAAACATCCACGAGAAGCCTTCATTCCTGCCCAAGACCTGGAAGGCCGGCCGCGAAATCATGGATGAGCCGCCGGTACAGCAGACTCTGCCGAACGTCGTTCACCAGCAGCGGGGTTCGGGGTTTGTACTTACAAACCCAGAGTCGAATCGGGGTTCGGGGTTTGCACTTGCAAACCCCGAGACGAATAACGTCCGCGAAGTCAGCCCGGACGTCCCAGCCGACGATCTCGACGTCCCGACTTTCCTCCGCCGCCAGGCCCAAAAAGCCTAGCCCATTTCACGCAGGAATCAGCTTTTTCTGCTTCGCCGAACACGGGGGAAGAAACCTGCTATTGTGCCTTGTTCAGGCTTTCCGCAGGCAAGGAATTGGGTGTCACCGCCTATGAATACCAAACATCAGAAAGTCATCGCTTCGATGCTGCTGTTGTTCCCGTTGTTCCCATTTACAAATCTGGCCAGTAGAGATGACAATTTGCAGCAGAAGCTGACTGCTACTCTGAGCAAATTTGCCAAAGACAATGGACTCACGGAGGAGCAACTAGCAAGCATGGTCGGAGAACGTGCCATCGGAGGAACCGGGTGGCGACAAGGACGCGTCGGTCTGGTTGACGCCAGCGAAACGTTTATTGTCCTAGACGAGAAAATGAACGCGCTCCTCCTTGCGGGCAAAGAATGGCAAGGGCAAGATTCAAAGGAATCGGAACTCGTCCTCGTGGGCGGAAATCAGGTGTATGGTTCTTTAAGATTCGCCGATGTCCCAAATCTCAAAATTGTTATCTTCTACCCGACAGAGGCGCGCTACATCGACTTATCGTCCAACCTGGGGCTCAAATTCAAGCGATTTGCCCATCCAGAGGGTCCAAATAAGTGACCGATTAAGTCTCCGCCCCAGGGGAGGTAGGCGGGCATCTGAATTCGATGACGCGCGTAATCGCAAAATGCCCCGCCACCCTCACAAGTTTTTCCTGGAGTTACCGAACCCCGTGCTATAATGTTTCAGGTCAAATTGTGATCAGTACAAGCTGCGGCAGTTTCCTCTGCCGCAGTTTTGCTTTCACCCCCTAAATCCTTGCAACCCTTCTTAACTCCTCGGTTTTTGAGTGAGGAATCTGATTTTTTCAGACACTCCCCATCTTTCCGAGCTCTTGTAGCGTCGCGCAAACGGTCTTCAAAAGAGTAGCGGGTTAGTCGATTACCGCGGCTGTCGGGTAATACCGGCTGCGACTAATGCGGCGGAGCACCTTCAATCGGAGCCACCTTCGGCAGTGTGCCGCCCTGCAAGCCGAGGTTCACTCGCGCTCCGGACTGGATGAGTTGGGTTTCGCCGGGACCCTGGAAAAAGGTGAATCCCGCGCGATCCTTCCAAGCCTGTGGTCCCCCCAGGCTAATTCCGTGCTGCAAGGTCACATCGTGGATCCTTGTGACTAGGGCTTCGTACTCTTTGTCCCCTTGCCGGTGTCCGGAAAAATTTCCCAGGTCGGTGCTGGCCGCGAAGATTACATCGATCCCGGGAACGGATGCAATCTTATCGGCGTTCTCGACGCCGATCGGCGTTTCAATCATGATCACCACCACCATGTTTTCATTGGCGGTCTGACGGTAGTCGTTTCCCCACAAAGCCCCGTACTGGCCGTTGCCTTGGCTGCGCCGCCCCTCAGGCGGATACTTGGACCACTTCACCGCTGCCTGAGCCTTCTCCACCGTCTCGACTGTCGGAACGATAATCCCCAAAGCGCCGATGTCCGTTGCTTTCTGGATATCGCTCTCTGTCGCGTCCGGGACGCGAATAAAAGGCATCGCTGAAGCCCCCCTGCAAGCCCAAATCATTCTGGCTACGTCCTCATAGGTAAGGGGGCTGTGCTGCATCTCGATCCACAAGAAATCGTAGCCGGCATTCGCCATGGCGCAATAGATATTCGGGTCAGGAGAGAAAACGGTGGCGCCGACAATCTGCTTGCCTTCCGTGAGTTTCTGCTTGGCCGTGTTGTAAAGCCGCACTGGCGGCTTTTGCGGCGGTGATTGTGCCTCTCCAGGCGTTATCCAGTACAAGACCATACAAATCAAAGTGAATGAGACGGCTTGCTTTGCTCGCATCAGCTTCTCCCGCATCAGCTTCTCCTTCGACAGAGGCATCATTTCACCCTGCCGCAAAAAGTCTATTCTGCGCTAATCAGAAACTGTCCCACGGCCTCCAAGAAGTTTTCTTAGACATGCCCTAGCCCAAATGCTATAATGTCTTCAGGTCAAATTGTGATCTGTAAAAACCGCGGCAGCTTCGGCTGTCGCAGTTTTGTTTTTCAGCACCAAGACTCTTTCAAGGCACCGTAGCCTGTGGCTTTGTGCGCAGCCCCTGAATCGGAAACGCGACATTGTGGATGGGGGCCACTAAGCTCTTTAGAATGAACACTTGAGAGCTGTGTCCGATAAAAACGACCGTAACTATGTTTAGAATCAACACTTATAGAAGTGTTCATTCTAAAGCAACTTAAAGTCCCTTTAAAATCAACACTTATGAAAAACCGGGGGGGCGTAGCAGTTATGGTTAACTAGAGATTTACTCCCACGTGCGTCAGCGTTCCGTGCGCCCAATTCCACAAGATTCCCAGCAGCGCAGCGGCGTTCCAGCCCCATAGGAAGAGCCGCATCTCTCTTGGACTGTAGGCGCGCTGCTTCCAAAGTGAAGTTGCGTCGAACAAAAACCAGAGCGCGCCGATCGCGAGGAAGCCCGTGATGATCCAATCTCGAAAATAAATCCACACCAGAACAGTTTCGATGCACAAAAAAGCGGCAATCAGGAATTTCGCGGACACTCTCCCGATCAAGGTCGCTGTCGTGCGCCGGCCGCTCGACCGGTCGGGTTCGATGTCCATCACCTCGCCAAAAATATGGGAATGCTTCGCAAACAACGCGCCGAACAAAAAAGTCTGCCAGGGCAATTGCGGAGCGTTGTTCAGCCAGCTGCTCAGCACGAACACGAGCAGATAGCTTGCTTGAATCAGCACGTCCAAAGGAGGGCGGCCTTTCCATTCGATGCCCGGCGTATTGTATAGCCCGACCGCCAGCAGAAGAATTGCGTACCATCACAGGATGCGCGGCCCAACCAAGAAATAGAACGCCGCCACGAACGGGATTTGCACCGCGGCGACCTGCCATTTCAACGCGCTCAACTGTTCGCGCCCGCCGCGCGAACCAAACATGAACGTGCCCTTCCTCGGATTCAGGGAATCGGTCTCCGCGTCGACAATGTCGTTGACCCCGTACAGCAGAATCCCCAGCGGGAAAAGCACGAAAAATAATCCCAGCCAGAGTTTGCCGGAATGCAGAATGTCCGCTCGGCCCAACGGCATGAGATAAAACAAAGCCGTGGTGCTCCACAGCCCCGGCCGCGAAACCTGCAGCAGGAAGACCAGATTGGAATGAGACTGTTGGCGACTCGCAACAATTGGAGAGACTTGGGTGGCTTCGGCCATCTGGCCTAAATATACCGCGGTTCAGACCGGTTCTGGGCCTTCAAACGGAAACGATGTGATGAATTATTTCGCCGTTTTCAAATTCTTCGTAGAACAGGTGTGTCAAAAAGAAGCCAGCAAGCAGCTCAAGAGGGGACGCTAAATCAGGCCGAGTGACGCGAACGCCGTGATCGACGCGCAACCCAGCGCCACGCCCATCACCACTCCAGCTAACACGTCGCTCAGAAAATGCATGCCCAGCACGATGCGGGACACCGCAATGCTCAGCGCCAGAAAAAAAAGCACGCCTTCGAGCGAGGGATAAAAGTAGCTGACCACCAGCGCAATCGAGAACGCCGTCATCGTGTGCCCCGAAGGAAACGAAAACTGATCCGGCGGCAGCACCTTCGACCAGCAATGTGGCTCGATCTGGCAAGGGCGTGGCCGCTGGCTCAGTCTCTTCAGCGCTTTGAAAACAAAAATACCCAGAATCGCGGCAGACCCCGCGGCGCCGATGGCATAAAAACGCTGTGGGCCTCCAAACACGAACAGCATCATTCCCAGTCCGTACCAGATCCAGCCATCGCCCATGCGCGTCGCGGCGATCATCCAGATGCGGATCCATCGCGGCGCGCGCCAGCGATTCATTCGCTGCATCAGCCGGTGATCGCGCCGATCGATGTATCCCCAGACATTGCGCGCGACTGCCATCGCCTTACCTCACCCAAACCGCCGGAAACAGACAAGCACTCTCGTTAAGAAGGATGCACAAATAAGCGAGAAAGATTTCTCGCATGCAAATCGCCCGCACACGCAGCGCCATTCGCCTCGCTTGCCTTGACGAATTGGAGGTCTCGCCCACCGCTTGCCTCAGCTTGCCCAGTTGGCCTCGAAGTTTGAATCCATGTCCCACAGCATCCGTCCGCGTTTTTCGCCGCTCTCCATCGCTGCCGACCATTTCCGGCAAAAACGGATTTCGTTGATCCAGTGTCCTGCGGTAAACAGCGGCACCAGAACCGCGAGCGGCGACATCGCCAGCGTCCACGATTTGTCCCAGAAGAGCGACCGCACAATACTGAACACGTCCGCCGTCAGCTTGCCGCAGCTCCCATGCACTCCGTGAATGCGTCCGCGCCCTGCTCGCAGCCCGGCGAAAAATTCATCTACCGTTCGCGCCCCCGGCACTTCCGTGAACGTGTGCCCTACGCCCGCGATGGTGTGCGAGTCGCTGCCGGCAATGGCGATTTTCCCCAGCCGTGCCGCTAGCCGCGCAGCGCTCTCATTTGCTTCGGGCCACATCTGCCCGTTGCGCGTCTCGAAGGCCGGAACGTAAGACTCAAACCACTGGAAATCTTCCTCTTTGCGCTGGCCCGTCAACCCGGAGAAAACGTGATTGGCGCTGAAGAAAAGCTTACGCTCGGTCAGGTACATCAGCAGTGCGATGAAATCGTTTCTGCGCCGCTGAATCTCCACGTGGTCTCGTTCCGTGATGCCATAGACGCCCATGTGCATCTCGGTCCCGCTGGGCATCCCAACGGTGACCTCCTCGCTCAAGAAAAAGTCCGGGCGCCGCCTCAGGGCCTCCGCGCCCTCGATGGAGTCATGGTCGGTTAGGGTGACAATGGACATACTCATCCGCTTCAGCCGTTCATAGACTTCCGCGGGGTCGGTATAGGACTCCCGGCAAATGCGGTCCAGCCCGGGAACGTTGAACATTCCGGATGCGATCGAATGCACATGAAGGTCGCAGCGCATGGTTCCATTGTCGTATGGAACTCATTGAACACAAATACTTTATTGGCTTATCCACATGGCATGGAGTGTGCTCTTGTAACGGCCCCCTTCACCTATGGCACAATCTCCCCAATGCCCAAAGTTCATGTCGTCTTCCACGACGGCGGGGGGGGACATCGTAACGCTGCGGTCGCTCTGCGAACCGTGATTGCCCAACTGCACCCCGATTGGCAACTCGAGCTAATCCAGTTCCAGGACCTGACCGACCGCTTGGACGTTTTGCGAAAGTTCACCGGCATCCGCATCCAGCAGCAGTACAACATCATGTTGCAGAATGGCTGGACGCTTGGCAGTACTCAGCTTCTTCGCGTTCTTCAGGCGACGATCCGTTTGTTCCACAAGCCGTTAGTTAATCTGCTCGAAAAATTCTGGCGGGAAAGGCCGGCGGACCTGCTCGTTTCTGTAATCCCCCATTTCAATCGGCAAATTTGCGAAAGCTGGACGAAGGTCTATCCCGGCCGCCCGTTTGTAACCATCATTACGGACCTGGCTGATTTTCCGCCTCGTTTCTGGATTGAGCCGATCAAGGATCAATACGTCATCGCCGGCACGGAAAAAGCCGTTGAACAAGCGCGCGCCTTGGGCCACGATGACGCCCACATTTTTCGAACTTCAGGAATGATTTTGCGCCCGGATTTTTATGAGCAAGACGATTCCAACCCGCTGGAATTGCGAAAAGAAATGGGACTGCGCCCCGACTTGCCGACCGCCATCGTTCTTTTCGGCGGCCACGGCTCGAAAGTGATGTACGACATCACGGAAAAACTCGATGCCGCCGGGATGCCGCTGCAATTGATCTTGATTTGCGGAAAAAACGAAGAGCTGGCGGCGAAATTGCGCGCGCGCCAATGGAAGTTCCCGGTGCACGTCATCGGTTTCACCAAAGAAGTGCACAAGCTGATGCGCGCGGCTGATTTTCTGATCGGCAAGCCCGGCCCCGGCAGCATCGCTGAAGCTATGGTGCGCAAGCTGCCCGTGCTGATCGAATGCAACGCCTGGACCCTCCCGCAGGAGCGCTACAACGCGCAGTGGGTGAAAGAAAAGGGCGTAGGTATCGTGCTGAAAAGCTTTGAAGATGTGGCCGAAGGCGTGAAGCGCATGCTCGACCCTGCCGCGTTCGCCGAGTTCCGAATAAATGTAGCAGCGCAAGAGAACCGCGCCGTCTTCGAAATCCCTGAGATTCTCGCGAAGCTCCTCGCTCAGCCTGGCCCCGAACCTAATCCTGTCACCTCAGCGCCTGTGACAACCCACACTCGCTAGATTCCGTGGCCGAACTAAGTACCTACAACTAACTACTTAGAACCGCCTTCAGAGCTTCGCATGCTCGGCCCGGCCCGGATGTGGAAACCTGGGACCCGCATGAGAATTGTCGGCCGGCGTTTGCATGTGCGGTTTCGCGCACCTTTTTGCCCACCAGCGCGAAGCGTACCTTTTCGAATCGCACATCTTCACGCACCCGCCTCGCAGGTGCGATTCCGCACAATGACAGTAGCATCCGCCTGCGGGAACACGTCGCAGCATGGCTGAGGTATCCGCGAGCAGACCGAGCGAGCAGCCCAGCAGAATGATTCCAAGGAAGGAGAGCCTACCGAGGGGACGCCGCCACAGGATGATTTCGCGAAGGGAGCGGCGCATCAATACATTCTGGGGAGGGGCGAGGGAAAAACCGATAGCCCCGTCAGTCCGGGAGTTTTGTTACCAGGGTCCTGGAACTGGGTAGCGTTCAAATCCTTCCTAAAGACGCCCTTCCCGATTCAGTCTGGAGGAAAGTTCCAAATTGAACTACAGGTGCGGATTTGGCCCATCTGGGGGAGCTCTCTTTAATCGTAATCTAAACATAATAGAGCGCTTATTTAAGCTTTGGTCATACATCACATTGGCGGCTGCCTTGCATTGGGGAATGGCGTGGGCGCGTTTCAAATGACGAGACGTGAAGAGCGGCAAGCGAGGGGGAAGGGGCTTGCTTGTCACTTTTTGCAGATCGTTCCCACCTGCCTCTGAGAGGGAAGCTAGGATGGATGACCCCACGCGCTGGTGTGAAAACGACGCCAGCAATTGAAACGCGCCTTCTGGGGCCCCCCAAGCGGGGGCCCCTCTTTTTTTCGCGGGTCCGGCGGAGATTGTTCCGCAAAATTTGTTCGTCGCGAGAGCTCACTCTTGAGTTCGCCGTCGCACCTAATAGACCTTCAATCTAACCGAGCAAATTCCGATCAATTTACTTTGCCCTTCACGGCGATGCGCGCCTGACCCAACACATGAGCCACCTGCGTTTCGCGCAGCCGCGAAGCGTCATACTCGAACGACAACCGGTTCGCCGCTTCATCCACGCGAAAGCTGCGCAATCCATAGGTATTCGCGAACTTGCCGAGGTGGCGCAACTGCTCTTCCGTTAGAGGCGACTGCAATTCATAGGTGATTTCCACGAGTGTCATGGCATGCAGTATAGCAGCCGTGGCAAACGCCGTGGCGGGCATGCCGGTGGGCTCTTGACACAGATAGGGGTAAGGGGTATATATAGGGGTGGAGGGTATTATGCCGGTCAAGGCCAGGAAGGCAATGCAGAGCGGCGGGCATAAAAATCGGCACGCCTCGGCAGCGAAATGCGCTTGCGATACCGCGTCTAGCGGACGCAAGGCAGTCGGGGTCGATCCCAGTCTAAAGGAGGCCAATCAGCATCGCCTTCGCCGCATCGAGGGGCAGATCCGCGGGTTACAAAAAATGGTGGAGGAAGACCGCTACTGCGCGGACATCATCACGCAAGTTGCTTCCGTGCAGGAAGCGTTGCGCGGCGTCGCGCGCAACCTGATGAAGAATCACCTGCATCATTGCGCGGCGAAGGCGCTGCGAAGCGGAAAGAAAGCAGAAACTGAAGCGATGTACGACGAATTGCTTGAACTGATTTACGCGCATCTGCGTTAGCGCCGCCGAGACTAGAAGGAGATCGCGTCATGAGTTCGCAGGACACAGGCGGAACGTCACTTCCGATTTTGCAGGGGACCGGTAAGCACAAAGATCCCGTCTGCGGAATGATGGTGGTACCTGAAAAAGCCGCCGCGAAAGTAGAACACGCAGGAAAAACTCATTATTTCTGTTCGAAGAATTGTGCCCAACGTTTTTCCCTCGAGCCGGAAAAGTTTCTCGTTGCTTCCGGAACCGCAGGAATGAACCACAGTCCCGTGCCTTCGGGAAGCGGAGCGATGGAAAATGTAGGAGCGAGCTCATTGCACGCGCCGACAGACGGAAAAAAGATTCGCTACACGTGTCCGATGCATTCGCAGATTGTTCAGATTGGTCCGGGGAGCTGCCCCATCTGCGGCATGGGGCTTGAGCCCATGGATGTTTTCGCGGAAGTGGAAGCCGATCCGGAGTACGAATCCATGCGCCTGCGTTTCTGGATCAGCGCGGCGTTATCGCTTCCGCTCTTGCTGCTCTCCATGGCCGGCGAATCGCTCGGTCTGCATCTGTCGCCAAACATTCGGAACGTGATCGAATTCCTTCTCGCCACTCCCGTTGTCCTCTGGGGTGGCTGGCCCTTTTTCGAGCGCTTCTCGTCCTCGCTCGCGAATCGCAGCCCGAACATGTTCACGCTGATCGGCTTGGGCACCGGCGCTGCATATCTCGATAGCGTTCTAGCTACTTTCTTCCCACAAATTTTCCCTGCCTCTTTTCGGGGCATGGACGGCGCCGCACCCGTTTATTTCGAAGCGGCCGCGGTGATCACCACGCTGGTCCTTCTAGGGCAAGTCCTGGAATTGCGCGCCAGGCAGAGGACCAGCGGAGCGATTCGCGCGTTGTTGAATCTTGCGCCGCAGCAGGCGCACTTGCTCGATTCGGCCGGAACCGAAAAGGACGCCCCGCTCGATCAGGTAAAACCCGGCGACCGGCTGCGTGTCCGTCCTGGGGAGCGCGTTCCCGTTGACGGCACGATCCGGGAAGGGGTGAGCGCGGTTGACGAATCGATGGTGACTGGCGAGCCTATGCCCGTCGAAAAAAGCGCGGGCGACAAGGTCACCGGTGGAACGCTGAACGCCAGCGGCAGTTTCATCATGGAAGCCGAGCGCGTCGGAGGCGAAACCATGCTCGCGCAAATTGTGAAGCTCGTCAGCGAGGCCCAGCGCAGCCGCGCGCCGTTGCAACGCCTCGCCGATCACGTCGCCGCTTACTTTGTGCCGGCGGTAGTGCTCGCGGCCATGCTCACGTTCTTTGGCTGGATCCTCTTCGGCCCCGAGCCGCGCTTCGCACATGCGCTGGTCAGTGCCGTTTCCGTCCTCATCATCGCGTGTCCCTGCGCCCTCGGCCTCGCGACGCCCATGTCCGTCATGGTAGCCGTGGGCCGCGGCGCCCACGCCGGCGTGCTCGTCCGCAACGCCGAAGCCCTCGAGACGCTCGCCAAAGTCGATACCCTCGTCGTGGATAAAACGGGCACGCTCACTGAGGGTAAGCCGCGAGTTGCCCGGATATGGGTTTCCCCCAGTTCGGGGTTGAATGCAGGCGAGCTTCTAGGCTTTGCGGCAAGTGTTGAGCGCGCAAGTGAGCATCCGCTTGCGGCCGCCATTCTGGCTGCAGCGAAAGAGCACAAGATTGTTGTTGCAGAGCCAGAAGGGTTTCGCTCAGCGGGTGGGTTGGGCGTGCAAGGTAGCGTGAAAGGGCGGGCTGTGGCGGTTGGCTCACAGGAATATTTGGAGAGCTTAGGTGTGGACAAGCCATCCGACCAATTTGATGGTTCGCTTTTCGCGGTCGATAAGACTCTGACGTTAGTCTTCATTGCAGTGGACGGCAGGGCAGCCGGTTTCGTAGGTCTGGCAGACCAAATCAAGCAGCACGCGCTTGAAGCTGTGAAGAGCCTGCAATCGGATGGCGTGCGAGTCGTGATGCTCTCTGGCGATCGTCTCGAAGCAGCGACCGCAGTTGCGCGGGCACTTGGATTGGACGATGCCCAGGCGGAGGTGCTCCCGAACCAGAAAAAAGAGGTCGTCGAGCGACTAAAGAAGGGTGGCCACGTTGTGGCCATGGCGGGGGATGGCATTAACGACGCTCCGGCGCTGGCGGCCTCGGATGTTGGAATCGCCATGGGCACCGGAACGGACGTCGCCATCGAAAGCGCCGGCATCATCCTCCTGAAGGGCGATCTTCGCGGCATCGTGCGTGCGCGAAAATTGAGCAGCGCCACCATTCGCAACATCAAACAAAATCTTGCCTTTGCATTTCTCTACAACGTGATTGGAATTCCCATTGCGGCCGGCGTTTTCTATCCTTTTTTCGGCTGGCTCCTAAGCCCCATGCTGGCCAGCGCGGCGATGAGCTTCAGCTCCGTCTCCGTGATTGCCAACGCTCTGCGTCTGCGGAGGATATCGCTCTAGCAAAGTCGCCGCAAACTTCTCGAGTGTCATTCGTGCCGCAGGTGGCAAGGCTGGGAAAAGCAGATTCCTTCCGACAGGGTCGGAACCTTCGGTCGCTTCGCTTGGAAAAACAAATTGATGGGGAATGGAGACAGGGACCACGGGCACGCGGCGAGAATTTTGCACACGTGTCCACAGATTTGCACAAGGGTGCGAGCAGAATTTAATTGACGGCATGAACGGGAAACTTTATCTTGCATTTCAGATTGGACCGGGAAGCTTAAGAACTTTACGGCTCAGTTTAAGGGGCGCAGCAAGCTTAACAGCGGCTGTGTCGCGAGATTGAATCGTGGAAGCTCGAAGCCTTCAAGGTGCAGTTTGGAGGGCGGGACCAGCCCAACGGCGTCACGCCATCAAGTGGATTCGGAGAGGTTAGGAACTTCACGGGACGGTCGAGAGGGCGCAGCAGCCGCAAGGCGGTTGCACCGCGAGATTGAACTGCGAAGCGAGCAGCTTTAACGGGTTTGTTTGGAGGGCGCAACAGCCGCAAGGCGGTTACGCCGCCAGATTGAATCGAGAAGGTTAGAAACTTTACGGCTCAGTTAGAGGGCGCAACAGGCTAAACACCGGTTGCGCCCTCAATTTTTCGCGTAGCCCTTAAGCCGGTCCCCGGCGATTCGTGGGGGTTTCCCACGGCTAACCGTCCCAACAAAAGCTTGGCCACTTCGTGATAAAATGCTCTGCAAGAGGGCCCTTGCGTGAAATCAAAAAGAAAATTCACGGTACTGATCGAGCAGGACGAAGAAGGCTATTATGTCGCCACTGTTCCTGCCCTTCGCGGTTGTCACACCCAGGCCAAAAGACTCGACACCCTGATGAAACGCGTGCGCGAGGTCATTGAACTTTGTCTGGAAGAGAATAACAATCACGTCGGTCCGCTCGAGCTCGTCGGAATTCAGCAAATCTCCGTATGACGCGTCTTCCCCCGCTTTAGCCAATCAAAGATCATAGAAGAGCAAACCATCCGAGCTATTGAGAGGTGCCCGGAGAACGGACCTGACTAATGGCCTCGCCCATCGTCTAAAGCGGCAGGATGAGGGAACTTTTCCGGGACGATTGCGTATTGATTGGTAGCAACGAGGCAAGAAGAGCGGGGTCGGGTATGTCCAGTAATGGCAACAGTTTAGGAAACGGGAAGAACGGAAAAAACGGTAAGAAGCGGCGCCGGATCCTATGGGGCGCGATTGCCGTGGTAGTTCTGGCGGGCGGCGGTTATGGCGTCAAGGCGGCGCTCAGCCCGAGCCGGACCATTGACCCTTCCAAGATTGCATCGGTGGAGCGCGGTGACCTGGCGCGCGTGGTGGTGGCTACCGGCAAGATTCAGCCGCTTTCCAAGGTGGAAATCAAGTCCAAGGCCAGCGGCATTGTGAAGAAGCTTTACGTGGATTACGGGGAACGCGTGAAACAGGGCCAGTTGCTCGCGGAACTCGACAAGGTGCAGCTCGAAGCCGCTGAGCGCGCTTACCGCGCAAATTTGCAGGCCGCCGAAGCGGCGCTGGATTCTTCCAGAGCCACACTGGAGCGCAACAAGGTCGATGCGGAAGGCCCGGACGTGCCGTTCCTGAAGCTGAACATGGAACGCGCCGAGCAAATGTACAAAGACGGCGTGATGTCCAAGAGCCTGGTCGAAGACGCGGAGAAGAATTATCAGCTGGCGCTGAACAAGCAGGTGAGCGCGCAGCGTACACTTGCCGTGTCCAAGGCGGAAATAGCCAAGTGCGAAGCGCAAGTAGCGCAAGCCAGAGCTTCGCTGGAAAACGCGCAGGAAGATCTGCGCAACTCCACGATCGTCAGCCCGATTGAAGGACTGGTGCTTTCTCGCGACGTGAACGTCGGAGATGCGGTCAGCTCCATCCTGGTGCTGGGCTCGCAAGCCACCTTGATCATGACCCTGGGCGACGTCAGCGAAGTTTACGTGCAGGGCAAGGTCGACGAAGCAGACATCGGGAAGGTATTTCTCAGCCAGCCCGCGCGCATCGTTGTGGAATCGTTTAAGGACAAGAAATTCACCGGCAAGGTCACCAAGATTTCTCCGCTCGGCAAAGAGAAGGACAACGTCACGACTTTCGAGGTGCGCGTCTCGATTTCCAATCCCGGCGGCGAACTCAAAGCCAACATGAGCGCCAATGCCGAAATCCTCCTCGAGGAAAAGAAGAACGTGCTGATGGTTCCGGAAGCCGCGTTGATTTACGACAAAGAGCGAAGAGCTACCGTCGAGATCCCTGACGCCAAGGCCGACAACGGCAAGAAGAAACTCAGCGTGAAGCTGGGCATTTCGAACGGCGTGAAGACGGAAATCCTCGACGGCCTCAACGAGAAACAACAAGTCGTGTTGCAATAGTTGACGGTAGCCGCGGAGCGCCATGTCATTCCAGGATTTACTGCGAGACACGCTGGCCACTTTGTGGGCCCACAAGCGCCGGACGATGCTGACAATGTTCGGCATTGCGTGGGGCATCATCTCGATTACCGTGATGGTCGCGGCAGGCGAGGGGCTTGGCAAGGGCATTCAGAATAATCAGGAGACGTTTGGCAAAGACGTGATGATCGTTTTTGCGGGCCGCACCAGCATGCAGGCGGGCGGGACGCGCTCTGGCCGGCTCATCCGCTGGAGTGAGGAAGACTACGTCCAGGTGGCAAAAGAAGCGCCTGCCTGTAAATACGTCATGCCAGAGCTGGGCAACAACGTGCAAGTGCACAGCCCGTTCAATAGCGGAGACCTTCAGGTTGTTGGTGCGCTTCCTCCATTCACCGAAATTCGCAGCATCACCGTTGCTCAGGGCCGCTTCTACAACGAAGAGGACAACACTGAGGCTCGCAACGTGGCCTTTCTCGGCAGCGATGCGAAAAAGCAGCTTTTTGCCGAGCGCGAAGCGCTGGGCCAGACGATTTCACTGAACGGGAATCCCTACGCGGTGATCGGGGTGATGAAGCCGAAGGAGCAAAATTCCAGTTACGACGGCGCGGATGTGCGGAAAATTTTCATCCCGTTCAATGCGATGCGGCGCGATTTTCCAAACAAGCCGCCGGCCGTCGAGCACAGCGTGAACCGTTTACTGGTCGCGCCCTGGTCGCTGGAGACGCATCCGGACTGCGTGAAACAGATTCGCCGCTCACTCGGGCGGCTGCATAACTTTGATCCGCGCGACAAAGAGGCAGCGAGCATTTGGGACACGGTGAAAAATGCCGAAGCCAATCGCATGATCATCGTGGGTATGGAAGTGTTCATGGGCGCGGTGGGCGTGGCCACGCTTTTCCTGGGCGGGCTGGGTGTGATGAACGTGATGCTCGTCTCCGTCCGAGAGCGCACGCGTGAGATTGGCGTGCGCAAAGCGCTTGGTGCGACGCGCGAATCCATACTCAAGCAATTCTTTCTGGAAACCGTCATCGTCGTGGGCTTGAGCGGAGGCACCGGGCTGCTGCTCTCCTACGGTTTTTGCGCGCTGGTCAATCTGCTTCCGATGCCGCTGTTTTTTGCGGGTTTGCTCACAAACTGGAAGCTTGGCGCTCTATCCATTTTTTTGCTCGGCTTGATCGCCGTCCTCTCGGCACTCTATCCAGCAAATCGCGCTGCTTCCGTGGATCCCATCGAAGCGCTGCGCTTCGAGGCGGGAGGCTAGTTTGACCGTTCTCAGTTGTCAGTGAAGAAAAGGAGAGGTTGGAGTGAGATGGACTTCTTTATCGGAACGGGGTTCATCCAAGGCGCGTGGCGCTCGAGCTCTGTTCCACTCGCTGGATCAGCCCAGTAAGCATACGCTTGATTTCACGAACGCTGGCGTCGAGAGCCTCTTGCTGTTTCTCAGGCAAGAAGCGCAGGTCGCGAGCGAGCAGCAGAAAGTATTCAAGTTCGGTTGCAGACCCGACGGAGATGTACAGGAATTGTCGAAGCTCGGCCGCACCCGCTCGGCCGCAGCCCTCAGCAATGTTCGCGGGCACCGACGCGGCGGCACGCCTCATCTGGCTCGTCAGGCCGTATCGCTCCAGTTCGGGAAAGGTGGCGGTGGCAGAGTAGATTCGCAGAACGAGGGAATGGCTTTTTTGCCATACCTTCAATTGTCTATAATCTTGCATAACAGAGATAACCAAATGACTAAATTCTTCTCTTACTTACAACTGAATACTGAAAACTGTCAACCTGTTCGAGGATCCAGTGCTAACTGAAATCTTCAAAGAAGCTTGGGCGGCGCTGGGACGCAATCCCGTTCGAAGCTTCCTCACAATGACGGGGATTGCATGGGGAATCGTGGCTGTAACGTTGCTTCTCAGCTATGGTTCCGGATTTCGGGGCGTGTTGATGTACACCTTCGAGGTCTTTGGCAAAGGAGCAGTGGTTTGCTGGCCCGGAACCACTAGCGAGCAGGCGGGCGGAGAGCGCGCGGGCAAGGCCGTGCGTTTCGAACAAGAGGATGCCGATTGGGTGAAAGCGCAGTCCCCGCTGGTCAAGCGCGTGACGCGCGAGACGGTGCGATGGAAGGGAATCACACACGAGGAGCGGCTCTCGGACACCGCTATCCGCGGGGTCTATCCCGAGTACGGAGAAATGCGCAACGAAATCCCGATGGAAGGACGCTGGATTTCTCCCGAAGATATCGAGGAGCGCCGCCGCGTGGCTTTCCTCGGCGCCATCCTGCGCAGGAAACTTTTTAGCGGCACGCCGGCAATCGGCGAAACCGTGCGCATCGACGGCGTGAAATTCACGGTCGTCGGCTCGATGGACACGAAATTCTCCGACAGCAACTATTTCACGAGTGACGACGAGTCTGTCTTTATTCCCTATACAACGGCGGGTGACCTGTGGGACGCGCGCTACGCCAGCGTGATGCTCTTCGAGCCCGTCGCGCCGAATTTTGAGGCGGACGCCATGCAGCAGTTCCGCGCCGCCATCGCCAACCGCCAGCACTTTTCACCGAATGACAAGCGCGCCATCACCATGTTTGGCCGCGAAGAGTTCAAGCCCATCTACGAAGGAATCACGCTGGGCATCGAGGCGCTGCTCTTTTTTGTTGGCGCACTCACCCTGGGCATCGGTGGAGTGGGCGTGATGAATATCATGCTTGTTTCCGTGGAAGAGCGCGTGCGTGAGATTGGTTTGCGCCGCGCGCTCGGCGCGAAGAAATCGCACATTCGCTGGCAGTTCCTGCTGGAAGCGCTGGTCATGACCCTTGCGGCCGGCGTGATTGGCATGCTGCTCTCCGCGGCGATTACTTCAGCCATCGGCACACTGCCGTTCCTAGGGCCCGCTTACGAGGACGATTCCGGCAAAGTGGACATTCACCTCACGCTTTCGTTTGTCACCATGATGTTGTCGACCGCCATCCTGGTCGTCGTCGGCGTAATCAGCGGCTGGCTGCCCGCCATGCAAGCGGCGAAGCTCGATCCTGTCGAGGCTCTTCGCTACGAGTGACCGCGCGTTCGCCTGGCTATGATTGGTTGCGGTGGCGCGCTGTCCGCGTTCTTTGCTGACACGACGATCATTTCGTAAGGAAGTTTGCGCACCACACTACCGGAACCTCCGGCGGCCATAAATGCCGAGATGGCGTTTAAGTCCAGCCGGGGAAGCGCGAGAAGTTCGAGCGTAGCCCCGCTGCCCGCGCTGGCCAGTACGTCAGCAGGTTTGGTGCCGGCAATGAATATTAGCCGCACGTCATTCACGAGAACGGCGTCTCCCGCATTGTCCATTACGTTGGCTAGCACGACTTGGCCATCGGTGGCGCCCGCATCGTTGTTGTCCAGGCTGTCGGGCTTGCCGGCGAGCTGCGCAGTAAAGGCCACGTAGTTGAACCCCACCTGTTTCGAGGTAATGGTGACGGCTTGATCGGCAATGTCCAGGGTTGCTGAGAGCTGTTCGTAACGCCCAAACGCCGATTCAGCATCTTTGGGCGTGTAGCCGTTGATTTCCTGAAGGGATTCCAGAATAGGTGTCCCGGCATATTTGGTAATGGGGTGGATTTCGAAACAGTGGGCGGGGTCGGTGTTTCCAGCGGGTGGCACGTCGTCGAATTGAATCTGCGGCACTCTTGAAGGATGTTCGAACCAGATGCGCCAAGCTCCGGAGATCGGCACGGCCGTGTCGTTTCCCTCATTCGCGTGGATGGCGTCCACCACGCCGGCCTGCGAGTCTCCAGCCGCGTTCATAACCTCGGAGACCATCGGCAGTCCAACTTCCAGCGAACGTCCGGCGGCATGAAGATCGCCGTCCTTTGCCGGTGAATTTGGGCGCACATGGGCATGATCCACGATGAACATGCCGTCAATCGTGGCTCGGTTCTTGTACTTCTCGATGAAGGTGCGCTGCAGGACGAGTGTTTGGGCATTGGCCAGCGGTGCAGTCAGCAAAAGCGCTAGAAGGACAAAATAGTATTGAACGCGGCTCGATTTCATGTTCTCGCTCCTTTGATTAGGTGGTTGCAGGCGCCGTGCTGCTCTTGTCGCGCGGCTCGTCAGGAGCGCGTCCCGCGGTGCGAATATTCATGAAGCGATTCAGTATATCGAACCAGAAGGGCGCCCCGAGCGACACAGCGGCGGCGGTGAATAACAATCCCAACATGTGCAAAAGGATGGCCCCGAATAACTCCCATCCGGTTTTCTCTTTCCATTCCTTTACTGCGTCCTTCCAACCGACAAAGACTTCACTCAGTTCGGAGGTTTCCTCCTTTGTGAGCACATCGTTGTTGTGCGGAGCCACCGCAGTTGCCGCCTTGGGATCATTTGGATTGTTGCGTGTAACCAGGGGCGTCAGCGCTTCCGGGCGTTCTCCTTGCGAGCGTCTTTTCGCGGATTCGACGACGGCCGTTCGAACGGCCTGATTCGTCCACAGGGTCTGGAAGATATGCACGGAATCGGCATCAAGGCCGAGCGTTATCACCACCGCGAGAATCCAGATCCACAGATGCGTGTGGCGTTTGTACCATCCCGAGACGCGGTCCATAGCATCGTCGTACCAAGCTTCAATCTTTTCCTGGTCGGTTTTTAACTTTGTGGTTTTTTCCGCCAGCACGGCCAAAAGCGATGTGCGGAGGAACGGTTTTACGGCCGTCTTGATGCCATCGCGAAGAGCCGCTGCGTCGTCGGCAGCATTCTTGTCGCTTTTCACGATGTCGATCAAGGCCAGCGCAAATTTCGACGCGGGAAGATAGGACGGCTTGGCGTCTTTCTTCGGCCCAAGGGACGCGATGAGAGGGTGGTCGAAGAACTTTTTCTTTAGATCGGGATCGTCTCCCAACAGGGAGCTGATTCCTTTCTCAAGAATGCCCGCGCGCCGGGCAGTTAATCCCGCGATCGTTTCATTCAGCGTGGTGCAGATCAGCGCAAGAAGCAAATAGACAAAACTCAGGCCAATAGCCACTTCCAGAATGGGAAGACCAAACATGGGGAGCCTCCAATGCCCGAAACGCAATGAGTTGGGAGAGTGGTGCGGAGTATAGGTCGGGTTACTTAGAAAGACAAGTACTCGCTTTTGTGGCGGAACACGCCCGCGATGGTTGGCTAGCGGGACCAAAATGTTCAACTTCGTTTCAGGTTTGTCCGAGGATGGCATCGAAGTACGCCAGCATTTCGGGCGAGTCCCACTGTTGGAAGCCGATGAATTTGCGGGCAATCTTGCCGTGGCGGTCGATGATGTAGGTTTCCGGGTACATGGAGGTGCCGTACGTTTCCGCGATGGGTGAATGATTGTCTTTGGTGGACGGATCGCGATAAGTCGGGAACGCTACCCCCTGGTCGCGCAGAAATTTTTCATATTTAGCGGGATCTTCATCAGCAGCGACGCCAAGGACGATTCCATTACGAGCCTCGATGTATTTCTGCAAATGGTTCAGACTGGGAGTCTCCTCGACGCACGGCGGACACCAGGTGGCCCAGAAATTCAGCACCACGACCTTATTTTTCAGGTCGGTGAGATGCCCTGGTTTTCCGGCGATCTCCAGCGGGAAGTCCAGCGCCTTCTTGCCTGCGATGGAGGCTTCGCCTTGCCGGTAGGAAGGCGTGGCAAAGAACACCACCACCAGCCCCGCCAGACCCACTACTGCCCAAGCCGCTATTTTTCGGACGATTCCCATCGAATGCTATACTAACGCAATCAACCTGGGTCGCGAAACGCCACTTCCGCATCCAATAAGAATGTCAACCGGCGAGCAGAACATCTCCTCCCACGGTGCCTTCATCCCGGCGTCTTCGCCGGCTAGCGTCTCCGTTATCATCCCTGCGAGGAATGAAGAGGCGGTCATCGCGGCATGTATTGGGTCCCTGGCGAACCAGTCGGAAATTGCTGAAATCCTGGTGGTGAACGATCAATCCACCGATGGAACCGCGACAGTCGTGCGCAGCCTCATGGGGAAAATTCCAAATTTGCGTCTATTGGACTCCAGCGTCTTGCCCGCCGGTTGGGTTGGGAAGAACCACGCCCTCTGGGTCGGTGTCCAGCAGGCAAAGTCAGCCTGGCTGCTTTTCGCCGACGCCGACGCGGAACACCAGCGAAATTCCGCGGCACAGGCACTTGAGACCGCGCGGGAACACGATGCAGTTTTGGTTTCTTTTTCTCCGGAGCAAATCACCCAGCACTGGTACGAGAAAGCGCTTATCCCTTATGTCTACTTGCGCTTGGCGAGGCACTTCTCCTACGAAAAGGTGAATGCTCCGAACTCCCCGGCCGCTGCCGCTAACGGCCAGTTTCTGATGATGCGTCGAGACGTTTACGATTCCATCGGCGGCCATTCTGGTGTGGCCGGCGAAGTCCTGGAAGACGTCGCCCTCGCGAGGCGGGCGAAAGCCGCGGGCCATCGCATTTGGTTTGGCTCTGGCAAAGGCATTGTGCGCGTGCGCATGTACCGCTCTTTCCAAGCCATGTGGCAGGGCTGGAAGAAAAATCTGTATCGCTTGATAGGCGGCACCCCCTGGGCCGTATTTCGCGAGATGGAGTCAAACCTTCCATGGATTCCGTTCCTGCTGATCCTCGCAGGGCTGAAGTTTCCGTTCCTGCTTTTCATTGGAGTTTTGTTCCTGATTGCCCGCCAGACCAGTTATGGCCTCGATCTAGCTCGTAACCAATACCCCTTTTCCTTCATCTTTTATTATGTGCCTGGCATGGCGTTGTATGTGGCGGTGCTCTGGGCGTCCTACCGGAGCCATATCCATGGAAGAATCGAATGGAAGGGCCGGGAGTACTCCGTTGGAGCTCCCGAATCGGTAAAATAAGCGA
>WNFC01002106.1_pt1 | contig 21354 bp, 17 predicted proteins | sample 5400541 | NCBI WGS metagenome assembly WNFC01 (sample SAMN13153342, study PRJNA577476) | soil metagenome | isolation source: 120 cm saprolite under Douglas fir tree site 2 hole 2 replicate 1 | place: USA:California | collected 2015-04-18
TGAACTCCGAATAGCCACGAGGTGCGCCCAATGCACCAGGAGTGGTACTTGCGCAGTGCTGTCTCACCCGCGGCTTTTGAAGCGCCGTACACGTTTATGGGAGCAATCGGATCGTCAATTTCATATGGGCGCTTGCCCAAACCATCGAATACGTAGTCGGTGCTCACCAAGAAAATGCGTGCGGCGATCGATTGGGCGGCGCGAGCGACGTTTTCAACCCCCGTAGCGTTCACTGCAAAGGCCAATTCAGGATTGCGCTCGCAGCCGTCGACATCGGTCATTGCGGAAGAAAGGACGATCCATTCGGGCCGGACTTTCAAAACAAGCTTTTCGACTTCGTTAAAATTGCGGAGGTCAGCCTCGGCCGAGCCTGCCGGAATCAACTCATCCGATTGCCAGTAATTTAGAAGGTCGGTGCCCAGCATTCCGCGGGCACCCAGGACAAGGATGCGCATAGTTACTTGTGCTGGATTTCCCAGTCGTAGGCGATGTCCGGGTGATCGTAGGAAAGGCGCAATTCATCGGCAGGGTTGTAATGGCGATCGGTGAAATAAACGAGTTGAATGGGCTCAACTCCAAGAGCCTTGTAACCGTGAGCCACACCCGGAGGGATCAGGATTTCCCAAGGCTGGAAGCGCCCGGCAAAAATTGTATTGATGGCGCCGAACGTCGAAGAGTTGCGGCGCAGATCGTAGAGAAAGACCTGCACCATGCCGGAAACAGGCGCCCAGAGATCAGTTTGTTCTGAGTGGTAATGAATGGCTTTGATCGTCCCGGGATAAGTCAGCGTTAATGAAACTTGTATGCTGCATTGGTCATCAGGAACCATTTTCGAGGCGAGGCCTTTGCCGAGGCGGGCCAACTCACAAAAAAAACCGCGGTCGTCTGGATAAATCTGTAGTGGCTCAAGCAGCACGCCTTCGATCAAGTCAGGGGAATTGGGCTTGGCAATGATTTTGCCGAGCGTTTTCGTGCTGCGGGGGAGAATGGCCATTTCTATGCCATTGCGGGTTCCCAGAGGAACGATATCCGATCGGAGAGCGGGTGGTATAGACACGTCAGTAGCCATTGGATTGCCTCGCCTAACCCTATTGAAAGCCGGAATAGTTCACGTGTAAAGGGCTGATGGCGGCTCAGGTGCCGGCAAGTTCACTTATCGCTTTGCGCGCAGCTTCTGCCGCGGGGCTGTCGGGTTTGGCTTTGATCGCACCTTCAAAGGCAGTGCGCGCGTGCGCCGGGTCATTTAATTTCTGATAGACCATACCCAAGTGGTAGCGATAAGTGGGATTCGATGGAGCTTTCTTAATCGCATCTTCCAGCAATGGAGCGGCCACGGAGAATGCACCGGTGTGAAAGTATGCCCACGCGAGAGTATCGGCCGAATTGGGGGAGTCGCCCAGTCCGCGCCGCGCGATCTGAGCGAGGCTCAAAGCGACGTTTACGTCGCCGCCATGATCGAGGAGCAGATACGCAAGATTGTTCGCGGCGTAGGCATTGTCCGACTGAATGGAAAGCGCCTGTCGATAAGTGTTTTCCGCCTGTTGCCAATCGCCCTTCGCTTCGTAGAGAGTGCCGAGCGAGACGACCAACGGAGCGTTGGTTGGAGCCAGCGAAATTGCACGCTTGTAGCTGGTGATCGCGGCGTCGGTTTCGCCGCGGCCCACCTGTACTCCAGCCAGAGCAATAACGGGTGCGGCGTTTGAAGGAGCAAGTTCAGAAGCGCGAGCGAATGATTGCTCAGCATCGGCTTGCTGGGAATTGCGAAGTTGAGCCTGGCCGAGAAGGAACGCGAGACCCGCATTGTTAGGGGATGTCTGAAACTGGTCCTTAATGCGCTGCACAGCAGCGGCGGGCTGGCCTCGCTGGAAATCCAGGTTAGCGAGAGCCTCTTGCGCAGGGAGGGAGCCGGGGTCGTGGACGAGCGCCTGGCGGAAAAACGAGTCAGCATCGGCCCAGCGTTTTTGCTGGGTACGCAAGAGCCCCAGTTGAATATAGCCAATAGGATTTTGCGGTGCGGATCGAATCAGCCGATTGAGGTCCGCTTCCGCCGATGCGACGTCGCCTTGATTTCCACGAGCCGTCGCACGATAAACATATCCTTCCGGAGCATTCGGAGCGATTTTGATGAGTTGCGCTCCTATGGATTCCAGTTCGTGCCAATCGTGACGCTGGCTTGCAAGTACAGCGAGTGCGCGCCATGCTTCGGCAGACTGCGGTTGTAATTCGGCCGCTTTACGCCACTCCGTCTCAGCCTGATTGGAATTGCCTTTGAGTTGATAGGCATACCCGAGCTGTAAATGGCCGGCAATATTATCCGGCGCACTTTTTACCGCATCCTGCAAGGTAACAATGGCCTCATCGGCTTTCTTTTGTTGAACCTGGATTTCTCCGCGGAGAACCAGAGCTTCAGTGTCATGAGGAGTATTTTTCAGAATCGAATCATTGAGGGGAATCGCTTGGTCCAGTTTGTGTCCTAGGACCAGGAGTTGAATGTAGGTTTTCTTGACGGCAAGATCGTTTGGATGACTGGCGACGAGAGAAGAAAATTCCGCTAGGGCCTTTGCGGAATCGTTGCGCGCGATGTAAAAGTCACCAAGCATGCGGTAGCCGGCGGGAACATCGGGCATCTGGGCCTTGGCATCGACCAGGACTTTTTCAGCTTGATCAATCTGACCCTGTGAAAAATAAAGGGCGGCGAGAACGGTTCGTGGGCGAGGATTTTTTGGTTCGGCCTGAATTGCCGCTTCAAATTGTTTGCGGGCATCATCGGTGCGCTTTTGATTCTCGTATATAGCACCAAGAATCATTCTCGGAGTCGCGGATGAAGGATCAAGGGATTGAGCTTTCAGCAAATTAGCTTCCGCTTCGCTGAACGCACCTCCATTTTGCTGAAGAAGCGCGAGATTCAGATAGACGGATGCGCGGCCCGGGTCAAGATTTACGGCTTCGCGCGCTTCCGATAGCGCAGCCTGTTGATTGCCGAGAGCAGCATCGGAGCCGGAAAGCAGAATCTGAGCCTCAACGTCTTTTGGATTACTGCGTAAAATGAGCAGCGCGCGGTCCTTGGCTTCTTGCGGTCTTCCTCCGCCGAGAAAAATTTTTCCAAGATCGAGTTGTGCCGGCCAATTTTCAGGGTCAAGTTCAACAGTCCTTGAAAGCTCCCGAAAAGCAGTGTTCCAATTGCCGAGACGCTCGCTGCATTGTGCGCTTTTGTAAAGAGCAGCGCCGTAACGCGGATCAATCTGGAGTGCGCGCGAATAAGAGATCTGCGCTTCCGGATATTTGCCGTTTTTAAAATACACATCGCCCTGAGCGACGAATTTTTGCTTTCGGACGTTTGGATCCCGCGAGCAAGCGGAGAAGATCACGACTGCGAGAAGCACAAATCCGACGGCTTGCCGCAAAGCGTAATGGCTGCTCCCATGTCTCCTATGGTTGGACAGACCGTTTGCTACTGACTGAAGTATGGACATAGTTTTAAGCCCAACGAGGTGCAATTTTACGCCCTCAGCCGCGTAAGTAGCCAGGGGTGAAATAATCGATTTAAGAGCCGTGTTTTGAAGAAGTTAATAAACCATCTCTGGCAGCCGCCTGAATCCGAAGCACGACAGATGAATTTTGTGGAATTTGGGACTGGCAAAAGGGCTAAAATATGGGAGAAGGTGGATAGAAAAGTTCCACTTCCTTATGATAGGAACCTAGTCGAGGCCGATGTCAGCTAAGATCATCGCCAGTTCGGATCGTGTAATCGTCAGAAAATAAAAGCGTTACTGGAAAAAAGACGTCAACGGGTCACGTTGCGGGGGGGTGGCATAACGGTTGCATCTTCATTAGTGGGAAATCCTCTACAACGCCCAAATTAGAAGGGGCGGTGGGGCCCCTCGGTATCTGGAAATGGCAGCTCTAAAGAAAGTAAGCGGGGCGGACTATGATTCGGAACGGCGAGTTGTCGATGTCGGAAGTGAAGCGAATCGGCCGAAAATATTGGTGGATTCCAGCGCTTACCGTTATTGGAGGTGTGTCGATCGCGCTAGGAGTGGCAGCGTTCTTGCCGAAGCGATACACGTCAGAAACGCTTGTATTGGTAGATCAACCGACCGTATCGCCGGACATCGTAAAGCCGGTGGTTACAGAAGCGACGAACACGCGTCTCGCTTCGATGCAAGAGGAGATATTGAGCCGCACCCGGCTGCAACCGATCATCGAGAAGTTTGGTCTTTATCCGGAAGAGCGGGAGAAAACGCATATGGAGGACTTGGTGCTCCGTTTGCGCTCGGCAATCACAGTTCAGCCCCTCGAGCCCATGGCAGGCACCGGAAGCCGCCAACAATTGCCTGGATTTCAGATAGGCGTGACTTTCGATAGCGCCCAGACTGCCCAAAAGATCTGCTCCGAAATCACGACCATGTTCATGGAGCAGAACGCGAGGTACATGGATGACAAGTCGAACCGGACTACAAAATTCCTATCTGAACAACAAGCGGAAGCAAAGGGAAAGCTTGATGAGCAGGACGCCAGGCTCGCTGAATTCAAGAGACGTTATATTGGCTCGTTGCCCGAGCAAGAGCGGACCAATTTGAGCCTGCTGAGCGGCATGAATTCACAGTTGGATGCAATCACCCAAGCTCTAAGTCGAGCCCAGCAGGATAAAGCTTTCAACGAATCGCTACTGAGCTCGCAATTGGCCAGCTGGAAGCTGGCGAGCGAGGGAGGCGGAAATCCAGATACTCTTGAGCAACAGGTGGCGAATCTGGAAGATCTTCTTGCCACGCTACAATCGCGTTACACACCAGAACATCCGGATGTTATCAAGACAAAAAGCCAGATTGAGGAACTAAAGAAGCAGCTGGCTGTAGAGCCAAAGCCGGAGGACGGCAACGTAGCCACCACGCAACGCTCCAAAAAAGAGCCCGCCCAGATTCTGCAATTGAGGGCAAGAATGCGGCAGGATGATCTGAATTTTGCAGACTTTACAAAGCGGCAGGCTCAAATTCAGAAACAAATCAATATTTTGGAGGGAAGATTACAGTCGAGTCCGGCCGTGGAACAGCAATTTAAGGAATTGACGCGCGATTATGAAACGGCGGAGGCTTTCTACAATGAGTTGCTGAGAAAACATGACACTGCGTCGATGGCACAGGACTTGAACCACGAACAGGAGGGCGAGCATTTCAATGTGCTGGATCCACCGAGCCTGCCGTTGACACCCTCGTTTCCGAAGAAGTTGAAGTTTGCCGGCGGTGGTTTTGGCGCTGGGCTGGCCCTGGGTCTGGGGATTCTTTTCCTGCTAGCCGCTCTGAATAAGGCCATGCACACCGAGCTTGATGTGGAAATTTGCCTGAAGCTGCCGGTTCTTGTAGCCGTACCGACGCTTGATCGAGCTGGCAAAGGACATGGCGGACGAGCCAGTGTGGACAAGACGCTTGAATTGGCAGGCACGCGTAGCTGAAGATTGAGTCAGAGCGAATGAAGGTTGATGAGGAGCCTATGAGCCGGATCCACGAAGCATTGAAAAAAGCACAGCAGGAGCGGTCGGCGCAAGGGTCGGCGAGCATTGACGCCATAGACCCGTTGGACCTGCCACGCCCATTGCCGCTGAGTTCCGTGGAGACTTTTCCGACGGCAAAACAGGCCTTCTATCCTGAACAAGACACTGGAGGCCTCCGGTACGAAGAACTGATCAAGAAATGTGTACGGACAAAATTCAAGATCGATCCGAGAATGAGTGTGTTTGAGGGTCAGGATGAGGGAAATCTCGGCGCGGAGAGATTTCGAACACTGAGATCGCGGCTTTACCAGATTGCGTGTTCGCGAACATTGCGGAAGCTGGTGATCACGAGCACCGTGCCAGAGGAGGGCAAAACGTTTGTCGTTACCAACCTGGCGCAGTCAATCGTACGGCAACCTGAGCGGAGGGTGCTGCTGATCGATGGTGACTTACGAGCCTCGCGGTTGCACCTCACTTTGGGGGCGCCAAGATCGCCCGGACTGGCGGAATATTTGCGTGGAGAGGCGGATGCCTATAGCGTCATCCAAATGGGAGAGAATTCGAATCTGGGTCTCATCGCGGGCGGGAAAGAAGTTTCCAACCCAAGCGAACTGCTATTGAATGAACGCTTGAAGGGATTGCTCGACTTAGTGGCGCCGCTGTTTGATTGGGTCATCCTGGATGCGCCCCCGGCGCTGCCCGTGCACGACGCGAGCATCATCGCAGACCTGTGCGACGGTGTCTTGTTCGTGGTGCGCGCGGGTGTAACAGACTTCGAGATGGCCGCCAAGGCGTCGGCAGACTTTCAGGAAAAGAATCTTCTGGGCACGGTTTTGAACCGTGTGGAACGCGGTGCGGGTTATGCTGGATACTACTACGTTTATCCGGCGGGAGAACAATCGAAGAAGTAGGCAGGACCTCTCTAACCAGCTGCCTGAGGAGGGACTTTCCGCTCGCCTCGATGCAATAGCCACACCAGCGGCGCCAGCAAGAGCAGTCCAAGCAAAAAGAAAACGACCCCGCCTTGGCGATGCAGCCTGCCGTATAGGAAATTAGGATCCACATAGCTGGCAAGCAATGTCAGAGTGACGATTCGAACGCCGTTCTTCAAAATCATCACAAATAAACCAGCCACCACCAGCACTGCTTGTTTCCAAAAAGTGTCCAGGTAGAAGTACGCAACGAGAATGGCCAGAATCAGAAGAGCCAGGCTGGAGCGGATGCCGCTGCATTCGCGTGCCACCTCAATGTTGACGCGGGCAAGGTGAAAAACGAAGCCGTCGCGGAGAACGGGGACGCCGCTCCAGTCGAAGAGAACTGCAGTGATTTCCGCGGAACCTTTTTGCAGAAAGTAGATCACCTTATCGAGAAGAAAGTCGGGGATAGGAATGGTGAGCAGGAGAAATATCAGCGGGAACCGCGCGTTCTCTAGCGTCTGCCGGCCGAAGAAGAAAGCGAAACCAGCGACCCAAATTAGGATAAGAGCGAGTATATAGACCGAGAGTTGGTTGAGTGCACTCCAGCGGGAGCCAATTGAGAAGGCGGCGAGAGCAAGTGCCGCGCCGGCCGCCAGGAACACGAATGCTGCGACAACATCCGTGCCCAGCGCCTTGAAGATGCGGTCACGCTCAAGAAACAGAATCCAGGCACTGATCAAGGGAATCAGCACGAGATGAGAAGCATTTTCGTTCGACAGCGAATAAGAAACGAACGCGGTGAGCGGACGAAATAGGAGCAGGCAAGTTAGAAGAATCCATGCGATATAGAAAAGGATACGTCGAGAAAGAGGTCCGAGCGAAGAAGATCCGGCTGGATCGATTGACGATTGGGGTGGCGTTAGTGAGGGCATGGGATCAGGCACCTGCGTTCATCGGGCAATGATTTCAAAGGCTGAAAGTTTCCGAGCGATTCGTATAGTGACGGTCGTAGTAGTTCCGATATTCGCCGGAACGCGCGTGCTCGAGCCAGGTTGGGTTCGAGCGGTACCAGTCAATCGTTCGGCGGATGCCATCCTCAAAGGAAACCTGTGGCTGCCATCCGAGCTCGCGCCGGATCTTTGAGTCGTCCAGAGCGTAACGGCGATCATGACCAGGGCGATCCTTGACGTATTGCATTAGCGTTTCAGGCTTGCCGAGGTGCTTGAGAATAGTCTTAACGGTTGTCAAATTTGGCTGAGGCGTGCCTGCCGAAACGTTGTAAATCTCGCCCGTTTTTCCTTTTTCAAGAGTCAGAATGATGGCCCGGCAATAATCTTCGACGTAAAGCCAATCACGCTCCTGCATGCCGTCGCCGTAGATGGGGAGCGATTTGTCTTCGTGGGCGTTGGCAATCATCAAAGGAATCAATTTCTCGGGAAATTGGAACGGGCCATAGTTGTTGGTGCAACGAAGAATGATTGCGGAGACGCCGTAAGTGTTGGCGTAGGCAGTGACAAAATGATCGGCGGAAGCTTTGCTGGCCGCGTACGGGCTGCGTGGATCGAGAATTGTTTCTTCCGTGAAGCTGCCTCCGGCCGGCGCGCTACCATAAACTTCGTCGGTGCTGATGTGTACAAATCGCGAGAGCTTGCTCGCGCGGGCCGCCTCCAGGAGGCATTGCGTTCCGAAGATGTTGGTACGAAGAAACGGTGACGCATCTTCAATGCTGCGGTCAACGTGAGTTTCGGCGGCGAAATTCACCAACGCATCGAATCCGTCCTTGAAGAGGTCAGACACTGCAGCCGGCTCAGCAATATCGCCTCGAACGAAAGCGTAGCGGCGGTCGTCGGCCACGTCGCCGAGACTCTCCGGATTTCCGGCATAGGTCAATTTATCAAAATTGACGATGCGTACATCGCCGCGAGTGCCGAGAAGTTGTCGAATGAAATTCGAACCGATGAAGCCTACGCCGCCAGTCACCAGCACTTTCACGAAAATTCTCCTTTAGGACCGAAGACATCAAAGAAAAAACTAGTCGGAACCCTTGGAATTGCGAGGCGGAGCGCCGCGCCCGGGGATCTTATTTGCCCCGGTTTCAGCAACCAGGTTCGTGGCCTTCAACAAAGATTCAAAGGTTCCTGCATCGGTCCACCAGCCGTCGAGGATGCTGTGAGTGAGAGAGCCTTCCTCAAGATACATGTTGTTGACGTCGGTTATTTCCAGTTCATTGCGGGCACTGGGTCTGGTGCGCCCGATTTTTTCAAAGACTGTCGCATCGTAGAAATAGATACCGGTCACGGCATAACCGGATTTGGGATTCTTGGGTTTTTCTTCAATGCGGAGAATCCGGCCATCGGATAGGTCGGGACAGCCGAAGCGGTGGGGATCGGGGACCTGCTTAAGAAGGATATGAGCGCCCGACGCTTGTTTTTCGAAGGCTCGGGCGGAGGCAATAATATTATTCTCGATGATGTTGTCGCCCAGAATGACGCAGATTTTTTCACCTTCCACAAAGGGTTCGGCCAGGCGCAAGGCATCCGCGATTCCGCCCTCACCTTCCTGGTAGGTGTAATGAATTCTGTGCAGATCGAAATCTTTTCCATTGGAAAGCAGGCGTAAAAAATCTCCGGAATTGTGCCCGCCGGTGACGACGATTACATCGCGGATCCCCGCATCCACCAGGGTCTGGATGGGGTAATAAATCATTGGCCGCTCGAAAACAGGGAGCAGATGCTTATTGGTGACACGGGTCAGAGGATAAAGGCGCGTTCCTTTGCCCCCAGCAAGAACCACACCTTTCATGCGTGAATGCCTCCGCCGCCGGATGTTGGTAAAAAAGCGAATTCAGTTCGCAATCGCACAAAGCCTCGAGGCAACATCCCTTAACCAGTCTATGGTATTTCGTTGCGCCTAAGAAGGAAGACTTCGAAAGATGGTTCTCGCGACACAAACTGTGTTCAGAAGTAAACTCTTTCGCGGACTGCGCAGCGCATTTGCGCAAGTACCGCGGTTCACGGCGTTTTAAAATCTGACACGTGGTCTAAAAACGTAATCATAGAATGCAGCACCAATTCCGGCGCCAAGTGTGTTGGTGATCAGGTCTGTGGTCCCGGAGTTTCTCATTGGGATGTACGCCTGCAAGATTTCGATGGTTAGGCTCAGCAACAAACCCGCGACGGTGGCCAGTGCGACAGAGCGCTTTCCGCGGCGCAGTCGAAATAGCGCGGCGCAAATAAAAAAACCCGGCGGGAGGAATCCCGCGATGTTGAGGGCCAAATCCGCGAAGTACCAGCGGGCGGGTGTGAATTCTTTCCAGGGCGGACTCAGGAAAGGCGGATACAGAATGGAATAAGATTCGAGAATCGTCAGGTCCGGTTCCGTTCGCGTTTGGTCGCGAATGACCTGGCCGCGGCGTTCGGAAAAGTTGTACACGGCAAGTGCGTTCTTCAGATCCGCGCTGTCAAGCGCCGTGTCGGAAGAGAAAGCACGATAGTGACGCCGGATCGTGGCTGCGTCCAGGCTTCCGCGGTAAACCGCGAACGCGAAGATGCGCCCTTGCCAAGGAGCGTATTGTTTCGGCGAATTTGCCAGCACCAATGTCCCCGTCAACGATTCACAAGTCAACTGAAATTCACTCGAACGCCGCCGCAGCGAGCCATCGATGAACACGGCCGTGCCGCCAGAATCGCCAGAAATGTCGATGAAGACGCTGCGGTCTTTTTGAAAAAGGGAGACGATCGCGATGTGTTTCGCCTCACGCCGCCACTGGCGATCGGCGCGTTCCTTATTCACGAATAAATCACCCAGACTCTGGATCAGTTGAAGCTGCACCGGATTTGCCGGCGTCGAAAATGCAAGAATTGAACTTGACGTTGAACTGAAGTTGGGTGCCAGCCATAGTTCGAGGCTGCACGGACTGGCGGCTTCATCGTCCGGCACGCGAAACTGACCAAAGCTCACAACCGAGCCATGCGCGCCAAAGCGGATTCCGTCCCGCTCTACCATCCAGTTCACGTTGTTTGTGGGATGGAAGCGGAGCGGCCACAAACCGGCAGCCAGGATGCTTAGAACCACCGCGGCTGTAGTCGCATACAAGATCGACACGCTGGCGACATTTCGAGGAACATGCTTCACCTCTGGAATCCTTTGGGCGTAGGTGCGGTTTCAGACGGGCGCAGCGGCTGCACGCCGCAGTGCTGGAGAAGCGCCGCCAACTTGCCTCTGCGACTATTTTCTGTTGCGTGAGGACGTCCCAACGGGCTGACCCACACGAAAACGTGCTAGCGCTTCACCCAAGCTTTGAATGAAAGCTTCGGAGTTGTACACGTCGGCGTCGGGCTGGCTAGGAGCGTTTGCCGGCGCCACAGGTTCGACTTCGTCCAACTGAAACTCGCGCGCGACGTCTTCGACGATTCTTGCCTGGATGGGACGCTGCTGCTCGACATAAGCGTTGATCAAAGAATGCTCGCAAAGTAGATTGATCACGCGCGGGATACCCATTGAGAACAGATGCACCGCGTCGATAGCGGTTTCTGCAAAGAAGGACTGTGGGTCCGCTGCGCCACCGATACGAAGGCGCTCCACGATATACCTGCCGATTTCCTCTCTGGAGAGCGGACTGGTCTTGCAGCGCAGCATGATGCGCTGCCGCAGCTGCCTCAGCTGCGGCAGTTTGAGTTTTTCCTCGAGCTCGGGCTGGCCCGAGAGGATGATTTGCAGCAGCTTGTCCGTAGAAGTCTCGAGATTGGTCAGCAGGCGAATCTCTTCGAGTACCGGAAACGTCAGGTTTTGCGCTTCGTCTATGATCAGCACGGCGGTTTCGCCGGAGCGGTAACGGTCGAGCAGCCACTGATTGAGCTTCATGAGCTGCTGGCTCTTCGAGCGCACGTCGCACTGAATTTCAAACTCCGCCAGGACAAAATCAAACAACTGATTCGTATTCATCCGCGAATTGAAGAGGAACGCGGTCTTGGTCCTGCGGAGGTGCAGCCAGTCGAGCAGACGGTTTACGAGCGTGGTCTTTCCGGTTCCCACTTCGCCGGTCAGCGTGATGAATCCCTTTCGCCTCTGGATACCGTACATCAATCCGGCGAGCGCTTCCTCAATTGGCGTTGTCAGCAAGAGGTAACGCGGATCGGGATTGACGTTGAACGGACTTTCTTTCAGTCCAAAAAAGCTCTTGTACATGGTTTGTTCGGTGTCTCCACCAGCTTCAGTCCAGTGCAATCCTTTCTAACTACGTGCTAACCGCTTCATGGCAGAAGAAACGGCCGCGATCGCCAGGCGAAGCCAATCTGGATCTGGTGCGTCGTGTAACTCGTCGTCGTGTTGCACGACGGCCCGACGCAGAAAGCGTCGTTCGATGATTGGATGTAGGCGGTGTAGCCCAGATTGAAGGTGGCATTCCTTCCGAGCGGTCTGGCAGCAGACGCGCCCACGTAAACCGTGTGGAAGGTTTGCCCTGACACTCGGGAGCCTGTCTCCGCACTGCGGTTATACGCATATCCGAGGTGTGCATCACCGCTCCATACCCTGGAGATTCTGTGTGAGGCTCTTCCCGTGATCTGGTCGGAAGTGGCGCCCAGGAAGACGCCGCTTCCACTGGTCACCCCATGCAGATAGTTCACGGAGAGGCTGCCCTGTTCAATTGCGTAAGAAAGGTTTGCGATAACCTTACCGCCCGCATGGCTGGTTTTCGTAGAGCCGAGGTCAGGGACCCGGAAGGTCGTAATCTGCGGGCCTCCTGCTAGTTGCAGAGCCATCCTCCCCGTTATCTTCCTGCTGTACGCGGCCAATACGGAATGGCTGCCCAGTGCTTGAGGATTATCAATAAAGTGATAGGCACTGAAATGATATGCCAGTCCGATTGTATCCTTGCTTGTAATTTGAAAGTTGTAGCCCGCATTCAAGAGAGTATCGTTACTCTCGATGTTGCCAGGCTTCGTGAAGCGCAAGATGCTGAAAACTCCACCCAACGTCACGGAGCTTCTCCGTGTGAGGGTGTAATTGACTTGCGTTCCAAAGGCGTTTGCATATCGAGTACCGACGGCGGCGAAGATCGACTGACTGGGGTCCACACCGGGCTGCAACCCAGGCAACCCTGGACTCAGTGATCCTCCCACACCAGGGATCGCTAATCCGCTGCCCGCGCCAAATCCGAACCGTGATTGGGGCAAATAAGAAAACTGGTCCAGGAGGACAAGCTGCCAGCGTGCCCGGATGAAGGTTTGAACAGCGCCCATCTGCTGATACCAACTATTACCCACCGTCGAATCCGTCGAGAAGGTCCCACCGCCGGAATAGTTCAGTGCCAGCCGGGACCGGCTCCAATTCTCCAGAAGGCTGACGCTGCCGCCCAAATAGCTCGTCGAAGTCCATGCGCTGCCGCCGCCTTGGGTAAAGGCGTTTGATTGAATAAAGTTCGTGTAGGAAACACCTGGAATCCAGTAGCTGTGGCGTTCGGCATTGACTCCAAGAGTCGGCTCTTGAAGACCCGTAAGGGGGCTATTGTCGGGCTGCATTTGGTCCGCGGGAGGATTGGAATCTTCGTCGTCTCCGCCAATCGGCGGAATGGCTTTTCCCGCCGGTTTCGGAGCTTCTGGCTCCTGCTGATCTTGTGCTGCAACCGGTAGGCAAAAACACAGCCCTGCCAACAGCAGAATGCCGATTAGAGTTGTTTTTCTTTTCAGCATTGTCACTTTCTACGGAACAACAAGCGTGTCGGCTGGTTGCAACTGGATGTTGTCCTCAGGCTTCTTCCCATTAATTACTTCCCTGTAGTTGAAAGGGTGCTTGACCTGTCTGCCGTTCTCGGTTCGTAGCACGTAAATGCCCTTTAATCTTGCAAAAGCTGTAAATCCTCCTGCGCCTGTGAGGGCCTGTAACACCGTCATGTTGGGAAGCAAGGGATAGGCTCCTGGCCGCGAGACTTCACCCGCTACGTAGATGCGCCGGCTGTTGATCTCCGTTACGCTCACCGTCACCTCGGGGTTATTGATGTACTTTTTTAGACCTTCCGCAATCACCTTGGAAAGTTCCATGGGGGAGAGCCCTGCGGCCTGTACGTCGTTCAGCAGGGGAAGAGAAACCTTGCCATCTGGCCGCACCGGAACAGGTCGCGAAAGGTCTGGCTCTTTCCACACATCGATGCGCAACACATCCTGCGGACCGATCTTGTAACTGGGGTCGTTCGCACTTATGGCGCTTCCTTGGTTGCTCTTGACCGCTGTCTTGACAGTCTGGCTCTCTTGCGCTTGCGGTTTTCTGGTGGCCTGCGCGCCTGCCGAAACCGTCACGAGCGAGAGTCCAAGCAAAACGCAGGCAACCGGTTTCATGGCTTCCCCCATCGCAAACTATCTTCTTGTTCCATGCCGATTCGCTTGATCTTGTACAGCAGCGATTTATAACTTACTTGTAGCTCTCGCGCCGCCTTTTTTCGATTCCAATGTGTGCGCTCAAGTGCTTCGAGAATCAGAGCGCATTCGGTGCGGCGCGAGGCCCTGCGCGCTGCAACTTTCAAAGGCAAAGGATGCCCACTTCCCGACGCGTCGTCCCGGCGGAGAGCGTTTCCGGGAAAACCTTTGGGATCGACCCTGAAGCAGCCGACGGCAATGAACTCTATAGCCAGGTTCTCCAGCTCACGAACATTCCCCGGCCAATCGTAGGCGGCAAGCGCTTCAAGTTCCGCTTGACCTACCACCAGGCTCGCACGATTCAGGTCCCTTGCGTGCTTAGCCAGGAAGTATTCGAGCAGGATTGGTACGTCCTCCTTGCGTTCACGGAGCGGCGGCAGTCGCAGGCAGGCGCCCTTTAAACGGAAATACAATTCGCGGCGGAAATGACCTGTCTCTACGTCCGTTTCAATTCCGGCGGCTGCAGAGGCCACGATCCGAGGGTTCCAACTCGCTTCAGCAGAGTCAAGGAGCACCAGCAAGTATCTCTGTGCGGTCGGCCCCAGCTCCTGAATTCCATCCAAGAAGAGCGTTGCGGGCTGTCTAGCGCCGTTTGCCCCGCACGCATAGTTCTGAAGCTTCTCCCGAAGCTGGCCGTCCTCCGTGGACGCGCAGGCAATTTTTTCGAAGGGGGCCGCAGCTATCAACGACAGTTGGTGAAGTCGCCGCGCGTAGACGTCTTTTCCCGTCCCGCTTTCCCCCACAATCAGCACAGGAATGTTGGTCTGGGCCACCCCGGTCAGAGTTAGGTTCAAAGCTTCCATAGTCGCGGAGCGTCCTGGAACGAAATCGAGTGGCGGACTGTTCGTATCCGCGTCGACCGGGATGATTCGAGCGCTCATGGCACCTCGCATCGAGAAGCACTTTCCTGGCCACCATGGCAGCTGAAGTCAACCCGCATATCTGGCTAATCGATTAATTTTAAAGGACTAAGCCGAACATGTGAAAGCATTAGAGGTCCGCTTACGCTGGCAAGTCCCGAATTCCTTCCACAAAGTGGCAAATTCCTGCCCCACTTGCTAACAATCTGGCGGGGAGTATCCAGGCGAGAAGCGATAATGTCGTTGGAGAGACCTTCCGCCGCGAGCAGCACGATCTGAGCGCGGATCACATCACAATACGGTGACGTAAACTGGGGCACCTGAGTCTCCAGCACGATGCGCTCTTCCTTGGAGAGAGAAAACCGAAATTGGCTTTTTCTTGCCATGATACAGTGATCTCCTGAAATGCCAAGCCGATCAGAATTTGACCGCCAAAAAGCCGTCTAATCGTCATCGTATCTATGAAACGAAGTACTTAGCCAGTGTGCGTTCTCTGAGGGTCAGACTCCGGAATCCGATTTGGTCTCCGGTACTGCGACTGTCTTCTTCCTTTTCCGATCTCTCGGACTACGGTAGAGTTCCACCATCTGCCCCGCCGCGTGCCAAAGCCAGCACTGGTAGCAGAACCTATTCTGCGGATTGATGGCGAACACCCACCGCAGTGTCATGCCTGGCATTTGCATTGCGAATCGCAGCAAGCTTAAGTACTCTCGGGGAATCCCGCAAACGGCTGGACGCTGTCCAAGCTCACGGATCATCGCTTGCCCGTAGTCGAACCACCAGGAGAGAAAATATTCTTTGGTGATTCGCCCTCGAGGTACGGGGTGGTAAACGATAGCCGAGGGTTCATACCTTAGCCGTTCTCCCGCTGCCATTAAACGGCGGCCAAGTTCAGTGTCCTCATTACGTATTTGACTATGCGGCCGAGGACCTAGATCGAGGCGGAACCCGCCGTGCTTTTCGAGCACGGCCTTGCGGAACGCCATGTTGACGCCGTAGGGCGCCCGCTTAAGCTCACATACGTTGGCACCCAGGTCGAAGTAAGCACAAAGTATGCCACCCCAGTTATAGAAGTCGTCTGGCAGCCATGGTGGTCGCGTAAACTTCCCCGCGGGAAGAATCCGTCCGCCCGCGCCGGCCCACTCGGAATTGCGCAAGGGCATGGTAAGATTTTGAAGCCACATCGGGTCGACGATCGCGTCATCGTCCGTGAAGGCCAAGATCTCACCAAACGCGCTCGCGATCCCCGCATTAAGCGCATAAGATTTACCCGCGTTTGGCTCAAAGTGATACCGGAACCGCCTGGGGTGCCGGCGGCAGAAGCTCTCAACCACGTTGCGGGTCTGGTCGGTCGAGTTGTTGTCCACCACCAGAACTTCCCAGTCGATTGCAGGTGGCATCTGCGAGACTGAGAGGCTTTCGAGGGCGGCAACCAAATCCTGGCACCGATTGTAAGTGCAAAGAATGACGCTGACGCCAATTTGAGTTTCGGGATGTGCCGTAGCTGTCACAAAATACTCCGGGGATAGTTTGCTCGGAAATGCCGTAAGCCGTTTGGGGCCACTCCTACTTACTCCTACTTCCGATAAATCACGCTAGTCCAATTCGCCGCAGTAAGGCCTCTCCGAAACGTTTGACTAGGCGAGGTTGTCGTCTTACGGCGTGACATGCGGCAAGAAAGCTCTCCGGAAATTGCTTCTGCCGCCAATAGAGTCGCGCCAGGATGAATTGCAGGTAGCCAAATTCCCGTCGTTCGACGTGCTCCCAGTCCGACTTCAACACTTCGGCCGCCATCTGGAGGGCCATGGTGGGCTCGTTCGCCGCAAACATGTTGGTGATCCAGTCGCGACAGTCCAAAAACAGGTTCGCCTGCACCTCGGCTTGGGACACGCCTAGTCCAGCCAGCAGTTCCGGCGTGATCGCGGCTGCAGAGTTCAATGGATCCGGCGCTTCTTTTTTCCTGAAAGCCGCGGACGCGCGGGCGGCCAGTACGGCGAGTGTCTGCTGTTTCCGCCCACTGACCGACACCTGGTTCTGATGAATTCGGTATTTGACCACCACTTGCTCGAGATTAGCGCACGGGAAACGCTCGGAAATTCTGAGCATTAGATCGTAGTCCTCACCAGGAGCAAATGCCACGCGATATCCACCGACCGCCACGAACGCTTCGCGCCTGGTCAAGACGGCCGTATGCGAATACGGACATTTAGTGGAAAAAGCCGATTTAATTTCGCCATCCTCGGTTGGGAACTTGAGGACCCACAGTGGCCTCGCCTGGGCGTCAACCCATTCCGCGGCGCCTCCCAGAATGCCAAAATCCTTATGCTTCTCCATGAACTCTACTTGCCACCGCAAGCGGTCTGGCACGGAAAGATCATCGGCGTCCTGAATGGCGATGTATCGCCCCTGTGCAAGATGACAAACGGCATTGCGAGCTTCAGCCAAGCCGCAAGTCGGTATTTCATGCAGCCTGATTCGAGTGTCCCGCGCCGCGTAACTCGAGACAATCGCGTTCGAGTTATCGGTCGAACCAAAATCCAAGATGATGAACTCGAAATCTATGAAGGACTGGGCCAAAATGCTTTCAATCGCGTCGGCGAGGAACCGATCGACATTACGCACAACCATAACGACAGACACTAACGGCTGATTCATTTTTCTCCGTTCAAACCCGCGTACGAGATCTCTCTTCGCCTTCCATTAAAATCAAACCTGCATTTTCGCTGGTCCTCTCGATGCTGCGGAGAAGCATGTCGCCTTATCTGTCGGACTCAAAACCGCTCCCATCATGTTACACGGCTTACGCGGGCCCGATGGCGATACAAGTGATGCGCCTCAATCACATGCCCCCAAATGAAGTTGTGCTTCCAACGAGCACAGAATAGCTCCCGCTCGCTCGACTTTAGCCAAGCTTTGATAATCGCTCTCTGTTCTTCGAAGATCTCTCGCAAGAACCGCCGCGGTACGCCGAACCAAGTGGGATATCTTCGGTATTTCTGCATGTAGTCCTGTCGGAACCTGCCGCGGCCGTACCGAATTGCGCGTTTCAGTACCCAGGACTGGCAAAGTTGCTCATCGCGAATCAAATGCTCCACCACAGCCTTCGGGACATACCAAGCCTTGTGTCCCTCCCGGCTGAGTCTTAGTGTCAGCTCAGTTTCGCTTCCCATCGGGTAACTGGAGCTCCTTGGACCTACGGAAGGGTCGAAACGTGCACCGGATTGAAACAGGGCGGTGCGAATCGCCATGTTCGGGCCGTACACCAGGAACGGCGGCATGGGTCCTTCCTTCATCAGCGAATCGGTCAGTGTATACACCGGGCCTGGTTCCACCCATTGGACCCAAAGCGGTGGCGGCGACGCCCATCGCGGCACAATCGCTCCGCCAAACATCGAGTATGTCGGCTGAGCTTCGGCGGCCTTCCGCAGTTCCAAGAGCCAGTCGGGATGAGGAAACGCATCGTCATCCGTGAAGACCGCCAGGTCGCCTTCTACAAACGCCAAGCCTGTATTCAGGGCAGAATTCTTTCCCCCTGTTGGTTCAGAAAGAGCGCGCAGAGGCAAACGACTTGTAAACGAAGAGAGTACCGCGGACGTCTGGTCCGTGCTGCCGTTATCGATGACCACCAATTTCCACCCTGATGCAGGCTTTTGAAGACGACAGAATGCATCCAGAATCTGTTGCAGAATCGAGGCCCGGTTCCTAGTGGCTAGCAAAACGCTCAGCATGTTCAGCCTGGCCTACTGAAGCGAAGTAGCAAGGACAACATTATGTGTAGCCTATAAGGCCTCATCGGTTTTTAGGGGTACGCAGAACGGCAACTTATTTCTCCGACGGATAGCATAGTCTTTCCGTAAGTGCACCTTCAATGCTTTTCCTGAGTAGCCGATACCGAGAGGGCAACAGTGGGAATTACCCGCCAGTGCCCTCATTGGCTAAGTACTAGAACCAATGTACTATTGCCGGGTAACCCGGGGTTTTCGCTATATACATGATTGCATACATGATTGCCTGCGTTTAGCTAAGGCATTTAGGTTTTGGAGGTGCCGTGTTTGGGGGCCCTCTGCACGTAGTCAAAACCAACACCATTACCCGGCCAACCCTAGGGAGCTATGACACACAAAACGGGAGTTCCGTTTAAGGTAGACGGAATCCTCCTTGTTCTTGTCGGAATTTGTGCAATCATTTGCGTTGGATGCGCGAGCGCGGGTAGTCCCTCCGGAACCCGCGGCGATCAGCCGGTTGCCCCTTCGATCACTGCTCAGCCCACGAATCAAACAGTTACAGCGGGTCAGACTGCCATCTTTTCCGTGGTAGCAAACGGAACCGCGCCATTGAGCTATCAGTGGCAAAAGAACGGCGTAAATATTTCCGGCGCGAACAGTGCCAGCTACACAACGCCTCCAACAGCCACCGCCGATAATGGATCGAGTTTCAACGTCATGGTAGCCGATTCTGTGGGCTCGCTGACCAGTAGTTCAGCAACATTAACCGTTACTAGCCTAATACCGACGGCGGTGATTACGGGGAATCCGACAAGCGGGACGGCCGCCTTGACGGTGGGTTTCAGTGGCACGGGCAGTACCGATCCAGACGGGACGATCAGTTCTTATGCTTGGAACTTCGGTGACGGACAGACCTCGACACTGCCCTCGCCATCGCACACCTACGCGGTGGTAGGGAGCTACAACGTGATGTTGACGGTGACCGATAACGCGGGCAAGACCGGGACGGCAACGACAACGATTACAGTGAACGCGCCGACCAGCTATGCGGGCGTCTATCGCATTATTACCGGGGGCGGACCGTACACCGACACCCAGGGGCAGGTCTGGCAGGCCGATGCCGGCTTCAATACCGGCGACGTGAGCTCCACCACGGTGGCCATCAGTGGCACCAACGATCCCGCGCTGTACCAAAGCGAGCGATGGGATGACCCGAGCCAAGCTCAGCTGGAATATCGATTGCCGTTGGCCAACGGAACCTACCTGGTGAACCTCTATTTTGCCGAGACCGACGCCGCCAGCCAGGGCACCAGTCTGCGGGTATTCAATGTGGATTTGCAGGGCTCACCGGTCATCGGGAATCTAGATATTTTCGGTACGGTCGGCGGGAATGCTGCACTGGTAAAAAGCGCGGTAGTCAGCGTGACCACCGGCACGTTGACCATCGATTTTGTGCGGGTGATCGGAAACCCGAAGATCGATGCCATCGAAGTGCTGCAGGTTTCCGCTCACGATTTTGCTCTGCCCAAATCGAGCTGGAGGGTAACCAGCGTGGATAGTGAAGAATCGGACACGCTCGATGGTTCGGCCCTGAATGCCATCGACAACAATGCCGCCACGTTCTGGATGACCCAGATCAACCCCAATGGGGCGGGGAACCCGCCGGGGTATCCCCACCATATCCAGGTGGACTTGGGCAAGAGTTACCCCCTGAGCGGTTTCCAGTATTTGCCGCGGCAGGATGGTTCGACGGCAGGGTCGATTGCGCAATACAACTTCTTTGTCAGCTCCGACGGCGTGAATTGGGGCTCGGCAGTAGCCAGCGGAACGTTCTCCTCCTCCGCCCTGCAAAAGCAGGCTTCGTTTACTCCGGTCAATGCCCGCTACGTGCAACTGCAACCGCTTTCCCAAGTGAGCGGCAACATTTGGGCATCCATGGCCGAACTGAGCATCCTGTACGAATGCGCCACCACGCCATCGGTCACTCTTACCGCTCCGGTCGACGAGTATCTGCAAAGCTCCGGCGCGTCGTTGAAGGCAACGGCTCACGTTTGCCTCGATCCGGTGCAGAACGCCAACTGGGGAGTGCGCTTCACGCTGGACAGCGGTAGCTCCATCGACGTGCATGCGCCGCCATTCCAGGGCACCTACACGGGACTAAGTAAGGCGGAACACGTCATAGATGCGTACCTCATCAACAGCACCGGGGCGTTGGTCTCCGGAACGGGAACGCACGATCAAGTGAAACAGATCGGCATCGGCGACTACTACGTGACCACCGGAGACAGTGTGAGCTGGGGTTACGGAGGTTCCGATAATACTTCCAATGATGGCCGCGACACCGGCGGAGGTTACGAGCCGTTGCTGAACAACCAGCTCACCACCTTCAAAAACTATCCACAGCACGACGCCAATGAGGCCGTGCCGGGCACAACCTCAGGGGAGGGCTTGGAGTTGTTGCCCTCCATCCTGAAAAAACATCCGAACGCGCAGGTCTTCCTGGTAATGTTTGGCATGAATGACGCTCGTCCCTGGCTCCCGGTTCCCAGCGGCCAAGGCCTGAATCCGGGAGACGCGGGGTATGCCGGATCCTACAAGGACCACATGCAGCAGGTCATCAATCAGCTCAAGAGCGCGGGCAAGAAAATTGCCCTGGCCAAGACCAATGTGGCTCTGGCCGACTGCGCCGATAATATCCCGACCGATCCGGGCTATTGCCCGCCCTACGCTAACCTGAACACCGGCGCCAGGAACGTTTTGATCCGGCAGTACAACACCGTCATCGATGAGTTGGTCGCCAACACCGCCAATGGCATCACCGTTACACCACCGGATTTCTATTCCTACTTCTCGACCACCTACCAAACCCAATACTTCGACAACATCCATCCCAACGGAACTGGCTACCAGTCCATGGCCAACCTCTGGTTCCAGGCTTTAACCCACTAAGGG
>WNFC01002108.1_pt1 | contig 21349 bp, 23 predicted proteins | sample 5400541 | NCBI WGS metagenome assembly WNFC01 (sample SAMN13153342, study PRJNA577476) | soil metagenome | isolation source: 120 cm saprolite under Douglas fir tree site 2 hole 2 replicate 1 | place: USA:California | collected 2015-04-18
TTTAATCTCGCATATTCGGCCCCTTCATCATTGGACAGTACCAGTATTCGCGTGGATCACACCTTCGGCGACAAGTTGAGAGTCTTTGGCCGATATGCGGACACTTCCTCCAGTGGTTGGATGTATTCGGAGCCAGCTATTAAAAATACTGCAACCATCGATACGCGAACCGTTACCGTTGGAGCGACCAGCACCTTCACGACAACCCAGGCCAACGAGTTGCGCTTTAATCTAACGCAGAACAATATGACAAACATTTATACCTCAACGAATTTTGGCGGAGCTGCTCCTCTCGATTTGACAAGTATCCCCGGACCGAATGGGCAGTCAGCGACGGCCGTGGGTACCGCTGTCGCCTTGTTTCTTTGCTTCGTCCAGTGTCCTTCGTTCTGGCAGGTGTCCGAAAATACGGCAGCGATGCGGCAATACAATTTCATAGATACTTACACCTGGTCGCGCGCCGCGCACAGGCTGCAGTTCGGAGTGGACTGGCGGAGACTCACAACGTTCGTCAGACCCATTACGAACAGCGAGTTTGCCTTTTTCACTGACGAAACGTCTTTGCAATCAAACAGCGCCTCCTTCATCAGTGTGGCGCCGTTACCCGCAAGTTTTCCAGTCAAGCCCGTTTACCACAATTTTTCGGCGTTCTTCCAGGATGAGTGGAAGACAACACATCGGCTTTCGTTGTCTTTGGGTCTCCGCTGGGATATCAACCCAGCGCCAAGTAACCTGATTGGACCATCGCCGTACACCGTGGACCAAATCGCGAATCTAGCTACCACACAACTCGCTCCTACTAATACTCCCCTCTGGAAAACAGATTGGCATGGCTTCGCCCCTCGCGCCGGTCTTGCGTACCAATTGCGTCAAGCCCCTGGCAGCGAGACGGTGCTGCGAACAGGCTTCGGACTCTTCTACGATACCGGGAATGTGACAGGCTCCAACGGATTTAATAACGCTGTAGGCTTTACCTCAAATGCCATATTCTTTGGCGCATCCTTCCCACTGTCATCGGCGCAAGTTACCTTGCCTCCACCTAGTATTGCATCTCCGTACGGCGCGAATGTCCGTGCCTTTGATCCGAATCTGAAGCTCCCATACACGATGCAGTGGAATCTCGCCATCGAGCAGGGTCTCGGGACGCGGCAAACGTTGACTGTGAATTATGTCGGTTCAGGGGGCCGAAAACTGCTGGCGACGTTTGAGTACGTACCTTTTGCTCTTGGCAATCCAAATTTTCGTCCTGGTGGCGCACTGTTCGTTACGTCGAATCGGGCAAGCTCCGGATACAACGCCTTTCAGTTGAAGTATCAGAAGAAAGTCTCGCACGGTTTGCAAGCGCTCGCTTCTTATACTTGGTCCCACTCTATTGATAATGCATCGAACAATGAAACTCTCGGCGAGCTGCTACGTTCTAGTTCGGATTTCGATGTCCGGCACAACCTTCAGGCGGCTCTGACATACGATATTCCGGGCGCCCACGGGAACCCTGTTCTATCGCGGCTATTCACACGCTGGGGTCTCGACACTCGAATTTCGGTGCGCTCAGCCCTACCTGTAGATATAATCGGTAGACAAGCAGCTAATCCAACGACACAACAGTTTGAATTCTTCCACCCGGATCTTGTGCCGGGCAACCCGGTTTATCTCTACGGCTCACAATATCCAGGGAGCCGGATTATCAATTACAATGCGTTTACGCCCGCCCCAGCGGGTGTGGACGGGGACACGGGACGCAATTCTGCACGCGCATTCGGAGCCGTCGAAGCGGACCTAGCTTTGCGGCGCGATTTTCCGATTTCTGAGAGACTGCGGGTTCAGATTCGCGCCGAAGCTTTCAACGTTTTCAACCACCCAAATTTCGGATCGATCTATAACCACTTGTCCGACGGACCGACTAGGTTCGGTTTTGCGTCCAACACGCTCAACAGCTCGCTCGGAGGTCTGAACTCACTGTATCAAGTCGGGGGTCCGCGCTCGATGCAGCTCATGCTGAAGCTGCAATTTTGAGCGTCAGGCATTGTGAAGATAGAACGGGAAAATGAGAGTTCGGCCGGAACAGCAAGGAAAGAGGACGGAGCGGTGTGGAAAACGGCTAGACTGTCGGAGGGGCACCGAACGTGGCGGCCGTCTTTATTGGGGATGACCTTCTAACATCCTTCGCAAAAGAAACTCAATTTGTTGTGGCTGATAACGGACATCGTTGTTTCGAGGAGTAAATGAATGGACTACGCGTGTACTTACTTGCGAGTGTTCACTTTCTTCGTGAGTGTTATTGTAGGTGGCGTAGCTCAGGCAACAGGTCCAGGATTTGATCCCACCCCAGTGCAAATACCGGACACTGGGAAATACACGTCACGCCCGGTAACGAGCATGGACTTACTCGGAGTCAGAGATATCAAGGGCGTTTGCATCTCCCCAAATGGAAAGTATGTAGCGTTTGTTATCGGTCAGGCCGTCTATGAAACGAATAGCTACCGTAGCGGTATATTCGTTATTGGAACAGCGCCGGGCAGTATTCTCGTGAGCCTCGGGACTGCGGGTCTGCCACAGTTTGACATCATAAATCAATGGTATCCCGAATCACCACAGTGGTCTCCTGACAGTCGATACATCACGTATAGGGCCCGGATGAGCAGTGTTGACGCGTGGCAAGTGTGGCGCTGGAAACGCGAGGGCGGTCCGCCAGTAAAACTGACCAATATTCCGGGCGACGTCCAGGAATATCACTGGGGCGCGGACGGCACGAAGTTGTTGATGACGATCGCTAAGCCACGTGATCCAGCGCAATCTAAAAAGGCGTCGGAGGACGGAGTTATTTATGATGGTCATTTTTTCGTATTCCGGGACCGTCCCGTAGTAAGCGAGTTCCTGGAGGCCACGCCGCGTCAGACGGCTACGTGGACGCACAACATTAAGACAGGAGAGGAAAGGGCTGAAGCCGGGTCCGAGAGGGAATCAGCTAGCCCTTGGATGCGGGACATTGGGGAACAATTTTTCAATGAGACCGGGTTCGAAGGACACCATATTCTGGACGCAAAAATCTCTCCGGATGGTCGAAGGGTTGCGTATCGATATATAAATGACAAACCCGGCCGAAAGTCCATATACAGTTTGTATTCGAAAGGGGTTGAAGGAGGAAACCCTATCGATGTCACACCGGATGTGTACTATGTAAGTAATTATTGGTGGGCCGGCGACAGCAGAAGGATTTTTTACACAAAATATGATGGCGATGGCCGTAATGACCAGCTTTGGGCGGTGCCCGCGCTAGGAGGAACACCAGCAGAGGTGTATGGAGGTCCCGAATTTCTATATTTTGATTCGGTAGACCAAGGCCTTCAATATATGGCGTCTGCTAACGAAAATGCGGACTCTCCGGGGCGAATCGCACTTCTTGACCTACGAACGAATGGCCTTCGCATACTTGCAGACGTCAATCCGGAGTTTAAGAATATCAAGCTCGGGGCCATCACGCGACTGGATGGCGTTAACAAGATGGGACAGAAATGGTTCGCGCATCTGGTAAAGCCGCTCGATTATGAGCTTGGCAAGCGATATCCGCTCATTGTTACGACTTACACGAGCGGGGACGGATTTCTGCGCGGCGCTTCGGGGGATGAAAATCCGATTCATGTTTATGCGGCAAACGGATTCGCCGTATTGAGTTTTGATATGGGTTTAAGAACCAGCTCAAACGAGCCGGGCGACTTTGAAGGATACGTATCTTGGTTCGCCTCGGTAACAGCCAGCATTGAGATGGCAATTAGAAGGGTCTCGGAGATGGGGATAGCTGATGTCAGGAGAGTTGGTCTTACGGGTTATAGCAGGGGGACGGAGATTGCACGTTATGCGATTATTCACACCAAACTCTTCCAAGCTGTCAGCGGGGCCAGTGGGGGGGAGAGTCCGTATTTCTATTACATGAGCGGAAAAGGGATTCAAGATGAGTTTTCCCGGAGAGGCCTTGGAGGCTGGCCTGAGGGGAAGTCCAAATCAAATTGGAAGCAAGTGGCTCCGGATCTAAACGCGGACGTCATTGATGCACCAATTCTGAACAACGACCCTGATTCCGAGGTTCTAGGCGATCTCTCACTATATACGTCTCTCAAAGACTTGGGAAAGCCTTTCGAACTGGTTATTTACCCGGACGAGCTACACCACATAAATCAGCCAAAGCACAGATACAAGATGTACGAGCGCAATCTCGATTGGTTCAGGTTCTGGCTAAAAAACGAAGAGGACAACGATCCCTCCAAGAAAGAACAGTACGAGCGATGGCGGGGGATGCGTCATGTGAAGTAGGGCGGTGAGGTCGAGTGATAGTCGACTGCGCATGCATTGTGCTAGGTTATTGAGGATTCCAGTTGGCTATAGAAAATAGCGTTTATTGGTCTACGTCGTAGGCGCTCGGCCCTCGGAGATGCGCCCCGACGGCGCAGGCTGTATTGATTTTCCGGGGCCGCCTGCGGCTGGAATGCTCCGCATACCGAACACCTTCGGGCAACGCGATTATTCGTCTGCCTCGTATGCGCAGATCGTCACCAGGAAAAATGACTGCGAGTCGAATGCCACTGCAACCCCCTTGATCAGGGGAACTGCCTGTATGACAGACATAGCATTCGGTAACGAAACCATCTGAGGTTTTGTGTAGGTCATGATTTCACCCCCTTTCTTCTCTCTAAGTCTTGCCAACAAGAGGGACAGGACTAGCAAGGATGGCGAGGACGCCGCAGATGGGGGACGCCGTGGCCAGGGCACCTATTCGTCTGCCTCGTACGCGCTGATCGTTTCGTAGTTGGGTTGACCTACGTGATTTTCAATAGCAGCCACCGTCACTTTGATGAGGGGTGTCGACCGAATAGCAGACAGAGCCTCCGGGAACGGAACTATGTGAGGCTTTGTGTATCTCATCGATTCCATTCTCCTTTCTTTTGTTCGAATCGTGCAAGAAGTGGGACGGATCATGCAAGGATGGCCAGGGCGCCGAGCATAGTCGACGCCCTGGCCGGGGGCAGTTATTCATCCCCTTCGTACGCTTGGATCGTCACCCTCTGCGGATAACCGAAGTTATTGTCCGTTGCAGCCGCCGACCCCTTGACAAGCGGGCTCGACTGAATGATGGACAGAGCATCCGGGAAGGAAACTACCTGTGGCTTGGTATAGGTCATGATTTTCACCTCCTTTCTTTCTAGCGTTCACGTCTACAGCTAGCTAGCTGAACTGTTCATGGCAGTAGGACGGTTACAAACATTTGTTGCTCGACCTCATGTTGTCCGGACTGCCTCACGTTGGCGTGGCAATGGACTCGGTTTCGCCATAATCTGGTTAGGTATAAGAGTTGGGGCATGAGCTGCAGCCGTTGCACTACTTCAGCGTTTTCGCAAATCATGAGAGACGAGTCCTTTCTTTCCGCTCGAGTTTTTCCGCGAAAGATCTCCTATTTCGAAAAAAACGCGGATTCTCCTTCGACAAACTGCGACTTTGAAGTCTTTGCTTGGCTCTCGGGATTCTGCACCAGTCCCCGTCGCGAGAGGCTTCTGAGCCACGCCTCGATGCTTAGAGTGCGCATTGCGGCGACAATGGCTATGCCTTGGCCGTGGCGAGCCTTTTGGAGTGCTCCAAAAAACGTTTTCTCGTCAACGATGCCAAGTGAACTGCTGAGCATGTGCTGTGTTATCTCTGTTAAGCTCGCCCAATCGCTGGAGACGGCATTAAGTGGTGCACGAGCAACATAGGCCTTGCGCTTTCGGTTTAAGAGCTCATCGGGGACGATGCCGACTAGGGCGCGGCGCATCAAGGAGCGGCGCTGGCCAGGCCGGACGAGTTGTTCGCGGGGAAGGGCGTACATGAACTCAAGGAGCCCGCGGTCGAGATAGGGATAGCGCGTCTCACGCGGCAGGTCTGCTGACAGGGCATTGCATGCCAGTTGTCTTCGCAACGCATCCAAAGTGGAGACGTTTTGCTGAAAACTTGGCAGAGGACCAGAAAGCTTGATCCTGGGCTCATAGCCTTGCAGGGCCGGTCGGTTACGTTTGACGAAAGCTGTGTTAAGCCACGGTGCAGAGCGTTTGTGCACTGGAACTCCAACGAGGGCGGGAGGAAAAAATCCCTGGGCCGCCTGAAAGAACAGATGGAACCAGGGTTTTCTCTGGTTGAGGGCCCACACTTTCAACTTTCGACCGAGCGTTCGGAAATGGCCTCTTGCCAGGAGGTCCGCGAGTTCCGGAGTAGGCGTCGGAACGCCACCCATCACTTCATCTCCACCTATGCCCGAGAGGACGACGCGATTTCCCCGTGAGGTCATGCACGCGGCAAATTGGTTGAAAGGTTCGCTGGCACGGCCGCCGGAGGCGGGAGTGGCGGCAAAGCACTCGTCGTCGAATTCGAATTTGAACGATTCTTGCTTGCCGGCATCGATATGGCAGCCGGTCCAGCCGCGCTTTTCTTCGACTTTCGTGAAATACGGCCGCTCGTTCCAATTGGGTTCGGAATCGTCGTAGTAGGAGACGGTGTCGAGGCGTGTGGTTTCGGCGGTTCCGCCAGCGACGATGATGTCTGCCATGCACACGATGGAAGAGGAATCCATGCCCCCACTCAGCTCGGCGAGGATGGGGCTGTCTGAACGGAGGGCACGGCGAATGGCTTCACTGAAAACGGCACGGAAGTGCTCTTCGTATTCGGTATCGGTGCGGTAGCGGATTCTGTTTCGGGGTTCGAAATCCCAGTACTTGGTAACCGTTTGTTTTCCTGCTCGTATGACCACAAAGCAAGACGGCGGGACGGAATGAATGCCGATGTAAGGCGTCAATTGAGCAGCGGGGAAGAACGAAAACCAGCCTGCGATGTACTCTTCACAGAGCGGGAACTTCTTCCCGGCGAAGAGAACAAGGGGATCAAGGATAGTGCTCCAGGTGACTTGGTTGTTGTCGAACGAATAGTAGAGATGCCGTGTGCCGATTGGGTCTTTGGCCAAGATCAGCGAATGGTGAGCTGGATTCCAGATGGAGACAGCCCAGTCACCAATCAACGTGGAAAAGCAATCGGTCCCCCAGTGGTCGTACGCCGCTGCGACGATGGATACGTCCGTGGAGTTAGTGGTCAGGGAGTTTCTGAACATACGGATAAGCTCAGCACGATTGTCCAGGCGACCGTCCCACGTAATAACCGCGCCCGACGCCAGGACCTGAGGTTGCGCTTCGCGCCGGGATTCCTTCGTCGTGTGGAAAGCGCGATACAGGATGCTGACGTTTCCTTTGGAGTAGGAGCTACCGCCATCTGGGCCATAGGGAGCGATAAGTGCGCCGGCTTTTTCAAAATCGTCGGGTTCCACGGGTCGGTCGTCGAAATTCCATCTTCCAAACTGGACGCTCACGGTTGATCCCTTCTTCTGGCGAACTCGCTCAGCACCGATCTAGAACGGCGTACATCTCCGGCGTATATGGTTTGTCGTTGACAACGCGGCCATCCACTTCTACCCACGCATGAGCTTTGAACGGCATCTGCTGCGCGCCGATGACCATCTGTGCCGGCACTCCGTATTTTTTCAGCAAACGTGCCGTGGCTGCGGATCGTTGGAGACAGAGCGCCTCTTTCCAATACCAAATACAGGCCATGTCCACTGCATGGCAGATTCGTTCGACGGCGTCGGCGGCCGGCACCAGCTCGCCCCGCGGATAGTTGCGAACCTCCTCGTACACCGCGGCGAAGTCGCCTCGAGCCAAGTAGAGGTCAAAAAGAATCAGATTCAGGTACGCTTTCAAGACAAGAAACGACATCAGAGCAGCCTCCAATTTCATGTTGGCAATTGCAACTGATCACAGAGAAACGCCATACGATCCGTGAGGGCTTCGATCCGCTCGCTCAAGGGCAGGACCGGGGAATGACCGCGAAACTTGCTGTAGTTGAGAAAGATGGGACGTTCAGACGCATTTGCGGCCTGCAGCCGGGCAGTCATTTTCCTGGCGTGGAGTGGATTGCAGTTTCGGTCTGCGTCCCCGGAAACGATCATTGTCGCGGGATACGCCACGCCATCGCGAACCTGATGGTAGGGAGAGTATTTCGCCAGAACCGCGAAGTCATCTGGGTCTTCGGCGGTGCCTAATTCGTCTTTCCAGACGTAGGCGTTGTCGAAGAGGTGATAGCGGAGCATGTCGAGCATCGGAACCATGCAGACGACGGCGCGGAACAAATCAGGCCTTTGCGTTAACGCGGCGCCAACGAGCAATCCCGAGTTTGATCCTCCGAAAATTGCGAGCCTCTCGCGAGCTGTGTGGCCACTGTTAGTCAGCCATTCGGCTGCGCAGAGAAAGTCGTCATAGGCGGTCTGGCGGTTGCGCCGTTTGGCGGCGTTGTGCCACTCCACGCCAAATTCTGCACCGCCTCGAATGTTCGGTAGCGCGAAAAGACAGCCGTATTCGATCAAAAACGCGGCAAAGACACTAAACTGCGGAGTCATCGAAACCCCGAAGCCACCGTAGGAAGTCATGATCGTCGGGTTGGCATCTCTCTTAAGAACATCGTCCCGACCAACGAGAAACATGGGTATCCTCGTGCCATCCTTGGACATCAACGAAGTCTGGATGTGGCTGTAGTCCTCGGAATCAAACGGAACGCTTCTTTTGGCCCAGAGCATGCGCTGGTTGGTCCTTGCAGAATAGCGGAAGATACCGATCGGTTCGGTAAATGATTCCGCTTCGAGAAGGAGCTCATCGCTTTCAGGTGACCCGCCGATCATGCGAATCGTCTCGTCGGATCGAATAGACATCTCCCCTATCTTCTTTCCGGAAAAGTCGTAGATAAGGACGCGATGAGTCATTTCTTTCATGTAAGAGACGTAGATGGAGTCGCCAACGACGAGCCAGTGGTTGATGGGGGCGTCGGTCTCCGGAATGATGTCGATCCAAGCTTGTTCCCCGTTTTCCCGAAGAAGGATTTCGACGATGCGGTGATTCGGGGCCAAGCGGTCGGTAATGGCCAGAATTTTGTCATCCAGCAGCCGCAACCCGAGGCTGTAGTCGACATTACGGAAGATGGGCCATGGTGAGGTCTCGCATTCAAATGGTTTCAGGTAGATGTCGGTGAATGTTTTCTCGAGGAAGTGATAGACGAAAAAGGCAAGGCGCTTCTTGTCCGAAACGAGACTAAGCCGTATCTTCTCGTCCTCGCCGGCGAAGAAAACTTCCCGATCCTCAGAGGCTGGTGTTCCGAGAACGTGATGATATGCGGCGCGGTAAAAAGGCCGCCTCGCGTCTACGGCTTCGTGCACATAGTAAAAGCTCTTGCCATCCGGCGCGAAAGCAAACCCGCGTAAGTACCCGCGGGGGAGGAGATCGGTGAGGCGCTTCCGAGTCTCGATTTCGAGCAACTCAAATGTCCCCGTTCTCTCTCCCCCTTCTTTCACCTCATACAGGAGCAATCGACCGTCAGGTGAAACTCGCAAAGGTTTTACCGCCGTGAAGTTGCCGGTCCCCCTTTCGGAAGGATCAATCAGAAGCTGATCCTCGCCGTCTGTGCCTTCACGCATGTAAATGCAAGGCTGCTCTTGGTCGGGCAGGCGCTTCCGGAAGAAGTAGCGGCTGCCAACCTTCTGCAGAGAGTCATAGATTTCGACGGCGAGGAATTCGCGGATACGCTCACGGATGTGCTCGCGCCCGGGAATGCTGTCAAGGTATGCGCGTGCGTAGCGGGTCTGTTCTGCAATCCAAGCACGGGTGCGAGCTGAGTCTTGGTCTTCGAGCCAGCGATAGGGGTCGGTGACGGGAACCCCATGGAAAACGTCCGTCACCGGCTCGAGGGTCGAATGGGGCGGCGTCATCATTAGTTGATGCATTCGACCCTCCTTCGCGGGACGGAGTCCGCTTCTTGCTTCATTCGACGGGTGAGACTCCGCAGATAGCCAGGCACTTGAGGAATCTTCAGTCGTTCTGGGTCGCGCCAACTGTTCCCCGCGACCGCGTAAGCAAAAACGGCCACCAGCGGCGAGAACAAGAACGCCTCGGAAACATGCTCGGGCAAGGAGACGGACTGCCAAGGCTGTGCGTAAGACGACCGGATGGCGTCTTCGAATCGAGCGAGTGCGGGATAATCTTTCCGCAGATGCGAGATGAGGTATTCAAAAGTCAAGAAGGGGTGACTGATATGGGCTTCAGCCCAGTCGATGAAGACGCAGCGCTGGGAACCAACGAGGATATTGCCCGGATTGAAATCGCTGTGGCCCAGGGTGTCCGGAATGCCTAAGGACTCCAAGCAACCCAAGGCGTTCTCTAATGTTGCTCCCAGATCGGAAAGTTCTTGCCAGGAGAGAATCGCCGGCGGCACTTTCGTTTGCTGCTGCATCAGATCGCCAATGACTTCGAGAAACGGGTCAACCAATTCGAGCAGCGTCCTGGCGCGCAAATCTCTGCAGCCTGCTTCGAGGAGACCATCAATCGCGCCGATGGATGCGATCTGAAGACCAGCTAGCGCGGTCGCGGCGTCTTTCCAGGCCGAGGAGTCTTCCACTTCATTGAGTGGAGACCCGCCCGCATCTGCCATCAGCCAGCCGTGGCAAGTTGGTTGCGTGGCGAGCAGGGATGGCAGATATTCCAGAAACAATTCTGCGAGTTTCACGGTGATCGGGAATTCATGCAGATTCGGTTTGCCGACGGCCTTGAACCAGACGGGCCGTTTTGTCGTATCGAAACGGAGGAGCGCGAAGGTTTCGCAACCGTTCAGTTGGAGGAAGTCTTTCAATTCCATGCCCATCGGACGGATTACCGTTCTCACCCAACCTTGAAGATTGCTCAACCAGCCGAGTCTGCTGAACGGCTCCGGATCATCTCCCGCCATCCTATTCGTTGCCCTCAAATAGCTGGATTCGAGAATGCCGTGCCTCTTGTCCTTCAGAAGATGCGAGATGGCGTGATGCACTGGGAACCAATCCATTCCCTCGGGTAAGCCACCGGTTCGCACCTGAGCCTCGAGGGCGGCATAGTAGACAGTGTCCGGGGCCGGCTCCAGCGCGCCGGACAACAAAAGAACGGAAGGTATATGCCAGCGGTCTCGAAGGAGCGTCGTGATTTCTTGTGCGGGTCGTGTGAACTTGGAGATGTTCACCAATGGCAGCTCATATCCCGAAGCTCGCGTCTTGAGCATCACCGCTGTTCCCGACTGATTGAACACGATGAGTCGGTAGGCGTCCTTCCCAACTGCTTCTGCCGATTGTGTCTGCGTTTCCGTAGAGAGTTGCATCGCTTGTTCCTGAACAGCCCTTTGCTGCGAGCCCAGCATTCTCCCGTACTTCTTACTTGGGGCCCCGATCCTGCACTGCGTGAGAGCTACGTCTCCCGAACAAATTGCAGAACAAGCCCGTTGGCTTGGGGCCGAGATTTACGCGGAAATCTTGCCGCTCCGAGGGTTCAATCAGATGCTGCGCTTGGAGCTGCTCCACAAATTCATTTACGTCGGTGAGGGTCTGTTCTCGCGAGATACCAAATTCCAACGCAAGATGCTCGGCGATCTGCTCTGGTGAGCGGCCATCACTGAGTTGCTGCCAGATAATCGATCCGATCGGATTTAAAGTGAGCATAGAACCCCCTTGGATATCCATGAGCACTGCGCCATCCTGGTTGAATGAGGTTCGAATGTTCTCCGAAATGCGCATCATCGATCCCCCTGAATGCGTCTCGTCTCCGGTGCTCCGTAAAGCGGTTCAAGTCGAGACACAACTACTCCGCCCTTGGCATTGTTCAACTGCCTAACCAAGCGCCTTACGCAGCAAGTCTTTTAATCAGAGATTGCCGCTTTGTAATAGGCTGGGTAACGGCGCGATGATGCAGCGTAGCGTTGATGCCGTCAACAATAAACGGTGTTCCTCCACGGCCATTTGTGTTCCTCCACGGCCATTTGTGTTCCTCTACGGCCATTTGTGTTCCTCCACGGCCATTGGGGGTCCTGCGCGGCCATTTAGTGTCTTTTTTGCCCATTCGTGGCTTCTTTCGCGAACAAGCAGTACTTATGATTGATCTATGATTGATCAGCTCTTGATGCTGATAAATTTGGAATGGTTCTGCCCATGACGCTCACTCCTAGCCAGCCATCACTAGCCGACTTTCCATTGTCTGTTCAGAGGAAGGGTTCCTTTGGTTTTGCCGTCGCACCATTAAGTTATGCGAATCAGAGCCAGGTCTTTGGTGGTCACCTCTGCGAGCGGGGAAACTTACTGGGGAACATGGATTCCGTCAGCCATCGCCTCTTCTTGTTGATCATCCATGCGTTCACTCATGGGCTCGCGCGAGGGTCGCTTGCGGACAAACCCTTTTCGCGCGAGTGAGGCAACCAATCTACACGTCTCGGTCTCGAGTATATGTCTCGGAAGTGGAGCTGCGGTTTCGAGCAAATCCACAATCTCCTTCACTCTGATTCCTGCCGGCGTCCACTTCATTAACAGCCACACCGCTCCAGCTAATAACGCTAGATCGCAATACATGTCTCTTTCGAAATCGAGTAGAAGCAATCCCTCTGGGGTACGAATGGACCGTACCTCTCGACAAACGACCCAAAGAGTCTTATCGGAAATGTTCATCATTGTGCCTATCAGTATTTGTGGCTCCGAGACTCTGAGGCATTCGTCCGGCGTTCTTTTCCCAACGAGATTCATTCATCCGTCAGTGAAGTGGTCTAATCCCTAGACAAAATGCTCGACAACGTTGCCATAGTGCAGTGTGTTTACCGGGTCCGTCAACAAAAAACAGTGTTCCCCCGACGGTCATTTATGTTCCTGCGTGGCCATTGGTGGTATTACGCAGGTGGATGGCATTCCTGAACCGGAGCGCCTGGCGGGACGACGCTATACAGGGAATGATACAAGCCACTTCGACGGATGAGTTGTTCGTGCGTACCCTGATCTTCAACTACGCCCTGATTCAGAACAAAAATGCGGTCAACCCATTTGAGCGCGGAGATCCGGTGCGAAATGAAGAGGATCGTTTGGTTTGAGAAATAGTGTGCCAGACTCGTGAAGATCCTTCGTTCGGAAGGAGCGTCCAGGGCCGACGTCGATTCATCAAGCAAGAGCAAAGATGGGTGTTGCAGCACCGCGCGCGCCAGGGCAACACGTTGTCGCTCGCCACCCGATAGAGCATTCCCTCTTGGCCCTAGCGGTGTGTCCCAACCCTTGGGAAGTCTCCGGAGCAATTCTTCGAGGTCCGCAATTTCGATGGCGGCACGAAGCTCCTTGATCGTTGCAGCGGGCCGCCCCAGTAACAGGTTCTCTTTGAGCGTCCGGTCAAAAAGGATGCCCTCCTGCATGACGTAACAAATTCTCGTTCGAAGACTCTCGAGCCGCACACTTCGCACGTCTGTTCCGTCGATGCACACGGTTCCACGCTCCGTGTCATACAGCCTGGCAATCAACTTTGCGATCGTGCTCTTGCCACTTCCGCTGACCCCGACGAGCGCGACCTTCTCGCCTGCCTCTAGTTTGAAGTCGAGCTTCCGAAGGACAGGTTGCCCCGTGCGGTACGAGAAAGAGACATCTTTCATCTCGACGTATCCCCTTACTGGGGAGTGGAGGTAAACCGCGTCCGGTCTTTCATCTACGCTTGGGGCCGTCTGGATGACTTCCAAGATCCGCCCAATGCTTGTACTCATCCGATTCAGTCGTGAATAGATCTCCACAGCGGCATTGAGGGGGTCAAATAATCTCGCCATATAGCTGTAAGAGGCGACGAGTCCTCCGACGGTCAAAGTGCCGACGAACACCTGGTAGCTCCCGTAGCCAAGAATAGCGATTGTGCCCAGCGCGATAACCGCCATATAGGAAGTTCTGAAGAGTATCTCGATGAGGTTCCGATGGTGCAGTGCTTCCACTCTAGCCGTGGCCCGTTCCAAGAAGGCCTGCGTTTGGCTTCTCTCCTGGTGCAGGAGTTGGATTTGTACGACGGAGGCCAAATGTTCTTGCAGAAAACTGCTTTCTCTGCTGGACTGCCGCTGGGCTGAATCCGATGCTCCCCGCAGCCGCTTGTCGAAATACCTTCTAAACACAAAGAAAAGAGGCACGAGTGGAAGGACCATGCAGGTGAGCTTGAAATCCAGCACGAACATGGTTGCGACAACAAAAATGGCGTTGAAGGTGGTCTGGAGAGCAAAGGGGACAAGGCTCGATCCTAGTTCCGCCACCTGATCGACATCTTGTTCCATTCGGTACAGCTTTTCTCCGATGGGTGTCGATTCGTGATAGTCCGCGGAAAGGCGGTTCATCTGCTCCAGGATGCTGAGGCGGATGCTGAAGACAAGATTCTGGACCGTCCGAAAGCTCACAACTCCCGACAGTGCGGAAAGCACCAGACGGCACACGTAGATTCCGAAAAATCCCGCCGCGGCAAAAAAGAGGAGGTGAAAATCCTTCTTAGGGAGAATCCGATCAATCAACCATTTGATGAGCAGGGGATCGAGAAGGAACATGAGGCTGCTCAAGACGATCAAGGACACGCTGAGGAGATGCGCGCGCAGGAGAGGTCGCAGTTGGCGAGCAAACCAGCGGAATTGCGTGTTGCGATTCGCAGTCAAGGAAACTCCCGAAACTTTCAGCAAAGCTCTTAAAAAACCCTGACTGGCAGCTGCTCTGCGCGATAAGAGCTCAGCACGAGGTACCTGCCAGAGGTAGTCGTCTACAATGAGACTTCTAACGCCGTCGTTTTTTAATTCGGCGCAGCGCTTCCCCAGATTCTAATTCGGCGATATCGCGCGTGAGCCCCACTTCGATCATCGTCAGCCAGAAATGGACGAATTCTGCCAGTGAGAAGCTTCGTGCCTCGGTACCCAATGCCAACTCAACGACAGGCTCGCTCTGACCGCGAGAAAAAAGCGTAACCGTCATATTCTGCTTTTGGAGGCAGTACACCACCACCGCCCGATCTTTGCCCGGCAAAACTGTTTTCGATTCATCGGCGGGCAATCCAGCATCGGGTTGTACCGCGCGATTCATGCTGTGACCTGGCTTCGGTGCCACATTCTCCGGAATTCCACGGGCGTCAACCGAAACAACCCATAGAAGCCTTTCTCGAAACCTTGAAGTGTCCGATAACCGGCGTCTGTCGCAATGACCTTTATGGGGTCATCCGTGTTTTGCAATTGTCTTGCAGCGAAGACAAGGCATCTCTTTCTGGCATACTCTTTCATGGAGATCCCGGCGGACTCCTTAAACAGTCGGCGTGCCTGGCGGTCGGAAAGAGAAAGCCGGAGCTGACTGCAGACGTCACCCAGACTGTCATGTATCTTTGCTGGATTTAGGTCAATCAGATCCTTCAGCTTCTTGGCCCTCCAGTCCATGTTGCTTTCCACTCGCTGTGGAAATAGTTGATCGACCAGCGATTCGACGGTATCCAATCTTTGAACCAAGGGTTGCTCGGAAATCACGGTTTGACCCTCCCTCATGCTTGAATGTCGCAGACTGGCGTCCCTCGGTTGCACCAAGCCCTCCCGTCGCAAAGCCCCTACGCAATCTCTGGCAGCACTCTCCAATTCTTCGCGACTGACTGTGGAATGGGTTTCGAGTACGTCCACAATACCTTCAAAGCTGATTCCTGCCGGGCTTCCCTCGATCGTCACCCACACGTGTGCAGCAACTCCATCCAGGCTGTAGCAGAGCCCTTCTTTGACATTGAAGAGCACTGCGCCATCACCGATATACGTGGAACGCACGCTTGGGGAGACCAACCATCCAGTTATATCGACTCCGTTCCCTTTTCCCACCTTCGGTGTGTTAGAAGCGCGGTGGGCCGCCCTCGGCAGCGTTGAGCGCAGATTGATTAGGTGAAGTTTGCTTCGAGGGGCTCTCGGAAGCTCTTTTCTCCGTTTCTTCGGCTGTGTTTGTAGCTTGCAATTGTTCTGCAGCACTCGCGAGACGCCTTCTTTGACATAGCCTTTGATGGCTTTTCCCCCGGAGTCTCTGAACACCCAGTATGCTTGGCGTGCTGACCTAGGCAGCGAAACGTGTTTCGAGAGATCGCTGAGATCTAAGGGATCCCGTCCAGCATTATTGTCAGTGAATTCTTGGCTCTCTCTTGCTCGCAAGCTCATTCCGACAGGTTCGTCCGAGGGTTTTGAAATACTTTGATCGCCAGGAGCGTGTAGAGCGTAGAGGAGTTGAATATCAGGTCGTTCGTAGGTCATCGTGGTACCTCCAATCTGAGCGATTTCTATGAGGGCTGCCTTATGTTTGTCGTCAGGTTCGACCGCGTCGTATCGGGATGTCGATGAATTTCTTGAGCTTCTTAACCTCCCTCCCCCTCCATTTGAGTCCATCCTTTGCCCTTCGGTGGGTCAGATGAGTCCAAGAACGTCCCGTGGAAGCCTAATCATCGCTTTCTGGACTGTTAAGAAAGCGTCGATGGTAGCGAGGTCGATCTAGAGATGCTTATGCTCCAGATCGCATTCAAGACTTGCAGCCTGCCCGGATGCGTCTTGCGGACGAGATCGAAGGTCGGCAATCTGTAGTGGTTCTTCCCAATCCGGGTGGAAAATGATGATCCGAAGGGACAGGCTCCCGTCTACTTCCTCCTTGGAGTAGATCGCGACGGAATTCCACGTTTCGACATCCTGACCCCGTCGAATTTGCTGTCCGGCGCTGATGGAAATGGAATCCGCTGTCGTGCGCAGGGATCCCTCCTCTCCGGCTTCACAATCCACATGAAAGTTGCCCCCATGTTGATATTGGAGTTGAGAACTGGTACCGCTCTGTTGAGATTCAATTGGCATGCATCAGAGCCCTCTGAAGGCTTTATCTTTAAGACTGGCTGGGCGGGAAACTGTTTCCCCGGATCCCCATTCGGTAAGGAGTTCGAAAGTTTCTACCGGAAGAGAGCAGTGCGACTCAAAAATCTTTAATCGGTTGTTCGAGCAACCTCATCAGCCTCCAGCAGCCTCACGCAACTTCTCCTCAGCGCGTAGCGGAGAGGTCATTGCCATTGTTTCCCGAGAGATAGCTAGATTGCCTGTCTGCATTTTATTTGGCCGTTAATCGGAAGGTTTTCTTCCCACTGCGCGGTAAACATACTTTTCGAATCGAATGTGGTTGTTATAAGAACCGCGGATTGCTGCAGGCTCTTGGATTGCCGCAAACGCTGCGACTCGACCCAAAAGTTTCGTAGCGGCACCGGAAAGCACAAGCAGAATCGATCGGAGTCTGTTTCAAAATCATTTGGTCGATAGCTGCGAACGGAGCCGAGTTGTTTTCTAGTCCACAATTGCCAGCGTCATTGTTGAGGCGCTCTTTACTTGAAAAGACACACATGAAGATCCACCACCTTCGTCTGCGCGACATCGGCGAGGCCTTGGCAGCACTTCCGAGAGGCGGAACAGCAGCCGGGCGGGTTCCTAACGCCCCATGTCAACCGCGAGTGGGGCGATTTGAGCCATCAGAGGCAGTGCTCAGTCGCGATTAAAATGGTCTTCCAATGGTGCTATATGTATAGTAGCATCTTGACAGGGAGACCTCGACCGTCTCAGGTAGTTCGGCGAACGGATTTGGGTATTCGGCCGGGAAAAGGAATGACGCATCAACCGTAATCTACCGAGAGTAGCGTATCGACCGCGCGAAGCAGCCGAAGTGACTGGCCTTTCTCTTCGATTCCTTTATTATGCGATTCAGCAGAAAGATCTGCCTACAATCCGCGTCGGGCGTTGGCGGCTGATAACAGAGAAGGCTCTGCGTGAATGGTTGGAGCGAAAGACCGAAGCAGCTGGTGAAACCAACGGCTGAGCTTTGCCTTTCCGTTGAAAGGCTTCTGATCGTATACACAAAGAAACTCAAAATCGGAAGTGGGGAAGCCTTTGGTCTTGAACTATCGCGCTCACAAATACGCCCACGAACCGCCCTACGGAAGATTATCGAACCACATCGGTGTCCATCCCACGTTTATCTCCGCCTAGCTGAGCCATGGTCGAGTCACGATCGTGATTTTCCGGTCTGCGGGAAAACACATCGGGCACGTTAGCATACGGCTGGATGGCGTGAAACTCTTTCGCCGCGGGCGTGAACGATGCGGGTCCAGAGGCATCTCATTGCCCGAAAAGTTGGCAAATAGTTGGCAAATTGATTTTCAGAGTAAGCTCCCGGAGAGGGGGAAAGTGAGAATCGCCGCGTATTTACTGGTGATTTGAATGGTGGGCCTGGGTGGACTTGAACCACCGACCTCGCCCTTATCAGGGGCCTTTATGGTGCTATGTATAGTGATGCATAGTATTTTCTTTATGCGGGGATGCTCCGGAACGAAGTTTTTTGGTTTTGGTATCCAACCGAGTTGGCGATCGTCGTTGCTAGGCGATCCTGAAGCGAATTTTCTGCGAAAAACTGGGCCCCCGAATCCAACAGATGAAAAACTCGCTAAGGTTTGTGACCGCCTGTCAAAGTCGTTTTATGGCGCTGAAATGCAGTGTGAACCACTTACCTGACGGGCCACGTCATTGCAACGAGACTTATCTTGTCAAGATCGTGCCAGCCGCGCTGGGCCAGTTTTGCCGTCCAGCTCCGTTCGAGTGCGCGCTCGATTCCGAGGGTGGCCGCTAGTCGGCCGGGTCCGTCCTCCGTCTATCCCGGAAAATGTCCTTTTCGGATATTGATATCATCTCACAATATGTGATATCGTTTGAAGGTATTCGAGGAGTCGTGCATGCCAGCAATTGTTGTGCGCAACATTTCCGCAGAAACTCACCGGGCCTTGCGCGTGCGGGCGAGGCAGCACGGACGGAGCACTGAAGCCGAAATTCGCGCCATTCTTGATGAGGCAGTACGGCCGCGTATAAAGCTCGGGTCTGCGCTCGCTGCGCTCGTGAAACCATTCGGCGGCCTCGCGCTCGAAATTAAGAGAGACAAAAAGCCAGCGAAGCCGGCAAACCTGGCGTGATCCTGCTCGATACGAACGTGGTCTCCGAGCCGATGCGGTCGAACCCCGACCGAAGCGTGCTTACATGGCTCGACGCGCAGTCGGTGGAGAGCCTCTACCTCGCGACCGTGAGCCTGTCCGAACTCCTGCTCGGTATCGCAAGCCTCCCGACCGGCAAACGCCGCAACGCCCTCGCCAGTGCCCTCGACGAACAGATCATCTCGTTGTTCGCCGAGCGGATTGTGCCCTTTGATATCGCTGGGGCAGAAGCCTACGCGGAGATTGTTACACGCGCTCGCCGGCACGGTCATGCGATTGCTGTTGCGGACGCCCAGATTGCGGCCATTGCCGCATCCCGTCGTTTCAGCGTAGCTACACGCGACGAAGCTCCGTTCCGAGCCGCTGGCATCACGGTCATCAACCCGTGGACTGCGACGCCCGGGGCTGAATAGGCGGTTGTCGCAGTAGGAAGCTTCTTACCTGAGACCGCCAACTCTTCCGATGCACTTTCCCATTGCGAGGAACGACGTGGACGGTCCATCGTGGACCGATGAACTTCCAGGAGACACGCTAGATCTTCTACCGTTTATTTCCGTGGCTGCACTCAAACTGATGTAAACGTCCTTTTGAGAAAGCTGTCGGGGACATTGAACAGTGATTCGTGCCAAGCCTGATGAGTTACATCGGCCGAGGCTAATGTAGGCACGATAAATAACAATGTCCCAATCAAAACCCTAGCTTGGGATCAGATTCGTGTGAGCCATTGTCGCCGTCTACCCTTTTTTCACTCGTCCAGGAATAATCTCAAAGTTTGCGGACCGTGGGACCCTTACCCCATGGGCGGCGGGGCGGTGGGTCCTGCTCGACGTTTCATGACCCCGAAGCTTATTCACTTCGGGGCGGGGGCCTCAGGCTACGTCCCGAGGCTGCATGGGACCCACTTGCGACGCCAGTAGGAAGTCGCTTGCCGGGAACACTCAATCCCCCAGCCACCGTGGACCGTGGGCGCAGGTGACTTTTCGTTCCGACTTACCGACAGCATTCGCCAGCGGAGTTTTGGCTGCTATGGGACAAAAATCCAGAATTTCTTGCCTTGATCTCCCGAGGGCCGAAGACCAAAGCGTGGTGGAGCGCCGCCAGATTTAATGAGTTCATGTACATCGGCCAATACACGTTGCGAATCTCCGTAGTACGAATGACCCAAAAATCCAGCTGGAATACTGGAAGCGTCTACCGTGTCGATTTGTGGAAGTACCAAAAGGTCCGGGCCACTTTCTCCCGCCCTCGGATACCTGTGGAACTGCTGCGAGACTCGAAGCGCAAGGTCGGCCGAACTTCGAGCCAATTGCCTGAACACTCCCGCATCTATGTCTGGTGCCGCAAGGATCGCTTGTTTGATTCGCGCTTTCATGGTAATTCCCGCTGCTGCCTGTTGTGCCAGCTTGTCGAGACAATTAACGAGAGCTCGATTGCCCATACTGTGAGCAACCAGATGAATAACTCTTACCCCTTCCATGGTTGCGACTCTGTGAAGAAACTCAGTTAGGTGGGGAACAGTCCAATCTACGCTGGTCTCGTCAGCCGCATATAGAGCGAACTTTCCTGCCGAAGGCCAGCTATAACAAATCGGAACGCCTTGAAAGTCCAAATCGTAGGCAATTTGTGCCGTTCGCCTAATCGCTTCGGCGAATGTCACTAAATATCCGTGAATAAAAACTAATGCGGCGGGCTCCACTGTTTTGCTCGTCGCTACGTCGAGGCTTCCGAAAAATGGTTCCTCATCCAATTTCGCCAGATTGAGAAGCGTCTGGCAAAACCGGATGAGATCGCTCACGTGATCGCCTTTGTTGCTTCGGCAAATGCTTCGTACATGACTGGCGCTTCCATCCCGGTGGACGGAGGAATGATCGCCGACTAAACCCTCATCAAAACCCGTCGCGATTGCGCCAAGCGCGGGATGATCAAAAGGCAATACGTACCAAAGCCCGGTGTGATCGATACCGACATGTCAAACTTCACTAGGACTGAAGCAGGTCACGAGGCTGCTCTTGGGACGCAAGCCCTAAAGCGAATCGGCAAGCCGGAGGACGTGGCAGATGTAATCGCGTTCTTGGCCTCGGACAAGGCGCGCTGGATCACCGGTGCCAGTATCCCTGTGGATGGTGGATCAAAGCTTTAGAGGAGGCTGACATAGCAATGAATCGTACAGCTGAGTCGAAAAACAAAGCTCTTGTTTTAGAAGCGTTCGACACATTATTCAACAAGCGTAACTACGCGGCTGCCGAAAAGTTTTGGTCACCTCACTACATCCAACACAGCGCTCACATTGCTCCCGGTCGTGAGGGCCTGTTTGATCTCATCAAGAGTCTTCCGCCAACTCTCAAATATGAGCATGGAACGATTGTGGGTGAAGGGGATTTCGTCATCGTGCACGGACGATTTTCGAACTTCGGCCTCCCTGTGAACTGGATTGCGGCGGA
>WNFC01002322.1_pt1 | contig 21339 bp, 19 predicted proteins | sample 5400541 | NCBI WGS metagenome assembly WNFC01 (sample SAMN13153342, study PRJNA577476) | soil metagenome | isolation source: 120 cm saprolite under Douglas fir tree site 2 hole 2 replicate 1 | place: USA:California | collected 2015-04-18
TCATTGGCCTGGCGGTGAAGTATCTGTTGGAAAGTGGCGCCGTTTCAGCGAACGCGTTGACGATGGATGTTGGGTTGCTGGTGCGTCTGAGTGATTCGCTGATCGCCTCGTTCACCGGCCAGAACCTGCTCGACATCAGGAAGATGGACCTGAGCCGGTATTACGCCCTCGGCCTCGCCTACGTCGCCGGGCCGTTCACCGTCGCGGTCGACGCGCGCGCCGACTTCACCGGACCTTCGAGCCGCTTCGCCTATCACGGCGGAGTCGAATACGTCCTCGGGGGAGCCTTCCCCCTGCGCGCCGGCTACGCACACGACAACATCCTCCAGACCGATTTCGTCAGCGGGGGGATTGGATTCGCGGGCAAGGGCGGAGGGATTGATTTCGCCTACCGTCACGAGCTCCGCGATGGCGGGGGCAGACTTTTCGCGTTGAGCCTTCGGCTCTAGAGCTCCTAAGAGCTGAGCCATCGAGGCGATCTGACCCGCGCGGTTAGCCGGAGGTAGGGCGCGAGGATGAGCGTCGAATCCAAGCGGGCTTGGGAAAGGACGGCGAGGGCGTAGGTGGTCTGGGCGGGCGAGATCCCTTCGGCGTGCTACGGGCCCCGAATTCAGGTCGCGCATCGCTTGCCCTTTCGGTTGGCAATGACTCTCGTTCACTCGTGAAGCTCTCACCCCTGACGCCCCCCCCGGCGAATCCAGAGGCGTCACGTGGCCTGCTTCGCGCGGGTGGATAGCCGTCGCTTAGGGAATCCCCTCGGGTGTAATCGCACTGGCCCGAGGCTCTCGACCTTTTTTCTTGGGGGGCGCGTAGGTATTAAGGGCTTGCGTTAATACCTACGCGCCCGCTTTATGACGCGCGCAGGGCCCTGGCTTGAGCCCGTCGAAAAATGTGCTCGACGGGGCTCCGGCTCGAGGACTTCGACTAACCGGGCTCTCGTTGTTGGCGCACTCGCGGCGCGCGTTGCCGATCCGACAAGTGCCGTCACAATCAGCCTCGTCTTGGTGCTCGCAGGGTCGGTCAACCAGGGGAATCAGATCGCTCCGATGTTCTGGTGTTCGGTGTTCGGGCAAAGTTTGAAAACTGCTGCGCAGCCAACCTGCTTCGTTGCGGTCCCGCTCGCGTGCTCTCGTACCCTCGGAGCGCCAGGCCCCACCGCGCCTCGACTCAGGCTCGCTCGAGATGGTTTTTCCTGGGGCCTTCGAGGCGAAGGAAATCCGGACGGTCTACCGCTTCCGCCGCAGCGCCCGGATGATCTTCGACTTCGCGCGGGGGTCCGAAGCTTGGGCGAGGCTCAGCGCGGGACGCTGGGGTGCTCGCGCCGCTGGGGCGTGCTTCTGGGCCCGAAAGAGGTCCATTTCGATCATCAGCAACTGGTCGGCGAGGTCGGCGGAGCCCCCGGCGGCCTTCGCCAAGGGGGCACTCGCATCCACCACCATGCCGTGGTGCATTCGCACCACCTTTTCCTCTTCACCCGTCAGATCATCCGACGTTGAGAACGCGTCCCTCGCCTCTTCGGTCGAAACCGTCGCCGCTCTACCAGGCTTGCGCTCCATCTTCTATTCCTCGGCAGACTGATCAGCTGTTCATGTCGGACGCGGCCAGGCCGCAATTCTTGGCCATTGTAGGAGATGCCGGACCGCGGTCAATTTTTCGGGCCGATCGATTCCGTCCGATCAGGGCTCTTCTTCCGCGGGCTCCGCCTCCGCCCCGGCATCCTTCTTTTGACCTGCCCCATGAGGGATGCCAAAGCGGTCCAGAGCAGCGGCGATCCCGGCGGGTTTGTCGGCGTCGGGTAGAAACTCGGCGGGCGCCTTTATCCCCGGGTCCTTGCCGATGTCCGCGACCCCGGTCTCGAAGGTCATCTTCAGCGTCGCTTCTTTTCCGTCCGGCGAAGGGATCGCCAGCAGCCCCTCGAGGTGCGACTCGAGCACGACCGCGGTTTTTGAATCGACCGCCACGTCCCCGTGAACAGACTTGGGCTGGCGCTTTTCGAAAAAAGCAATCCGCCGGGAGGTGCTGTCGTCGACTCCCCCCTTGGGGGCGGTTCTCTTCGGCAGATTGGAGTCCGCGGCCTCGGCTGCCTTGTCTCCTGGACCCAGCGACGCCGCGTAGCGAATCGCCGTCCGCCCGCGGATGGAGACCTGCCCGGCGGGGACGAGCTTCAAGCGGCCATCGAACACCGTGTCGAAGTCGCGCAGAGCGCCGTAGACCTCCTCGCGCTCTACTTCCGCCATTCCGCGGTCTCGGAGTCGCTGGCGGAATTTACCGTAGCGACTTCGGGCATAGACGGCGTTGTGGACGCGAATCACCTCCAGCCCTTGATCCCGGGAATTCTCCAGCGAGGCGTGAAAATCGCCCGCGACCCCACCCGCGCCCGCCGCCAGCGCCCTTTTCTCCTTCAGCTCTTCGGACTGGCCGCCACCGGTCCAAGCGAGCGAAACCGTGGCGGTGAACCGGTGGGGGCCTAAACGCTCGGTCGCCTCCGCTGCGCCCATTCGCAGAACACGACGCGCGAGCGCCTGATCTCCAAGCTTGGCGGGATCGAGCTGCTCGGCTGAGCTGGCCACGACTTTTGGAGGATCCTCGGGCGAGAAGATCCGTTTTTTGGCCGCCTTGTCCACCGGATCGGAACAAGACCCAGCCATCGCCAGAAAGGCGAGGGCGGCAGCAAGCTTCGTCACTTTCAAGGCATTTTCCTCGGATCGAAGGTTAGACGCCTCCCCCACGGCGGGCAAGCTTCGCTCTTGCACCAAAACCTACAACGACTACAAATGCCGAATCGTGCAAAGCCTTCGCGACCAGCTGATCAAAGCGGGCCTGATCACCGAAGCAAAACCCGAGCGCCCGTCCACCCCCGCGCCCAGAGGCGCTGAGAAATCCATTCCCCCGTTGCCGCCTCTCGCCCTGCCCGGGAGCAAGGCCCATCAGCGGCTCACCGCGCTTCAGCAGCTCGAGCTCGACAAGCGGTTGCGCGCGCTGGTGATGGCTTCGCAGGTGCCGATCGAGCCGGGAAACTGCGCCTTCCACTTCGTCACCCGCAAGGGCAAGGTTCGCCGGCTCGAGATCAGCGAAACCCAGGTGAAGCTGCTGGAGGCAGGCGCTCTGGCGATCGTCGAACGACCGGATCCGGCGCAGATCGAGCATGCCCTGGTGCCCCAGGCGACCGCCGATGAGATGCTGTCCCTGACCGAAAAATCGGTGCGTTTCTACAATCGGAAGGACTCGCCGATCGGTTTCAGCCCAGCGGAGGACGAAGCCTCCGGAAGCGAGCCGCCCAGTCCGCAGTGACGGTCGGCGCAATTTCCTGTCGTTTGAATTTTCGCCCAGCGTTAGAGTGCGCCGCGTCGCACCGCGAGCGCTCGACATCGGAGGTTCCATGGATTCATCCAGACGCGACTTCTTGAGAACGTGCGGCGCAGGCGCCGCGGCATGGGCCACCACCGCGCTCATCCCCGGGCGATTTTTCCAGTCGGAAAGCAAAGCCGCCGAGCTGCCGCCGGAGAAGCTTCTGGAGATGTCCGCGTTCGCGTTGGAACAGGCTAAGAAGGCGGGCGCCAGCTACGCGGACATCCGGATCAATCGGTATCGCAGCCAGGTGGTGAATCTGAGGTCTCAACCAGATTTCGCCAGTGGCAAGGTCAACCACACTCCCTCCGTTTCCGACTCGGAGTCGTTCGGGTTCGGGGTGAGGGTGCTCGCCGATGGGGCCTGGGGGTTCGCCGCCTCCTACATCGTCAAACAGGACGAGATCGCGCGCGCGGTTGCCGGGGCGATTGAAACCGCGAAGGCCAACGCCGCCCTTCGCCAAAAGCCGGTACAGCTCGCGCCGGTTCCCGCCTACGTGGAGCGGTATCGCACGCAGATCGCAAAGGATCCGTTCCTCGTTCCGATCCAGGAAAAGCTCGAGTTGCTGCGCTCGATCGCCGATGAGACGAGGAAGGTGCCGGGCGTCTTTTCCGTGGTCGGCTTCATCGCTCAGCGGATGGAGCACCGCTACTTCGCCTCGACCGATGGCAGCCGGATCGAGCAGTACGTCTACCAGATATCTCCCGAGCTCACCGCGACCGCGGTGGAGAAGGGAAAAAAGCAAAAGAGCCGGACCTTCCGCCCCAACGCGGTCACCGCGGGCTACGAGGCGGTGGAGCGGGCCAACATGTTGGGCGAGGCGCGCCGGGTCGGCGAGGAGGCAGTGGCCCATCTCAAAGCGCCGCCGGTGACTCCGGGAAAAAAGGACCTCGTCCTGCTGCCGACGCACCTGGGCCTCACCATCCATGAATCGATCGGCCATTCCACCGAGCTCGATCGCGCGCTCGGCTACGAAGCCAATTTCGCCGGAACGTCGTTCCTGACCACGGACAAGCTGGGCAAGTTCAAGGTCGGCTCGGAGATCGTCAACTTCAACGGCGACCGGATCCGCCCGGAGAGCCTTTCGACGTGCGGCTACGACGACGACGGGGTGAAGACGCGGCAGTTTCCGATCATCAAGAACGGAATCTTCGTGGGCTATCAGACGATTCGAGATCAGGCCCACCTGATCGGACAAAAGGAGTCGATGGGCTGCTGCTACGCGGACTCCTATGCGTCGGTTCCGTTCCAGCGAATGCCGAACGTGTGGCTGGAGCCGGCGAAGACGCCGGTTCAGCTTTCCGATCTGATTTCCGGCGTCGATGAGGGAGTCCTGATCGACGGTCGCGGTTCCTATTCGATCGATCACCAGCGATACAATTTCCAGTTCGGGGGCGATGCCTTCTGGGAAATCAAGCACGGCAAGGTGGGGCAACAGATCTCGGATGTTGCCTATAACGCCCGGACTCCGGATTTCTGGAACGCCTGCGACGGCATCGGTGGAGAGGCGACCTGGCAGAACGTGGGATTGAACTCTGACGGCAAGGGCGAGCCTTCGCAGATCAACGCGATGAGCCACGGGTGCGCTCCATCGCGATTTCGGCAGATCAACGTCTTGAGGACGGGGTAACCCCATGAGCTGGACTCGACAGCAGGCAAAGGCACTGGCCGACCAGATCTTGTCGTACTCGAAGGCCAAGGAGTGCGAGGTGGCTCTTGATGAGTCGCGCGCCAGCTACACCCGATTCGCGGCCAACGACATCACCACTTCCGGCACGTCGCGCACGCTGAACATCGGCGTGACCAGCCGGGACGGCAAGCGCAGCGGGACGGTTCACGCGAGCGATACCGACCCGTCGGTGCTCAAGAGCGCGGTGCGGCGCAGCGAAGAGCTGATGGAGGCCTCGAGCGAGGACAATGAGTACATCGAGAGCGTAGGACCCCAGAAGTACCCCGAGATCCGCGCCTTCTACGAGGAGACCGACAACGCGTCGGCGAAGGACCGGGCGGCGGGGGTGAAAAGAGCCATCGACCTGTCGCGGAGCAAGGATCTTGAGGCCTCCGGTTTCTTCGAAACCATTTCTCGCTGGGATGCGATCGCGAACAAGAAGAAGAATTTCGGATTCCACGCCTCGACCATCACCCGGTTCTCGAACACGATGAGGACCGCGGACGGGACCGGCTCCGGCTGGGCCGGCACCGCGGGACCCCGCTTCGGCCAGATCCCCACCCAGGCTCTGGTGGAAAGGGCCGCGCGCAAGGCGGAGATGTCCGCCAGCCCGAAGGATCTCGCGCCGGGAAAATACACGGTGATCCTTGAACCGGCCGCGGTGGCGGATCTGATGGGGAGCTTGATCCAGGCGATGTCCAGGCGCGCGGCGGACGAGGGCCGCAGCTTCCTGTCCAAACCCGGCGGCGGAACCCGCCTCGGCGAGAAGTTGTTCGCGGACTCGGTGACGATTCGCTCGGATCCCTTCGACCCGCGCGTCCCTGGCCGGCCGTGGTCCGGTGGCGGCGGTGGGCGAGGCGGCGGATTGGGGTTCGGCGGTTTCGGGGGAGGCGCCGGCGGCGGCGAGCCGGTTCAAAAAGTGACCTGGATCGAGAAGGGCGTGGTCAAGACGCTGAGCGTGGATCGCCATTGGGCAGCAAAGACGAAGACCCCGCCCATCCCTTTCCCCGGCAGCCTGATCATGAGCGGCGGATCGGGGAGCATCGACGACCTGGTCGCGCAAACGGAGCGGGGATTGTTGATCACCCATTTCTTCTACATCCGCCCCGTCAATCCCCAGATCGTGGAGCTGACCGGCCTCACCCGCGATGGAGTCTGGCTGGTGGAGAAAGGGAAGATCGTCCGCGCGGTGAACAACTTCCGTTTCAACGAGAGTCCGGTCAATCTGCTCAAGAATGTGGATGGCCTCACCGAGGCGGTCCCTACCGCGGGGGGCTTCGGGGGAGGCGGAATGGTGATGCCCGGGGTCCGCGCCAAAGACTTTTCGTTCACCTCGAAGAGCGACGCGGTGTAGCCCTCCAGATCGATCGAGCGACACGTGTGGGATCTAGACCACACCGCTGCCTACAGCAGCGTGCAACGTTACACCGAGAAGCGGCGAATCAGGTCGACTCGGGCGCCACCGGATGGAACGACTATGAAGTGGCGGTCGTGTCAAGCACGGACTTTCCCCGCTCGTGTTGCCTCCCTCGAGACAACAACAGGCCTGCGTGCCAAAGCCTACGAAGACCACAGTGACGAGTTGCCTCAATCGACTATGCGCGCTCATGCACTCCTTCGTGCCGGCGGTGATGGCCGGGCCATCACCTTGAAGCAGCGTTGGGAATTTTTGATGGCCCAGCCCCCAGGCGTGGAGAGGGGGTGATGGCCCGGCCATCACCTTGAAGCAGCGTTGGGAATTTTGGATGGCCCAGCCCCCCGGCGTGGAGGGGGGGTGATGGCCCGGCCATCACCTTGAAGCAGCGACGTGGGCCGGTTCGTGCCGCTCCGGGCCTCGATCAAAAGCTCTCACCGGCTTCTGCAAGCCATCCGACGTGGCACGCCGCCTGGTTCTACGTCGAAAACGAATTTGGATCGGCTCCTCTTTGGTGGTCGAGCCGTTCCTGTCCGACTGCCAGGAATTCTGCGAACTGTATGACATTTAGGTGCCGCCGGGACCCGAAATGTCGTACAGTTCATCCAAATAGCAGGGACGCAGGACGTAATCGGGGTAGCGTCGCCCGTCTATCCTGCGATGTCGCCGCACCGCTCTACAAAAGACCGCTTTTCGCAAGGCGAGTGACGAAGCGCCGAACTCGCTCGATGACGAACCGCGCCGTGCTTTCGTCGGGTTTAGAGCGAGCGTACGCCTAACGTTACGGCCGTGGGAGCGATTCGAACCGACCTTCGGAAGCCCAAGATGTCGTTCCATCTGCGAACCGTTCGCAATTGCATCCGATTGCATCGATGAAATCGCGGGTAGAATCTCTTGGAGTCTCGGGGTCAGGAACGGCGCGAACCTGACCGGGCGAGGGGCGCCCGATTGCGTCGAGATGGAGTCGTTCCATCCCGCTACGCCGAAGTCGATTTGAATCCTCGATTCTCGCTTGCCGGCTTCAGCCCGGCGGTTCCGAGGCGGCCAGATGTTTGCCGAAGACCCGGCGAAGATCGTCCGGGAGATCCATCGGCGTGAAGTCATCCATGTTGATCGCCGCCGCGGTCACGTCGATTTGAGCGCAGAGCCGATCCGTTTCGTTGAGGTACAACCGGTAGCGAGTGCCCAGTGAACGCGTGCCAATGTGGATCGCCTCCATCGCAATCCGGCAAACATCCCCGAAGCGCAGAGGCGATCTGAAGTCGGCCTTCGCGCTCACGATGGGAAATCCAATCCGCCTCTTTTGCAGCATGTCCGCGTACGAAATCCCCGCCTCGTTCTCGAAGAAATCCTCGAAAACGATGTGGCAGTAGGCAAACAAGCGCGGGTAGTAGACGATCCGGGCGAAGTCCACGTGGTCGAACCGGACCTTCACTCGTTGGATGTAGGCCATCGATGCGTTTTACACGAACGCGTCGATTCCGGTGATCGCCTTGCCCAGGACCAGGGTGTGCACTTCGTGCGTCCCCTCGTAAGTGAAGACCGACTCGAGATTGAGCATGTGCCGTATGGGAGGGTACTCGTCGGTAATTCCGTTCGCCCCGTAGATGCTGCGGGCAACTCGCGCGATCTCCAGGGCGCTCTTCACGTTGTTACGCTTGGCGAGCGAGACCATCGCCGGGGTCACCTTTCCCGAATCTTTAAGTCTCCCGAGTCGGTGCGAGACGAGCTGTGCCTTGACGATTTCTTGAAGCATGTCCGCGAGCTTCTCCTGAGTCAGCTGGAAGGCGGCGATCGGCTTTCCGAATTGGACCCGCGAAAGGGCGTAGTCGCGGGCGCCTTCGAAGCAGGCGATCGCCGCGCCGGTGACCGCGAAAGCGATCCCGAACCGCGCATTGTTCAGGCAGGAGAGCGGCCCCTTCAGGCCCTCGACGTTGGGCAACACGTTGCCAAGCGGCACCTTGACGTCCTGGAAGCTCAGCTCGGAGGTGAAGGATGCGCGCAGCGAAAACTTCCCGTGAATCTCCGAGGCGCGGTACCCGGGCATCCCTTTCTCCACCAGGTAGCCTCGAATCGACTCCTGACCGCCGTCATCGGTCTTCGCCCAGACGATGGCGACATCGGCAATGCTTCCGTTGGTGATCCACATCTTGCTGCCGTTGAGCACGTAGTGATCGCCCTGCCGGCGGGCGCGGGTGCGCATGCCGCCGGGGTCGGATCCGAAGTCCGGCTCGGTGAGGCCGAAGCAGCCGAGGATCTTCCCCTTGGCCATCGCGGGGAGAAGCCGTTCTTTCTGCTCCGTGCTACCAAAGGCGTAGATCGGATACATGCAGAGGGAGCTTTGAACCGAGGCGAAGGATCGCAGGCCCGAGTCCCCGCGCTCGAGCTCTTGAAGGATCAGCCCGTAGCTGACGTTGTTCATCCCCGCGCAGCCGAAGCCGGTGAGATTCGCTCCGAAGATTCCCATCTCCGCGAGCTTGGGGATGAGCTCGGTCGGAAATGTTCCATTGCGAAAATGGCGGCCGACGATCGGCAGGTACTCGCGGTCGATAAAGTCGGCGACCAGATTGCGGGCCGCTTTCTCTTCGTCGGTCAACAAATCATCGATTCGATACAGATCCGTGATTTCGGCGCGGGCCATGGTTTCCCTCGAGGTCGGCGGCTTGTAACGCCGCTGTCGTGCCGCAGTCAAACCGGGCCGCACCGGGTGGTTGACTGCCAAAATCGCGACGAGGCCGCTGTCGGGGGGCTATCATGGCCGAATATGAGCACGAGCGAAAAGAGCCGGGTCATTCAACCTCTGGGGTGGATGAGGCCCGCCGGCTTTGCCAACGCCATCCTCGCCGAAGGTCGATGGTTGTTCATCGCCGGCCAGGTGGGGTGGGACCCCCGCAGCAAGAATGCGCGCCTGGCGAAGGGATTCGCGTCTCAGTTCGACCAGGCGCTGGCGAACGTCACCGAGATCGTCCGGGAAGCGGGGGGTATTCCTTCCGATCTGGCGCGGATGACGGTCTACGTCGTCGACAAGAAAGAGTACCTCGCGGCGCGAAAGAGCGTGGGACAGGCGTGGGTCCGCCGCATCGGTCGGCACTACCCGGCGATGTCACTGGTCGAGGTCTCCGATCTGCTCGAGAAAGGCGCCCGGGTGGAGATCGAAGCGACGGCGGTGTTATGAGCGCCCCGAGATGAACGCTCCCTCCTCCTTCCGCTTTCACCTCCAAGATAGGGTGGCCCTGATCACGCTGGCGCGCCCGGACAAGCTGAATTCCCTCACCTTCGAAGTCTACCGCGAGCTTCGCGACCTGTTCGTCGAGTTAGAGCGCGAACCCGCGGCGTCGGCGGTGGTGATTACCGGGGAGGGGCGCGGATTTTGTTCCGGCGGGGACGTGAACGCGATCATCGGAGAGCTTTTTTCGCAAGACATGGTCGGAGTGACGGACTTCGCTCGAATGACCTGCGACCTGATCCGGAACATGCGAACCCTCCGCAAGCCGATCATCGCCGCGATCAATGGGATCGCCGCCGGCGCCGGCGCGGTGATTGCGCTGGCGGCCGACCTTCGCGTCGCGGCGACCGATGCCAAGATCGCCTTCTTGTTCACCAAGGTGGGTCTTGCCGGGGCAGACATGGGGGCGGCCTACCTGCTTCCGCGCGTGGTGGGTTTGGGGCGGGCGACGGAGCTGCTCTACTTCGGGGACGCGATCGATGCGCAGACCGCCGAGCGCTACGGGCTTTTCAATCGGGTCTTCGAGAAGGACAAGCTTCTGCCCGAGGCGCTCGCCTGGGCTCGGCGGCTCGCGCACGGGCCGGGATTTGGTCTGGGGATCACCAAGGAGCTGCTCAATGCGGAGCTCAGCGCCGACTTGCACGGGGCGCTGGACAACGAAGCGCGCGCCCAGTCCCTCTGCATGCGGACGCAAGACTTCAAAGAGGCCTACGAAGCCTTCACCCAGAAGCGGCCGCCCCGCTTCACCGGCCGATAGCGATGAGCACCACCGTTCTCGAGGAGCGGCATCTTCAGCTCGCAACGCAGCTGCGCGAGGCGGCCGCGGCGCTCGAGCCGGTGCCGGGCGAGGCGGAGAACTTCGAAGAGATCGCAAAGAGGCTGGCGCAGATGGGGTGTTTCCGCCACCTGATTCCCAAGGCGTATGGCGGCGGGGCAGAAAAGGTGGAGGTTCGGGCTCTGTGCGCAATCCGCGAGGAGCTCGGATACCGCAGCGCGACCGCCGACTCGATCTTCGCCGTGCATGGCCTCGGAAGCTATCCGGTTCTGCTTGCCGGAGATGACGACCAGCGCCAATCGCTCCTACCCCAAGCGGCCAACGGGAGCGCGATCTTCGCATTTGCCCTCACCGAGCCCGAGGCGGGCTCCGATCTGTCCGCGCTCTCATCCACCGCGCGCCGCAGCGGAGACCACTACCTGCTCAACGGGTCGAAGCGGTTCATTTCCAATGCCGGCATCGCCTCGCACTACACGCTGTTCGCCAGGACCTCCGAAGGCGGCGGAGGGGTGTCCACCTTCGTCGTGCCCAGCCACTCGCCCGGGCTTCGGGTTTCGCCGATCGAGATGCTGGGCGAGCATTCGATCGGACATTTGACGCTGGAGAACTGCCCGGTGCCTGCCTCACTGCGCTTAGGCAGCGAAGGCAACGGAATGCGCCTGGCCCTCGCCACCCTCGACGTCTTTCGCAGCACCGTGGGCGCCGCGGCGGTGGGAATGGCCCGGCGCGCCCTCGATGAGGCGGTCGGATACGCCAAGCGGCGGCATCAGTTCGGCGCTCCCCTTTCGGCGCTACAGGGCATCCAGTTCCTTCTGGCGGAGAGCGCAACCGAGATCGAGGCCGCCCGACTCCTCGTTCATCGGGCAGCGGCCAAGAAAGATGAAGGGGCGGAGCGGATAACCTACGAAGCGGCCACCGCCAAGCTCTTCGCCACCGAGGCCGCCCAACGGGCGATCGATCGCTGCCTCCAGATTCACGGCGGAAATGGGCTGGTGAAGGGCGCTGCCACGGAACGCCTCTACCGCGACATTCGCGCGCTGCGCATTTACGAAGGCGCGTCCGAAGTGCTCAAGCTGGTCATCGCGCGCCATCTGCTGGCTGAACCAGGGCGCTAGGCGATACAACACCAAGAGGAACATCTGGAGAAACGCATGGGCCAATTCCGAATCGAGAAAGACACGTTTGGCGAAATCGAGGTGCCGGCGAATGTCTACTGGGGAGCGCAGACCCAGCGTTCGCTGCAGAACTTCAAGATCTCCAATGAGCGGATGCCTCCCGGGCTGATCGTCGCGCTGGCGCAGGTGAAGCGCGCCTGCGCGCAAGTGAACCTCGACCTCAAGCTTTTGGACGAAGCGAAGGCAAGGGCGATCATGCAGGCGGCGGAAGAAGTGATCTCCGGCAAGCTCGGCGATCAATTTCCACTGGTCGTCTGGCAGACGGGAAGCGGAACCCAGACGAACATGAACGTCAACGAGGTGATCGCCAACCGGGCCAGCGAGCTGCTCGGCGGGCCACGGGGCGAAGGCCGCAAGGTCCACCCCAACGACGACGTCAACCGCGGGCAATCCTCCAACGACGTCTTCCCTACCGGAATGCACGTCGCGGCAGTCACCTCCCTGCGCGAGCAGCTCACCCCCGCGCTGCGCAAATTGCGGGGAACGCTGGCGAGCAAGGCGGAGGCCTTCCAGTCGATCATCAAGATCGGCCGCACCCACCTTCAAGACGCCACCCCGATCACGCTCGGTCAGGAATTCTCCGGGTACGTCTCACAGCTCGACCACGGGATGGCGCACCTGGAAGCCGCGCTGCCCCATCTCTACGAGCTCGCCATCGGCGGCACCGCGGTGGGAACCGGCCTCAACGCCCACCCCGAGTTTGGCGCCCGGGTTGCCGCCGAGCTGGCGAAGATGACCGGCCACCCTTTCGTGTCCGCTCCCAACAAGTACGAGGCCCTGGCGTCGCACGACGCGCTGCTCAACGCGCACGGCGTCTTGAAAACGCTTGCCGCATCGCTGATCAAAATCGCCAACGACATACGGTGGATGGCGTCCGGACCGCGCTCGGGCCTGGGGGAGATCAGCATTCCGGAGAACGAGCCGGGCAGCTCGATCATGCCGGGCAAGGTGAACCCGACCCAGAGCGAGGCGCTCACCCAGGTCTCATGTCAGGTGCTCGGCAACGACGTCGCGATCAACATCGGCGGCGCGATGGGCAACTTCGAGCTCAACGTGTTCAAGCCGATGATCATCTACAATTTTCTCTGGAGCACGCGGTTACTCGCCGACGCATCGGTGAGCTTCAATGATCAATGCGCGACGGGAATCGAGCCCAATCGGGAGCGCATCGACGAGCTGCTCCAGAATTCACTGATGCTGGTGACGGCGCTCAATCCGCACATCGGATACGACAACGCGGCGAAGATCGCCAAGCACGCGCACAAGACCGGCAAGACGCTCAAGGAAGCGGCGCTCGAGCTCAAGCTCGTCACCGAAGAGCAGTTCGATCAATGGGTGCGGCCGGAGAAGATGATCGGCCCGAAACGCTGACCGGTTCGAAGGGCTTTGGTCGGCATGGACTTTTCCAACCTTCCCGAGAAGCTGAACCTCGCCGAGGTCTTTCTCTATCGCCAGCTGGCCGCGCGGGCCGATGCACCCGCGCTCTACTGCGGGGACAAAACGGTCACCTACCGGGCTTTGGCCGACGAGGTCGATCGGGCCACCGCGGTGTTCCGCCGGCTTGGGCTCGAGCTTGAGCAACGCGTGCTGTTGGTGCTGCCCGATATCCCCGAGTTCGCCTCGGCATGGCTGGCGACGCTGAAGGCGGGCGGGGTGGTGGCGGCGATCAATCCGGATCAGAAGGCGGATGAGCTTGCATATTACTTAAGCTACACCCGGGCGAAGATCGCGGTGGCGCATGCCTCGGCCCTCCCAGAGCTGGAGGCGGCACTGTCGAAATCGCCTCACCGCCCGCATGTCCTGGTGGTGGGCGGTGCTCCCGGTCGCCACCTCTCCTTCGAGCAGGAGGTTTCCGCCGCCCAACCGGACCCGGTATTCGCGCCGACGCATCGGGACGATCCGGCGGTCTGGCTTTTCACCTCCGGCTCCACCGGCTTTCCCAAGGCCGCGGTCCATAAACAGCACGACTTCATCTACAACGCCCTCACCTATGCCCTCCCTGTCGTCGGCTACCGGGCGTCGGACATCGCCATCTCCGTGCCCAGGCTCGCCTTCGGCTATGCCCTGGGGACCAACCTTCTCTTCCCCCTTCTCGCCGGGGGCTCGGCGGTGATTTTTCCCGAGAAGGCCACGCCCGAACGGATGTTCGAGCTGATCGGCCGGCACCGGCCCACCATCCTCACCGCCGTTCCTACCGCGATCAATGCCATGGCCAGTGCGCCGGGCATCTCGCGGGTGGATTTTTCATCCCTTCGCGTGTGCATCAGCGCCGGCGAAGCGCTCCCCGCGGAGCTGTACCATCGCTGGAAGAAGGCGACCGGGATCGAGATCCTCGATGGGATAGGCTCGGCCGAGATGTTTCACATCTTCATCACCAACCGCCTGGACGATGTGAAGCTGGGGTCCCTGGGCCGGGTGGTGCAAGGCTACGACGCGAAGATCTGCGATGACGACGGCCGCGAGGCTCCCCGCGGGGAGATCGGCACTCTCTGGATCCGCGGGGACTCGATGGCGCTCGAATACTGGCAGCAGCACGAGAAGAGCAAGCAGACCTTCCGGGGCGACTGGTGCGTTTCGGCGGACAAATTCCGGCAGGACGAAGCGGGCTACTTCTGGTTCTGCGGACGGGGAGACGAGATGCTGAAGGTGGGCGGCAGGTGGCTCTCGCCGCTGGAGGTAGAAAATGCCTTGCTCACCCATCCCGCGGTCGTCGAAGCAGCGGTGATCGGTTTTCAGGATGCCGACGGCCTGGAGAAACCGAAGGCCTTTCTCGTGCTCTCGCCGGAGCATCGTCCGACCGAGGCGCTCGCCGAAGAGCTCAAGGCGCACGTGCGCAAATCTCTCGCGCCCTACAAGGCTCCCCGGACGATCCAGTTCGTCGCCTCGCTTCCGAAAAGCGACCGCGGCAAGGTGCTCAAGTCGCAGCTGCGGGGTGGCGGATGAGCCAATCGTCGCCCGAGAGGGGAATTTTCGCGGCCGAGCTGCCCTGGACCGAGGTCCTCGAATTCGCCCAGCGGAAGGCCGTGGCCCTCTTGCCCATCGGTTCGACCGAAGCCCACGGGCCGCATCTACCATTGAACGTCGATGTGGTGATCTCCGTCGAGGTTTGCCGTCGAACCGCGCTGCGCCTGGGCGCACGCGGCATCCCGTGCCTGATTTTCCCACCGGTCTGCTACGCGGTCACCGAGTTCGCCGCGAGCTTTGCAGGAACGGTGAGCGTCTCCCGTCCCGCCGCCCTTGCCTACCTGACCGACGTCCTGGCGGGAATCGCCTCGCACGGTTTCAAGCAGATCGGGGTGGCCAATCATCACCTCGAGCCAGACCACTTCGAAATGGTGCATCAAGCGGCCCGGGATGCCCGTGCAAGAACCGGCGTGGCTATCGCGGTGCCCGATCATCGAAAGAAGCCGACCGGGCCCAAGCTTGGCGAGGAGTTCATTCGCGGGGGCAGCCACGCCGGCCGTTACGAGACCTCGCTGATGCTGGCGGCGGCACCCCTGCTTGTCCGCGAGCAAGTTCGGTCCGGGCTGGCGGATCTCCCCGTTGACCTGCCGGCGGCGATCAAGGCCGGGGCCCGTAACTTCCTGGAATGCGGGGGAAAAGAGGCGTACTTCGGGTCTCCCGCAAGCGCCAGCGCGGAGGAGGGCGATCGCCTTCTCGAGCTTTTGGCCGAGGCGACGGAAGCCGCGCTGACCGTTGCCGGGTAGCGCCGGACCCCCTTCGGAGCACTTCACGCGAAGAGCTCGCTGGCGAAGGTTTGCCGCCGAAGTGTTTGCGGCGGCGGTGCAAGAACTGCTAATTAGGGCCATCTGCTTTTAGAGGGCACCTTATGCAGCTGGAGTCGCTGAGAATGTTTTGCGATGTGGTCGAGACGGGCTCGTTTTCGCGAGCGGCGCAACTCAACCACGTGACGCAATCGGCGGTGAGCCAGCAAATCCGGGCGCTGGAGACGCGCTACGAGCAGAAGCTGCTCTCCCGAAGCGCCAGACAAGTCACCCCCACCGCGGCCGGCGAGCGCCTCTTCCGCGGCTCCAAGGAGATCCTGGCGCGCTTTTCAGAGGTTGAGCAGGAAATCCGCGAGCAGGGAACCCAGGTCGCGGGAACGACCACCGTGTCGGCGATCCCCTCGGTGGGGCTGCACGAGCTGCAGAACGTCCAGAAGACGCTGCTCAAGATGCATCCCAAGGTCAACCTGCGGCTCAACTATCGGCGCAGCGATCAGGTCTACGACGACGTGATTCTCGGGGCGGCGGACATCGGCATCGTGGCCTACCCCACCCCCCGGGCGGGGGTCGACGTTCTGCAGTTCAGGGACGACAAGCTGGGGGTGGTCGTGGCGCCGAACCATCCGTTCGCGAGCAAAGCAAAGATTTCGATGACCGCGCTGGCCGGCGTCCCATTCATTGCCTTCGACCGCGAGGCGCCGACGAGAAAGGCGATCGATCGGCTGTTTCGCGACAAGGGGCTGGAGATAGATCCCTTGATGGAGATGGACAACGTGGAGACGATCAAGCGGGCGGTGGAAATGGGTCTGGGCGTCGCCGTCCTGCCCCTGGCGACGGTGCAGCATGAGGTCGCCGGTGGAACGCTGGTCGCCAAGCCGTTCGCCGAGGGCAATTACTCCCGGACGATTGGACTTTTGGTTCGCAAGGGCAAGTATCTCGACCGGTCCGCCCAGGCCGTTCTGGAAGCGTTCAAGGGCGCCGACAAAGCCGAAGACTAGAAGCACAGCGAAGTCGGGTTCGTCGCGTAGAAGAGAGATGGTTGCCCACCCCGTAATCGGGGGAAATGACAAAGGAGACTGGGCCCTGCGCCCATCCCGCTGTCTCGACCGCTCCCACGAGTCCGCCCAGTAGTACGCCGACGATTTGGCCCATCTTCCTAGCCTGGATCATGGTGGCACCTCGTTACTCCGCGCGGAGCGACATCGCGGGATCCACCCGGGTCGCGCGAAGGGCCGGCACCCAGCTCGCGAGAACGGCCGAACCCACCAGCACGGCAGCGGTGACCCCTCCTCAAATCACCCGAGCCAAGGCCACGTCTTCGTCGGCGAGTGGGCGGGTAGCAAATGGGTAACAAAAGTCCTCGTAGCAGAAGGTTCTTTACCGCGACAGTCGGCTTACGTGTTTCGGTACTGCTTCCATCAGGAGTGCGAGAGCCTTTTTGAAGCCAGTAGATCCCGCGGAGCTCCCCTTCCGCAGGCACTGTCAGGCAGCTCGCTTTTCGCCGTGGCCAAGGGATGTTGCACACGAGCTCGGTCGCCGCCTTCTACAGTCCGGCCCGGATCTCGGCCTCGCTGAGCGAGTGCTGGTCTCGGGGGGCGGCCATGCCGCGGAAGTGCATTCATGCTTCCAGACGTGGGCTGCTGTTTGTGCTTGCCGCTCGCAGTTGCGCTGGGCCGGGTGGCGGCGAAGCCAAGCGAAGGGGCGGGGGTTTCCTACCAGACCAACGCTCGAAGACGCCTTCGTCGAGCTGACTTTGCGCCCGGTCCTTCCCTGCGGAACGCGCATCTGTTGTACATTTGGCCTCGGTTTCCGGGGCCAAATGTACAACAGTTTCGGTGCGGCGCGAGAGCATTGCGCATCAAGGTCGGTGGATCATCTCGGGCGAATCCGACCCCGCGACACCTGATCTCAGGGGGCGTACGGCGGGTGCATGAGCACCGAACGGATAATGCGCGCTGGCTAGCGCCCACCAACCATGGCGACGATCGCCTGATGGATCTCGCCGTCGCGATTCATCATCCGGTTCAGGATGGTGTAGTGATTCGCGTCCGGAATTTCGACGTATCGCACCGGCAAGCCTGCGGTGCGTCGCGCGCTGGCATAGTCGGCGGTCTGCCTGCGCATCTCGGCCAGCTCCGCGCCACCCGCGAATAAATCGATCTGCTTCGAGCTATTCGGGAGCAGTAGGGTCGGCGAGTTCCGCCTCGCCATCCCCACCTCCATGTGGAGCTTGTCGTTGACGTAGGAATTGACGAGCGGCTCCAACTCGTAAATGCCGCTGATCGCGACTCCTCCCCGCAGCAACGGCTCCTCGAGGACCATTGCCGCCAGGTGCCCACCGGACGACCAGCCTGAGACGATTACGCGCCGAGGGTCCCCCCGGAGCTCGGGCAGCCGCGTCGCGAGATAGCGGATTGCCGTGTGCGTGTCCGCGACGATTTCGTCCATGGACGCGTCCGGCCCGAGCGGGTATCCAACCATCGCGACGCTGATGCCGGATTGGAGGAAGCTTTCCGCCAGGAAGGCGAAGTCTTCTTTGGAGCGCATCTGCCAGAATCCGCCGTGGATGAAGACCAATACCGGGGTATTCTGCCCGGCTGAAAAGTAGTCGATCCGGTTGCGAGGGCCTGGTCCGTATGCGAGGTCCAGATGGTCGGAATGCCGCGAGCGTACCTCCTGGCTGCGGGCGACCCATTCCTTGAACATCGCGCCGCTCTCGGGCACAGCCTTCGAATTGTTGTAGGCGAGGTCGAGCGTTGCGCGATCCATCGTTTCCCAAGCCTTTCCTTTCGCCGCGGGCGCCGAGGTGGCACAGGCGGAGATTGCCGAAAGGCCAAGGGCAGCAACGCAAACGACTCCAAAGTGAAGCTCGTACGCGATCATCGTTCTCTCCTGGGCATGGCCAGCCGTCGCGGCATCGCCCTGGCCTGGCCGCTCCCTTCCCGGACGCAATGCTTGCTTGATGTGCGAAGCGAGGTCAACCATGCTCGGCCTTCGAAAGCGTGGGAGGTCGGCATCCGCGATTTTGCCGCGGGCCCGCAGAGCATTCTCTTTAGAAACGCTGGCGGACAGATCCAGGCTTCCGCTTCGCTGCTGCGGCGAATGGCAACCGGTCCATCGCGCATTGACGATCGGCTGTACGTTCTGTGAGAAGGTCGCACCGACCGGGGTGGAACCCCCGGGGTTGGGACCCGGCGGATTCCCATCCATGCCCGAGCCGGTATTGCAGCCGACCGCTAAGGCTATCGGGAGAACTCCCAAGACAAACGTGTACATTCACCGGCGACTGATCATCGCACGCTCCTTCTTTCTTTCTCGTTCTGCGTTCATCCGCTCGGATGCAGGGGCCGCGCCAGTCGCGAATGAGCTTGCTAAACATGCAGCTGTTAGGTTGCTATCTCGCGCCGGATCGACCCACCCTGAGGCGCCTTGCAGCGCTCAAGCTTTCCACTGGGCAGGCGTAACTAATTGCTGCACAACTTTGTGTAGTGATTGTGCACGATGAGCTTGGGCGAGTTTGGTCGCCCGCTCGGCGCCAGTCGTCGTATCCACGGCCGTCCAACGAGACGTCCCGGTCAACGTCGAGCAGTCCCGAGACAAGTTCGGGGTGCCGCCGGATGCGATCGCCCGTGCGATTGCGTTCGCGATCGAGCAGCCGGCGGAGATTGATGTGAACGAGGTGATTGTCCGTCCCGCCGCGCAGGCTTGACGAAAAGCACCTACAAATTCCACTCCACCTGGCCGAGTTCGGCTACGTACAGGCGGTGAAATCCGCCCAGCGTTACGCCTCTCCGCGAAATCGCATCTCCCTCCGCTTTCGATGCTCATCCCGCCGTCTGGAGGGAGGGAATGTCAGAGCTTTAATACATTGCACTGAAGTCATTCATGATGGGAGCGTTTGCGCTTTCCGCAAAGTTTCGACCTAGGTGCGGAAGGGGATTCGATCATGAATGATTGCCACACGAGTTTTGCGTCTAGTTTTGTCTTTATTCCAGTCGCATTTGTGTTTTCGGTGTTGTTAGCCTGCCCAAAGGGAGACATGGGGACCGTGGGGCCCCAGGGGCCGGTAGGATCCACCGGGCAGGCCGGAGCAATCGGGCCGGCAGGATTCACCGGGCCAGCTGGACCCATTGGGCAAGCCGGGCCGAGCAACACGTGGTGGATCCGACAGTCCATTGCGACGCCAGGTTCTGGCCCGGGGAGCCCCAACACGTTGGACGCGGGAAAGTGGGGTCCATTTTCCTTGTTGGGATACTGCTTTGACGGGGGGATCCCGTCGCCGGGTATTGAGTCACGTTTCTATCTCAGCTCGACAGATCCCGCCGCCATGTACAATGACTACGGCACGACGAGCTCGACTGGCCGTGCGGTGGGGTCTACGCCTGTCCCCCTCGGATTTATCGCCCAAGGTCGGGAATCCACTCCTTCCTTTGCCGGTCCGTGGGATGGCACTTTCGCGGCGATGTCATCGGATTTGAGTACGTATATTACAGGCGCTTTGTCAACCGGAGTGTTCGTGGATGGCGGCAGTGGCCCGGCATGACAGTTCGCCGGATTCGTCACCCAGAGCCCCTGATTCGGGGATGCTGCGTCTGCAGCGAACGCGCTGAGATGGCCGCCAACATCGATCCCGTTGACGTGCTGGCGCTCGGCTTCGGAATTGAAAAATGCGCAACATCCCCTTTTCGTCCGCTATGATCACGCCGGCGCCACTCTGCTCGAGGACGAGGTGGAGGAGGTTATTTTTGGTCTCGGCTTCCTCGCGGCGCGCTTCGGCTTCATCGCGCGCCAAAAGCTCCGCGGTGAGGTCCGCGCGATGTCTGTCAGCGAACCCCTGCCCGGGCGGTGCGGACGGCCCCTTCGTGAAAAGAGGCCGGGGCATAATCAATGCTCCCGGCCCCCTCCGCACTATCCTGGATTGTCACGCTTACGTCGCTTACTGCTGACAGCAGATAAACGGATTGTCCGCCCTGAGCACAAATGGAGCGCTGCAGCTCCCCCCGAGCTCGTCGTACGGACTTCCTGCGCCGAGATTCGGGAGGCCCCCGGAAAACACCGGCCAAGCTCCGCCGCAGGTAAAGCACAGCCTGCAATCAGCAGAACCGATTCCCGGCGGATCCAGTCGCGCCTCTAAGTCCAGGATTTCCCGCCGGCCCCGTCGGTCCCTGTCCTCCCGGCGGTCCGGCCGGGCCCTGGAGTCCTTGAGGCCCTTGGATTCCCTGGGGCCCCGGCGGTCCCTGTGGTCCTGCGGGGCCTGGAAATCCGGCCTGTCCCTGCAGCCCTTGCGGGCCCGGATCTCCTGGAGGTCCAGCCGGAGCGGTCGTCAATCCATTGTCGAAGCATGATTGAACGTCCATGCAGCTTGCCACCGGGGCGCCATTGATTGCGACGCCCGCTGTCCAGGTCGATGTATCGCGGGATATTCGAGGGAGGTTGAGAATAACTTCGGTCCTCCCTGGTACAGGCGGCATGACGCCGTAGAATTCTACCCAAAGGTCCGCAGGTAGAACCCAAAGGGGAAGCCCCCCGCTTCTTTCGCCGATGACAACGCTAATAACTTCGTTTGAAACGACCACCCGTTGCCTTTCTTCGAAGAGCAACGTGCCTGCGGTCGGATGATCGTAGACCTGAAAAACGAGGTCTACCGCGCCGTCAGGTCGTCCGGGGATTTTAGCCTTGAACGGTATTGTGACACTTTGCTCTTCGGCTGATGAATAGACCGACGAGCCCAAGACTAGAATTATCCCCAACATCCAAGAGTTTTTTCGTCTCATATTGATTTCCCCCTATGGATGTATTGGCATTACCGGTTGCAGCAAATAAAGGGGTTGTCTGCCCTTGTCGTGAAAGGAGCCGCGCAGCTAGCACCAATGCCGATCGTTTAAGGCAAACGATCGAGATCACTGAAGAATCCGTCGGCGGATGAGTGAAAGTGTGTGAGTGGCCGGCATGAGATCATGATGGCGCGATCGCAAGGGAGGCGATCGCATGAGCCGTCAGAGAAAAC